>Ga0272442_10008802_pt1 | contig 12721 bp, 12 predicted proteins | sample SSMForm2O_FD_200262 | JGI IMG/M metagenome (GOLD analysis project Ga0272442, IMG submission 200262) | Marine sediment archaeal communities from Little Sippewissett salt marsh, Falmouth, MA, United States - SSM-Form-2O | ecosystem: Environmental > Aquatic > Marine > Wetlands > Sediment ... | reverse complement strand
ACCTATTTTTTACTGTTAAAAAACAAAGTTCTGGAAACGAAAAAATGAAAGAGCTCAGTAGTGCAATACGGGATGGAGCTATGGCTTTTTTGAAAAGTGAATACAAAGTACTTGTCATTTTTGTTGCGGTTGTTGCCTCGCTTTTAGTTATGGCATCATTTTTTGAGGATAGCAATATACATTGGGGTTCATCAGTAGCATTTATCATAGGAGCAATATTTTCTGCAGTTGCCGGAAACATTGGAATGCGGATGGCGACAATGGCTAATGCAAGAACCGCTGAAGGAACAAAAAAGAGTCTCGGCAAAGGACTTTCCATAGCATTTTCTAGTGGTGCAGTTATGGGCATGTGTGTTGTAGGACTTGGGGTTCTAGGAGTATTCAGCCTGTACATATTATTCCATAATCTTTTATCACTCACTCCTGTTATTACAACCAATATCTTATTTGGATTTGGATTTGGTGCTTCATCAATTGCATTGTTTGCAAGGGTTGGCGGTGGAATTTACACAAAATCAGCGGATGTCGGAGCGGATCTTGTTGGAAAGGTAGAGGCGGGAATTCCTGAAGATGACCCACGAAACCCTGCTGTTATTGCAGATCAAGTAGGTGACAACGTCGGAGATGTTGCCGGCATGGGTGCGGATCTTTTTGAGTCATATGTTGACTCCATCATTGCAACTATGGCACTCGCAGCAGTTGCAGGAGGATTCGCAGTTACTACGTATGGAGAAAAAGCCATCATTCTACCATTAATTATTGCAGGTATGGGCATATTTGCTTCAATTATTGGTACCCTTGTAGTAATCATGGGCAAAGGAAAAAATATCTATGGCGCATTGCGTAATTCCCTTTTTATCAGTACTGCGATAACTGCAATATTCGCGGGTGCTGCAACATGGTATATTCTAGATGGGGAAATGGGTCCATTTTTTGCTATGATTGCAGGACTTGTTGCAGGTATCGTAATTGGTCTTAGCACTGAGTACTATACATCTGAGAAAAGAAAACCTGCTCAGGGTATTGCAGAAGCTTCAAAAACTGGTCCTGCTACTGTAATAATACAAGGAATAAAAACAGGTATGTTAAGCACAATCATACCCATTATAGCAGTAGTTATTGCTATGCTTGTTGCCCATCATTTTGCAGATTTTTATGGCGTAGCTATTTCAGCAGTTGGTATGCTTAGTATCCTTGGTGTTTCTCTAGCAACCGATTGCTATGGCCCAGTTGCGGATAACGCACAAGGAATATCTGAGATGGCAGGAATGGGAAAAGAAGTGCGTGAGAGAACCGAGCAACTTGATGCTGTAGGTAACACTACTGCAGCAATGGGAAAAGGGTTTGCGATTGGTTCGGCTGCTATTACTTCTCTTGCACTCATATTTACATACATGATAGCAGCTAATGAACTTCTTATACCAGCTGGTAAAACACTTGAATTATCCTTAGGTGACCCCAAAGTAATTTCTGGCGTATTCATTGGTGCAATGCTTCCATTTGTTTTTACTGCTTTGACTATGGGTGCTGTAGGTCGTGCAGCATATGCCATGGTAGAAGAAGTTCGTTATCAATTCAAGAAATTCGACCTCTTAAACAATGACAAGAACAAACCAGATTATGCCAGGTGTGTAAAAATTAGTACTAACCGTTCATTAAAAGAGATGATATTCCCCAGTTTACTAGCAGTTGTTTCTCCAGTTATAATAGGTCTAATTCTTGGCCCTGAAGGACTAGGTGGACTATTGGTTGGTTCTATTGCCACCGGTTTTCTTCTAGCGGTGTTTCTAGCAAATGCAGGTGGTGCATGGGACAATGCCAAAAAATACGTTGAATCTGGCAATTTAGGTGGCAAAGGATCAGATGCTCACAAAGCTACGATTATAGGAGACACCGTAGGTGATCCATGTAAAGATACTTCAGGACCGTCGCTTAACATTCTTATCAAGTTAATGTCAATCGTGTCATTAGTATTTTTACCACTGATTATTGCATTCAGCATATAGAGTTCCTATCCAAGGCATGAATGTCGTAGCTTCTCCCAGGGGAAGAAAACGCCTATCGGTGTTTTGATCTTAATCCTCCTTGCGATTCATCCCACAACTTTAAAAATTGGGGGATTTCTCGCTTGGGTTCACATTAAAAAGAAAATTCTATTATTAAATACAATTGTTATAGAGCATTCAAAAAGCATATAAGGAAACAATATATTCCAAGACGTCTATTTATCCTGTAGAGTAGTGATTTAAATGTATGCCATGATGAAAGTTGAAGATACAATAAGAATACTCCCTGAGAGATTCGGAGAAAATCTTGATGAAGTAGTTAGAGAAATTGTACAAAAGAGTTTTGAAGGGACAATGAGAAAAGATCACGGCATAATTATTGCAGCTAACAACATAACAGCCACTGGGGATGGAATAATCATCCATGGGGATGGAGCAATGTATCAAAAGGTAGCTTTTGATGCATTGATGTTTAAACCAAAATTACAGGAAATCGTGGATGGCATAATATGTGAAATCGTGGAATTTGGAGCCTTTTGCCATATTGGCCCCATTGATGCATTGATACACATGAGTCAAATCATGAATGACTATGTTGAAGTAGATGCAGAGAATGAAATAATAACTGGCAAAGAAAAAAAGATGACGCTTAAAACAGGTGATCCAATTAGAGCAAGAATTGTTGCTGTGAGCATTAATGAACTGTCTGCAAGAGAGAGCAAAATTGGACTTACTATGAGGCAGCCAAATCTTGGCGCACATGAATGGCTAAAAGAGCCGGAAAAAGAAGAGAAGGAAAAGGAAGAACAAAAAGATAAAAAGAAAAAGAAAAAAAGGAAGGGAAAGAAGTGAAAAATCTCAATGCCTGTAAAAACTGTCATGTGCTAACAGAAAAAAATATCTGCCCTAACTGTTCAGTTCCAACATCAAAAAGATGGAGGGGTTATGTTATTATCAGAGATCCTTCCAACTCTCAGATTGCTGAAAAGATGAATATTACAAAATCCGGCAAATATGCATTAAAGGTTAGGTAATGAACGATATTTTGTATTCTTTACCAAATGATTTACGCGATAAGTTAAAGGAGCCAATAGGACTTCTTGTAAATGAAGAAGAACTTCTGAAATTACTGGTAAAAGAGAAACATATTGTTTCTGTAGGGGATCAGGTAACTTACACTCTCTTAAAGAATGACATTGAACCAATTTTTTGTGTTGTTGATTTCAAAATAAAGAGGAAACATTATTCTAACGAAATTAAAGAAAAGATACAATCATTTGGTAAAAAAAGAGTGGTAATAAAGAATCCTCCGAGATGTATTTCTGGTAATCTCTGGAACGTTATAGAAACCGCATTTAATAATTTTGAGAAAAGTTCCTTACGGATTGAAATTGATGGAGAAGAAGATTTAGCAGCACTTCCTGCCATATTATTGGCCCCTGGAGACGTAACTATAATATATGGATTGCCGAATAAGGGGGTCGTAGTAGCTAAAGCCACTAAAGAACATAAGAGAAAAGTAAAAGAGATACTGGATAAGATGTGAGTATCATGGAAATGGAAATTGATTCAAAGAAAAATAACCCTCTGCTTAACAGAACTGAAGTTCATTTTACAATTCAACACGAGGGTGAAAAAACCCCAAACCGAGAGATCATTCGCAGTGAACTAGCTGAAAAGCTCAATGCAAAGAAAGAGAATATTATAATTAATGATATTCAGTCAAGTTCCGGCATTCAGAAAAGCATAGGATACGCTAAGATATATTCCTCCGTGAAAAAAGCTGAAGAAACGGAGAGAAAATATATCCTTAAGAGAAACAAAATCAACGTAAAGAAAGAAAAGAAGGAAGGGGAAAAGACAGAAATCTCAGAAGAACCAGCCAAAGAGGAGGAGAAACCAGCTGAAGAGAAGGAGAAACCAGCTGAAGAGAAGGAGTAGAAATGAAAGGTAGAGAGATATTCAAGGTTGAGGGTGATAAGATTACACGTTTACGAAGACATTGCCCAAAATGTGGAGAGGGTGTATTTTTAGGCGAACATAAAGATCGTATTAGCTGCGGAAAATGTGGATATACAGAGTTTAAAGGTGGAAGTAAGAAAATATCTAAGCCTATTGAAACTGAGGGGAAATCTGCAGAGCCATCTAAATAACCAAAAGAAGGGCAATTAAAAAAAACAGGTAGCAAACCGGAAAGACTATCGATTGATTTCTTTTTTTATCATATTTTTTATTAGAGAAGAATGTATTTCATACTTAGTTTTGGATCTGTAGTGTAGCCTGGATATCACTGGGGCTTCCGGAGCCTCTGACCCGGGTTCAAATCCCGGCAGATCCGCTGAATTTTTCCCCATAAATTTAAGTAATATGGTGATAACCAACGCCCTCTAAAGGAGTGTAGGTAAATTTAATACCCCTGCAAAAATAGTCAAAAACGCAAAACCAAGTGCAAAGAAAATATACTCCACATACATAATTGACCAAGCGTGGACGTTCTCTAAAGTTTTACTCTCAGTATCACCCTTAAACATCAAATAAAAAATAAAACAAGAGAGAAACGCCAATAAAGTCAAAGGCCATAAATAAGACTCTAGAAAACCTATACTAATCAAAGCAGGGATAAAAGCCAAAGAAAAGAACATAAAGGGAAAAGAAATCAAAGCCGTCTTCTTAACACCAAAAGTATTAATCAAAGTACGAATGCCTGTTGTTTTATCAGCCTCACTATCCACAATATCTTTGGTAGACATACCGCCAATAAAGAAAAACATAGCAATGACTCCAATAATTAAAGGTTCTCTCTGAAATGGATCACCAAAAACACTCCAACCCGCTAGAATGCCAAGAAGACCACGAGGAATGGCTATCCAAACCTGATTCAAAAAAAGATACTGTTTCATCCTGGGAGGAAGAGAGTAGGTAATAGTAAAAATCATAATAAGGAAAACAAAAAAACCAAACCAAGCATTAACTGTAACAGCCCTTAGTAAAGCAAAGAGATACAGGATATAAGCAAGACTTTGTGCCTCATCCGGTTTAATAATACCACGAGGGATTGGGCGATATGGTTTGGAAATGCGATCTCCCTCCCAATCAGTAGCCTGGTTCAAAACATTAGACGCAGCATTCACGATCGCCAATGTAAAGCTAGCATTACCAACTGTCACCCACCAATCAGAAGGTACAGCTACATTGTTATACACCAAACTTGCAACAATTATTGACATTGATACGATAAACGGTACCATCAAAGTAAATGGACGTAATAAATCAATATAACCGCGGACATGTTTAGAAGGAATCTTTGTTTTACTGTAGGGATCCTTCATTGTAAGCTTACCGAGACCTCTACCATCATCACCTAAACTAATATGCTTGCTCATTGTCTACGTGTATCAATAATAGTATTAAATGTTTTTTCTAAATAATGCAAATTTTAAATGCAAGCGTAGCCAATATTTTTGATAAGAGAAAATAACCAGTTTGGTCAGTAAATTTGATGTTTGAATCTAGTTCCATACATTATTCTTTTCCCCAGCCTAGAATATTTTTTGAATTTTACAACTCATAGTTACTTATGCAACTGCCATTAAACATATATGAACATGCTATTATAACGAGGTAATACATTAACCAATTAGTGTTCTCACTTTTTTATTGATGCGAGAAAATGGAAAAAATATACTCGAATGGGAAAAAATTTGATAAAGTTGAAAGTAAAGAAATCACACCAGATTTTGAGGATGCCATATTACAGTCAGTTGATAGTATTATCGTCCAAGGAGATAATGAGAACATAAAAACTCCTGTTTTTCTATGCGAAACCAGATTCTAATCACGAAGATGTTAGAGTTGCAAGGTGTAAATGTGTAGCGGAATTCAGAGCATCTTCCTCTAGATTCATGAATATCTCAAAGGAACGTTAACATAAAGGTAGCGGATAATGAAAAAAGAGGGAGAAAATATCGATGTTCGCTTAGAGACGGACACTAAAAAACGTCAAAGCCCATATTTAAGGTCGGAACATGAGTTCGGATAATTCTCATACCAGTTACACCTTGTTCTTTGATCTTACGTGAGGATTACAAATTTTTTTTAGTGCCTATCGCAAAATCGAATGGGGTTTTGCCGTAATGGTTAAAAGTGAAGCAATTATTAGACAGCCAATAATTAAGGGTGAGATATAAATATTTGAAATATCTTATAGTTACCATGAAAATACTTGCTACAGCGGACATACATGGATCCCAATACCGATTAAATAGTCTATTAAAGAACGTTGAAATATATTCACCAGATCTTGTTGTCATATGCGGCGATATTACCCAATTTGGACCAGGAGAGATGGCCAAGAATTTTTTAGATCAAATCCCCGTTACAACATTTGCCGTTTCGGGCAATATTGATACGGATGATGTGGACAAGGCAATAGATAAAAGTAAAGCAACAAATATTAACATGAAAAGAGTTGAAAAAAACGGTGTTCCATTTGTAGGAATTAGTGGAGTTAATCCGGCTTACACTTCCATGTTTCTTAACAGCAAGGAAAAAATGTTAGACGAATCAGTTGTGTTAGTCTCCCATGTTCCTCCACATGGACTGCAGGACAAGGCTTTTCTTGGTGTGCATTCTGGAAGCAAGGAACTAAGAAAACTTGTTAAGCATTACAATCCAAGGCTTGTACTGTGTGGACACATACATGAAGATCCAGGCATCACAAAAACTGATAAAACCATCGTTGTTAACTGCAGTATGGGAAAACTGGGAGAAGGTGCATTAGTTGAAATAGACAAAGATATTACCGTTAAAATGCTTGGTTAAAGGAAGTAGACACCCCCATATTCAAACTGGAATCCAAATAGCCAGAGTCTTCAATGACTGACTTTTATACTACAGGCAAATTATCAATTTTTTAATTTGATTATTGCGTGAATTGATTCAATATCTAGCTTTTCAAACTATTTGTCGTTCTGCTGTTGTTTCTGAACTTTAGCCCAGGTATCTCTAAGTCCCACAGTTCTGTTGATAACAAGCTTCTCATCAGTTGTATCCTTGTCGATGCAAAAGTAACCTTGACGTTCGAACTGGAATAAATCTAACGGTTTGAGTTTCTGCAAGATTGGTTCTACTTTGCAAGACGTGAGCACTTCAAGAGAGTTTGGATTAAAGAAATCCTTAAAATCAGCATTTTTCTGTCCTGCAGGATTTTCCACCGTGAACAGCCGGTCATACAGTCTGATCTCGGCATCGAGAGCATGATCAGCAGAAACCCAGTGTATGGTCGATTTCACCTTCCTTCCGTCTGGAGCATCGCCGCCACGAGTTGCTGGATCTATGGTACACCGGAGTTCCACCACATTGCCTTTCTCCTTAATTACCTCTGTACATGTCATAAAATACGCATACCTGAGTCGGATTTCACGTCCAATAGTTAGACGATAGAATTTCTTTGGGGGGTCCTCCATGAAATCCCCCTGTTCGATGTATATCACCCGTGAGAAAGGAACCTTTCGTGTCCCAGCCGTGTGATCCTCCGGGTTGTTCACAGCCTCAAGATCTTCTACTTTATCCTTTGGATAGTTCTCGATTACAACTTTTAGAGGGTTCAGAACACCCATGAATCTTGAAGCAGTTCTGTTCAGATAATCTCTGACACAATGTTCTAGGAATTCAATGTCAATAATACTATTGACCTTGGCCACACCGATTCGACTACAGAAATTTCTAATTGCAGTAGGTGGGTAACCTCGTCTCCGCATCCCACTGATGGTAGGTAGTCGTGGATCGTCCCATCCGTTAACATATCCACCCTCCACCAACTCTAGGAGCATCCGCTTGCTCATTATTGTGTAGGTAAGATTAAGACGGGCAAACTCAATTTGCTGCGGGTGATAAACTCCAAGATTATCGAGGAACCAGTCATAGAGAGGACGATGATTCTCGAATTCTAGAGTGCAGATAGAATGAGTGATTCCCTCGATTGAATCCTCCAGACCATGAGCCCAGTCATACATAGGATAGATACACCATTTATCACCGGTACGGTGATGGGAAGCTTTCAATACCCTATAAATCACTGGGTCGCGCATATTAAGATTTGGGTGAGTCATGTCAATTTTTGCGCGTAGTACCTTTGCACCATCAGTGAACTCACCAGCCTTCATTCGATCCAAGAGATTTAGATTTTCCTCCACAGGACGATCCCTGTATATGCTGTTCATACCTGGTCTAGTAAGAGTGCCACGACCTTCACTGATCTCATCAGCGTTCAAGTCGTCCACGTAGGCTTTTCCAGCTTTCACCAACTGAACTGCATATTCGTACATCTGATCAAAATAGTCTGAGGCGAAAAAAAGTCGATCCTTCCAGTCAAATCCAAGCCAACGAACATCCTCGATGATCGATTGTACATATTCTTCCTCCTCCTTTGATGGATTGGTGTCATCGAACCGCAGATTGCACAGGCCTTTATACTCCTCAGCAATGCCAAAGTTAAGACAGATGGATTTAGCATGACCTATATGAAGATAGCCATTCGGCTCTGGGGGAAATCTTGTATGTACACGGCCATCATACTTGTTACTTTTATTGTCTTCATTAATTATATCGCGGATAAAATCGCGGATAGACTGATTGTTTGAATTCATATTACCTCACCTTTCTTGCACATAAGCAGGAAATGAACCGACAGTTCCGACCAGATTGATAACTTCCCAACAGGAGAAAATTCAAACGGAACATTTGAACTTTCACACTGTTTTGGATATTTGCCCATCTTACTAAAACTTTTCTTTTCTTTTTTTAAGAATATCAAAGATATTATTGAACAAAGATTGATAATACCAAAGATATTTTCAGTTTCCTATAAAAATATCTTTTCACTCATTGGATAAGGAAGCAATACCTCGCGTTGTTATATATGTTTAAATTGTAAAAACAATATATTTATAAAGAACACTTAATTCAGAGATAGTTAGTCAATAATTAAAAAATATAATTAAGTATTATAAAGTGGGAATAATTTGAATAATAATAACAAAATAACGAAATTGTATAGTTTAGGAGTAATTATTCTATTTATTGGAAATAGTGGAATTTTATTAGATGGAATCATAAAAAATAGTGATGAAAAGGTTGATATCAAATATGTATATTCTGGTGAAATAACAGATTTTGAATGCTATGGATTTATTATACCACTCCCAGCAGATAATGATTCTACTTATGAAACATTTTTGAATACTAAAGTAAGAAACCTAGTAAATGATTTGTTAAGAGAAGATATTATTATTTATTGGTCAGCCTGTAATTTTTCTGTTTATTCAAAAAAACTAAACAGCGATATGATTTCTGATAATTTTTTTGAAAAAGGAGATTTTATGGCACCTTTTTCAGGAGAGGAGCATAAAGACACATTGACAACTGCAATTATATTTGATTATTTCTTTGATTGTGAAATTGATGATGATGCTCTAAACGTTGAAGTGTATATGCTCCTTGAACCTTTAGATATTGATGCATACAAACTAGTAGAGCCTAGAATTGCACAACATCTTGGAACCCCGACCAGATACAGTTGGCCATGTTTTTTACAAATAGCTGATGCCGGTGGTTTTTTTAATATGGAATTTCTTTTAGATGATGAAACTGCGTCTTGCCTTAATAATAATGACTTCAACGTGTTCATGTGGCCTTATAAGCCTAATCCTGCAAGATATTATGAAATGATCAAGACCCTCTCTAACGTAAAAGGATCCAACGCTGTTAGAAAATTTGTCAGAAATGGTGGAGGTTATATTGGTACTTGTTATGGTGCCATTGTTGCTTCTTCAGGATCGCTTTCGCCAATTCCAATTTTTTCTTTAAGACATGCTTATAATCCATATCTTTCATCAATCCCTTTTTTTGATATTGCAATAAGTGATAATTTGATGCGTCCTTTTTTGGATAAAGAAAATCTGTATATCACTACTGGCGAAATCGTTAACACTAGCCATCCTCTATCATTTGGAATAAACAGGACTGTAAAGGAGTTTTTCAATGGTGCATGGTTTCAATTTCTTGGTAGAAAAAGTTCTGCGATTGGTTTCCATCGAAATTTAACAAGTTCAAACGATAATGATGATGTTCCATCCTGGTTGAAGAACTCAGTTGCTGATACGCCTAGCTGGGTTACATCAACTTTTGGAGATGGAAAAATTGTTCAGTATTCTTCCCATCCTGAATTTGTTAATAACATATCACTTTTATTTAATTCGATTGAATGGGATGGTGACCCTTATTATGGTAGACGAACAATTCATAATGCATTATTTTACGTAACATCAGAGGAGATTAACAAAATATATATTTCAACGAGTTATCAATTATCTTTCATTGAAGATTTTGGTGAAAAAACAGTTAATTTATTAATTGAAGAAGTTAACAGTTCTGTTTTTGAGGATGTTAAGACAAGAATTTATTGTTTAAATGACAAGGTTTCTTTGTTGAAAAACATAGCTGATGAATCTAAAGAATTATACTTTAATCAAAATAAAAACATCTCGGCTGATGAAATATCAAGGTTAATAGGTTATACGTCTCATTTTTGTAATATTTTTAGTGAATATTATGACAAAACATTAGCTGCCCTCGATATATTAGAATGGGTCTATCCTTTGTTATTTGAGTTTGATAAATTAGTTCTACAAAGGGTGGATGATTTAAAAATTAACATTTCTTTAAGATTAAATAATTCTGAGGAGATTGTTTCGGAAACCATTATGATTGCAAAAAATTTAAAGAATTATTTAGAAAACAAATCTTCTATGATTTTTTATAAAATTGAAATCTCAAGAATGTCCCGTTTAATGTTAAATACTTATGAAATCGGGTTGAAATATATTCCTCAAACATATTTTGAGGTAATTAAACTAGTTCGGTCTAGCTGGTATCATTTTGAAGCAAAAACAGCATTAGAAATAACTCAAAACACTGGAATTATGAATAATATAAAAGTGTTGAAGTAGCAAATATCGATTAAGATATAATAAATCAAGCCAAAAAACAACACATAAACCTTAGATCATTTCTAGAAATTCGCCTAGCAGATTATAACATGATACATAGAAATACCATTAGTTCTAATAAAAAATATGGGATTTTTCTTAGATTTGAAATTAATTTCTTGAATAATAGCAAATATAATATCATTTATAAAAATAATTTCATCAAGAACAAACTAGGTGCATTTACCAATATATAAGAGAAATTAAAACTTATACAAATAAATGGGATAATAACTATTTGGATAGACCAAGAGTTGCTCCTAAATTGATACTTGGCTCATTTATCATTTTTATTGGCAAGCTTTTGTCACCTCTTGTATATATAGTCGATTTTGATTTACATCCAACACAAGAACCATATGATATATCAATTTCTCACCTAGTGGGTTTTATCTAAAAAATGACTTCAATTATTAGAGATATGTTTTAAAAATGATAATATACTCTTTTTGTATTTCACTGATTTATGGTAAGTAATTTTCCAAAGCCAATATTGGAATTACCTGAGGCAAATATTCCTGTTGAAGGAGCTAAAGGATATCTATCTCAAGGTGAGCGTGAGCAGGTTATTTTCATGGAATTTGAAAAAGATGCAGAAATCCCTGAGCATTCCCATGATAGTCAATGGGAGATTGTAATAGCTGGAAAAGTCGACTATTATGAAGGAGGAGTTGAACATACTTATACAAAGGGAGATAGTTTTTATATCCCGAAGGGAACTAAACATTCAGCAAAAGTATATGCGGGTTATGCCTCTGTTGCATTTTTTAATCAAAAAGAAAGGTATAAGAAAAAGGGATAGACAGAATAATATTATTGGAAATTATCATACCTAGCAGGGTTTTCTTTTGGTTTTTTCCGAACATCTTAAAGGATTTTAAATAGTATAAAAGACAATACAGAAAATCGGTGAACGAACAATGAAATTAAAATATATTGCCTCAATTGTAGTGGCATTTATTGTCATATCCGCAACTGTTTTCGTGGTATTACTTCAAAATCAATATGATTCAGATATCATCGATGAAGATGTAACATCGGATGATGAAGAACTAAATCCAGTTGGCGATCTTCCTTTTCATGAGTCAGTTAATGCGTTTGCATTTGATATGTTTAGAGAAATCCATGAAGGAAATGAAGGTAACCTGTTTATCTCGCCGTACAGTATTTTCACTGCTCTTGCTATGACCTATGAAGGTGCCAGAGGCGAAACAGCTGATGAAATGGCAACTGTGCTCAGTGTTGAGCAGGATAACGAATCCTTTCACACTTATATAAAAAACCTCTACGGGGTGCTCAATACAAAAAACGAAGAGTATAATATTAGCACCGCGAATGCGTTATGGGTTAAAGAAAATCTTCAGTTGCTTGAAGTGTATCTTAACGTTATTCAAGAGTATTATGGTGGAGATGTCACCGGGGTTGATTATTCGAATCCTACTGAAGCCGCAGCGATTATCAATCAATGGGTAGAAAACCAGACGGATGGGTTAATAAAGGATCTCATAACAGCAGATGCAATAAATCCTTTTACCGCATTGATACTGACTAACGCTATCTATTTCAAAGGCATCTGGAAAACCCAGTTTGAACCTGTGAATACGACCAATCGAACATTTGAAATCTCAGCAGGAACATCTGTTGAGACTCCGACAATGAGCCTCATAG
>Ga0272442_10008801_pt1 | contig 12722 bp, 11 predicted proteins | sample SSMForm2O_FD_200262 | JGI IMG/M metagenome (GOLD analysis project Ga0272442, IMG submission 200262) | Marine sediment archaeal communities from Little Sippewissett salt marsh, Falmouth, MA, United States - SSM-Form-2O | ecosystem: Environmental > Aquatic > Marine > Wetlands > Sediment ... | reverse complement strand
GGCTCGGCTGGACGCCCTCGGTGGCCTCATCGAGCAGAAGCGCGCCGAGCGCAAGGTGGAGCGGGCCGCACTCGCGCAGCAGGCCCAGGAGCGCAAGGCCGCGATCGTGGCCGAGGCGGAGAAGATCGCCGGGTCCCGCGACTGGCGAAACGGGTCGAACCGGCTGCGTGACCTGCTGGAGGAGTGGAAGGCGCTCCCCCGCATCGACCGCAGCGCGGACGACGAGCTGTGGCACCGCTTCTCCGCGGCCCGTACCGGGTACACCCGACGACGCAAGGCTCACTTCGCCGAGCTCGCCGAGGAGCGCGAAGCCGCCAAGGCGGTGAAGGAGTCCTTGGTGGCACAAGCACGTGAGCTGTCGACCTCCACGGAGTGGGGCCCGACCAGCGGTGCGATGCGCGACCTGATGACACAGTGGAAGAAGGCCGGCCGGGCTCCGCGGGAGGTCGACGACGAGTTGTGGGCGCAGTTTCGGGCCGCTCAGGATGCGTTCTTCAGCGCCCGCGATGCCGCGAACGCCGAGCGCGACGCCGAGTTCGTGAAGAACCTCGAGGTGAAGCGTGCCCTCCTCGACGAGGCGGAGGCCCTGCTGCCGGTGAAGGACCCCAAGGCGGCCCGGGCTGCCCTGCGGGCCATCCAGGACCGCTACGCCGCGGCCGGGATGGTGCCCCGTGACTCCATGCGCGAGGTCGAGCAACGCATGCGCACCGTCGAGCAGGCGGTGGAGTCAGCCAACGAGGAGGCCTGGCGCCGCTCCAACCCGGAGGCGCGGGCCCGCGCGGAGTCGACGGTCGCTCAGCTGACGAGCAGCATCGCCGCCCTCGAGCGACAGCACGCCGCTGCGCTCGCCTCGGGTCGCGACAAGGCGGCTCGCGAGGCCGCTGAGGCGATCGCAGCCCGGCGCGCCTGGCTGGAGCAGGCGCAGGCGACGTTGGCCGACTTCAGCGGCTGACTGCTCAGCTGTGGGCGACGCGGAAGACATCGAACACACCGTCCACGGTACGGACCGCCTTGATCACGTGGTCGAGGTGAGCCGGGTCGCCCATCTCGAAGGTGAAGCGGCTCTTGGCGACGCGGTCGCGGTTGGTCGTCACGTTCGCCGACAGGATGTTGACGTGCTGGTCGGACAGCACCTGCGTGATGTCGGCGAGCAACCGGTTTCGGTCGAGCGCGTCGACCTGGATCGCCACGAGGAACATCGACGCGGCCCCGGCGGTCCACGCGACGTCCACGAGCCGCTCGGACTGGTCGGCGATCGCGGCCACGCTCGTACAGCTGCGCCGGTGGACGGAGACCCCGCTGCCTCGCGTGACGAACCCGACGATGTCGTCACCGGGGACGGGCGTGCAGCAGCGCGCCAGGCGAACCCAGACGTCGGACACGCCGTTGACGACGACGCCGGGGTCTGCGGTGGCCCGGCGCCGTCGACCGCTCGGGCGTAGCGCTTCGGCGGCGTCCTCGCTGGTGCCCTCAGCGCCACCGAGGCTGTGGACGATGCGCTCGACGACCGACTGGGCTGAGAGCTGGCCCTCTCCCACGGCCGCGTACAGCGACGGGATGTCGCTGTAGCGCAGGTCGGCGGCGATCGCGGTGAGCGTGTCCTTGCTCATGAGGCGCTGCAGAGGCAGGTCTTGCTTGCGCATGGCGCGGGCGATCGACTCCTTGCCGGTCTCGATCGCCTCCTCACGCCGCTCCTTGGAGAACCACTGCTTGATCTTGTTGCGGGCTCGGGCGCTTGCGACGAACCCCAGCCAGTCGCGGCTCGGCCCGGAACCCTCCGCCTTGGACGTGATGACCTCGATGATGTCGCCGTTGTCGAGCACCGAGTCCAGTGGGGCCAGCCGTCCATTCACCTTGGCGCCTATGCAGCGGTGGCCGACCTCGGTGTGCACCGCGTAGGCGAAGTCGACGGGTGTGGCGCCGGTGGGCAGGGGCTTGATGTCCCCGCCCGGGGTGAAGACGTACACCTCCGTGGAGTTGACCTCGAACCGCAGAGACTCCAGAAACTCGCCGGGGTCGGAGATCTCCTTCTGCCACTCCAACAGCTGCCGCAGCCACGCCATGTCCGTGACTCCGTCGTCGCCCTCCTGCTCGTGGCCCCAGGCCTTGGGCGAGACCTCTTTGTACTTCCAGTGGGCAGCGACGCCGTACTCGGCGCGCTGGTGCATCGTGTAGGTGCGTATCTGCAGCTCGACCGGCCGGCCGCCGGGCCCCATGACGGTCGTGTGCAGCGACTGGTACATGTTGAACTTCGCCTTGGCGATCCAGTCCTTGAAGCGTCCAGGCACCGGGTTCCACCGGGCGTGCAGTATGCCGAGCACGGCGTAGCAGTCGCGAACGCTCTCCACGAGCACCCGGATACCGATCAGGTCGTAGATGTCGGTGAAGTCGCGGCCCCGCACCACCATCTTCTGGTAGATGGAGTAGTAGTGCTTGGGTCGGCCGGTGACCGTGGCACGGATCTTGGCGTCGCGCAGGTCGGCCTGCACCTGGTCGATCACCGAGGCCAGGTAGTCGTCGCGGGCCGGGGCACGTTCGGCGACCAGCCGGACGATCTCGTCATAGATCTTGGGGTGCAGAGTCGCGAACGAGAGGTCTTCGAGCTCCCACTTGATCTTGTTCATGCCGAGGCGGTGCGCCAGCGGAGCGTAGATCTCCAGCGTCTCCCGGGCCTTGCGCTGAGCACTCTCGCGGGAGACGTAGCGCCACGTGCGAGCGTTGTGCAACCGGTCGGCGAGCTTGATGAGCAGGACGCGGATGTCGCGGGCCATCGCGATGACCATCTTGCGCAGCGTCTCGGCCTGTGCCGCCTGCCCGTAGGTCACCTTGTCGAGCTTGGTCACCCCGTCGACCAGCATCGCGATCTCGTCGCCGAAGTCGTCGCGCAGCGCCTGAAGGCTGTAGTCGGTGTCTTCGACGGTGTCGTGAAGCAGCGCCGCCGCCAGGGTGGGCGGGGTCAGACCCAGCTCGGCGAGAATCATCGCGACGGCCAGCGGATGGGTGATGTACGGCTCGCCGCTCTTGCGCACCTGCCCCTCGTGGGCTTTGGCCGCCGTCTGGTAGGCCCGCGTGATCTGGCCGACGTCTGCCCGGGGGTGCGTGGCACGCACTGTCCGTAGCAGCGGCTCGAGAACCGGGTCCCCGGTGGGGCGGGGCGCAGCAAGGCGGGCCAGGCGCGACCGCACCCGGCGTGGCGGCGCCGACGCTGGAACCGGCGCCGGTGCCGCGGGGTTCGTCACCTGGTCGACCACGGGCCTCCTCCGGGTTGCCCAGCAGTGTAGGGCCCGTGAGCGCGGGCTACATGACGAGCAGTGACGAGATGGGCAGCCCAGGGTTGCGGTCGCGGCCGTTGAGGGCGCCCAGCTCGATGAGGACGTTCACACCGGCGATCTCGCCGCCGGCGCGCCGGAACAGCTCGGCTGTGGCGGCGACCGTGCCGCCGGTGGCAAGCACGTCGTCCACGATGAGAACCCGCTGGCCAGGCTCGATGGCGTCCACGTGCATCTCCAGCACCGCCTCGCCGTACTCCAGCGAGTAGGCCTCCGACAGGGTGCTGTGCGGCAGCTTGCCGTGCTTGCGCACGGGGATGAACCCGGCGTCGAGCTCGAGGGCGACGGGTGCTGCCAGAATGAACCCCCGGGCCTCGATGCCGGCGACGAGGTCGACCGGGCCGCCGAGGGCAGCCTCGCCGGCTGTCGCGAGCGCGCTGACGCAGCGGGCGAAGGCTTCGGCGTCGCCCAGCATCGGGGTGATGTCGCGAAACATGATGCCTGGGGTCGGCCAGTCGGGGATGTCTCGGACGTAGGGCAGCAGGTTGGCCGGGTCGTTCATGTCAGGTGCCCTTTCGTCGACTCGAGCGTGTGTTGCGGCGCGGCTGGTTGCGCTCGCCTGACTCGATCACCGAGCCCGGTTTGCTGCGCGTGGCGGTGACCACCGTAGGTGCTGCGGCTTCGCCGGCCGGGGAGGCGGGGTCGCCGGACTGGCCGCCGACCGCTGCGGCCACCGACTCGGTCACGTCGGCGTCCGGCCCTGGGCCGCGCTGCCCCTTGCGCCGGGCCAGCACGCGCGCGTTGAGCGATCGCATGACCGGCTCGCGCTCCTTGAGGTCGGCGAGCAGCGGCGTGGCGAGGAAGATGGACGAGTAGGTACCCACAGCCACGCCGACGAACAGGGCCAGGGCCAGGTCCTTCAGCGTGCCGGTGCCGAGGACGGCCAGCGAGACCACCAGGATCGAGCCGATCGGCAGCAGGGCGATGACCGAGGTGTTGATGGACCGCACCAAGGTCTGGTTGACGGCCAGGTTCGCCGCCTCGGAGTAGGTGTACACACTCTGGCCGGTGATCCCTCGGGTGTTCTCGCGCACCTTGTCGAAGACGACGACGGTGTCGTAGAGCGAGTACGCGAGGATGGTCAGAAAGCCGATCACCGACGCGGGGGTGACGTCGAAGCCCGTCCATGCGTAGATGCCGACGGTGATGATCACGTCGTGGAACAGCGCGACGAGTGCAGCGATGCCCATCTTGGGCTCGAACGTGACCGCCAGGTAGATGACGACCGCGACGAGGAACAGACCGAGCCCTTGCAGGGCCTTGCCTGTGATCTCCTCGCCCCACGAGGGGCCGACGACTTGCACGTTGACGGCGTCGGTGGGCACGTCGAGCGTCCCGGAGACCGCGTCGCGTACCTCGACCGTCTCCTCCGGGGTGAGGGCGGCGGTCTGCACGCGCACGCGGTCGTCGCCGACGATGGTGACGCGCGGGTCCGAGGCCCCCTCGACGCCGGTGTCGGTCACGGCGGTGCGCACCGTCGCGACGTCGTCCTGGGTCACCCCGGGCGACTGGGCGGTGATCTCCGCGCCGCCGGTGAACTCCACGCCGAGGGTGAGCCCGTTGACGATGAGGCCGAGAACCGCGAAGCCGAGCAGGCCCGCGCTGACGGCGTACCAGCGCTTCGACCGGGCGACGAAGTCGAAGGACTTCTCCCCCCGGTACAGGCGGTTGCCGAGCCCGGCGAGGCCGCGAGCGGACTTCGCCCCGGAGCGGCCCAGCCGGGAGGCGTCCAGGCCTGATGCGGGGTGACCCTGGCCGAAGAACTTCGTCCGCACGAGCAGGCTGAGCAGCGGTTTGGTGAACAGGAACACGACGATCAGGTCGACGACGGTCGTGAGACCGAACGCGAACGCGAACCCGCGCACGTTGCCGATGCTGAAGACGTACAAGAAGAACGCGGCCAGCAGCGAAACGATGTCGGCGGCCACGATGGTGCGCCGGGCCCGAACCCAGGCCGTCTCGACGGCCATCCGGGTGCTGCGACCTTCGCGTACCTCGTCCTTGATGCGTTCGAAGAGGACGACGAAGGAGTCCGCCGTGATACCGATGGCCACGATGAGGCCGGCGACACCGGCCAGCGTCAGCGTGAACCCGATCGTCTCGCCCAGCAGCAGCACGAACCCGTAGGTGAGTGCGGCCGCTACGGCCAGGCTGGCCACGACGACGAGGCCTAGGCCGCGGTAGTAGATCAGCGAGTACAACATCACCAGCGCCAGGCCGATGGCGCCTGCGACGAGCCCAGCCTGGAGCTGGTCGAGACCGAGCGTCGGTGACACCGAGGTGACGTCACTGACCTCGAACGCCAGCGGGAGTGCGCCGTACTGCAGCACGTTGGCCAGGGCCGTCGCCTCGGCCTGCGTGAACTGTCCGGTGATCTGGGCGCGACCGCCGGGGATCGGCTCGTTCACCTGCGGGGCCGAGACCACAAGGCCGTCCAGCACGATCGCGAACTGGTCCTGCGGCGGCTGCTGGCTGGACAGCTGCTGGGTGCTGGCGAAGAACTTGTCCGCGCCCTCGGCCGTGAACTCCAGGTTCACCTGCCAGCCCACGCCACCCTGCGGGATACCCGCGGTGGCCGTGGCGATGTCGGTGCCGACGACGTCGGCCGGCCCGAGCAGGTACCGGTTGGCCAGCTCACGGTCACAGGTGAGCAGCGGCTCGTCGGGCGGGGTGACCCGCCCCGGCTCGATGTCGGCGCAGTCGAAGGCGAGCAGGGCGTCGATGGCGGCCGGGTCCAGCTCTGTGCCGGTCGCGAACGGCTCGGAGATGACCTCGGGTGTCGCCGTGGGTGTCGCCTCGGCGTCGGGCGTCGCTGGCGACGTGGCGTCCGGTGACGCTGCTGGTGTGGCGTCGGCTGTCACCGGCTGTCGCGGCTGGGTACGACTGGCCCGGTCCGAGGTGTCCGCGCGGGTGGTGCCCAGGCTGGTGTCGTCGGACTCTGAGGGGCCCACGGTCGCCCCCGAGTCGCCCGTCGCCGCCGGCGATCCGGTCGGGGTAGCGTCAGGGCTGGCGTCGGGCGTCGGCTCGGCGGTCGGCTCAGGAGCCGGTGCCGGGCCGGGCACGATGGCCTGGACCGGCCGAAACTGCAGCTCAGCGGTCTGGCCCACGAGCGCGACCAGGTCGTCCTCGCCGACGCCGGGCACCTGCACGATGATGGTGTCGGTGCCTTGTGTGGTGACCTCGGCCTCAGCCACGCCGGAGCCGTTGACGCGCTGGCGGATGATCGCCACGGCCTCGTCCAGCGACTCAGGCGTGGGTGCAGCGCCGTCGAGGGTGGTCGCAGTCAGGGTGATGCTGGTGCCGCCCTGCAGGTCCAGCCCTAGCCGAGGAGCCCAGCTACCCGCTGCGGCGACCCCGGCGAACACCAGGCCGAGCAGCAGTGCGAAGGCGAGCAGCGGCCGGCCGGGCCGCGTGACGTTGGTCTGTGCCACGTGGGCGCGCTCAGTCGGTCAGGCCGGCGGGACCCGCCGAATCGTCCCGGTCGACGGGGCTCGGCGTCATCACCTTGACCACGCCCTGCCGCGTGTAGCGGAGCTGGACGCCGGGAGCCGCCTCGACGACGACGTCGTCCTCGTCCACCGTCACCACCGTGGCCAGCATGCCGCCACCCATCATCACCTGCGCACCGGGGGCCAAGGCCGCCTGCGTCGCCGCGAACTCGCGGTTGCGACGTTGCATCGGGCGAAAGATCAGCAGGTAGAACACACCACCGATGAGGAGCAGCGGCAGAACGGTGGCAATGGCATCCATGAGGACTCCGGTGTCAGGGGGCAGATCGGCACGGGGCGCAGCCCCCGTCAGCAGGCACCTAGTCTACGGACCGTCCGGGCGTGCCTGGGATCTGCAGGTCCAGCGTGGGGTTGGGCGTGTCGGGAGCAGCCGAGATGCCGAGGTGGGCGAAGGCTGCCGGCGTAGCCACCCGACCGCGCGGGGTGCGGATCAGCAGGCCTTCGCGCACCAGGAAGGGCTCGCTGACCTCCTCGACGGTGTCGGCCTCCTCGCCGACCGCCACAGCGATCGTTGACAGTCCGACCGGTCCTCCGTTGTAGCGGCCGCACAGCGCAGCCAGCACCTGGCGGTCGAGGCGGTCCAGTCCCAGCTCGTCGACGTCGTACACCGCGAGCGCCTCGCGCGCCACGGACCGGTCGAGGTGGCCTCCGGCACGCACCACGGAGTAGTCACGAACCCGCCGCAGCAGCCGGTTCGCGATCCGGGGCGTGCCGCGGGAACGCCGGGCGATCTCTTCGGCTGCTTCGGTGTCGAGGGCGATGCCGAGCAGCGCGGCCGAGCGGGTGAGCACCCGCATGAGGTCGGCCACGGAGTAGAAGTCGAGGTGGGCGGTGAACCCGAACCGGTCGCGCAACGGCCCGGTCAGCAGCCCGGCTCGCGTGGTGGCCCCGACCAAGGTGAAACGCGGCAGGGCGAGGGGAATGACGGTCGCACCCGGGCCCTTGCCCACCACCACGTCGACGCGAAAGTCCTCCATGGCCAGGTACAGCATCTCCTCAGCAGGGCGAGCGAGGCGGTGCACCTCGTCCAAGAAGAGCACCTCGCCGTCGGTGAGCCCCGACAGGATCGAGGCCAGGTCGCCGGCGTGCTGGATCGCCGGACCGCTGGCCACGCGAATGGGGGTGCCGAGCTCAGCCGCGATGATCATGGCCAGGGTGGTCTTTCCCAAGCCGGGTGGGCCGGAGAGCAGCACGTGGTCGGGGGTGCGTTGGTGCATCTTGGCTGCTTCGAGGAGCAGCGAGAGCTGGTCGCGAACGCGGGGCTGACCCACGAACTCGGCCATGCTTCGCGGGCGCAGGGCGGCGTCGGCTGCCCGGTCGTCGTCGACCGCGTCGGCGTCGAGCATCGACCCGGGCTCGTCGTACGTGGGCTCGTCGAACGGTGCGTCGTCCGGGAGGTCGGTCATGGTCGGTCCAGGGAACGAAGCGCGACGCGCAGCAGGCCGGCCACGTCGGGCGTGCCGCTGGTCTCGATCATCTCGGCGGCCTGGGGTGCGACCGCCTCCAGCGCTGCGGCCGCCTCCCGGGTGCCCCAACCGAGGCTGACCAGCGCCGCGGAGACCTGCTCGGCCCACGGGGCGGGGGCGACTGGTGGGGTCGCTCCGTCGGTGCTCGGTGGCGCGCCGACAGCGGGCCCGAGCCGATCCTTGAGCTCCAGGACGAGGCGCTGGGCGCCCTTGCGACCGATACCCGGCACCCGCGTGAGTGTCGCCAGGTCATCAGTGGCGACGGCTGCGCGTATCTCGTCGGGGGTCAGGACGGCCAGCATGGCCATCGCCAGCCGAGGCCCGATGCCCGAGACGCCCAGCAGCACCTCGAACAGCTCGCGCTCGTCTACGGCGGTGAACCCGTACAGGGTCAGGGAGTCCTCGCGAACCACCAGCACCGTGGCCAGCGATGCCGGCTGCCCCACCGTGAGGTCAGCCAGCACCCGTGGCGGGCAGGGCAGGTAGACGCCGACTCCCCCGGTCTCGATGACGACGTGGTCGAGGCCGAGCGCGATCACGGTGCCGCGGATCGAGGCGATCATCTGCGAGCTCCGGCGAGTCGTCGCCGAGCCAGCACCGGCGCCTGCCACAGGTGCGCCAGCGCGAGAGCCAGCGCGTCGGTGGCATCCACCGGCCGTGGGGGTGCGCTGAGGCCGAGGATGCTGGTCACCATCCTCGCGACCTGCTGCTTGTCGGCCCGCCCGCTGCCGGTCACACCGGCCTTGACCTCCGTCGGGGTGTGGGTCGCGGTCGGCAGCGCGCGTCGTCCCCCGACCAGCAGTGCCACCCCGCTGGCTTGGGCCGTGCCGATGATCGTGGCGGTGTTGTGCTGGCTGAAGACGGCTTCGACGGCGATCTGGTCGGGGCGGTGGGTGTCGACGAACTCCTCGATCTGCGCCTCCAGGCTGCACAGCCGCTGCGCCAGGGTCGCGTCAGTGCCGGTGCGCACGACCGTGGCGCCGAGCAAGCGGGCGCGACGCCCGGGCGCGCCCTCGACTGCCGCCAACCCGCAGCGGGTCAGGCCAGGGTCGACACCGACGACGCGCATGCGCACCCTCTCCCTCGGCTCGCTCGACGGACTGGCCGAACACGTGTTCGACACCCTAGCGGTGCGAGACGGCGAATCTCAGGACGACACGGCCGCCATGACGTCGTCGGAGACGTCGAAGTTGGCGAACACGTTCTGCACGTCGTCGCTGTCCTCGAGAACATCGAGCAGGCGGAACACCTTCTCGGCCGTCGGCGCGTCGAGCTCCACGGTGACGGAGGGCACCCACGACGACTCGGCCGACTCGTAGTCGAGCCCCGCGGACTGGATCGCGCTGCGGACGGGCACGAGGTCACCGGCATCGCATCGCACCTCGAACGACTCGCCGAGGTCGTCGACGTCCTCGGCCCCGGCGTCGAGCACCACCTCCAGCAGCGTGTCCTCGTCGAGGGTGCGGTCGGCCTGCTCCTTCGCGACGATCACCACGCCCTTGCGGGTGAACAGGTAGGAGACGGACCCGGGGTCGGCCATCGTCCCGCCGTTGCGTGTCATCGCCGTGCGTACCTCGGCGGCGGCGCGGTTGCGGTTGTCTGTGAGGCACTCGACGAGCACGGCGACCCCCTGGGGCCCGTACCCCTCGTACATGATCGTCTCGTAGGCGGCGCCGCCGGCCTCGAGTCCGGCACCGCGCTTGACCGCCCGGTCGATGTTGTCGTTGGGCACGGACGACTTCTTGGCCTTCTGCACCGCGTCGTAGAGCGTCGGGTTCGCTGCCTGGTCGGCGCCGCCGAGCCGCGCGGCGACCTCGATGTTCTTGATGAGCTTGGCGAACAGCTTGCCGCGCCGGGCATCCACGACGGCCTTCTTGTGCTTCGTGGTCGCCCACTTGGAGTGGCCGGACATCGCGTGGGTCTCCCTAGCCTCGACTGCGCTGCACGAGCGTGAGGAAGTGCTGGTGCATGCGGACGTCGCCGGTGAGCTCCGGGTGGAACGACGTGGCCAGCAGCGGCCCCTGCTCGACGGCGACGATCGTAGCGTCGCTGTCGCGCCCCTCGACGCAGGCCAGCACGCGCACGTCCGCGTCGGCCTGCTCCACCCACGGTGCACGGATGAACACCGCCCGCAGCGGCTCTGGGCCGAGCACGGGGATCGTGAGGTCGGTCTCGAAGGAGTCGACCTGCCGGCCGAAGGCATTGCGCCGGACGGTGATCGCCAGCCCGCCGATCGTGACCTGCTCCGGCGGTGCCCCGACCAGGCGGTCGGCCAGCAGGATCATCCCTGCGCACGAGCCGTAGGTGGGCAACCCTGACGCCACCGCCTTCTGCAGCGGCTCCATCATGTCCAGCACGACGGCCAGCCGAGCGATCGTCGTCGACTCCCCGCCGGGGATGACCAGACCGTCCACGCCGGCCAAGTCCTGCGGGGTTCGCACCTTGGGCGCCTCGGCACCCAGCTCGGTGAGGATGCGTTGATGCTCGCGGACGTCGCCCTGCAGTGCCAGGACGCCGACGCGGGGAGTCACCAACCGCGTTCGGCCAACCGGTGCGGCGCCGGGATCTCGTCGACGTTGATGCCCACCATGGCCTCGCCGAGCCCGCGCGACACCTTCGCCACGACGTCGGGGTTGTCGAAGTGCGTCGTGGCCGCCACGATCGCAGCGGCGCGGCGCGCCGGGTCGCCGGACTTGAAGATGCCCGAGCCGACGAACACTCCGTCGGCCCCGAGCTGCATCATCATCGCGGCGTCAGCGGGGGTGGCGATGCCGCCGGCGGTGAACATCACCACGGGCAGTCGCCCGGCCTTCGCGACCTCCTCGACCAGCGCGTACGGCGCCTGCAGTTCTTTGGCGGCCACGTACAGCTCGTCAGTACGCATGGACGACAGCCGACGCATCTCGTCGGTGATCGTGCGCATGTGCGTGGTGGCGTTGGAGACGTCTCCGGTGCCGGCCTCACCCTTCGAGCGGATCATGGCCGCGCCCTCGTTGATACGCCGCAGCGCCTCCCCCAAGTTGGTGGCGCCGCACACGAAGGGCACGGTGAGCTGCCACTTGTCGATGTGGTGGGCGTAGTCGGCAGGGGTGAGCACCTCGGACTCGTCGATGTAGTCCACGCCGAGGGACTGCAGCACCTGCGCCTCGACGAAGTGGCCGATGCGCGCCTTGGCCATCACCGGGATCGAAACCGCCGCAATGATCGAGTCGATCATGTCGGGGTCGCTCATCCGCGACACGCCACCTTCGGCGCGGATGTCGGCCGGGACGCGCTCGAGCGCCATCACCGCGACGGCGCCGGCGTCTTCGGCGATCTTCGCCTGCTCGGCTGTGACGACGTCCATGATGACGCCGCCTTTGAGCATCTCGGCCATGCCGCGCTTGACCCGGTCGGTGCCCACGGTGGTTTCTGCTGCCATGGCACCAGGGTAGGCCGTCGCTCGGCGTGCTTCAGCGCTGGAACGCTGCGGGAACACGGTCATCGAACTCGATGGCCTCCGGCATGGGCGCCCTCCCCGCCAGGTGGAACACCCGCACGAACCGCGACCGGCGCCGGTTGCGGGTCACGGTCACTGTTCCGTTGTAGAGACGGCGGGCCGTCTGCACCCGACGGCTGCCGGCGGCGAGGTCGGCAACCATCTCCGCGGCCCACTCCTCCCCAGCGGCAGGCAGTCCCTCCGGGGAGTCGAAGGCCACGATCAGCGCCTCGGTGAGCGCCGACTCCGCCTCCTCGCGCTGATCGCGGGGAACCCGGCGGGCCTGGTGCGCGGCGTCGGCGAGCACCAGCGCCGTTGCCGGGTCGAGAGCCCCGCTCGTCGCGAGCTCGAGGGTGGCAGCGGAACGACGAAGCAGCTCGGCGTCGAGCGTGGCGTCCATGCGCTCGAGCCGGGTGTGCAGATGGTCGAGGCGGCTGGCCGACCAGCTCACCACCAGGGCACCCACCGCGAGAAGAACGAGGGCCAGCATCAGCATCTCGGTCATGCGTGCCTCCGCTGGCCCAGCACCAGGTCGTACACCTCGAGCACCTGGTCGGTGACCGTGGACCAGTCGTAGGCGTTCACCTGGCGGGCGGCCCCGGCAGCCAGGCGGGCACGCTCGGTGTCGTCACCGAGCAGGCGCACGAGCGTGTCGGCCAGTGTCGCGGAGTCGCCCGCTGGGAAGGTCTGGCCGGCTGCACCCTCGGCGAGCACAGCGCGGAAGGCAGGCAGGTCGCTGGCCACCACCGTGGCTCCCGCTGCCATCGCCTCGACGAGCACGATCCCGAAGGACTCTCCGCCGGTGTGCGGGCCGACGTAGATGTCGCTGCTGGCCAGCATGGTGGCTTTGTCCGCGTCGCTGATACGCCCCAGCCACCGCACGGTCGGACGCACCGGCTCGGGAAGCGTGCGTGCGGCCTGCTCAGCGTCTCCGGGACCG
>Ga0272442_10008800_pt1 | contig 12724 bp, 7 predicted proteins | sample SSMForm2O_FD_200262 | JGI IMG/M metagenome (GOLD analysis project Ga0272442, IMG submission 200262) | Marine sediment archaeal communities from Little Sippewissett salt marsh, Falmouth, MA, United States - SSM-Form-2O | ecosystem: Environmental > Aquatic > Marine > Wetlands > Sediment ... | reverse complement strand
AATCTCATCCTGACGTTCTGTAGAGTCAATCAAATCGCTGATTTCATGTGGATCCTGCTCCAGATCGAAGAATTGCTCGCGTTGGATGCGAGGCAGCCAGATGAATTTGCGCCGCCCGTCGGTTACATACTGCATCTCCTGCTCCGTGGAGTAGCAGGTGCAGTGCTCACCGTGAATGTACGAACGCCAGTCAGTTTGCGCTTCCGCCATGGCAGGCAGGAGGCTCAAGCCGTCCATCGTCGTCGGAGCGGGCAATCCCGCCGCTTCCAGTATCGTCGGCATGACATCGCGCAACTCCACCACCTCGTCAGCCACTTTGCGCTTGAAACGTCTGACGGATGCAGGCGGCGCAATGATGAGAGGCACTCTGCTGCTGCCCTCGTAAGCATACGTCTTGCGCCAGAGGTTGTGGTCTCCCTGCATATCGCCATGATCCGCCAAAAAGACGAACCACGTATTCTGAAACGCCTGTCGCTGAAAGCGTCTCATCCAGTTCATCAGCCGACCGATCTGGGTGTCGATGAACGAAATCGAGCCATAATAGCCGGAACGAGCGCGGTGAATCTGCTTCGGCGTCATGCGCCCTCGCCATGCGTTGGGGCTGACAGCGTCCTCAGGCTTATCGTGCATATCAGCCCACTCTCCCACAGCCGGCGGCGGAGTCTTGTCGTTGAGATACATATCGAAATATGGCTGAGGCGGTACGTATGGAGAATGCGGGCGCGCGAATGAGATGTTGAGGAAGAAGGGCTGCTCCTGCTCCCGTTTTTTCAGAAACTCAATCGCCGTGCTCATCGTCCACGCGGTGGGATGCAGGTATTCAGCCGTATGCCACGGACGGGCAAGCCATGAATTCCAGTCAACGCCGTGGTCGTCGGGAGAAATTCCCGCAGGCGCGTTTCTGTCAAACCACTCGCGGTAGCTGTCCTTAAAACCGTTTGCAATGGTTCGACCAGACTCGTCGATCTCGGTCGTCTCGAAGCCCATCAAAGCAAGCTGCGGCGTGAAATGACCTTTGCCCACCAGGTGGGTGCGGTATCCCGCTTTAGTGAATTGCCCGGCCAGCGTATTAGGAAAGTCGTGGGGAATTGGCCCCTGTCCTCTGCCCATACCGAGCACGCCGGTGTGCCACTGGTTCTGACCAGTCCATAGCGAAGCCCGCGCCGGTAAGCACGAGGGCGTGGCCGAATACGCATGGGCAAAACGCGTACCATTAGCGGCAAGGTAGTCCAGATTCGGTGTCTGCACGACGGGATTGCCGTCCGCTCCCAGGCAATCACCCCGCATCTGGTCGCATATTATAAGAATGACATTTGGGCGATCCATTTTGAGACTCCCTATGTTGGTGTCTTCAAGTATTTGCGAATTTCGCCATCCAGATACTGAATAATTTTCTGTAGATCCCTCTCCCCTTTCGCTGTGGATGCGCGTTCGGGGGAACCCTCATCGCTCCAGCCGTGATCCCGGTAGTTTATCTCGCTGATACGGGTCATGTCCACCATGCTTTTATCCAGATATAGCATGAGGGATGTCTCATGAATACCGGCGTGATCGCCTTCTCCCAGACAGTCTGGCTCAGTGATGGGGATAACGGAGATGTCCTTTCCCTGATTGTATTTATCAGCTATATCCTTGATCATATCTATTTGCGAAGTGGGATAATGCCCCGAATAGAGGACGAGTACCTGTATGTCCATAAGGGCAATCTGATCGATGATCTCAATGAGATTTTCCATGGCAGTTCCATCTGTATACAGGTTTCCCCGCTCCATAGCAAGCCGCCGCCTCACGGAATCATCAAGCCTGTGTATACCCGAATAAAAGTGCGGCGGAAATACGATACCCCCTATGGCCTGCGCCGCTATGCAGCATATCTTGTGGGCTTTGATAACATCAAGTCCCATGGGCAGATGATCGCCGTGTAATTCGAGGCATCCAATGGGTAAATACGCGACCGGGCACTCCTTTATCAACTGCATGGCTTCCCGGCCCAACATAAGCTCATATCTGACTTTTTTTGTGAAGTTGATGGCAATATTCATGGTTTTTTCGCCTCCCAAAAGTGTCCAGTCAACGGTGCGAATGTGTCATTTCGGCGCATTCGGAGGTAGCGTTTGCGTATAGGTCTGCCGGTGAAATCGCACACACTGGCGTCCAGATCACAGTGAGCAGAAGCAATGGCTCCGGGCGTCTTGTCGTTTATGTCCAGAAGCTCCCCTCTGGGGCTGACAATGCAGGAGCGACCGCCGTTCACTGCCGCGACGATGTGTACCTGATTATCCAGCGCGCGGGTGCGAATATAGGTTTCCCAGAGAGTTCCGCCCTCGCGACCGTCTCCCATGTTGGAGAACACGATTATGTCCGCGCCCTTAACCGCGAGTGTCCGCGCCACCTCCGGGTAGTGATTATCGTAGCATATCATGTAGCCTATCGCGCCTATATCGGTCTGGAATATCGGGTAAGTGTCGCCCGGCATCTTGCCAGACAACAGGAGTTCGCTGATAGTCAAGTGGGTCTTACGATATTTTCCTATGATAGCGCCGGAGCGATCTATAATAATCCCGGTGTTATAAATCCTGTCGCCTTCGCGTTCGGAAAGACTGGCACACACATACATCCCGTATTTTCGCGCTTTTTCCGCAAGCCGCTTGCTTGAGGGCCCGGGTATAGGCTCTGCCAGCTTTGAGCGATCGCCGGCAACTCCATCAGTATTGATAACTTCCGGCAGGCAAACCAGATCAACTCCTTTTGGGCCGATCTCGTCCAGTTGTTTGCAGTAGAAATCCATGCAATCCTCAGGCGATGCAGGCTTATATGGTTTACCTGAGATGGCCGCCAGATAAGCTGTGCGAGGCTTGACAGGAACGTCTGTTATATTGGTCAATTGCGCATCAGACCATCTGACGCTCCCATTTGCAGCTTTAGCGAGGAAAAGGCACAGGCTCAGATCATCCATATCTTTGGACGGCTCAATCACCGCCGCCACACGCTCCCAGCCATCTTGCTCCCCGACGTAGTCAAGCTCATTGTAGAAACCGGCATTTCCTTTCACGACAATTGCCCACACGCTGTGAGCGGGAATGGAAACGCCATCAGCCTGAAAAGCCACTTCAATCCGATAACGCTGTCCCTGTTTGAGCGCTGGCAAAGGGCGACGCCAACAGCCACAGGCAATTGGGTTTCCATTGCTGGAAACCATCAATACCGGTTGTCCATTCGGCCCGCCTCCAGCTTTCGCCTCAAAATCTGGTTCGATCTCACTGCGCGCCGCCCACGTGACCCAAGCGGCAGGATCGGAGATGAGGTGGATAGTAGATTTCGAGATGTCCTGCTCGTTCATCATTATGCTCCTTGTGGCTTTGTCTGACTCTTCTGCAAAGGAAACGCCAGTCATAATAATTCCAACTATCAAAATTTCTGCAACCCGTCGTATCATACCTTACACCTCTTTTACCTTTTCGTCTCCTTCCATTTGCTTTTCTCAATGCCAGAACACATAAACAGGGATGCCAAACACCATCCCGATGATGCTCCAGCCGCCGCCTATCATAAACTCGCCCAGAATTAGGCCGATGAAAAAGGGAACACCTCTGCGATACGACCTCAAGCCGCCGTGTTTGAGAATTAACGTTTTTGCCGCCCAGCTTATGAATATGGCGAACCACATCCGGTTCATGTTGTAGTCGCGAGCCAGGGGATAAGCTATGGGATGGAGACTCCACCACAGGAAACGCGTCCTCATTATCATGAGGAAAAACGTAAAGACCATCCCAAGTCCCATAAAGGATGTGTGGATGCCATCGGTGAGAGTAAGCTGAGTCAGCCAGTGCTGTAAATTAGTGCCGAATGCGTGATTTCCGTTGCCCAGAGCGTGCCAGCCCAGACCAGAAGCCGCTCCCTCTTTATAAAACATGTGCAGATACGCCCAGAAAGCCGCGAATATGCCCACAGCAGAAGCGAGGAGCATGGCAAGCGAAAGCCGTCTGCTGTTCATGCCGGTGCGCTCTGCCAGCTTGAAGCCCTCCAGTTGATGCGGCATCGGGTGGCAGGTATAGGATCGGTTGAAAAACCAGTAGAAGGAGAACATGGTAAGATTCGCCCCTCCAAGCCTGCGCGTGCCCGCGACCCACTGCATGACGTGGATCGGGCCGCCATAGTTCAACTCATGCAGCGGCGGCCCAAGCTGCGCCCTCATTCTGGTGATCACCAGGCAAATGCCGAAGTAGATGACGAAGAATGAAAGGATGACCCATAAAGACATGCCCGCCATGTAGGAGAAGAGAACCAGAAACAGCAATCCAAATACTATTCCCAGCATGGCAGTCCTGTATTTTACGGGTTCACTATCATCCGCAGGCTGACCGCGAATAGCAAATTTCAACGCCTGAAATAGGTATCTTCTGCTAGTCCAGAAGACGATTATCACCAGCCCCATGAGCGCGCCATACACCTGCGCGTAGGGATATGGGAACTCCGGCAAGCTCTGTAATCCCATAATGCTACTCACGACGAACTGAGCCTTCCAGAATAGATAGAAAAACCAGTAGGAAAACGATAAGTCCAGCGGGATGAAATACCCAAGCCCTATCATGAATGGGTAGAAGTGCAAAGGCGTAAAGCCTATCGCGTTCCAGGGCTTCTCAGTGAAATATTGCCCTAAATTGAAGCTTCTTATGGGGATAGTGGGTATGGCCGGATAGAAGAAATGCAGGCTGTTGAGCATATTCATGCTGCCGGCGATGGCGAAGCCGATCCACAGCAGTTTATTGCTGAAGAAGCCTGACGCTCCGCCCTCCCTCGTCATCTCCAACGGAAGCTGAATAATGGGATAGCTCAACTTTTCGTTCTCCGTCCACCGCTTTCTCATAATGACGTTGATGCAGAGCATAACAGAGGTGAGGACAAAGACGAATCCAGACCACCACAGCACCGGGACAAGCCATCCCTTTATATTCTCAACGGTGTAGAGACTTGCATTGCCCTCGTAATATTCAGTCAGCACCTTATGGTCACTGACTGAGAGCCATTCTGGTATATGCTTCCAGAACAGCGTCTGCCATTCGTTCTCCGGCGTGGCAAACCAGAACGGATGCCCCAGAAGCGTCACCAGCATCCCCACCATGTCCAATCCCGCGACTGCCGTACCTATGCACAGGATGACATAAACGGTTAGCAGTTCCCCTTGATTCAGAGCGTACCGCTTCAACGGCCCTCTGGCTGCGAGGTTGAGAAGCGTCAGGAAAGTCACGCAGAAAACCACGTTGTAGAATATTGACATATAGGTGGGAGAACCACCCCATACTATGGAACGCTGGGCTATCCAGTAGGAATTGGGCGGTATCAAAATTAAGCCAATAATTATAGACCGCCAGGTGACGCCTTTGTTTTGCTGCATTATAGCTTATACTCCTCCGCGCTATCTTAGCTTTTTTTGCACACGGTCCGCGCTTGCGATGAATTCTCTGTATGATGGAATCTCGAACTCCTTCAGCACGTCAGCCACGCGCAGGTCGGGAGATCGGCTTTCGATGATGCTCCACTCCTCTTCGTGAAAGGTGGTAATCAGTATGTTCTGTCCGTATTTGGCCTCTATCTCACCGAAATGCCTGTAAAACGGCCACGTATGCACCAGCACTCTCTCCAGGTTGACGGGGGCGCAAACCCAGTCCTTCCAAATACCAGTCGCGGCGATTTCCACGCCGGTCATATCCACGATCTTCGAGGTGCTTTTATTCGTGCTGGAAACGACACAATACTTGCCGATCCGGGCGCGGGCGTTCACGATCTGACCACCGCCGAAGGCTGACGACCATAGAACTAGATCGGCGCCGGCCCTATGCAGCCAACTCCACCCGTAGTCCCACTCAATGTCAAAGCAGATCTGCGCGCCAACGAGGCCAAAATCTGTCTTAAATAATGGCTGTTCCAGCGCACCCGGGCTGACTCCGCCGTTCATCTCACCTTCCGTCGTGTGCACCTTCCGATACTCGCCAACCAGTTCCCCGTTTCTGTCAAGAAGCACCAGGGCATTGTAAAAACGGCCATTTTCTGTGGTGTAGATAGGGCAAAAAACGTAACAATGATTCTGCGCGGCAAATTGTCCGAACAGCTCGCACAGAGGCCCGATTGGTGATTCGGCGATTTCTTCCAGAGGCGGCCTGCCCGCCGGTAGACCGTTAAACGCGAAAACCTCTGACAGGCATATAATGTCCGGCTGGAACGGCACTGCCTTCTCCATGCGCTTGATCATGTTTTTCACTTTTCCCTGATACGTATCGCCTGAAGCCCCGCCCTGAAAGGTTGCGATCCAGACTTCCCGGGGCAATTTGCTGCGTGTATTATTCATAGATTTTTTGCTCTCCTTTTTCAATATGCTATCCAGTAGCCCAGGATTCTATCTTGGCTCAGGAGTCGATAGCACGCCTTAAAGCCGCTCGCGCTAGCAGACGCGTAGAATCCAGCGTCGGCAACGGGCAGTCATCAGGGCACACCAACAGCGGAATCTCAGTGCATCCCAGAATTACCGCTTCGCAGCCGCGAGCTTTGAGCTTCGCTATAACCTCGTTAAAATAGAGCCGCGAATCCTCTGAAAATATACCGTTCACAAGCTCTTTGAATATGGTGTCGTTGATCCGCTCCCGGTCGTCCTCATCGGGGATCTCGCAGGAGATTCCATATTCGCTCAACGCTCCCGGATACACCGGGCCTGTCATGAGGTAGCTCGTTCCCAGAACAGCCACGCGCCTGAATCCCCGTCGTTTTGCCTCTTCGCCCACTGCCTTCGCGATGTGAAGCCAGGGAATGGGAGATTGGGCGATCACCAGATCGAATGCCTCGTGGATCGTATTGTCAGGGCAGACGGCAAAATCCGCCCCCGCCTCCGCTACCTTCCGGGTGGACGAAAGCATCAGCCGCGCGACCTGCTCCCAGTCTCCAGAGCGAATGTGTACCATGTATTCCGCAAGCGGGTGGGTGTGCATTGTTATCTCAGGATGGTTATGCTCACCCATCTCACTCGGTCCCTCAGCGCAGATAGTCCGATAGCAAAGCGCCGCGCCCTCCGCGCTGCAAGCCACAATTCCAATATGCTTCGCCATGTGTCCCTCCAGTAACCGGTTCTCGGTGGTCAGTTCTCGGTTTTCTGTAGGGGCGAATCTTGTATTCGCCCTTTTCCCAAAACCGTATATTCACTATATTCACTTCACTAGGGGTCGAATACAAGATTCGCCCCTACGGCTGCACTTTGAATATTTCCTCGCTCCGGAGTTTCGCTCCGCCGGGCAGTTCCACATCCAGTGAAAGTTTATCAGGATTGACGACCAGCGTCCGTCTCTTACCATCCGCGGACACAATCTGAATGGCTGTCGCAACCTCAGATGAGATAACATCGCCGCCCGAATCCCGCGCGGACAGATACTTGATCTTAGCTGGTTTTCCGTCCAGAGCGACGCACCACGCAAGCGTCATCTCCTTCGCTTTGCGGCGGAAGATCACCATCGGCACGCGATCCTCAGCATGTCTGCCGACGCCGGTTGTTGTGATAACCTTTACGGGGCTGTCAACTGCCAGAGATATAGCGGCACGCTGGTTTTCTTCCGCATTCAGGAACAGGTCAGTTGTCCCGGCAACTTCTCGGACAGTCGCGTCCCGGAGGTACTGATAGCCGGGCTTGTCCGGCGGCGTCCAACTCTCTCCATCCGGCAGAGAATCCCATTTGCCATGATTGTGATAGGCAATATCCAGTAGCCGCTCACGATCACAGCGAACCTGATCGACGAAGACGATCAGGTTTTCGTCTATCAAGGCCGCCGACCGGGTGAAGCGCACGCCGTCATAGATGGGACCAGCATCAGCGACGACGTAATCCACGCCATCCTCGCTGCCGAAAGCGAGGCATTTGCCCTCCGACTGCTTCTGCGATTCCTCGTCCACAACAAGCGTGTTATGCGCCAGAGTCGTCCTGTACCATCCCCGCTGAATCGGAACGCCGTAGCGCGCAGTTCCGGGATCAGGAGCGATAATCTCCGCGCGGGAATAGACTACAAAATTCAGCTTATCCGGATGTCCGTGTCCGCCGCCATGCGGCCCGTATTTCATGCAGAGCCAGGTTGCCTGCTCGCTTTCCCCTTTTGCGAGTATGGCATAGCCTGAATTTGGGTAGTTGGCGCTCTTCCACTGAGCGGAGAATTCGGACGGCAGTTCTCCTACGCCAAACCTCATGGCATAGTCATTCCTGCGGTTGCTGGTTGAGATCAAGGTCATATAGCGCGAATCGAGGTAACGCGCAAACGCCAGCTCATATATGGATGCACGCCCTTTCAGGCTTACCTCACCGCTGTCGTTGAAAGCCGGAAGCCTCAGACTGGGCGACGCAAACCTGACAGGCCCATCAAACAGGCTTTTAAGTTCATCGCCGTAAAGATCAATGTCGCAGTTGCGAGCGGCCTCTGTCAATCCCCACAAAGCCGAGAGCGTGTAGAAATGGTATCCCCACGCGCCTTCCCACCAGATGCCGTCAGGCAGCACGCCCTTGCTCATCTGCGTCAAGTAGCCCCGCTCAGGATTATAAATCGCCTCGCCTATCAGTTCATCATCTCCCAGCAGAAAGCCCACCATCCCGACCGCGCTGTTTTTCCAGCACTGGATGTTATGCACACCGATCTGGTGTTTGAGGATAACCTCTTTCGCAGCGGGCAGCAGCATTTTCTGGCTGATAGTTTTCTTATCGTCCTCGCTCAGCTTATCCCATATCAGATCCGCTCCCTGACAGATGGGAATAAGCCACGTGGACTCATCCAGCGTTTGCGGCCCAACACGACCACCGCCGATCTTCGGTTCACCGCGGGTCGTGTGCAGGGGATAGGACAAATATCGATCCGCATAAGCGAGCAATATCTCGCGCGCTTTTCCGGCGTATCGGCTGTCACCGGTGACCTGATAGGCGATCCCGAATTCCAGAACCGACCGCGCCAGCCCGCCATGTTTGCCAGAGATCACGCATCCATCGTAATCTCGGTCGGGACGGTCAGGATCACCGATATAAACCTTGTTATCCACCGGGCAGATGTGTTCCCACCGCCATTTATCCAACTGCTTGCCGGTGCGCAATCCAGCGCCGTGTTCGGGACAGGCATACCAGTGCCACCAGTTGCCTCCACGCGGCGGAAGCTCAACAGGGTCATCCAGCGTCCGGTCGGCTCTGCTTTTTATTCCATCCCAGACGGCTTTAGCCCAGCTATAGCTGTTTATTCGCTCCTTCAGTTCCTCGATCCCCTCGCGGTTGAAAAGCAAACGGGGATGCTGCGGTAATTCACCTTTTTTAACGACGTTGACCGTTTCACTCATGCGGGTTTCCTCCAGATTGTTGACCTCTGCCCAAATTTGTATCGGCATGATCCTGTACGGCTGAAGCTGCGAAAACTGCGGCGCGACTGAATTCAGCGCAAGCCCGAAACTGACCTCGTCACCTGGCGGCAGATCGATCTGCTTCAGAGCCTTATCGCCACTTCCAAAATTCATGGATAATTCTTTGTCTGTGATGTTTTTCGCGACCACAGATAGTTCATTCATCTTCGTCGCTGAATAGCTGACCTGCCACTGCAAAATCTGCGGCAGAGCAATGACTTTATCCACGGACAGCCGGACATCGGCGTCCGCGGAAGTTGTCGTGCGGAAGGCTATGTAGCGGGATTCCCGGTCTGGCTTGCCTCCCCAGTCATCATAACGCGGCTCTGGCAAAGTAACGGCGGCAAGCTGCCAGCCCTCCGGCGATTTCCCCATGCCTGTATCCCAGACGCGGTAAACCGCCTCCATGCCACCGGCGATGGGGTAATTGCGGAGCTTAATCATAAAGCTGCGAAGTCCATCGCCTTCGGCTTTCCACCAGAATGCGAGGGTATGAAATTTCGACAGGTCGATTCCGGTACTGGTATAATTAAACGAAACCGAGCCGACTCTTCCCGCCGGCATACTGGCGGTAACAGCGGACGATCCCTGGCGAGCATCTCCGGTCAACTGAACGCCGCTCCAGCCATCCAGCGATTCGCAATCACTTATTTGAAGAATATCCATTTCATTAGCTCCTGCAAGAGATGGAATGATAAAAAACAGTGCAATAATCAATAATAGCTTCATTTCGACCCCTTCCTCAAGCATATTTCGGAACTGCAAAATCGAAGTTGCTCTTTTTCCCAGCCCATAGTATAGCGGCTTTTGACCACTTCGTAAAGTGTAAATCGCTATTTGGCGTGAGTTCGGTGCAAGAATGCTTGTCATTCCAGCGAAGGCTGGAATCCAGAGAAATGAATAGCCCTACCATCGAGGAGAACAAAGTTGACTGTTGAATGTTTTTGTAGTATTATGATCGAAACTTGATGATACTGGGAATTCTGGAAGATACTTTAAATCCAATATTCATTGGGATTTGCCTGAAGGCATGGATGAAAATGCATAAAAGATATCATTTCATGTCATTCCAGCGAAGGCTGGAATCCAGTCTACCAAAGGAATTTCCTTTTCTGGATTCCAGCCTTCGCTGGAATGACAGCTAGATAGCATTTTCATTTACCTATAGTATATCAAGTGCTGATATATTTACCTTCAGCTATTTTTGAGAAATTTCAGTGATAGAATAGCAGTTCAGCCATTTTTTTAGCAATTAATAAGCGAATGGAGACAGAAAGTGGTCAAATATAATGTTACGTTTCAGCCTGATGGCAAGACGGTTACCGTAGAAAAGGGCTTCACAATTTCAGAAGCCGCCGCTTCCGCGAAGATCGCCATAGATTCCCCCTGCGGACGCGAGGGAAGATGCGGCAAATGCAAAGTTATAGTCAGCGCCCAGAACATGGAATCGCCTAACGAAGCAGAGGATAGATTTTTATCCGATGAGGAGTTGAGCGCAGGATACAGACTCGCTTGCCAAACGCGCATTTTGGGCGACACTACCGTCACCGTCCCCGATGATTCCAGGCTTGATGAAAGCAAGATACTCTCGGCGGGAACAGGACAAGCGATAGAACTCCAGCCAAATATAAGTAAGATTTACGTGGAATTATCGGAGCAAACGCTGGAAAACCAGATAGCGGATCTGACCAATCTGAAGCGCGCGCTGAAAATGCCCGAATTGGCAGTCGATTTGGATGTACTGCGCAGGCTGCCAACTGTGCTGCGGGAATCCAAATTCAAGGTGACACTCGTCTTGAGCGGCAACAGGCTGATCGGCATTGAAAAAGGGGATACAACCGATAAAAAATTCGGCATGGCGGTGGACATCGGCACCACGACCGTCGTTTGCACTTTGCTGGATCTGAATACAGGCTCTGAGGTGGCGGTGGCTTCGGCTCTTAATACACAGGCAGCTCACGGCGCTGATGTCATATCCCGAATCAACTACAGCGTGGAAAATGAGCGCGGACTTGACGAATTGGGCGGCATAGTAAATGAAGTAATCCAACAGCTCGCCGAAAAAGCCTGCGCCGAGGGGAACGTAAACCCCGATAACGTATACGAGATGACGGTGGTTGGGAACACGACCATGTCGCACCTCTTCCTGCGGCTTCCGGTGCGTAATCTGGCGTTGATGCCCTATGTAGCCGCCGTAAGCGATCCGGTGGAGCTTAAAGCATCCCAGTTAGGCCTTAAAATCAATCCCGACGCGAACGTATACGTTCTGCCCAACATCGCCGGATTTGTAGGCGCTGACACTGTGGGCGTGGTGCTTGCTTCTGCCCTGCACGAGAGCGACTCCATCAAGCTGGCAATAGACATCGGAACCAATGGCGAGGTCGTTTTAGGCTCTCGCGAACGGCTTCTGACCTGTTCGTGCGCGGCTGGCCCGGCCTTCGAGGGAGCGATGATAACACACGGAATGCGCGCCGCTCCGGGAGCTATCGAGCAGGTTAAACTCGACAGCCGACCTATATGCAAGACTATCGGCGACGAAGACGCCACCGGAATATGCGGTTCAGGACTGATAGATATTGTGGCTGAAATGCTCAATCTTGGCATCGTCGATTATACCGGGCGGATGGTTCCAGCGGATGATCCTGGATCACACGCGTCCGCGGAACTGAAAAAGTTTCTGGGCGTGAGCGACGAATATGGCCCCCACCTTGTACTGTCCAGATCAAACGGGCGCGAGGTGGTTATCACTCAGAAGGATGTCCGGCAGGTTCAACTGGCCAAAGGCGCAATGATGGCGGGCGTGAACATACTCATAAATACTTTAGGAATCAAGCCCGACGACGTGTCCGAGGTGCTTCTCGCGGGCGCTTTCGGCAACTACATCCGCAAAGAAAACGCCATACGTCTAGGGCTGCTCCCCAGCTTCCCGCTGGAAAAAGTCAAGTTCATCGGCAACGCCGCCGCGATGGGCGCAAAGATGGCATTGTTATCCCGCGAAGCCAGAGAGGATGCCAGAAGAATCTCGGAAAATACAGATTACGTGGAACTGGCAACGGATCCCAATTTCCAGAATGAGTTTATTGAAGCAATGATGTTTCCGGGGGAATAAGTCAATGGGTCTATAAGTCTATGAGTCCATATAGTCCGTATCCTGATTTTCTAAGTTGGCTAAACCTGGGAGCGCAGGCATCCTGCCTGCACAAAACCGGAAAGCCGGTTTGCGTAGAACGCGGTTGCCAGCCCGTTTGTGAACAAGCCAGCGGCATGTTCTACGTCTCGCATTTTCGTCATTGTGTGTAAGCTTATGTCCATGTGGACT
>Ga0272442_10008799_pt1 | contig 12725 bp, 9 predicted proteins | sample SSMForm2O_FD_200262 | JGI IMG/M metagenome (GOLD analysis project Ga0272442, IMG submission 200262) | Marine sediment archaeal communities from Little Sippewissett salt marsh, Falmouth, MA, United States - SSM-Form-2O | ecosystem: Environmental > Aquatic > Marine > Wetlands > Sediment ... | reverse complement strand
AGGCGGCTTGAAAACAGCTACCTTGCACGCGGATGATGTTATTTTTCGCTGCAGGACAGGGTTGCGGGATACTTAATAATCAGGGACAGCGACCGTTATTGCAGACCGACAGAGAATAACGGTCACTGTTGTCCCTATTTCTATTTCCCTTGGTACATGCATACAGCAGGGTTCGCCGGCCGCCTCTACCGGTTCTTGATATCGCAGTTTGCGATATCAAATCTTCAGGAAAGCGGGTAACAGGCTGTTCAAAAACGCTCAGATGCAAGGCGCGCGAAATCATGAGACATGAGGCGTACTTTTGCGTACGCCGCAATGTCGAATAACAAGCACAACGCAGCAGATGGGCGTTTTTCAACAGCCTGTCAGTGCGCGTCGCGCCAGGACTCGCCCCAGCCCACATCGACCTTGAGCGGCACGCGCATGGGGTAGACCCCCTCCATTTCCTTTTTTACAAGCGCTGCAACATACTCGAGTTCTTTCTCCGGCACCTCGAACACCAGTTCGTCGTGCACCTGCATGATCATGCGGCTTGCAAGTTTTTCCTGCTGCAGGCGGCCGTGGATATTGAGCATGGCGATCTTGATGAGATCGGCGGCTGTGCCCTGCACGGGCGCGTTGATGGCGGTGCGCTCGGCGAATTTACGCTCCTGCTGGTTGGAGGCGTTGATGTCGGGCAGGAAGCGCTTGCGGTTCATGAGCGTGGCAACGAATCCCTGCTCGCGGGCCTGCTCAACGAGGCCGTCAAGGAAGGTCCGTACACCGCTGTAGCGCAGGAAATACTGGTCGATATATTCCTGCGCCTTTTTCGGCGCGATGCCCAGTTCGCGGCTGAGGCCGAAGCCGCTCATGCCGTAGATGATGCCGAAGTTGATAACTTTGGCGTCGCGCCGTTTCTGCGCGTCGATTTCTCCGCCCCAGATCTCGGAGGCCGTGCGCGCGTGGATGTCTTCGTCCTTGAGAAACGCGTCGATCAGGGTTTCATCGTCCGACATGTGCGCCAGGATGCGCAGCTCGATCTGCGAATAGTCGGCGGACAGGATTTTACCGCCTTTCCCGCCCACGAAGGCCTCGCGTATGCGGATGCCCTCTTCGGTGCGGATGGGGATGTTCTGCAAATTGGGGTCACTCGAGCTCAGCCGGCCCGTGGCGGTCACGGTCTGGTTGTAGGAGGTGTGAATGCGGCCGGTTGCCGGGTTGATCAGCTGCGGCAGGCTGTCGACATAGGTCGAAACCAGCTTTGACAAACTGCGGTACTCGAGCACGGCCTCGGGCATGGGGTGCATGTGCACGAGTTCGCTCAGGGTGCCGACATCGGTCGCATAGCCGGTCTTGGTTTTCTTGATCACGGGCAGGCCCAGCTTTTCAAACAGTATTTCCCCGAGCTGTTTGGGCGAGTTGACGTTGAACTCGACGCCTGCGAGCTCGTGTACGTGTTTCTCAATACCGTCCAGTCGGGCGTGAAACTCTGTTGAAAGGACGCCCAGGCGCTGCGGGTCCACGCGCACGCCGGTCATCTCCATGTCGGCCAGCACCGTGACAAGCGGCATCTCCATGTCGCGAAACAGTTCCTCGAAGCCTTCGGATTTCACCTGCGGCAGCAGCAGATTGCACAGCATGTTCGTGATGTCTGAGTCCTCGCAGGCGTACTCGACCGCGCGCGACAGCGGCACGAGGTCGAAGGTGACCTGCTTCTTGCCGCTGCCGGCAACGTCCTTGAACGAGATCATCGTGTGGTTGAGCCGGTCAAGGGCCACATCGTCGAGGTTGTGGCGGTAGCGCGACGGGTTGAGCACGTAGGAAGCCACCATGGTGTCGCAGAATATGCCCTGCAGCTCAATGCCGTATTTTTTGAGGACGATGTATTCGTACTTGATATTGTGGCCCACCTTGCCGATCGCGGGATTTTCAAGGATCGGCTTCAGGCGGCCGAGCACCTCGCCGCGGTCGGGCTGCTGTGAAACGCCCTGGTGTGCGAGCGGTATATACACGGCCCCGTGATCGCTCCAGGCAAAGGATATGCCGACAATGTCGGCCAGCATGGGAAACAGCGAGGTGGTCTCGAGATCGAGCGTGAAGCGCTCGAGGCCTGCAAGCGTCTCATAGAGCTGCTCGAGTTCCTGCGGCGCGATGAGCGCGCGGTAATTTTTCTCGGGCCGCGGTTCAGCCGCAGCCTGTGCCTTGAGAAGGCGCGTAAACTCGAATTTTTTATACAGCTCCTGCAGGGCCTGGCTGTCGGGAGGGCTGAGCACGCAGTCCTGCCAGGTGCAGTCAATCTCAACAGCGGTGTCGATCGTGACCAGTTTTTTGCTCAGATAGGCCTGATCGCGGTACTGCTCGAGAGATGCGCGTGCTTTTTTCTGGGTTACCTGGTCGAGCTTTTCATAGATGCTGTCGAGGGTGCCGAACTGCGCAAGCAGGCTCTGCGCGGTCTTGGGGCCGATACCGGGCACACCGGGCACATTGTCGCTGGTGTCGCCGGTGAGCGCCAGCATGTCCACGATATGCTCGGGTCCCAGGCCGTACTTATCCCTGACCGCAGCCGGATCCATGAGCTTGTCCTTCATGGTGTCGAGCATGGTAATGCGCGGGCCGATCAGCTGGCAGAGGTCCTTGTCTCCCGAGATGATCACCACTTCGCAGCCCTCGGCAGCGGCCTTGAGCGCCAGCGTGCCGATGATGTCGTCGGCTTCGAACCCGGGTTTCTCCACAGCACGGATATTGAAGGCCCCGATCACGTCCCTGATATGGGGGATCTGTTCCTGCAGGTCGTCGGGCATGACCGCGCGGTTGGCCTTGTACTGATCGTAGAATTCGTGGCGGAAGGTGGGCTCGGGCCGGTCGAGCACGGCCGCGATGTGGGTCGGGCTGTGCTGGTCGAGCAGCTTCAACAGCATGGTCGTAAAGCCGTAGATCGCGTTGGTCGGCAGGCCCGCCGAGGTCGACAGCGGCGGCAGGGCGAAATAGGCCCGGTAAAAATACGCGCTCGTGTCGATTAAAAATAATTTGCTCATGGCGTCTTTCCAGGGAGGGGGCTGCGATCAGTGCACGCTGCGTCCCGCGGACGCGGCGAATTCATCTTAGCATATTCTTTCACCAGTGAAAGCAAAATAAGCGTGTGACCATTCAGCTTGTAATTTAAGCGCGCATATGAATACAATTCAGCAGGCCGTCAAAATCTCTCCGCTCGGGTCGTCGCATGATTCGATCATTTGTTCCCGTATTTTTTGTTGTCCTGTTGTATGGCGCACTCGCTGCAGCTGCCGGGCCCGGAACAATTGAAACCCGCTACTGCACGATCGAGAGCGCGCAGGGCGACCGGACCGCGCGCTTTGTGGCCGCGAATGCCGACGCGCTTGTCGAGTCCGTAGCCGGGCGGCTCGGCCTTGAAGCGCGGGAGCGCATGCGCGTGGTGATAGCGTCCGACCGCAGGGAATTTCTCGCGTCCCAGCCTGCAAGCGCGCGCGTGCCGGACTGGGCCGCGGGCATTGCCTGGCCGCGCTACAATCTGATCGTTTTGCGCACAAACACGGGCGGCGATATTCTCAAAACCTTTGAGCACGAGGCCTGCCATATACTGCTGGGACAGGCGTTCGGCCCGGACCACCGGGTGCCGCGCTGGCTGGAGGAAGGCCTTGCCGTAATGATCGCGGGCCAGTGGAGCCTGCAGCGCATGAGTACCATGTCCATGGCCGTGCTGACCGGCAGGGTACTGCCCATGGAGCGGCTCGCGCGCGATTTTCCCGCGGACGCGGCCCAGGCTGAAATTGCCTATTGCCAGAGTTTCTATTTCATCGCGTTTTTAAAGAACCGGTACGGCGACGATGCTTTCCGCACCTTTCTCGGGGAGTATGCCGAGAACAGGGATTTCGAGCAGGCCCTGTGGAAGGGCTATTACCTGCACTGGGACGAAATCGAGCGGATGTGGCTCGATTACCTGAAGGTGCGCTTCAGCTGGATACCGATTGTGTCGAGCACGGGATTTCTGTGGTTTGCCGCAAGCCTGGTCTTCATCTGGGGGTATATCAGGAAAAAACGGGCTGCGCGCGAAAAAATGCGCCAATGGGAGCTGGAGGAGGCCCTCATGGCGGATGAGTGCAGCGGTCAAACACGGCACTAGTGGACCATGGCATTTGATTTTAAAGGTCGCGGCGCACCCCGGTGTGCTTGCACTCCGCACATAGTAAGAAGACTGTCACCACGGACCTGATCCGGGGTCCATTAAAAACCCCTGGATTCCGGATCGCGCTGCGCTTGTCCGGAATGACATCCGGGGTGATCCTGAAGGATTGATGCCTTAAAACAAGCCTAAAAACGAATTGTCATACAGCACTGGTTTTTATGGTTGAAAACAGGCAGGTGTTTCACATAAGATACAAGGCATGAAACACCAAAGACGCAAACCTCATCATGACAGGAGGCATGCAATGAAACGGATGATAGTGACGGCATCGTTAGTGGCGGGTTTTTTTCTTGCAGGCGCAAGCGCGCAGGCCGGCTGGGGCGTGTGCAACGGCTGCCATAACGGCGCGATGGCCATCAACAAGGCTGAAATGCTTGCCAAGTATACGAGCGTGGAGGCGCTTATCAAGGGCGCCCAGGCAACAGAAAACCCCATGATGGGCGCGATGAAGCAGGATATCGAGGCCCTGAAGGCGGCCGCGGCCGAGCTGGGCCTGAAGTCCGAAAAGGAAGCCCGGTAATCGAACACGAAGTGCATCAACCCGGAGGAAACAATGCAGCAGAATCAGGATGTCTGGAAATACTGTTACTGGCTTGACCCCGAACGTTTTGCAACCCTGGAGAAAGAGCTGGCGTCACAGGGGGTGAACATGCGCCGGGCCGAGAAAAATCCTTGCGAGGCGTTTCTCGCGGATATAGGATGCGCCGGGCCGGAGTGCTGGCCGGTCATCTGCGCCCATGACGCGACGCCCTGGTACGAGGCCTCGGCGTTCAAGGATAAAATGCTGGTCCTTTCCTCGACGCCCCTGCCAGAGGCCTACGAGGACTGTCTTGAAACGACCATAACGCCGGTTACATACAATCCCGGCACAATGCCCGACAGGGCGGCCCGAGAGGAACTGGTCAATGACCCCGGGTTTCTCGAAAGCAAGCCCGAGGCATGGGACCGGTTTCCGCAGGACATGGGCGAGCAGATCGTGACCGGCCTTGCACGCATGGGTCCCAACACGGCAAAAACCTGGGATGAGCTGTTTCTTGCCTGGTCGTCCGTGCACGCGAATTTTGTTGCGCCGCGATACAGGACCAATGATGAAACGGCGGCTCCCTACTCGATCAGCGACACCCTCGCGATCAGCAGTTGCTGCGTGGAACTGTTCAACCTGCTCGACTCCGATGAACCGGCCCTGCTGGTGCGGCCCTGTACCGGCGCGGCCATCCTGCAGGCACTCGAGCAGGACCGCTATTACCTGGTGCGTGTGGTAAAAAACAACAGGCAGTCCTCTAGCTGAGCCTGAGGCATGCGCCCTTCCAGGGGCGCATGCTTGCAAAGCAGAATTTTTTTCTGTACACTTGAAGCACATAACGCACATCCATTGCCCGGACTGTTTGGCGCTGCACCAGCGTGGGGCAGCGCTCAGCCGGGGATAGTGCTTTTTCAAAAAAGGATACACGTTTGGACGCAGAGGCCTTGTACCAGCTGGCCGCTATCGGGCTATGCCTGATCGGATCGGCGCTTTTTTCATCAGCGGAAACCGCGCTCACCAGCCTCTCGCACCGCAGGATCCACCAGCTGCTGGACAGCGGCAAAAGATCGCCCCTGCTGCGCCTGTGGCTGGAAAAACCAAATGATGTCCTGACCACCGTTCTCATAGCCAACAATATCGTCAATATCCTGGCAGCCTCGCTGGCAACGACCTTCAGCCACCAGCAGCTCATGCGCATCGGCATCGGCGGCAGTGAAAGCCTTGCCGTGGCTATCACGGTCGGCGTCATGACCCTTGTCATCCTGGTATTCGGTGAAGTCGTGCCGAAAACGTTTGCCAAGCACAACACCACAAAACTCATCCCCTTTTTCCCGGTCATCGTTACCCTGCATTATCTTTTTTTGCCGCTTACCCGCGTATTGGTACTTATCAGCGGCAGCGTCGTCTGGCTCGGCGGCGGCAAATTCGAGCACCAGGGGCCGCTGGTGACCGAAGAAGACCTTGAGTGGATGATTGAACGCGGCCACAAGGAAAAGGTGCTGCACACCGAAATCAGCAGCGTGCTTTCCGGAGCGCTTGACCTGGAAGACACGGTTGCCCGCGAGATCATGGTGCCGCGGACCAAAATGGTCATGTTCGAAGCCGATGAAACCCTTGAAGAGGTCTGGCAGCACCATCGCGAGCACAACTATTCGCGCTACCCGGTCTATGACGAAGTGCCGGACAAAATTATCGGCATATTCTATATCAAGGACCTGCTGTATTTCCTGATAAATCCGGAGGGCAGGACCTTCAGCCTGCGCGAGATGATGCGCACCGACCCCTACGTCGTGCCGGAGTCGAAAAACGTTCGCGAAATTTTGACCGAACTCAAAACCAGGCAGATCGGCATGGCCATTGTTATTGACGAATTCGGCGGCCTGGCAGGAATGGTAGCCCTTGAAGACGTGCTGGAAGAGATGGTCGGCGAGATCTATGATGAATACGACGAGCCTGCCCAGCCGTTCGTTGAGGAAAAGCCCGGCTGTTTCCGCATTGAGGCCCACTACCTGCTTGCCGATCTCGAGCAGCAGCTGGACGATACGGTAAAGCTCCCGCTTGACCGCGGGTATGACACGGTCGGGGGCCTTCTGATGGACCTGGCCGGCAGGGTGCCCCGGCCGGGCGAGGTGTTCAACTGGCCCAGGGCCGCTGTTGAACCCGGCAGCGAAGAAAAACCGGGTGCGCCGCAGCTTTGCTTCACGATCCTGACCGCGACGGAAACCACGATCGATACGGTGCGCATGGAAATCGTGCAGCGCGTTTCCGAGGATACACAACAGCCCGCCCCGGAAGGTCCGCCCGCCTGAAGGCCGAATGTGTGACTATTTCCCGGCAGCTGCGATATAGGAAGGGCTGCCCTGCAGCCGTTTCCGGGGGTGGAGGTGAAGTTGCGGGCGGGATTTACTATGGGTGTCAGGCGAAATCCATAGTCTCCGGCACGAGAGCGTTTATCTACATGTTCAAGCCTGCGAGGCACCAACGTCCGTTCGCCCTGAGCCTGTCGAAGGGGTGAACGGACAATGTATGTGCGGCTGGAGCACGTTCATGGTTCGACACGCTCACCACGAACGTTTTTTTGATACGGCAGCGCACAGGGCAGACCGTGGGCCAACCTGTTACGCGTAGCTGTGCAGGCCCGCCAGAAAGCAGTTAACACCCAAAAAGGTAAACAGCACGCAGGCAAAGCCTATAATCGACAAAACAGCCATGCGCCTGCCGCGCCAGCCGCGGGTAATGCGCGCGTGCAGCACCGCGGCGTACACGAACCAGGTAATCAGGGACCAGGTCTCCTTGGGGTCCCAGCTCCAGTAGCTTCCCCATGCATAGTTGGCCCACACCGCGCCGGTAATGATTCCCAGCGTGAGCATCAAAAATCCTATCGCCACCATGCGGTACATGATCTCGTCGAGCCCGCCTGCGGCTGGAAAGATGCCGTCAGCCGGTGTGCGGCCGGCCTTGAACAAATAGACAATGGCCGCGCAGCACGAAAGCGCAAAGGCGGAATATCCCAAAAAGCAGGTGATTACGTGATAGGTCAGCCAGTTGCTCTGCAGGGCCGGTATAAGCGGCTCGATGGTTGCATCGATTGTCGGCGAAAGCGAGGCATAGGCCATGGAAATCGAAATAATCGGCAGCATCAGGGCGCCCAGGGCCCTGGCCCCGTAGCGGAACTCGATATACAGGTACAGCAGCACGCTGGTCCAGCTCAGTCCGATCAGGGCTTCATAGAGGTTGGTAAGGGGCACACGGCCATGGCCCATCTGGTAGGATTCCCACCAGCGCAAGCCCATACCGGCTGTGTGGACAGCCGCCACGAGCATGACAAGCACCGTGACGGTTCGGCCGAATTTTTCATTCCTGAAAAACAGGAAACCGAAATAAAGTGCCATGCAGGCAAGGTAGCCGAATGTGGTGATGCCCAGAAGCGTTGAACTCACGACAGTCTCCTTCAGTTCAACAGGCGCCCGCACAGCGCCGTAAAATCTTTTTTGAACGCGTCCCTGTGTTTGTTTGCCTCTCCGGCAACGGTCACGCGGCATCCCTGCCCGTCCGGTTCACAATGCACCCAGACGCGCCGGTGCGAACAGAAAAAAGCCGTATACAGGCCGGCCAGCAGCAGAAGGCACCCCGCCCAGACAAGCCCGACCCCGGGGTCCTTTGTTACCTGCAGGCCGGTGTACTGCCGCGGAGTGAAGTCGGTGATCCGGATGCGATAGGGGCCGGTCTGCAGGTGGTGAAAATCGGGAAAGAGCGCAAACAGCCAGGAGGTAAACACAACGGCTCCATCGCGCTCGCAGCGCAGCAGCACGGCGGGGTTGTTTAATTCTTGTGAACGCGAAAAGGGCCGGTTGGCTTCATCCAGGCTGAAGTCCGGCAGGAACCGGTCGATAAAAAGCTCGTCGCCCGTTTCCGGCAGCACGACCGAGGAACCCACCGCTACGCGCACGACGCCGGGCTCGGATGCGCCGGGAGGGGTTAGTGCAAGTTCCACGATACCCCGGCCGGAGGGGTCTGAGCCGTAGGTGGACTGGTAGAAATAGATGCCCTTGTAAATAAGGGGGTCGTTGACCCGGATCTGTTTTGTCTGGACCTCGGTGCCGTTTTCAATAATCGTCAGGCTGCTGAAATAAGATTTCGGCCGCCCCGTTTCTCCATAGAACGAGACCTCGAAGGAATTGCAGCGCAGGGAAAAATCAAGCTGCTTGTGCCCGGTGCGGTCGCTCAGCGTCACCATATTCGATTGTTCGCCTTCATAGAGCTGCATGTACCCCTGGAAGCCGATACGGCCCATGAGCGCACCGCCGATGATCAGCAGCAGGGCCGCGTGTGTGAACAGAAAACCCAGCCGCGACCAGCGGCCCTTTTCGGCAAAGAACCAGACATCGCGGTCCTGCCGCCGGATTGCCGGACGACTCAGCATGGCGCCCAGTTCGCGCGCGAAAAGCTCCTCGCGCTCGGTGTCATATACCTGCAGCAAGGCCGTCCGGCAGCAGCCCAGGGCCGCGAGATGATCGGGGCCGGGAAGGGTTTCACCGGTCTTCAGCGTGCTCCAGATGCGCGGTGCGCGGTGCAGGGTGCAGCAGACCAGGTTGAGCGCGAAAAAACCCATCACCGCCTGGAACCACCAGGAGCCGAACAGGTCGGAAAACAGGCAGGCATCGATCACGCGCGCGCCGGCCTCGCCGAACAGCCTGACATAGTCGGCCGGCTGCCCTTTCTGCGGAACGATGGTGCCGATAATGCAGGCACCCGACAGGATGAACAGCAGAAAAAGGGTAAGGCGCAGAGATATAAAAAAGCGCCACGCTGCGTTGAAGGTTTTGTGAGCGGTCATTGAAAGGATCCTGTCGCTGTTGGCTGCCCTGCCCGGGCAGACGAAAGTTCAGGTATTGTGCCGTGTTTTCGCGTTATTGTCCAGATGAAAGATCGTGCGCGTCGTCGCGGCAGGAGGGGTTCGCGGCCCGGCGCTGTCTTCGTCAGCCGGCAACCGGGCAGGCACTGTGATGATCACGATCAGGAGGCTGCCGGTCGGTTCAGTCCCATTCGCGCAGGAAATGGCAGGTGTAGCCGCCGGGATTTTTTTGCAGATAGTCCTGATGATAGCCTTCGGCGACCGACCAGTTGCGCACCGGCTCGACCGTTGTCACGATCGGTGCACCCCAGCGGCCGGCGGCTTCGGCCTCTTTGATCGCGTCCAGTGCTTCCTGCTTCTGGGTCTCGTTGAAATAAAAAATCGTGCTGCGGTAGCTGCTGCCGACATCGTTGCCCTGACGGTTCAGCGTGGTGGGGTCATGCATGCGGAAAAACCAGTCGGTCAGCAGTCGCTTGAAACTGATGCGGTCCGGGTCGAATACGATTTCAACCGATTCGGCATGTCCGGTGTCGCCGCGTGAAACCTCTTTGTAGGTCGCCTCGGGCAGAATCCCTCCGCAGTAGCCGACCCGGGTCTCGAGCACGCCGTCGATGTCGCGCAACAGTTCCTGCATACCCCAGAAACACCCTCCCGCCAGAATAGCGGTTTCACGCCTGGGTTCGGGCACCGCTATGCCCGCATTTCGGAAGCGCTCCAGATAGGCTCCGTAGCCCTGCGCCTGCATGTCTTTGAGCGGAACGAATCGCAGGGCCGCTGAATTGATGCAGTAGCGCAGGCCCCCGGCCTCGGGCGGTCCGTCATTGAACATATGGCCCAGGTGGGAATCGGCCCGGGAGCTGCGCACTTCTGTCCGGCGCATGCCAAGGGAGCTGTCGGGCCGCTCGACAAGGGCCGGACCGTCCGCCGGGCGGGTGAAGGCCGGCCAGCCGCATCCGGAATCATACTTGTCAAGACTCGCGAACAGGGGTTCGCCGGAAACAATGTCCACATACAACCCGTGTTCAAAATGATGATCGTATTCGCCGCTGAAGGGCGGTTCGGTATCGTTCAGCTGCGTGACCCGGTACTGCAGCGGACTCAGGCTTTTTTTGAGTTCGTCATCAGATGGTTTCATAAAGGCGCTCCTTTCGGCGGTGGATGGAGGCTGAACCTCAGCTTCAGGCGCTTGTGCCTGTTCAACGGAGGGGGGCGGGCTGGAGAAAAGTCCGATGATACCGGTCGTATACAGCAGCACGATGCCGAGCGCGACCGGTGTAATGTATTTGATGAGCACATGCCAGATGTCGTAGAAGTGAAAGGCGTTCTCGACCCGCTTGATCTCGGCCTCTTTTTCCCCGTGGGTCAGTATCCAGCCGGCAAAAACGGCGATCAAAAGGCCGCCGACAGGCAGCATGTAATTGCAGGCAGCCTTGTCCAGCAGGTCGAAGATGGTGTTGCCGGCAACCTGCGCGCCCTTCCATACATTGAAGGACAGCGCCGAGGGGATGCCGCAGACAAACACGCAGGCGCCCAGCACGTAATCGGCTTTTTTGCGCCCCCAGCCGAGCTCGTCAATGAAAAACGAAACCACGACCTCCATCAGTGAAATGGACGAGGTAACGGCGGCAAAGGCAACAAGCACGAAAAAAAGCAGGCCGACGACCTGGCCGCCGGGCATGCGCGCGAATACTTCAGGCAGGGTGATGAAAAACAGTGACGGCCCGCAGGAGGGATCGACCCGGTAGGTGAAAACGATCGGGAAGATCATCAGCCCGGCGAGGATCGCGTAAAACGCGTTCAGGGCCGTTATCTGCAGGGCCGAAGCCGATATGTTCGCGTTTTTATCCAGATAGCTCCCGTAGGTCAGCATGGCGCCCATGCCCAGGCTCATGGAGAAAAAGGCATGCCCGAGGGCCTCGAGCACGCCTTCGCGGGTAAGCCTCGAAAAATCGGGGGCAAGCAGGAACCGGAACGCCTCCGAGGCGCCCGGGGTCAGCTGGGAATTGACAGCCAGGCCGAGCAAAATGAACATCAGCACGGGCAGCAGGATCTTGCTCCAGCGCTCGATGCCCGAACTTATGCCGCCGCGCACGATGTAGACATTGATAAGACAGAAAAGGAAAAGCCAGAACACCTGTTCGACACCGCTGCCGAGAAAGCCTTCAAGCCGGGGCGCTGCTCCTCCCGACTCAAACGGAGCGGTGCATGCCAGCACAATATATTTCAGCAGCCATCCACCGACAACGTTGTAATAGGAAAGGATGACAAAGCCGGTCAGGATTCCCAGCCAGCCGACAAGGGGCCACCAGCGGCTGTCCCGCAGGGCCCTGAATGCGCCTACAGGACTTTTCTGGGCGCTTCTGCCGATAATGAACTCGGAGATCATGACGGGAATACCGATGATCGCGACGGCAACGAGATAGACGAGCACGAAAGCCCCGCCCCCGTACTCACCGCATTTATAGGGAAAGCGCCAGATGTTGCCCAGACCGATTGCCGAGCCCGCGGCCGCCAGTACAAAACCGAAGCGGCTGGCCCAGTGTTCCCGTTGTGGTGCCATGATGCGCCTGCTGTCAATGATTAATGTCGTGCGGTCCTTCCAGGATATAGTATGCGCAGGGTCTTTAAAGATATAAAAGGTACGCGCGGGCTGTCAAGAAAACATTTTTGCCTGGCAGCCGCGGCTGTGATACTGTGAATGTGGCGGCGGGGATATCCGTCTGTTGGTACTCGTTTATGGAGGAATCGGGCATGAAAAAAATACTGATAGCAGGCCTGAGCCTGTGCGCGTTTCTCGGGGCGGCCTCCTGCTCTGCTCCGGAAAAGGAGGAGGAAGGGGAAAAAGGCCGCATTGAAGAATTCACCGATGACGTTGCCCACGACGCTACCAATGCGATCCGGCGTCCGATCGACAGGGCCCGAAACGTGCAGGAACTTTCCCGCAAGAGAAACGAGGAGATCCCTCAGGAATAACAGCGGCGCAGACGCAGCGCCCACTAGTGCGCTGATCCGTCCCAGCGCCTGAACAATTGATGCGGGACCCCGAGCAGATCGAGTACCTTGCCGATGCTGTGGTCGACGATGTCGGCGATGGTGCGGGGCTTGTGATAGAACGCGGGTACCGGCGGCACGATAATGCCGCCCATTTCGGCAATGCGAGCCAT
>Ga0272442_10008798_pt1 | contig 12727 bp, 13 predicted proteins | sample SSMForm2O_FD_200262 | JGI IMG/M metagenome (GOLD analysis project Ga0272442, IMG submission 200262) | Marine sediment archaeal communities from Little Sippewissett salt marsh, Falmouth, MA, United States - SSM-Form-2O | ecosystem: Environmental > Aquatic > Marine > Wetlands > Sediment ... | reverse complement strand
TGGACCGGAGCGAATTTATTACGTCTTTAAGGAATTTTTTGAATGAAACGCCCTCGTCAAACCACTTGCCGAGCAGGTAGCCCAGGATTATGAACGCTATTATGAAGAGCGTTTTTTTTATCCCGAGGGTAATGAGAAAAACCGCCAGTATAAAGGCGCCAACCACCCCGGCTATTTTCCCCATGTTTACGAATATGTATTTTAATATGTCATTCATCTTTTTTTTCTTCTTCTGCTGTCTTGTACGCCACTTTTGAAACTATGACGGTGGGCCTTATTTCCGTTTCTATCCCGAGGGTATACTGTATGTATTTAATGATGGCTTCCTGTATTTCCTGTGTCACGTCGGCAACCGCCCTGTGGGAATACAGGGTGACCTTTGCCACGACATCCATTCCCTTTCTTTTGGCGTAAACCTTGCCCTTTATGTCTTTTACCCCTTTTATCTGGTTCTTGATTACACGGGAAAAGTCCTCGATAGCGGAGAGGGAGACAAGTATGTCGCCCAGCGGCGACTGGAGGACAACGGTTCTTTCGGCCCTGCGGTTTTCTATGTTTCCCACGATTGTCAGCAGGGCTACGGCAACCAGGAAAAGCCCGAAAAGAAAGACTATTATGCGGCCGGCGACGGAAACATTAAGGTACCCTACCATTGTTTCCACTATATCCAGGGACCACTGGTTCGCCTTTTTGCTGAAGCTTACGGATATGGAGAAAAATCCCACTACAAGGAATAAAAGGGTGTTTATGATCAGGACTATCCTGTTGAAAATTTTCATAATAATAGCCTCCTGTGGCGGTTATTTCTTTGGCGTATCCTGGCCGGGCATCTTTACGCTGTTCACGTTTACATTTACCTTTTCCGCTACAAGCCCGGTCATGTTTTCAATCGATTCCCTTACTTTTTCCTGGACCTCCGAGGCGATATCCGAGATATCCTTTCCAAAAGCCACGATTATGTTCAGGTCAAGGGATACGGATTCCGCGGACATTTCCACCTTAATGCCTTTTGTGGAGCTTTTAACTCCGAGCGCGTCAGCGATGCCGCTTACGGGCCCGCCGTCAAGGTCTACGACCCCGGGTACGCTTTTTGCGGCTATTGACGCGATGGTGGCGATTGCCTCATCAGAGATTTTTATGTTGCCTGTGTCGTTTTTTTCTTCCATTTTTTCCTCCGTACAGCTTTATTTTTCCATTTTATCAATAAACAGTGTTGAATAATTATTGATAAGAAAATTTTCGTTTTCAAGTATTTTTTTATGAAGAGGTATGGTCGTTTTTACCCCTTCAATTACAAATTCGTCAAGGGCGCGCTTCATTTTACATATCGCTTCCTCCCTGGATGTTCCGTGCGCGATTATCTTCGCCACCATGGAATCATAGTAAGGAGGTATCCTGTACCCTTTGTAAACGTGGGTGTCCACCCTTATTCCCTGGCCCCCGGGAACGTTGTACTCGGTAATAAGGCCGGGAGAAGGTATAAAGTTATTATCCGGGTCCTCCGCGTTTATCCTGCATTCAATCGCGTGGCCCCTCAGCTTAAGGTCCTTGTGGGGAATTGAAATTTTTTCCCCGGCAGCAACCCTGAGCTGGTCCTTTATGAGGTCAAAGCCGGTTACCTCTTCGGTTACCGGGTGCTCTACCTGTATCCTGGTATTCATTTCCATGAAATAATAGTTCCTGTTCTTATCCATTATGAATTCTATCGTGCCGGCGCCTTCGTATTTTACGGCTTTCGCGATTTTTACCGCCATCGCGCACATCTCGTGGCGCAGCTTTTCATTGATCATGGGAGACGGGGATTCCTCCAAAAGTTTCTGGTGCCTTCTCTGTATCGTGCAGTCCCTTTCCCCGAGGGCAACCGCGTTTCCGAAAGAATCGCACATTATCTGAACTTCTATATGGCGCGGTTCTTCTATATATTTTTCAAGGTAAATGGACGGGTCGCCGAAAGCGGTCTGCGCTTCCTGGCGCGCTGTTTTAAACGAGTTCCTGAGCGACAGCTCGGTATGGGCGATTCTCATGCCCCTTCCGCCTCCGCCTGCCGAGGCTTTCAGCATGACAGGAAGGCCGATTTTTTTCGCGGTTTCAACGGCATGGTTCTCGTCTTTTAGCACGCCGCCGCTTCCCGGGACAGTGGGCACTCCTTTTGAATCCGCTGTTTCTATGGCTTTTGCCTTGTCTCCCATTAAGCGTATGGATTCAGGAGAAGGGCCGATGAACTTAATATTGCACTCGGCGCATAATTCCGCAAAATGGGCGTTTTCCGCGAGAAATCCGTACCCCGGGTGTATTGCCTCGGAATCCGTTATTTCCGCCGCGGATATTATGGAGGGTACGTTAAGATAGCTGTCTTTCGGGGACGGGGGGCCTATGCAGATTGAATGGTCAGCGTAACGCACGTGCAGGGAGTTCTCGTCGGCCTCGGAAAAGACCGCGACCGTTTCTATGCCGAGCTCCTTGCATGCCCTGATTATTCTTAACGCTATCTCACCCCTGTTTGCTACCAGTATCCTTGAAAACAATTTTACCTTCCTTTATTTTTCAATAAGTATTATGGGCTGGTTAAATTCCACAGCCTGCGCGTTTTCCGCGAGTATTTCTTTTACCTTGCCTTTTACCTCGGCTTTAATTTCGTTCATGATTTTCATCGCCTCTATGATGCAGAGGGTTTTTCCCGGCTCAACCATATCGCCGACATTTACAAAAGGCGGCGCGTCAGGCGCGGGCGCCCTGTAAAAAGTCCCGACCATGGGAGATTTTACCACGGACTGGTTGGCGGTTTCTTCCAGCTGCGGCTTTGAGTCTCCCGGCGGCGCGGCCTGCGGCGCGGATGCCGGAGCTGCCGCGGGCGCCGCGTACGCTATGCCTCCCGCTCCTTTTTTCTTGAGCTGGATTTTTATTCCTTTTTCTTCGTAAAGAAGCTCCACCAGGTCGCCCTTATCCATGAACTTCAGGGCGTCGTTTAATATTTCCGAATCCAGGCGCGAGCTTTTTCCTGACGGTTTGTTCTGTTTTTTTGCCATCTCCTCACCTCACTCCTTTTTGGATCTTTCTATATATTCACCCGTGCGGGTGTCTACTTTTATGTATTCGCCTTCCTTTATGAAAAGCGGGGCGTTAACTATTGCACCGGTTTCCAGGGTTACCGGCTTTGTTACCGAGCCGGCTGAGTCGCCTTTTATCCCCGGGGGCGCTTCAGTCACTTTTAAATCAACCTTGTAAGGCAGCCTTACGCCAAGGACGTCGCCTTCATACATCAGCATGGAGAGCACCATTTCTTCTTTCAGGAATTTTACGCCCTCGCCTATCTGTTCTTCCGTAAATTCGTACTGGTCATAGGTTTTTATGTCCATGAAATTATAGGTGTCGCCTGCCTTATAGGAGAACTGAAGCTTTTTTTCCTCAAGCTCGATGTCCTCTACTTTTTCCGAAGAAGAGGAAAAGGTTTTTTCTATTACAGTGCCCTCTTTTATGTTTTTAATTTTAGTCCGGACAAAGGCTCCGCCTTTTCCGGGCTTTACGTGCTGGTACTGGGTAACTTCGTAAATTTTTCCTTCCATTTTAATGGCCGTACCCGGCCTTAAATCCGACGCCAGCATTAATAACCTCCGGGTTTAACCTGAAACTGTAAAATCTAAATTTTAAACTGCAAATTCTAAACTGCAATACAACGGTAATTATCAGTTTAGAGTTTCATGTTTAGCGTTTCAGGTTTCTTTTACTATAAGTCCGTCGCTCAGTCTTGACAGCTTAACCGGCTTACTGCCGCTTATTAAATAGTCGTCTTCTATCCTGATTCCGTATTTATTATCAAGGTAAATTCCCGGTTCGCATGTAAAAACCATGTTGTTTCTGAAGCGGGATCTTTCCTTTAACCTTACATAAGGCGCTTCGTGAACCGCAATTCCCAGCGAGTGGCCCAAAGAGTGCGTAAAATAACTGTTTAAACCCTTTTTTTTCAGGTAATTACGGGCTTTTTCTTCTGCTTTTCCTATTAATAGCCCGTTTTTATACATATTTGCGCCGGCTTTTTTCGCGTTTTTTACCGTATTATAATGGTTTTTTATACTAATAAGGTGAGGTTTCATTATACAAAAAGCAATACACCTTGTCAAGTCAGAACAATAACCCCTGTATTTTACCCCTGCGTCGACAAGTATGAGGTCGCCTTTGCGCAGTTTTCTGCCTGAAGGCGCATGGTGCGGAATGGCCGAGTTTTTTCCAAAGGCTATTATGGGAGGGAAAGATACCGAGTCAGCCGAGTTTTTTCTTGTAAAAAACTCAAATTCAAGCGCCAGCTCTTTTTCCGTAACGCCCGGCTTTAAAAGGGAAACTATGTGCTTTATTCCCTTTTCGGCAATTGAAAGGGATTTTTTTATCAGTTTTATTTCTTCAGGGCTTTTTATCATCCTCATTGCCGCAAGTTTTTCTGAAAAAATAATTTTTTTACGGAAATTTTGCAGTGTTAAAAATTCGGAAAGCCTGATATCCGCGGAAGTATGGATTTTGCTGCAGCCGGAAAGGATTTTTTTGAGTTCTTTTTTAGGGTTTTTTACTATGAGAATGTCATAAACCCGGGCTATTGGGGAGCTTTTTACGGAGCCTTCATACCTTTTATCAGTAATGAAAAGCGGCCTGCCCGGCCCGGCTATTATTTTTGCGGAGGTTCCGGAGAACCCGGAAAGGTAAAATATGTCGTCCGCGCCTGATATGTAAAAGGCCTCGTTTTTTTTCAGGTTTTTTCTGAGCCGCAAGCAGCGTTTTTTATAGCTCATTTTTTTGTGAGTACCGCGAGGTTGTATTCAATTATAGGGCTGTAAGGCGGGAAGATTTCGGTGAAATCCTCGAGTTTTTCAAAGGCTTTTATCATCCATTTTATGTTCAGGGGGAAGACGCGCGCCGAGAATTTTTTTATTTCAAAATCAACCCCGGCCGATTCGATTATCCCGCGGAACCTTTTTTTTGTAAAGTGCTGGTGATTGTTAAGAAGGGTCAGGTTTATGTAAAAAAGCGGGTTATACCTGTTCGCCTCGATTACGATGATTCTTTTTTTTGAAACGCGCACCATTTCCGAGAGGGCTTTTTCCGGGTTTTCCGCGTGGTGCAGCATGTCTTTTTCTGTTACGGTATCAAAGCTTGAAGATTCAAAGGAAAGGCTTTCAGAATTTTCTTTTTTAAAGACAAGGTTTTCCGACGCAAATTCTTTCCACCGTGGATTTTCCTCTATATCAGTGGCTGTAATTGACTTAAAATACGCTTTCAGCAGGGAAGAATCCTCCCCGTCACCGCAGCCCGAGTCGAGAAGCGTTTCCCCGTGAAAATACGGCTTTACCTTTTCAATTACCCTTTCCCTGTAGCGTATGACCTTGTAAGGGGTTTTAAGCGTCATATTTTTTCAGCTCCTTGATTATTTCGTCAAGCACGGGAACGTCAAAAAGCTTTTTCCCGGTTATCCCGTTTACAACGGACATGTACATTCCGGAAACCAGCTTTTTCATTTCAGGCGGCAGGTTTGGGGGGGCGGCTTTAACGTGTTCCTTCCAGTCGTTTCCGCGGCCCTTTTTTGCCTTTTCAACCTCATCTGCCCATTCGGTTTTCCTGTACCACCTGCGCGCGATTTCCTTGCTTATGTGAAAGCCGTTGTAAATAAAACGGCACTCGTCAGGGGTGCCCAGCACGTCAACCACGATGATATTTCTTTTTGCGTTGACAGCAAACTCGAATTTCCCGTCAACATTTTCAATTCCGGCTTTTTTGCATTCCTGCGTTATTATACCGTTTATTTTTAAGATCAGGGATTTTACTTCCTTTATTTTATCTTCTCCCAGCCCGGATATTGCGGCAGCTTCAGGCCAGGAAATGTAGCGGTCAGTATGTTCAAGCTTCGTGGAAACATCCAGGACAGGGGCTTTAAGCTCCTCGCCCGGAATTGGCTCGTGGTCAAGGCCCAGATCCTTATATGTAATCAAACCCTTTTTCAGCCTCTTAAAGACGCTGGACCCTTCGGGCAGCCTGTTCCTGTATATTACTTCAAGGGGTATAAGAAAGTTTTCCTTTGCGTTTGCGTAAGCGCTGTATGAATACTTGTTTATTTCCTTGTTGTAAAGGGGCTTTATTACCCTGACCAGCTTTACCCTCATTATGTTTCCCGGGCCGCTGAGCTCTGAAAATTTTTTGGGCTTATTATCCTCCATTATCCCGAGAAAATGCGACATGATTCCCTGCTTTTCAAGTATTTCAAAGAAATACGCGGACAGGGTCGCCAGTGCCGCGCCTTTTTTATCTATGTGGTCAGGCATCTCTCCCCAGTCAAAAACCGAGTACCTGTCCGAAAAAATAAATTCACCCTCGCCTTCCGCTCCCTGCCCGGCCGGGGATATTATTTCTACTTCCTTTACGCTGCCCATGAGAATGCCTCCCGTAGTTTTAATAGATTATACAATATAAGGGTAAAAAGTAAAATTACTTTTTAAGGGGTTTTATAAGGCTTTCAGCGGCGGAAAGAAGCGTTTCTATATCTTTGTTTTCAGCTTTAAGTCCGCTGGTTTTGAGCCTGATTATTCCTTCTTTATCAAGGAGAAAAACGTATATAAGGGAATCATCTTCAGCGGAAAATATTTCCCTGAATTCACCTTTTGTTTTTTCCCAGAAAACAAGGACATGTTCCTTTTTATTTTCCGGGGTGCCGCCCTTTATCCCGTTAAAGATAAATATGCTTACCCAGCCAACGTCCCCTATCATGGCTATTTCATAATAAGCGGTATCATCCCTGCCGCTGAATTTATCCGCAAAGGGGCCGGTCCAGGATTCAATGATTCCTTCTTCAGGCCTTGAAAAGGCGGCTGTAATAAGGGTTACCCTGCCCTTTGATTCTGAGGGAAGAGTAATGAACCTGTCTGTCAGGTCCTGGGCTTTCAGCCCGGGAAAAGGGCTGCCTTCTGATACTGCTGTCAGCGTGTTATCCGCGCAGGCTGCGGCGGGAAGCAAAATCAAAAAGAGTATAAGAAATTTTTTCACAAATTTTCCTTTGCAGGGACGGGCGGCTAGTCGCCCATGAAGCCCTTCATCAGCTCGTTTACCGCGTCATCCTTTGCCTTATCCTTTATTGAATCCATGTATCCGGGAGGGACTTTTTTCCCTTTGTTGGATTTAAGAAGCTTGTATGATTGGTTCATCATGGCGTCCATGCTTTTAATTTCAATGCCTTTAGGGACCTTAAACATGCTGTCTTTTATTTTTTTATTTTTTTTCAGCTTTGAAATTTCCGATATGCTTGTTGTTCCCTTTATGGCGCGGCCCATTATCTTGTAAGGGTCTGTTTTGCTCAAGGACTTTATTATGAAGCCGTCTTTTTTCGCGCGCCATTCCTTAACGCGGGTTTTTATTTTTGACGCGCCGATATCCATGCTTACCGTGTATTCGTATATGTCGCATTTAACATTGCCCGCTTTGCCGCTGCCGGTTTTTTTTGCGTTTTTCCTGTGTTTGTTGAAGTTCATCTGGGACGCAACCGGGTTGTTCTTGCTGTCAAGCGAGTACTTGAACCCGGATTTTTCCGAAGGTGTAATTATATAGACGTGTTTTTTTGTGATGATTACCACCTGTTTTTCTTTTTTGCCCGTCATTTGGTTTTTCATAACCTGTTCCATGCGCATCATTTTGTTTTTATACCAGACCTTCTGGGTAAAAACAGTTTTTTCGTTTTCCGATTCCGTTGTTATTTTATTGTCCCAGGCGGCTGATTTATAGGGGATGTATGAAAACATATCCGAAGAAAATATAACTGAAGATAAAATAAAAATTAGAAACGGGGCTAAAATAAATTTTTTCATTTGATTCCTCCTTGTGTTTTTTGTTAAATTAGCACGCGGGAAAAAAGATGTCAAGTTTTAAAACATCCCTGTTTTATGATATAATTCCGTAAACCTTAATTTACGGAGAAAAGATGAAAAAATACGGGTATCTGCTTTCAGATTATCAATACAGGCTTGACCCCGGGCTTATTGCCCAGAAACCGCCCGCAAGGAGGGGAAGCTCGCGCCTTCTTGTTCTTGACAGGGAAAGCGGAAAGATAATTCATGATAAATTCAGCGGCCTGGTAAATTACCTCAGGCGCGGCGACTGCCTGGTGCTGAACAATACAAGGGTAATCCCGGCAAGGGTTTACGGCTTCACGGAAAAGACAAAGGCAAAAATTGAAATATTGCTGCTTGAAAGCACGGGGAGATACGGCTGGGACGTAATGATGCGCAACTCAAGAAGGGTAAACCCGGGGGATAAAGTCAGCTTTCCGGAGGGAATAAAGCTTACGGTAAGAAAAAAAACAGGCAAAGTCGTAAAAGTTGATTTTAATATGGCAAAAACCTCCCTGCTTAAGAAGCTTTCTAAAGCCGGCGTTATGCCTCTTCCCCCTTACATAAAGGAGGATATTTTTAACCCGCTGCATAAGCGGAGGTATCAGACGGTATTCGCGGGTAAAGACGGCGCAAAGGCGGCGCCGACCGCGGGCCTTCATTTTACAGGTTCAATGCTCAAAAAAATAAGAAAGAAAGGCATAAAGACGGTTTTTATAACCCTTCATGTGGGATACGGAACTTTTGAGGAGATTTCCTGTACGGACATAAGGGAGCACAGGATTCACAGCGAGTATTTCAGGGTGGACGCTGCCGCGGTATCAGCTGTCAACAGGGCGCTCAGTAATAACAGGCGCGTAATTGCGGCAGGTACAACTTCGTTGAGGGCAATTGAAAGCGCGGCGGTAAAAAACAGGCTTTACACAAAAAAGGGAATGACATCCGCTTACATTTTTCCGGGATATAAGTTCAGGGTAACAGGCGGGCTTATTACCAATTTTCATCTTCCCAGGACAACATTGCTTGCTTTAGTATATGCTTTTGGAGGGCCCGGAAAAGTGAAGAAAGCATATAAGGAAGCGTTAAACAGAAGATACCGGCTTTTTTCATACGGCGACGCTATGCTTATTATATAGTTAAAGTAAGGGATTTTTATATCCTGTTTTTTCCTTGACACAGCGCAAAAATCAATATATTATGGTAAAAACTATGTAAAATGAGGTTAAAATGGGAGAAAAATATATAAAAATATTATTAATTATGGCTATATCTGTATTTACCGTCTTTTTTCCCCTCTCTGCCCAGGAAGAGGGCGAGCCTGAAATAATAACAAAAAAAGCAATACTTTACGTGCTTGAAGACAGCGTGAGCAAGTACCAGATAGGCATTATGGAAATTAACGGGACGGCAAAGCGTGTTCTTACAAAATCGGGAAACAACTGGGCTCCCGCGGTTTCACCGGACGGCCAGAAAATAGCTTTTTATTCTGACAGGAGCGGGTTCGCAAACCTGTGGGTAATGGACCATAATGGAAGAAACCAGAAGCAGCTTACATATAATAAGGAAAATATTATAAGGATTGACCTGCGCAACAGGGGCCAGATAGAGTGGGACAAGGAATCAAAGTTTATCTTTTTTATACGCACCGGAGATATATGGAAAATAGATACGGCCGGGGAAACGCCTACCGGCGTAACCCTGTACCACGACATAACTTCTTTTAGGATGTCCCCGGATAAAAGCTTTATTCTTTTTTCCAGGGAAAAGACAAAGAGGCATAACGGGCTCTGGACAATGCAGGTAACGGGAATAAACCCGAGGCAGGTAGCGGAATCCGGAATTATCAACCCGGTTTTTGACTGGTCCGTCAACAAGACAATAGTTTATTTTCATAACAAGGGAATTTCAACTGTAACTTATTACGGAACGGAGAGGAAGTTTATCAGGGAGACTTTTTACCTTGATAATGATATTGCCTGGTGCAGGAAAAACCCGGATATTTCGCAGAACCCCATAGCGTTTCTTTCAGACGAAAAAGGTGTTCCAAATATCTGGCTAATGGACCATGACGGGAAAAACCCGAGGCAGGTAACCGACAAGGGCGGGTTCAGCCCATTCTGGTTCCCTGACGGGGAGAACCTGCTTTACGTGGAGGATTTTGATATTTATAAAATAAACATAGCGGGAAAGAATAAAGAAAGGCTGACATATTACTTCAGGTCGTTTTACCCGATGGTAGCGGATATAAAAACCGAAAAGGAGCAGGAGGCTAAATGAAAAAAATAAACAAAGGAAGTATCGCACTGGCGCTTACGCTTCTTTTGATTTTTTCAATTAATCTTCTTACGGCTCCGGGCTGTAAAAAGAAAAAACCGCCCCCGCGGCCGACCCCCATGCCTACCGCTACTACTGTTCCCCATATTGAAAAGATAGTATACGCGTATAACGGGGACCTTTTCTGGATGAACACGGACGGCTCCGGGAAAACCGAGATTTTTCCGGATAACAACTCAAAGTGGTACCCTTCCGTATCGCCTGACGGGTGGTATGTCATGTACTGGGTGCAGACAAGGGACCATTATAACTTGTGGGTGGGAGATTTTAAAAAGAGGCATTCATACCAGATAACGTTTGACGAGGATTCCCTTGAAGGAGATGTTCAGAATTTCAGGATAAATAACGCTGTCTCCTGGACGCAGGACTCAAATTTTGTTTTTTATTCGAGAAACAAGGACATATGGAAAATGACACGTGACGGATTCAACCAGGAAGCGGTGACAAATTCTCACAGGTGCATTTCTCCCTCTTTTTCAAAGAACAACAAGGTTGTTTACGCCAAGCTTGAGAGTAAAAATACCGCGAACCTTTATATTAAGGATATCAGCCTTGTTTCGGATGAAAAGATAACAAAGTACAGGGAAAAAGAAGCGGGTTCGCCGTGTTTTTCCCCGGACGGAGCAAAGCTTGCCTTTACCGTGACGGACGGAGATACCGTGGATATTTTTATGTATAACGTCGGCAACAAGAGCGAAGAATCCATGACGCATGACGGGAAAAGCCATTCCCCGTCCTTTTCAGTTGACGGCTCAAAGATAATATATTCAAGCTTTGTTACAGACAGGTACCAGCCGGAAATATGGATAATGAAAACGGACAAGTCTGAAAAGGTAAAAATAACAAAAGACGGAGGGGTTTCGCCTTCATGGCTGTACAGGATCCTCGCGGAGCCTATGCCTACTGAAACGCCGGAGCCTGAAAAAATGCCGACAAGGGAGGAAATGCCGGTTGAAACATATGAAGAAGCTCCGCCGCCTGAAGCCACGCCGATACCTGAAGAAATTCCCTACGAGGAAGACGACCTTTCTGTCAGGGTTGTAAAGCAGGGAGACAAGCTTCTGTTTTACCCTGTAATACATTTTGATTCCGGCTACGCCGGCATAAAGTCGGAGTTTTATGATGTCCTTGACGACATGATGAAGATAGTAAGCAAGTTCAGCTCGCCGGTTTACATTGAGGGGCATACCGATGACGTGCCCATTGCAACGGCAAAGTTCGATTCAAATTACGAGCTTTCCGTGGCGCGCGCGCAGGCGGTTAAGGATTACCTTGTTACAAAGCACGGCGTGCCTGCTTCGCGAATAACGCTTGACGGGCTCGGACCGGACAGGCCCATTATGCCCAACAACAGCGCGGAGAACAGGTATAAAAACAGGCGCGCTGAGATTCACCTGCGCATAATCAAGGAAGAGGAAGCAAAGGCCGAGGCAGAAGCAGCCGGCGCCATGATGCAGCAGGAGCAGGAAGCACCGCCGCAGGAAACAGCTCCCGAAGAAACAGTTGCCGAACCCACAGCGGTTCCGACCCCCATACCCACTCCGCCTAAAAAGAAGAGCTTCCTGGAAAAAATATTCAAGAAAAAGCCGAAAAAGTCAAAAGGCGCGGGATGGTAATTTAATTCACTATTCACCATTCAGTATTTACAATTCACCGAAGGTAAACCATGAAAACCAGGAAAATAATTCATATCGACATGGACGCTTTTTATGCCTCTGTAGAGCAGAGGGACAACCCTTCTCTTAAGGGAAAGCCGGTAATAGTCGGCGGAAAGCCCGGGGACAGGGGCGTTGTCGCCGCGTGCTCGTACGAGGCAAGGAAATTCGGAGTCCGCTCAGCAATGTCAACGGCAAAGGCGGTCCGCCTGTGCCCTTCTGCCGTCATCATAAAACCGGATTTCACAAAATACACGGCTGTTTCACGCGTGATCCATGAAGTATTTACGGAATATACGGACCTTATAGAGCCGGTATCGCTTGACGAGGCATACCTTGATGTTACAGAAAATAAAAAAAATACGGATTCTGCCACTCAAATAGCCGGGGAGATACGGAGTAAAATCAGGGAAAGAACAGGATTAACCGCTTCGGCAGGCGTTTCCTATAATAAGTTCATAGCAAAGGTTGCTTCTGATGAAAACAAGCCGGACGGAATTACGGTAGTCAGGCCTGAAGACGCGGACAGGTTCATTTCTTCCCTGCCTATCAGGAAATTCCACGGCATAGGGAAAGTGACTGAAAAAAAGATGGCGGCGCTTGGAATAAGGACAGGGGCAGACCTGAAAAAGCACGAAAAACAAAGGCTTATCGGGCATTTTGGTAAAGCGGGGGGGTATTTTTATGACCTTGCGCGCGGCGTTGATAACTCGCCTGTTGAGCCGGACGGGGAAAGAAAATCCCTGGGAAAAGAAATCACGCTGCGCGAGGATATTGACGAGCAGGAAAGGATAATTGAGATACTTGAAAAAATAGCTTTTGAGGTTGAACACGGCCTGAAAGAGGAAAAGCTTAAAGGAAAGACAATAACGCTTAAGGTGA
>Ga0272442_10008797_pt1 | contig 12727 bp, 8 predicted proteins | sample SSMForm2O_FD_200262 | JGI IMG/M metagenome (GOLD analysis project Ga0272442, IMG submission 200262) | Marine sediment archaeal communities from Little Sippewissett salt marsh, Falmouth, MA, United States - SSM-Form-2O | ecosystem: Environmental > Aquatic > Marine > Wetlands > Sediment ... | reverse complement strand
ACACTCGTTCTCCAGGTTCGAAGCTGTCGGCTGAGTAATAAGCAAAATGCGTGCTCGAAATTACCGGCGGCCGGGCTGCCAGCGCGGGAGCCTGCTTTCAGACCGGGGAATTACACTTGATCCGGAACTGTTTGTTTTACAGCAGGTGTCTTTCAGTCCCCGGGACTCCCCCTCGCCGGCCCGGAGTGGATAGAACCGGGCAAATAAAGTGGGAGCGAAGCCGGGTAAAATTATAACTATATGTAGTATAATGAATTGCCGGTTCGATTGTTCATGGCCGGAGCGATAGATATTCAAGCCGCAAGTATCCGCTGTCTGTCAATTAAAAAATATTTGTTCGATACGGCACAGTTTGTAGTAGATTTGTCCGGACCAGGGCAATCAGGTTCTCGGAAAAAAATATTTTCAGTGTTATTTTAGATGTTGAAATGAAGGAACAAGTGTTACTCTGAGAGTAACATTGTGGCTTGCGGTGTTACCACTGCTGATCAGCAGAGTTGAATTGACACTTGATATACCCTGATTGTATCTTTCTGAAGAAACCGCCCTTTTGACAGGGCATTGTATTTCGGCTTTACCCGGGGGTGTATTTTGTCCCGTTCTGCGCGTGACAGAAAAGAAGAAATTCTGGGCCTCCTGCTGGTGACAATCGGGTTGCTGACCGTTTTGAGCCTTTTACCTCAGATTCTGGTGCGGCAGTTAACCTCTGTGCCGGATACGGCCTACGGCAACCTGGCGGGGCTTGTGGGTAAGTTTATCAACGAATCCCTGAAAGACCTGCTCGGGGTGCTGGCCTACGCCCTGCCCGTACTGCTTGCTGTCTGGGGATGGCGTATTTTCAAGGGAAGAGCCGCATCCATCTACAGCAGGATCACTGTATTCACCCTGGTGGTCTGTGCGGGAGTGGATTTGCTGTTGGCTTTGAGCAGGACAGGCAAGGCTGAGGGACCGCTTGATTTCAGCGCCGGCGTCCTGGGCAACTGGCTTTCCCGGATGATGGTTACCGGGCTGGGCCATCTCGGCGCCTTACTGGTCACAGCGGCGGCGCTGCTGATCTTTCTCATACTCTACACCGGCCTGTCTGTTCGTTCGCTGCTGGACGGCCTGACCAAAGCGGTCCTTGCTGTAAGCGAGGCGTTCGGCTGGGTTGCCGGGAAGGTTACCCCGGTTTTGAAAAAGGCCCGGCAGGGGAAGAAAAGGCCTGCGAAAGAGAAAAAGAAAGCTTTTGAGATTCCCGATAAAGAGCTTGCCGGGCGGGAGGTGGAAAAAAGGGATTCCGGGGTCGAGGAAGACACACCGCCGGATGATTTCGATTTCAGCCTGGGGCCGGTCCCGGAGCATGGGGAGGGAAAAGAGCCGGCCGGGGAGGTGGGGCTTCAGTCAAACGGAGAATCGGCGCGGATTTCAGAAGAGATCGCCCGGCCCGGAGATCTGTCGGCGGGCTACGAGCTGCCCCCGATCGATATTCTCCAGAGCGGCGAGGATCAGAAAGTGGTGAGCGACGAGGAGCTGACAAAGATGGGGCGGGTGCTGATGGCCAAGCTCGCTGATTTCAGTGTGGAGGGCGAGTTGATAAATTTCACGCGCGGTCCCCAGGTCTCCACATTCGAGATTCGTCCCGCCCCGGGCGTGAAAATCGGCCGTATCGCCGCCCTGGCCGATGACCTGGCAATGGCCATGCACGCCAAGCGAATCCGTATCCTGGCGCCGATCCCCGGTAAGGGCGCTGTGGGCGTAGAGCTGCCGAACCCGGTGCTGGAGATGGTGCGCGCCCGTGAGATTTTCGAATCGCAAACTTTCCGCAGCAGCCAGTTTCTTATGCCGATCGGTCTGGGCAAGGACCTGGAAGGCAGGATCAGGGTGGCGGACCTGACCCGGATGCCGCACCTGCTGATTGCCGGAACCACCGGCAGCGGCAAGAGTGTGTGCATGAATATGATTATCGCCAGCCTCCTTTTTCATTTCGGCCCGGAAAAAGTGCGCCTGTTGATGATCGACCCCAAGATGATCGAGCTCAACCTCTATAACGATATTCCCCACCTTCTGCACCCTGTAGTCACCGACGCCAAGGAGACAGCAGCGATTCTCAAGTGGGTGGCCGGCGAAATGGATCGGCGCTACAGGCTGCTCAGCCGGAACAGCGTGCGCAGTATCGAGGATTACAACTACAAGCTGAACTCGGGCAGGCCGGTAAGGACATTGTTCGATGACCCGGATGAGGTGGCCCAGCGGATGCCCTACGTGGTGATCCTGGTCGACGAGCTGAGCGATTTGATGTGCAGTGATGTGAAGAACGAGATTGAGGCCGCCCTGGTCCGGCTGGCGCAGATGGCGCGCGCTGTGGGGATTCACCTGGTGGTGGCCACCCAGCGGCCCAGCGTGGACGTGATCACCGGACTGATCAAGGCGAATTTCCCCAGCCGCCTGAGTTTCCAGGTCTATTCCAAGATAGATTCCCGCACCATCCTCGATGTTTCCGGCGCCGATCAGCTTTTGCGCAACGGCGACATGCTTTTCGTGCCCACCGGCCAGGCAGATCCGATCCGGATCCAGGGCGCCTACCTTTCCAGCGAGGAGGCCGAGCGGCTTGCCGAGCACTGGCGAAACCAGCCCCTGGCCGATCAGGAAGAGGAGACCGGGCAGGAGGGGGGTTTAAGGCCTCAGAGAAAATCGAGCATTCTGAAAGAACTCGAGCGCAGGAGCGGTGTGGGGGAGGACGGGGAGGAACGCGACGAGCTGTTCAGCGAGGCTGCCAGGCTTGTTGTCCGCCACGACCAGGGATCGACCTCCCTGATCCAACGCCGCCTGAAAGTCGGCTATGCGCGCGCAGGCAGGATCGTGGATCAGCTCGAGCAAGCCGGGATACTCGGGCCGCCGGATGGCAGCAAAGCCCGCGAGGTGCTGGTCAGCGATGAGGACCTTGCCGATTACGGGGTTGAATAAAACCCGACATTCAGGCAACCAAATTTATGAGCATGCCGGATACCACCGTTTCAAACAAAACTGCACGGTCGGCGAGAAAAGCCCGGGGGGCTGATATGCGTCTGATCTCAAGAATTGCCTGCGCTGTGTGGCTGGGATGCCTTACGGCTGTATCGGCAGCGGTCTCTGCACCGCCTCTCTCTTTCGAGCAGGTGCTGGAGTCAATCGACCGCTACTACGAGGGTATCTATTCGCTGAAAGCGGATTTCACCCAGCTCGTGCAGGTGCCGGCGCTGGAGAAAAGCGAAAATTTCAACGGCCGCTTCTATTTTCTCAAGCCCCATTACCTGAGACTGGAATACGATAATCCCGCCGGCCAGCTTCTGGTGGCTGACGGCGCCTGGTACTGGTTCTACATGCCGCAGGAGGATATTCCCCAGGCCATGCGCGTTTCGATGAAAGCTGGTGAAGAGGCTCCACGTTACGTGCTTGGTGGAAAGATGGCCGAGAGATACACCGGCAGCCTGGCGGGTGTTGAAAAAAGAGGCGGGGTGGATTGTTACGTACTCGACCTGCAGCCGAATTCACCCAGCTACTACGAATCCCTTCGCGCCTGGGTCGACAGGGCGAGTTTCGCCACCCGTGCAGTGCGCTACATCGACGAGGGCGGACATTTCAACACGTTCGACTTGTCGAACATCGAAGAAAACGCTCCGGTCTCCCCAGCCAAATTCAATTTCACCCCGCCGCCAGGGACCCAGATCCTGGATACCGAATAGACCGGATGGCTCTGAGATGAGCAATATCATTTTTCCGGAGAGTGAAGGATGCCTGCCGCAAACCGATCTCGCAGCGGTTTCGAGTTTCATCCCCTTACACCTGAAAAATGGGAGGATTTCGCGCAGCTTTTCAGCCGGCGCGGCGCTCCGCACGACTGCTGGTGCATGTGGTGGAGGATGACCACAGCCGAATTCGACCGGCACAAGGGCGAGGGCAACCGCAGGGCGTTGAAAGCGCTGGTGGATTCAGGAACAGTGCCGGGCATACTGGCTTACAGCGCAGAGCATGCGGTGGGCTGGTGCTCGGTGGGCCCGCGGGCTGAGTTTGGGCGGCTGGAGCGCTCACCCCTGCTTAAGCCCATTGACGATCAGCCGGTCTGGAGCGTGGTCTGCCTTTTCGTAGTGCGGGATTTCCGCCGCAGGGGGCTTTCCGTGGAGCTTATTAAGGCCGCGGTGCGCTACGCTGCCGGGCAGGGTGCGAAAATCGTGGAGAGCTACCCGCTGCTGCCGCGAAAAGAGAAAGTCCCTGACTGGCGGCTCTATCCCGGCGTGCCATCGGTGTTCGAGCGGGCCGGTTTCCGCCAAGTGCACACACCGTCTGCGACACGGGTTATTATGAGATATCACGTATGAAAGCACGGGCGCACCAGGCGGGCGCTGGAAACGGCCCGCCGGATTGCCGGGCTCGAAGCGCCGCACGCACGCTAAGTGGAAGCTGATGCGATCCGCGGGCTTTCGAGCGAAAAACTGCGGAAGAGATTGAAATAACCTGAGGAGGTTATCGCCATGATCGAAAAAACAATCCTCGCTCTGCGCAAAGCGGCAGGCGTGATATTCAAAAACGTCTGGCTGTTTGCTTACGGGTTTGTCTACACCCTTGCCGGTCCGGTTCTTCTGCTGGGGGGCACCGGGCTGCCGGTATTGTTCTGGGCGGCCAGCGGGAGGTATTTCGAGCCGGAGCTGCTCTGGCGCGATCCAGTCTCTTTCCTGTTCGGACACTGGCAGTTGATTCTTTTTTCCGTGGCGGGCTGCTTTGTCGGTTTCATCATTTACTCGGTGGTGGTGATCTTTTATAACGGGGCGCTGACCGGCTCGGTGGCCCGGGCCGCCCCGGCAGGGAGCCCGGGTGTGCTGAATATCCCGGCGGCGACATTTTTTCAGCAGGGCCGGAAGAATTTCTCCGGCAGCATGGCAACCGCCGTGCTGGCCTCGCTGCTGCCTCTTTTCCCAGGGATCATTCTTTGTGGGCTGGGCGTGCTGTTTTTGTTCAGGCTGCCCTCCCTGCTCACAGCCGGGCAACTCGGCAGCTCCCCTGCACTGGTCGTGCTCGGTCTGGCTACAGTCGGTTTCGGTCTGCTCACTGCGGTTCTCTCCTGGCTGGCCTTGCTCTGGTACCGCTATGCTCTCAGCGCTCTTTGTGTCGAGTCTCTGCCGGCCGGAGGCGCCATGCGCCGGGCGTTTAACTTTTTCGCCGCGCGCTGGCAGCTCGTGCTCGGCCTGGTAGTGGCCTCTCTGATACTCGGGGCGATATGCTGGATGCTGTCGGCTCCCTGGGGTTTTTTAGCCGGGCTGGTGGAGGATATCAGCCAGCCGCTGGCAGTAGCGCTTAAAATACTGATAATCCCTGTCAGCCTGGTGCTCGGTGTGTTTACGGAGCTCTGGCTCAAGGCGGCAGTAGTGGTGCTTTATATAGACAACCGGTGAAATTTCACGCTGATGGAGAAAGTACGCTGTCATGTAATACGGAAGAGGGGTATGCAGAAAAGGGATGGGAAAAAACTCTCAAAATGCCATCCGGACTCGTTCATTGATTATGTTTTTTTGTCCTGAAAGGCAAAACCGGGTTTTGCAGCAGCCGTGAATATTCAGCTTTGAGTTGTTCCAGCTTGGATTTTGTCTTGGTAAATTTGTTGAATTCCTCACTTTGTCTGGCTTGCAACCCATTCAAGGAAACCTGGTCAGAGTGGGCTTGCCTGACTTTTTCCAGGTAAGCCGTTTTTGCTCCGTTAAGTTCCTGCCAGTAATTGCTGATCATATTTTTGCGGCGATCGGTAATCTTGCCTGAATTGCGGTCCATCCGCTCGTCGATCTGCTTGTTTTCCTCTATCAGGATCTCGAGGATTTCCATAATCGATTTTTTCTTAGTGCTTATCTCCCTGGAAAGAACGGCGGTATCTTTCAATTTGCTATTATAATCAGATTTGAGCCGTTCTATATCTTTCTGATAGAATTGGTAGCGGCTGTGGTGAAAGTTTTTCTTCTTTCTGCAAATCACGTATTGCATCTTTTTTTCTTTGAGCAACCGCTGGCGCTGAATAATCAAGCAGGCCATGAACAGAACAGCCACTGCGACAATCAGAATAATCATGCACGAAATACCAACAGACATACTAAATCTCTCGAGATGCTTTTATATAACAAAGTTAGGGGAGCAATTCAGCGTTCAAGAAAATGGAATAGACTAAAAGGAAAATAAAAACAAATAACGTTGCAATTATTAAAGCAAAAAGTATTAAAGCAAAAAAATAAACGTTTGTCAATATCTTTCAGGATAATTTCCGTTTAATTGACGGCAGAGAAAAAGAATCTATCCGATTATGAGCAGGAATGGTTTTGTTTTACGGCATTCGGAGGCTGAGTTTTATCCGTGAGTTTACATGGAGCTTAAAAGGATGTATAGTACAGAAAACGCGGTAGGGATTGATAGTATAAGATTGTATTCGGGGGGAATTCTGTTATGGCTGAAAAAGCGGTTCCGGTAAGCCTGATAACCCTGGGGTGTGCAAAAAACGCGGTGGACAGCGAGTACATGCTCGCAGAGCTCGAGGCTGCCGGTTTCAGGCTGACAGAAGATCTCAGCCGGGCGCGGGCGATAGTGGTCAACACCTGCGCTTTTATCCAGCCGGCCAAAGAGGAATCGATCGAGACGATCCTGGAGGCTGCGCGTTTCAAGCAAAGCGGTTGCTGCGAGGTGCTGGCCGTGGTCGGCTGTATGGCCGGGCGCTACAGCAGCGAACTGGGGCGGGAGATGCCGGAGGTGGATATTTTCCTCGGGCTGGGCGCCGAGCAGCGGCGTTTGCCGGAGGAACTCAAAGCGGCCCTGGGCCTGGAGCTTACTCCCTGTTCGAAGAGGGTTTCTCCACGCGTGGTGGAGACTGCGGCCCAGGGCTGGGCTTATCTGAAAATCTCCGAGGGCTGCAACAACCGCTGCAGCTACTGCGCGATTCCGCTGATCCGTGGAGGGTTGGAAAGCCGGCCGGCAGCCGGGATCGTGGAGGAGGCCGCCTATCTGGAAAGCCTCGGAGTGAAAGAGCTTAACCTGATTGCCCAGGACGTTACCGCTTACGGCCGAGACCGCGGAGCAGAGGGGGCCTTGAATCGCCTGCTGGAGTCGATCCTGGACGAAACGGATATTCCCTGGATCCGGCTGTTATATACACATCCGGCGCATCTGGAGCGCTCGCTGCTGGAGCTGATAGCTGAAAACGATCGCTTGCTGCCTTATCTCGACATGCCGGTTCAGCACGCCTCGGACCGGATACTTGCTGCCATGGGACGTGGGGTGACGAAGAGAGAAATGCTGGACAAAATAGAACTGGCGCGCAAAATATTGGACAGGCCGGTGCTGCGCACCACCGTGCTGGTGGGATTTCCGGGGGAGAGGAAGGCGGATTTTAACGAGCTGGTGGACTTTATCGAGCAGGTGCGTTTCGACCGGCTCGGCGGGTTTGTCTACTCCCGCGAGGAGGACACTCCTGCCATGGCTTTGCGGGACAGTGTTCCCCGGGCTGAGAAGGAGCGGCGGCTGGAAACAGTGCTCGAAATCCAGCGCGAGATAAGCGCGGCGGCCAATGCCTCCCGGCTAGGCGAGAAGCTCCGGGTGCTCGTGGAGCGGCCTGTTGACTCCAGCGAGGCCCCGTCGCCGGAATACGTGTGGGCGGGGCGCAGCAGCGCCCACGCTCCCGAGGTGGACGGCACGGTTTACCTGGCGACTGGCAGGCAGGTCGAGGCGGGGAAAATCGCGCCCGGGAAGATGGCAAAAGCGAGGATTATCGACAGCGGCGACTACGACCTTTTCGGCAGAATCGAGCCGGATTGAACGGTTTGGAGCCTCGCCGCGTGTGAAAGTTGTTTTTTTTTCCGGAATCGGTTAAAATAGGGATAATAATCACCTGGCAGGCTCTTTCAGGGAGCTTGACCGGCTCATAGAGAATAAAGCAGGCTTTGCGGTCCCTGCCTGCAAAAAAGCGTTCCTATCGCTCTACGGGCTGACTATGCAGATAAAACGGCCGGGAGTGCGGATAATTAAGCGGTGCATAACATTTTTCACCATTCTTTTCCTGACCGGCCTGATCACGGCAGGCCAATCCAGCGGTCAGGACCAGCCCACAGTCATCTCCAATGTCAAGGTCGAACCGTCTCCTTTTTCGCCCAACGATGACGGGATCAATGAAACCGCAAAGTTCAGTTTCACCCTCAGCGAGCTTTCTACTGTCAGTATAGAAATACTCTTTTTCAGCGACAATGTAAAAGTGGCTGGAGTCAGTCTGTTTTCCGGCTCACTTACCGATACTCTTGTGCTGGGTGATACGCAGCTGCCGTTTGCCTCGGACACGATTTACCTTGATCTGGAGAGTGTGGCCGGGCTGAACGAATTCACCTGGGACGGGATTATCCACCATAACGTGACAGGGGAGGAAGTCCAGCTCCCGGATTCGACCTACACCTACCTGATCCGCGCCGAGGATAATGACACGGACGACGAGTTCAGGAGCATACCGGTTACCGGCACGGTGACAATAGACAGCCGCCCTCCGGTGATCAGCTCGGTCTCTGTCAGCCCCAATCCATTCAGTCCGAACAATGACAACCTCAATGATTTCGCCAGAGTCAGGTTTGCGCTCGACGGGCTGCCGCAGAACGCCAGGGTCGGAACTCTCGCGTTCAAAATAAGCTATGATCTGGACGGGGATCCGTTTTTCGAGCTGGATATCGCAAATACCACGGATAACTTTTACACGAGCGATACGCTGGATGTGCCTTTTGCCCCGATACCGCTTCAGTTTATCAAGCGCAGCCTGAACAGTGCGAATATCAGCTTTTCAATCCGCGGCTGGCGGGTTCTCGCCTCCGGGGACACGATCGAGGTTTCCACTTCGACAATCACCATATCTCCTGAAGACCCGGTGGGCACGGCCTATCCCGACCCCAACGGCACGCTTTTCAGCTTTATCGACAGGGTGGAAGGAGTAAACGGTTCGGCTGCGGAGAACGCGAGCAACACCGTGGAGGTGCGTACCGCGGCCGGCGCTGTGCGGGTGGACGTGCGCAACAGCCTGAATCAGATCGTGGCCTCGAACCTCCCGCTCGATCCGCCCTTTATCGGCAACGGAGTATATACTGCGAATTTCGGCCCCGGCCCCCTGGATGACGGGGTTTATACGTACCTGGTCACCGCGGTGGATGAAAGCGGCAACCAGACCCAGATTACCGGCACGGTGACCGCCAGGAGCAACCCGATCACTATTGAAGACTTGCAGGCCGCGCCGGACACGATCAGTCCTGCCGACGGCAACAACAAGTTCGATCTGAGCGCGATCAGCTACAACCTTCAGAACCGCCCGGGCAATGTCACCCTGCAGATCTTCCGGGACAGCACGGCCTTTGTCTCCAATAATCTGGTGCGCACGCTGTTCAGCAATACGGCCCAGTCGGAGGGCCCGCACACGGAGATCTGGGACGGCAGGAACGATTCGGGGGAATATGTCGGCGCAGGGGAAGAGAAGGCTTACCGGGTGATCGTTTCCGCTTTCGACCCGCAGACATTCGAGACCACGGAGGCGCGCACGGTGATCTTTGTCGATAACCTGCCTCCGCAACTGCTTCGGCTCGACCCTCTGCCCGCGCTGACCCAGGAGGCGGGTATCACGCTTACCGGCCGCTCGGACCCCGGCGATTCAGTGGTGGTTTTGCTCAACGGCCAGGCGCTCGAGCTGCCGGGTCTCGATCCTGATTTCGGCTTTTTCGAGCTCCCGCTCAGCCTTCGGGGCGGAATCAACCTGGTCAATGCCGTGGCGTTCGATCCGGTGAAAAACGGGCCTGCATACAGCGACACCCTTGAAGTGGAGCTCGACGTGGGCGAGCCGGGCCCGGGCCCGAAGCTGATCAGTGCGGCTGCGGTGACCGAGCGCAACGGTTTTCTCAACAGCCTGCTCGACCAGCAGGAAGAACAGCAGTGGGTGTTTAATGTCGAGGTCACAGACAGCAGCGAAACGGGAATTGACCCGAACACGAGCAATCTCGAGCTGGTTTTTCTCGCCACCCGGGACACTATCGACGGCACTTTCAGCGTGGAGGGAAACACGCTCAGCCTGGAGGTGACGGAGGATATCCCCACAAACGGCACGATGGACGGCGAGTTCCAGCTTTATATAACCGCCGATGACAGGGACCCGACAACCGAAACCCTTGAGGACAGCGTAAGGTTCGTGAATGACACAAGGGCGCCTGGTATTGCGGAGATAATCTTTCACGACGACACCTCCTCGATCTCGATCAGACTGGAGGACTTTCCCGCGGTTGCCGGCCGGGCAAGCTCGGGCGTGCTGCTGCTTTCCAGCACGGCCGTAGTGGTCGCCCCCGGCGGCGCAACGCTGGATACGGATCCGAGTCACGACGGTGCGAACACGATCACGCTCACATTCGCCGACGGCAAGCCGGAGGTGGCCGGAATCTACACCCTGGGTGTGGGCATGCAGGACAAGGCAGAAAACTTTCATACAACCGGGGTGGATTTCCCGCTGAATATCAAGGGAAGGGTGGAGTTTTTCCCGCCGGACAGCTCGGTTGTGCGCGGAGTGCTGGCCCGGGTGAACGCGCGGGTGGAGGGCACGGAGAAGCCCCTGGTTCCCGGAGGCTCCGCGGTGATCAGGATTATGCATCACGGTGTGCCGGCTGCGGGTGCGAGTGTTGTGAGGGGGGACACCCTGATTTTCACTTTCGAGGACACTCTGGCAGATGACGGCAGCCGGGACGGGCTCTACGAGGTTTTCGCTTCCCTGGATATCACCGAGCTGGGAGACAGGGCAGAGGCAGGGGCGATTTTCACCGTGGACAACCTGGCCCCGGATACTGCACTGGTGGATGTAGAGGTGAGCGCGGACGGGGTGACGGTGAAGGCGGAGTTCACTGACGGTGGGCTGTACCCGGACGTGGCCGGAATAGACCAGGACGCCACGGATGTGGTGCTCGAGGAGCCGGGCGGCGGGATGATCGAGCCTGAGGTAAGCAGCTGGCTTGACAGCAACACGCTGGAGGCCTCTTTCGCAGCGCTCAAGGTCGGGGGCCTTTACAGGCTTCACCTGAGTGTGAGTGACTGGGGAGGATTGACCACGGGCCGCAGCAAGCCGGTTATCAGCAGTTACGCAGCAGGCCAGGGCCGCTCCGTGGCGTTTGTGGATGATGTTCCGGCGCGCACCCGGGCCAGGATTCACTTTATTTCCGGCCGCAGCGGAAAACGGATAAGCCTGGCGATACTGCGGATTTTCAACCTCCGGGGAGACCTGGTGCGCCGGCTGGATGTGACAGACCGGATCGATGCCGAGGGAAGCACAGTGAGCGCGGAGTGGCTTCTGCAGAATGACAGCGGAAGCCTGGTGGTCAACGGGGTATTCATCTACTACTGGGAAGTAACTTTCGATGACGGGCGCACGGAGCGTATACGCAAGACCCTTGCCGTGGGCCGCAGGTAGATTTTTATGGCGAAATACGCAGCTACAGAAACGGGCAGAAAAAGTTTGCAATTATTAAAGGCTTATGGTACAATGGTTTGCCTTTTGACAAGGACAGCCCTACCCTGCCTGGTGGCTTTAACCGCTCTTTTCGCACTGCGGGACGGAGCGTGCGCAGCGAGCTCTTCGATTACTGCGGGAGCTTTCGCCAGTTTGCCGGTGTCCGTGCGCGGGGCCGGCATGGGCGGCACCTATGCGGCGGTTGCCACTAAAAGCGGTGCGGTGTACCACAACCCGGCCTGGATGGGCTTTGCCGAAACGCGCAGCGCAGGGATCAGCTATGCGGATCTCAGCTCGCTGGGGCTGGTGCGCAATATTTATCTGGATTACGTGCAGCCGGACAGGGGATTCGGGGCCAGCGGCCTGTACTGGAACTGGCGCGGAACTGAGGTGGAGGGGCCGGGAGGGATCGGCGAGCTGGGGTATGCGGAGAATACGTTCTGCTACGCGCTCGGCAAGAGGATAGGCCGGTACGTGGCAGTGGGAGTGGCGCTGAAGGGATATATCATCTCCACGGATATCGAGGATACAGGGGGCAAGGGAGGCGGAATCGACCTGGCTCTGTACGCGGAGCCCGATCCATTCACCACGGTGGGGCTGGTGGTGCGAAACGCATTCAGCCGGGTATCCTGGGATACGGGCTTGAGCGACAATCTGCCGGTGGAGATAGAGATCGGGGCAAGCTATCTGATTCTTGACGAGCTTGTTGCAGCCTGTGAGCTTCGTTTCGAGCGCGGGGATTACGCATCATTCGCACTTGGCGGCGAATACGCGATACTGCCGGATGTTTTTTACATTCGCGGCGGCCTGACCCGCCGTTTCGACCGGACCTCGCCCTCGTTCGGGCTGGGTTTCAACCACAGCGGTTTCCGGGTCGATTACGCGGCGGAGATCGATTCAGGCCATGCCGGTCTGGGCACGACCCACAGGTTGGGGATGAACCTGGACTTTTAGGTTTCGAAAATAAAATACTTATCCATTACCGGGGGGAGTTGAAAATGAAAGCAATGCTAGCCAGAGCGGGCCGCATGCTGCTGCTTGCCTGCGGTCTGGGCCTGAGCGCGGTTTCGGTGGTGGTGATGGTCAGCGCGGGCGAGCTTGCAGTGCAGATGACAGCCGCACTCACATTCGCCGCGGGCCTGATCATCCTTCTGCTGTCCATGATCCTGTTCAGGTTCGGGGTATTCGTCTCCGTGCTGCGGCACCTTCAGTACCTAACCCAGAGCTCCGAGTACA
>Ga0272442_10008796_pt1 | contig 12727 bp, 10 predicted proteins | sample SSMForm2O_FD_200262 | JGI IMG/M metagenome (GOLD analysis project Ga0272442, IMG submission 200262) | Marine sediment archaeal communities from Little Sippewissett salt marsh, Falmouth, MA, United States - SSM-Form-2O | ecosystem: Environmental > Aquatic > Marine > Wetlands > Sediment ... | reverse complement strand
CTTGCGTGCGATTGAGACGACACGATTCATCAGGGGGGCCACGTGACCCACGCGGCGGGTCGCGCCTTTGCACCAATGCTGATTCCACATGTCGCAGATGATGATGGCGGTTTCGTTCGGCTGCCATCGGGTGCTTTGGCAGACGACACGGAGTTGGCCTGGGGCGTCGGGCCGTGTCACGCGATGGCGCGTATTGACCGTCAATGAGGGGGCGTTGGTTGAGGCTGCCAGCGCTGGATTGCATGGCAAGATCGTTGCCAGCGCGAGGGCGAGCAGGATAGCTGCGGCGCCGAACGCTTTGAAGCCGTACCGTTTCATGAGACGAACTCCCTATGCTCTGGCGGGATGCGAGTCGCTGCTATATGAGGGCGGTCCAGCCGCCGTCGACGTAGAAGATCTGACCTGTGATGAAGTCGCCGGCCGGCGCGGCGAGCAGGACCGCGGTCCCGATGAAATCCTCCGGCTGTCCCCAGCGGCCCAAGGGCGTCTTGGACAAGACCCATCGGTCGAAATCCGCGTCGGCCTTGAGCGGGGCGGTCAATTCGGTGGCGATGTAGCCAGGGCCGATGGCGTTGACATTGATATTGTGGGGGGCCCACTCGACGGCGAGCGTCTTGGTCAGGCCAAGCAGGCCCATCTTGCTACAGGCGTATGGCACGATGGTGGGTCGCGCGGCGTGGCAGGCCAGGGAACCGATGTTGATGATGCGGCCGGGCTTTCTCGCGCTGCGGCAGTGCTTGCAGAATGCTTGAGAAAGCACGAGCGCGGCGGTGAGGTTGACCTTCATCACGCGGTTGAAGTCTTCGAGGGAGACGTCCTCGCTGGGCCCGCGGATGGTGGTGCCGGCGCAGTTGACGAGGATGTCGATGCGCTCGGTCGCTCGCAGGACGCGGGCAAAGTAGCTGTCGATGTGGTCGACGTTTTCGAGATCGAATGGCAAGACGTGGGTCCGGCGATCTGTCTGGGCCTGGACCTGCTCCTGGGCGGCCTTGAGCTGGTCTGCGGATCGTGCGACGAGTACGAGGTCGGCGCCGTGCATGGCGAGGCCGCGGGCGATGGCTAATCCGATGCCGCGGCCGGCCCCTGTGACGAGTGCCGTCTTGCCCGTCAAATCGAAGAGTGAACTGTCCATAATCGAGCAGTAGACCACAGATAAACCGGAGTGACAAGGGTCAATACGGGGGCGTGGGGAGGACAGTTTTGTGCTTTACAGTGCTGAACCAGCCCGTTAGCATGGAGTAGACCTTACCAGAGGGGCAAGGACGGCGGCACTGGTTCGCCCGTCGAGTCTGGGCGTATGACGGAAGCATTAGGAAAGACGAAATGGCTGGTAAGATTGTCATCGATAGCGAGCGTTGCAAGGGCTGTGGGCTTTGTGTGACGATGTGTCCAAAAAAGAGCATTGCGATATCCGCCGAATCGAACAAGAATGGCTATTTCCCGGCACAGACGACGGGTTCGGATTGCACGGGTTGCGGTCGCTGCGCCATTGTCTGTCCCGAGGGTATCATCGAGGTTTGCCGGGAGGAGATGGAGCGTATCCGCATTGAGTCGGTACCGGGCAAGCGCAGCAATCGGCGTTTGATCGAGGAGAAAGCGTGAGCACGAGGATCTTGATGTGTGGCAATGAGGCGCTTGCCGAGGCTGCCATCATTGCCGGTTGTGATGCCTATTTTGGGTATCCGATCACCCCTCAGAACGAAATCACTGCGTATATGTCCCGCCGTATGGCCGAGGAGGGCCGGGTGTTCGTGCAGAGCGAGAGCGAACTGGCGGCGATCAATATGGTGTTCGGGGCGGCGGCGACCGGCAAGCGGACGATGACCAGCTCGTCGAGTCCCGGGATCAGCCTGATGCAAGAGGGGATGAGCTATCTGGCGGGTGCGGAGCTGCCGGCGGTGGTGGTCAACGTCATGCGTGGTGGACCGGGGTTGGGAAACATTGCCCCATCACAGGGGGATTATTTCCAGGCGACACGAGGCGGGGGGCATGGTGACTACCGCACGGTCGTGCTGGGACCATCGAGCGTACAAGAGCTGGCGGACTGCATGCCTCTGGCGTTCGATCTGGCCGACCAGTACCGCATCACGGTGATGGTACTGGCCGACGGAATCCTGGGGCAGATGATGGAGCCGGTGGTTCTCGACCCGAAGCCTCGGCGTGCGTTGCCGGCCAAGGATTGGGCTTTGACGGGAGCCAAAGGACGGGGGCAGAACATCGTGCGATCCCTCTGGCTGGCGGAGGGGGCGCTGGAGGAGCTGAACTTCCGACTTCAGGCAAAGTACCGGGAGATTCAAGACAACGAGGTGATCTGCGAAGAGTACCAGCTCGACGACGCGGAGACCGTGATCGTGGCCTACGGGGTGGCGGCGCGAATCGCGCGGGCGGCGGTGGATAAGGCGCGTGAAGAGGGCATCAAGGTGGGGCTGATTCGCCCGGTGACGCTGTGGCCTTTCCCTTCCGAGCTAATCAGCGCGGCGGCCGAGACATTCCGGCTTTTCCTTGCGGTGGAGATGAGCTGCGGGCAGATGATCGAGGACGTGCAACTGGCGGTGGCGGGCCGGTGCCCGGTGCTTCTGCACGGGCGTCCCGGTGGCGGGGTGCCGAGCGTGGACGAGATCTGTGAGAAGATTCAGGAGATGACCATACGAGCCGGCAGGTGAGGCGGGCGAATGCGTCTGTGACCGAGCCGTGAGGTTTGAGAGCGATGAAGACCGTGTTTAAGCGCACAGGAGTTCTGAAAGACTGCCCGACGCATTACTGTCCAGGTTGCGGTCATGGGATTGCACACCGGCTGGTTGCCGAGGTCGTGGACGAGCTGGGCATTCAGGATCGGACAATCGGGATCGCGCCGGTTGGCTGCGCGGTGCTGGCGTACAACTACCTTGATGTGGACATGATCGAGGTGGCACACGGGCGGGCGCCGGCGGTGGCGACAGGGATGAAACGAACGAACCCCGAGACGATCATCTTCTCTTACCAGGGGGACGGTGACCTGGCGGCTATCGGGACGGCGGAGATCCTGCACGCGGCGCACCGGGCCGAGCAGTTGACGGTGATCTTTATCAACAACGCGGTGTTCGGGATGACGGGCGGGCAGATGGCGCCGACGACGATGCTGGGGCAGGTCACGGCGACCACGCCTGCGGGTCGCAACTCCACGGGCGAGGGTTATCCGCTTCAGGTTTCCGAGATCCTGGCGTTGCTGCCGGGGACGGTGTACGTGGAGCGGTGCGCGTTGAGCAGTGTTTCGCGGATCCAACAGACCAAGGCGGCGATGAAGCACGCGTTCGAACTGCAGATCGACGGGGCGCCGGGGCTGTCGCTGGTGGAGGTTCTTTCTCCTTGTCCGACGTATTGGCGCATGTCACCGGCGAAGGCGATGGAGTGGATCGAGGAGACGATGAGCAAGGACTTTCCGATTGCTCGGTTGAAGGGTTAGGGATGGCGACGGGAAACGGCTTGTATGAGGAGATTGTCATCGCCGGCTTCGGGGGCCAGGGGATCATCCTGACCGGCAAACTGCTGGCGCAGACGGCGATGAAAGCGGGCAAGGAAGTGACGTACATGCCTTCTTATGGCGCGGAGGTGCGCGGCGGGACGGCGAATTGCATGGTCATCATTTCGGACAAGCCGATCGCTTGCCCGGTGGTGGGTCAGCCGGAGTCGCTGATCGTGCTGAACAAGGCATCGCTGAACAAGTTCGGGCCGCGACTGAGACCGGGCGGGTTGCTGGTGTGGAACAGTTGCCTGATTGACAGCGAGCCTGAGGTGAGCGAGGGCGTTGACACGGTGGCCGTTGCGGCTGACGAGGTGGCGGTCGAACTGGGCAGTCCGAAGAGCACCAATATGGTCATGCTCGGCGCGTACCTGCAGAAGCGCGGGTATCTGAGCCCGGATGAAGCATCGCAGGCCCTTCGTGACGTGCTGGCGGAACGCTATCACAAGACGATTCCGGTCAACACGGAAGCCCTGCGGCGTGGGGCGGAGTGCGTTGCCTGTCCTGCCTAGGGGCGAAGCTCTGTGCGGCGTGTGACGCCTGTGTCCCTGCGCCACCGCGGACCCAGCGCTATTGACATCCGGTCGCCTTCTATCCTCTGAAGCAATATGCCGCACACACTTAATAGGAAAACGAACATGCACGATTTGAGAAGATCGGTCCTATTCCCAATCGCATTGGTTTCGTTGGCGCTCGGGTCGTGGTGTCTGGGGGCAGAACAATACAAGCTGATCTCGCGGGAGGCCATGGCGCAGATTGTCGACGGTCAGCCGGAGAAGGCGATTGCGAGTACTGAGGCGTACCTGAAGAAGCATCCTGACGATCTGGAGTCGCTCTACGTGCTGGCGGTTGCCCACGCTCAGAAAGGCGATGTTCCGGCGTCTCTGGGCTGGGCGCGGAAGGCCATCGAAGGCGGGCTGCCCTGTGAACGGTTCCAAGCGGGGCCGCGAGAACTCCTGAAGCCACTGCTCGAGAGCGAGGGGTTCCGGGGGCTCGTGAAGGAACACGGGGGGCAGCTTCTGCACGGGCCTTTGGTGAGCGCGGCGGACAGGCAGGCGCGGTTCTGGGTGCGGACGAGCGACGAGGTCCTGGTGCACGTTGAGACCAGGGCTGTGGAGGGGCAGGTGATGCGAATGCGGACGGGTACGAGCAAGACGTCCGCGGGGCAGGACTTCACAACGATCGTTACGGTGCATGGATTGGAGCCGAACACGCGATACGAATACGTACTGCGCGTGGGAGGGCAAGAGGCGGCGGTGAACGGTCGTTTCGGGACGTTGCCTGAGCGGGGCAAGGCGGCGCGGTTTACGATTGGCTTTGGAGGCGGGGCCGGGTTCACGCCGCAGCATGAACGGATGTGGAACACGGTTCGGTCGCACGACCTTACGGCATTTCTGTTTCTGGGCGACAACGTCTACATCGATCATCCGACGCGGCAGGCGGTGCAGCGGTACTGCTATTACCGGCGGCAGTCGCGGCCTGAGTACCGGAGGTTCGTGGCGGGCACACCGATCTTCGCGATCTGGGACGATCATGATTTTACCGTTAACGACGGCTGGGGCGGGCCGGACATCCATGAGCCAGCCTGGAAGATCCCGGTGTGGCAGACGTATCAGAACAACTGGGCGAATCCCTACTATGGGGGCGGAGAGGAACAGCCGGGGTGCTGGTTCGACTTTTCCATTGGGGACGTGGACTTCTTCATGTTGGATGGGCGTTACTACCGGGAGAAGGGACGCCGGCAAAGGCTCAACGTGGAGAATCCTTCCATGCTGGGCAAGGCGCAGAAGCAGTGGCTGTTCGAGAAGCTGGCCGGATCGAGGGCAACGTTCAAGGTGGTGGCATCGCCGGTCCCGTGGGCGCCGGGGGCCAAGCCCGGACAGGCGGGCATGGATACGTGGGAAGGATTCAACGAGGAACGGGACGAGATCTTCGATTTCATGGCACGGAAGAAAATCGAAGGCATTCTTCTGATCTCGGCCGACCGCCATCGTTCGGATGCGTGGAAGATCGAGCGGCCGGTGGGGTATCCGCTCTACGAGTTTGAAAGCTCGCGTCTGACCAATATTCACACGCACGGTATCATGCCCGGTTCGCTGTTTGGCTATAACAAGACCTGCTCATTTGGTAAGCTTTCCTTCGATACGACGGCGTCCGATCCGACGGTGACGTATCGCATCGTGACAATTGACGATGATGTTGTGTACACGCTGTCGCTGGCAAGGAGCCAGATGACGCACGCGAAGGGTGAGGGCAAGTAGGCAAGGCGATATCCGGTATTGACGTTCAGTCGCGAGTGGTTTCACGGAAGGTAAAATATCGTTTCCACAGGCAATGAGGAGATTCGACGATGGACCGACGTTTTCGATCATTGAGCCTGAAGGCAGCATGTGTTGTTCTGCTGGCGTGGGTCGTGGTATGTGCCTCGGCAGCGGTTGGGCAGGAGAGCCGGTCGCTGGCGGGTAAGTGGCGTTTCCAGGCGGACCCTGAAGGGGAAGGCGAGGCGCAGCGATGGTTTGCGACGGAACCGGAGCAGACGACTCGGCTTCCCGGGTCTATGACGGAGAACGGTCATGGGGACGACGTGACGGTGGAGACCGAGTGGACGGGTGGGATCATCGACAAGTCGTGGTTCACGGATGAGAAGTACGAACCGTATCGCCAAGCCGACAACATCAAGGTGCCCTTCTGGCTGACGCCTGTGAAGCACTACGTGGGACCGGCCTGGTATCAGAGGGAGATATCCATTCCGCGCAAATGGGACGGCAAGCGCATCGTGCTGTTCCTGGAACGATGCCATTGGGAGAGTGAGGTCTGGATCGACGACCGGGCGGTGGGCTCCCGCGACAGCCTGAGCACACCTCATGAATACGACCTGGGTGTGCTCGGCAAGGGCAAGTACCGCCTGACCATCCGGGTGGACAACACCGTGAAGGTTGGCGTCGGACTGAACGCGCACAGCGTCTCCGACCATACGCAGGGCAACTGGAACGGTATCGTGGGTGACATCGAACTGCGTGCGAGGGACAGCGTCTGGATCAAGGATGTGCAGGTCTACCCGGACGTCACGAAGCGCCTGGCCAAGGTGCGCATCGAAATCGCCAACACGAGCGGCGCCGAGCACGAAGGCACGCTGGTTCTAAGGGCGGCGAGCTTCAATGGCAAGCGACGGCACAAGGGGCCTAAACAGCAGATCGATTTTTCCACGGACGGCAAGAGCGAAACGGTCGAAGTGGCTTACGAGATGGGGGACGAGCCGCTGTTGTGGGATGAGTTCGCACCGAATCTGTATCGCCTGACCGTCTCCATGAAAGGCGATGGATTTGCCGACACGAAGCAGGTGGCTTTCGGCATGCGAGAGATCGGCACGGCGGGGACACAGTTCACTTTGAACGGGCGCAAGACGTTCTTGCGGGGTACGCTGGAGTGCAACATTTTTCCACTGACCGGATATCCTCCGATGGATGTGAAGGGGTGGCGAAAGGTTTTGAAGGCGGCGAAGGCTCACGGGTTGAACCATTTGCGTTTTCACTCGTGCTGCCCGCCGGAGGCGGCTTTCGTGGCGGCCGATGAGATGGGCGTGATGTTTCAGGTCGAGTGCGCCGCCTGGTCGAACTCCGGGGCGACGATTGGTGACGGCAAGCCTATCGACCGGTGGCTGTATGCCGAGGGGGACCGTATTCTGAAGGCCTACGGCAATCATCCGTCGTTCTGCTTTCTCGCCTATGGCAATGAGCCGGCGGGCGGAAGACACAAGGAATACCTCGGAGCGCTCGTGGAGTACTGGAAGCAGAAGGACGCGCGACGGCTGTATACCAGCGGGGCCGGCTGGCCTATTATTTCCGAGAGCGATTTTCACTCCAGCCCGGCGCCGCGCGGTCACCAGTGGGGAGCGGGGCTGCGGAGTCGATTCAACGCCGAGCCCTTGACGACGGATTTCGATTACGGTGACTTCGTGGGACGTCATGAGAAACCGGTGGTCTCGCATGAGATTGGGCAGTGGTGCGTCTATCCGAATTTCGAGGAGATGAAGAAATACAAAGGGGTGCTGAAGGCGAAGAACTTCGAAATCTTCCGGGACTCGCTGGCCGAGAAGGGGATGCTCGATCAGGCGCGTGATTTCCTGATTGCCTCGGGCAAGCTCCAGACGCTTCTGTACAAGGAGGAGATCGAAGCGGCACTGCGGACGCCGGGCTTCGGGGGATTTCAACTGCTGGATCTGCACGATTTTCCCGGACAGGGAACGGCGCTTGTGGGCGTTTTGGATCCGTTCTGGGAGTACAAGGGATACGTCAAGCCGAAGGAGTACAATCGCTTCTGTGGTGAGACGGTGCCTCTGGTGCGGATGCCGAGGTGCGTGTGGACGAATGACGAGACGTTCACAGGCCAGGTGGAGATCGCCCATTTCGGGCCCGGGCCCCTCGAGGACGCAACGATCGAGTGGCGAATCGCCGGCGCGAAAGGTCGGCCGGTCGCGTCGGGGGAACTGCCTCTTGCGACCATACCCGTGGGCAACGGAAACGCGTCCGGACCAATCGAAGCGGACCTGTCGCTGGTGGAAGCACCTGCACAGCTCGAGTTGACTGTCGCGATCAAGGGGACTGACTACGAGAACTCCTGGGACCTCTGGGTTTACCCCAGCGACGTGGATACGTCGACGCCCGACGACGTTCTCTTGACGAGTGAGTTAGACGAAGCCGCGACGACGGTACTGTGGCGTGGCGGGAAGGTGGTGCTGTTGGCGAAGCCGCAGACGATCGACAGCGATGTGCCGGCCGGGTTCACGACGATCTTCTGGAACACGCAGTGGACGGGTGGCCAACCGCCGCACACGCTGGGCATCCTGTGCGATCCGAAGCACGCGGGGCTGGAGCATTTCCCGACGGAGTTTCACAGCAACTGGCAATGGTGGGGTCTGGTGGCCAAATCAAAAGCCATGGTTCTCGACGACCTGAGCGATGATATCCATCCTATCGTGCAGGTTATCGACGACTGGAACACGAATCGCAAGCTTGGATTGGTCTTCGAGGCGAAAGTTAGCAGAGGGAGACTTCTCGTGTGCAGTATTGACTTGCAGAGCGACATTGAGAACCGGCCCGTTGCCAGGCAGATGCTGCACAGCCTGCTGAGTTACGTCCATAGTTCCGCCTTTAAGCCCAAGCACCTGCTCAAAGCCGATGCCATCAAGGCGATGTTCAGGGAGCCGTCGGCGTTGGAGAGACTGGGGGCCAAGGTCTTGCGCGTCGATAGCGAGCAGAGGGAGACGCCGGGCAGTCTGGCCATCGATGGCGCGGCCAGCACGTTCTGGCACACGGCGTGGCGCGACGAGACGCCCGACTATCCGCACGAGATCGTGCTGGAACTGGATCGCGGGATCCCGCTGAAGGGATTTCGCTATCTGCCGCGTCAGGACATGCGGAACGGATGGATCGGGGAATATGCCTTCTATGTGAGCGAGGACGGGCAGGATTGGGGGGCTCCGGTCGCCACGGGGCGGTTCCCGGCGACCTCGCGGTGGCAGACTGTCCTGTTCGAGGGCGAACAGGGGGCGAGGGCTTTGCGTACGCATGGACGTTATCTGCGTCTGGTGGCAGTCTCGCCGATCAATGCGGCGAATAAGTTCGCGGCCATCTCTGAGCTTGACATTATTGCAGAGTAAGGGTAGGACAGTGCGGACGGTCTGCTGTAGAATACGGCCGTTCGCTGAAACGCCTCGAAAACAGGGTAAGGAACATGGCCAAACAATCAGGCAACAAAAAATCTCGCGCGATATGCAGCTTTTGCGGTCGGGCCGGCAGCCAAACGGATACGCTCATTGAGGGTCCCGAGAACGTTTTCATCTGCCCGGAGTGCGTGGAGCTGTGCCACAACATCATCAAGCAGAACCGCCGGCAGGCGGGCGCGCCGCGGACGAGCATGAAGGAAACGCCAAAACCCCGGGAGATCAAGGAGTATCTGGATGAGTACGTGATTGGCCAGGAGCACGCCAAGAAGTACCTCTCGGTGGCGGTTCACAATCACTACAAGCGGCTGCTGCACAGCGACATCGGCGATAGCGACGTGGAGATCGACAAGTCAAACGTCATGCTCATCGGCCCGACCGGTTGCGGCAAGACGCTTCTGGCCCGTACGCTGGCCAAGAAGCTGGAGGTGCCCTTTGCCATCTGTGACGCGACGACGGTCACGGAGGCGGGTTACGTCGGCGAGGACGTGGAGAACTTCCTGCTTCGTCTGCTGCAAGCGGCGGACTACGACATCGAGGCGGCCCAGCGCGGGATCGTCTACATCGACGAGATCGACAAGATCGGCAAGACGTATCAGAACGTCTCTATCACGCGGGATGTCTCGGGCGAGGGCGTTCAGCAGGCGCTTCTGAAGATGCTGGAAGGCACGACGGCCAATATCCCGCCGCAAGGCGGTAGAAAGCACCCGGAGCAATCTTACATCCAGATGGACACAACGGAGATCCTGTTCATCTGCGGCGGGACTTTCGTGGGTCTGGAGAACATTATCAAGAAGCGGCTGGGGCGGAAGATGATTGGCTTCAACTCGGAGCTATCGGGCCACGAGGGCGATAAGGCCGACCTCAGCGAGGTCCTCAGGCAGGTGATCCCGGAAGACATCATCGAGTTCGGGATGATCCCGGAGATGGTGGGACGACTTCCGGTTATCTCCACCCTGGCGGCCCTCGACGAGGAGGCTCTTGTCGACATCCTGACGAAGCCGAAGAACGCCCTCGTGCGGCAGTACAAGCGTTTCTTCGAGATGGAAGATGCGGAACTGGAATTTACGGATGACGGCCTGCGGGCATTGGCCCGCAAGGCACTGACGCGTGATACGGGGGCACGGGCGCTGCGATCGATAACGGAAAGCCTGATGGTCGATATGATGTATCAGTTGCCTGAGGAGGCCAAGGGGGCCAAGTACGCCATCACGCGGGATATCGTGGAGGGAAAGGCCAGCCTGATGGCAGCCAAACGCGCCCGGAAGGAATCTGCCTGACGGGCACATCCGCGCCAGGGCATCGATAGGATTGACCTAGCACCGAGACGGCCTCACGGCCGTCTCTTCTCTTGCGCCGACGGCGGGTCGGACGCCGCCGGCTAGTCCAGGACCTCGACCTTGGAGTAGAGGGGGAATAGCAGGTTGTAGACCTGAATCGCTTCGCCGTTGTACATGCGAATGCACCCTCTGGACCCTGCCATGCCGATCTGCTCGGGACTCTTCGTGCCGTGAATGGCGAAACCCGTGCGGCCCTTGGCGGCGCCGCTGACTCCTTGGAGGGCGATCCACCGCGAACCGAGGGGATAGTCGGGATCATTCGCCTTGTATACTCGCTGGGTATCTGGATCGGTCCACGTGGGCTTGATGTGCTTGCCACCCTCCTTGACGCGCCATACGCCGGTCGGTGTTTCGTAGCCCGGCTTGCCCAAGCCGACCTTGAAGCTGCGCACGTAGGTGTCGCGCAGGTACAGATCGAGCGTGAAGGTCGAGCGGTAGACCTTGGCGTGGAAAGGTCCCTTGATGACCTTCAGGGCTTTGCCCGCCTGGAGGCTCTCGGGCCGGCGGATGTTGTTGATCTCCATAATCGCCTCGTAGGGCACGTTGTTCCGACGGCCGATGACTTGAAGGACATCTCCGGGCTTGACCCTGTAGGTTTCACAGAGCGTATCGCCTGCGAAGGCAGCCGGGCCAAACAGCCATTCGTCGGAAAGCCTAGCCATCTGAGTCTTCACGGCTTGTCGCTGCTGGGCGGTTAGAGCCAGGGAGAGGGTTTCGTTTAGCTTGTCGCGGGCGGCGATGACCTGTCGCGGTCGGGCCTGGAGCATCGCCATCGCATCAGCCACGGCTGCATCGACGCCCGCATCGGCGGGCGGCTCGGAAGCGACGTTGGCCGGCGTGACCGGGAGGCTCTGCGCCAGCCGGTCAACCGTTGCGGGTTGTGGCACCTGGGGCGGCGTCTCTTGCGCGGTCTCCTGCGGTCGCTCCTGGGGTGTCGCCTGAGCGGGTACGTCTGGCGAGACAGATGCAAGCTGAGGATTGGCCTCCGCGGCCAGACGCGGCGTGGCTCGCTCCGATTCCCGGGCTGCGGTTGGGCCGGTATTTCCGGCGTCGGTGAGGTCTTCCTGCGGGGCGGAGGAATCCCCTCTGAACAGGAAGAAAACAACCGCGGCAAAAACGACCACGGCACCGACCAGATAGAGGGTGCCGGCCGTTTGACGCCGCCGGTTCCGGGCGGAACGAGAGGAGAAGCGAGCCATCCTATGCTCCTTTCTTTTGGTTGCAGCTAATGATGCCTTCGTCTGTTACCAGAAAATGAATGGGTTCGTCATGGTCAGCCACGGGAACGGAATCCACCACCTGCTCAGCGAACGCCAGGCCGCATCGCGAGGCGGTCAACTCACTATTGGCAAAGAGCCTGTCGTAGAAGGCCCCGCCACGACCCAGACGATTTCCGCGACGATCAAAGCCCAGGGCCGGCGAGACGACCAGGTCGATCTCTTCGAACGCGACCGGTGTGCCGGCCGTGGGGTTGCGAAACCCGCCAACACCGGTGGTGAAACCCGTTTCCAGCGAGTTGATGACAACGGGCAGCATATGCCGCTGTTGCCAGGACACTTTCGGGACGGCCACGATCTTTCCCATTTGCCACGCCTGGAGGATGATCTCGGCCGTATCCACCTCGTGCGGAAGCGACAGATACATCATCACCGTCGAGGCGGCTTGGAATTGCTCGGTGGAAGCCAAGTTTCGGCACGCCTTCCTGCTCTTAGCCTCTCGCTGCTTCTGCGAAAGGGAACGCAGGCAATTCTGCAACTGGCGGCGCAACTCAACTTTGTTCATTCAGTGACCCTAAATCCCCACGCCTTGTTGTTTTCTCAGCCCTTTTGGTACCTATCTATCAGCGTTTGCAGTTCCTGTAAATAGAGCTTGATGTTTTTTTCGCGTCCGACGTCCTTGGGCACGTAGTATTGCCTGGGCGAGCCAGGCAGATACTCCTGGGGCACGAAGCCTCGCTCATGGTCGTGCGGATACTTGTATCCGACGCCTGAGCCGGCCTTCTTCGCTGCCGCGTAGTGGGCATCCTTCAGATGCGGCGGGACCGGCCTGGTGGGCTGTTCCCTGACATCCTTCATGGCCTTCCAGATCGCCATCGCGGCGGCGTTGGACTTCGGGGCACAGGCGATGTAGATCGCCGCCTGGGCCAGGGGCAGTTGCGCCTCCGGG
>Ga0272442_10008794_pt1 | contig 12728 bp, 7 predicted proteins | sample SSMForm2O_FD_200262 | JGI IMG/M metagenome (GOLD analysis project Ga0272442, IMG submission 200262) | Marine sediment archaeal communities from Little Sippewissett salt marsh, Falmouth, MA, United States - SSM-Form-2O | ecosystem: Environmental > Aquatic > Marine > Wetlands > Sediment ... | reverse complement strand
CCACGCGCGTACCCCGGTCGTGAAGGACCATCGTCTCGGCGCCGGCGAAGGTCGGGGCCACGTCCGCACTCCGCGCGCCGACGATGACGCGAAACCCTCGCGGCGGACGGTGCTCCGTGGGGTTGGCGTACACTTCCAGCCTGTACGTTCCGGGCGGCAGGTGCGTGAAGACGAACTCCAAGGCGTCGGAAGCGGCGTGGTGACCGAACGTGATGTGGTCGCCCAGCGCCGCGTTGAGCGAGTCGGCCCCGCCGACCCGTACGAGCGGGTCGTTGTAGGCGCGCACACGGCCGAGGATCGCCAAGGCGACGCCGGTCGCATCGCCACGGCTGTCCGCCAAATCGCCCACGACCGGGTCGACGTGTACGTGTTCGACCGTGCGGCTCGCGGCCACCTGGAACGGATTCCAGCAGCCGCCGTCGCCCAAGTCGTGTTTGCAGGTGACCGGGGCCACGGAGTGGTACATGCCGCCCGGGTCGGACTGGAAGTCAATCTGCCATACCTGTGCCATGGGTTCTCCCTCGCACCCACCGAGCCTACGAGCCGCCCGCCAGCCGCCGCGGCAGGGCCGCCATGCGGTCGGCTACGGCCGACAGACGCTGCTCGTGAAACTCCGCCAGCGTCGTGTAGATCGTGTCGTTCAGGGGGGCGAGCCAGCGGTCCTCCAGACCATCGGGGCCGAACAGGCAGCCGGCCAGCGATCCGCAAGTCGCCCCGTAGGAGTCGGTGTCGTTTCCCTGCATCACCTGCCGGCAGATCGCCTGGCCGGTATTCTCGGCGAACGCGACGGCGTTGATCATGGTTCCCGATTCCTGAAGAACGCGGCAGTGGCCGTACTCGCCGAAAGCGGCGTGGATTCGCTCGTAGCCGGCCAGCCAATCGGCAGACGCCTCGACAAGTTCGATGCACTTCCGGATCGCTTCGGCGAAGCGCGACCGCTGGGGGATGTACCGCGTCGCAGTACGGAAGACCTCCACCGGATCGCGCACCACGCACGCCGTCGCGATGGCGGCCGCCGTCCACAGGGTCGCGTACAGCCCGGTGCCCACGTGATTCAGCCCGGCGTCGCGCCAGGCCAGGTCGGCGGCGAGTTCCGGTCGGCCGGCGGCGGCGTAGCCGTAGGCGTCGGCGCGGATCTGGGCGCCGCAGTACGTATCGCCGACGAGAAGAAACCGAACGAGCGGGTGACTGTCCCGCGGCCAGCAGCAATCGCTCACGGCGATCTGCGCGAGGGTCTTTCGCTCGGGCCCGAAGGTCCAGCCGACGGGCAGCATTCTCCGCCAGCAGTCGGCCACGTGCTCGCGCGTGAAGCCCCGCCCGTGTTCCTCCAGAACCAGCATGCCCAGAATGGAGTAGTTCAGGTCGTCGTCCGGCACGACGGCGCAAAGACGCTCGCGCGTGCAGCCGAGCGACTGCGGGTGATGGCGGCCGAGCTTCTCGAGCGCCGCCATTGGAATGTAGTCGTCGAGCGGCCAATCGCCGGTGGCGCTTAGCGCGTCCCGCAGTTCCGCCAGGGATGGCTGGACCTCCACCGGCTTGCCCAGGACGCAGCCGCACACCGACGACAGGAAGCCCGCTCGCACCCGCTCGGACTGGTCAACCGCATCCGCCCCGTCCAGCGGGCCGGTGCATCGCTGCGGGTCGCACTCGGCGCGAATGCCCTCGATGTCTTCGGGCTCGACGTACGCCCAGTCCTCGCGTCGGGGGCGTTCCATCGCCTCCAGGCCGACGGCGACGAGTTCATCGTAGCTGACCCGGGCCTTGTCGAGCCGGTCGGTCAATCCCGCCATGTCGTAGCCCATCGACTCGTGCCGCTCGATGGCTCTGCCCAACTGGTCTCGCAGTTGCTCCCGGGTAGGCAACATTCCCATCCGCTCCTTCGGGGCCGGCGATGGCGACATCCGCAGGAATCCACAACGCGCCCCACACGGCGGCCTCGGCGATTGCTCGTTTCTCACGGCCGCGGGCGCGGCAACAGCCCTCGATATGCTTCGCCCGCACCACGCTTCGAAATCGTTGACATCGGCCCCGGCCGGTTGCACCATCGTACCGGACTGGTGTGCGGCCGTCCACGATGCCTGACCCCTCGCCCGAACGCACCCGAAGTGATCGGGTCGCGAACGCGCCCTTTAGGGAAATCCGAATGGATCGCTACGAACTGCGAAGCGCAGACGCCGTCGAGACGGTGGAGTTCGACTGGGGACGCCTGCATTGGTACGCCAGCGGCGCGCTGGGCAACTCGGAGCACCTCACCGTCGGGCAGTGCGTCATCAGGCCCGGATGCGCGAACCCCTCGCACGGCCACCCGGACTGCGAGGAGGTCCTGCACCTGCTCCGCGGGCGGATCGAGCACGCTGTCGCCGGCAAGGACACCGTGCCGATGGAAGCGGGCGACACGATCACGATCGCCCCCGGCGTGCGGCACTCGGCGCGGAACGTCGGGAGCGAAGACGCGCACATGCTGATTTGTTTCTCCACCAGGGAACGGAAGACGGTCGGCGAGTGATTCGATGCGGCAGACCCGAGCGGCAGGTCGACCAAGGGAGCCGGGCCGCCGGCGACGACCTGGCCCGACTGCGAAGGAAGCGAAACGAATGAGCCGATTTGCGGCAAGGCGCGGCGTAAACGTGTGGGGCTGGTTGCGATCGAAGCGCGGAAGCGCTGAGCCCCGAACGACGTTCGATTCGGATGACTTCCGTTTCATCAAGGACCGGGGCTTCGATCACGTTCGACTTCCGGCGACCGAAGAGACACTTTGGGATGACAACGGCCGCAGAATCCCGGACGCCTGGCGACGGCTCGACGCGGCCCTCGACTGGAGCGAGGAAGCGGGGCTCCGGGCGATCTTCGATCTCCACATCCTGCGGACGCACTTCTTCAATGCGGAGCACAAACCCCTGTTCACCGACCCCGATGCCCCCGCGCAGTTCGGCCGCCTCTGGGAGCAATTGTCCGAAGCGATGCGCCACCGGAGCCACGATCAAGTCGCGTACGAACTGATGAATGAGCCGGTCGCGGAGAACCCGGAGGATTGGAACCGGGTGTACCGCTTCGCCTACGACGCCGTCCGCAGCCGCGAACCGGAACGCACGATCGTTCTCGGCGGGAATCGGTGGAGCAACGTGTACTCCCTGAAGCATCTGCGCGTTCCCGGGAACGATCCCCACGTCCTGATCACATTCCACTTCTACGATCCGATGCCGGTGACGCACTACCGGGCCGGCTTCACGCCCATCGGCAAGGCGTATGACGGGCCGGTGCGCTACCCGGGCGTGCCCCTCCCCCAGGAGGAGTTCGACAGGCTCCCGCCGGAAGCGCAGGAGCTGTTTCGCGACAGCATGCGCCATTACGATGCTTCCGTGCTCGAGGAGGAGGTGCTGGAGGCCGTGGCCGTGCGGGACGGGACCGGCCTGCCGATCTACTGTGGCGAGTTCGGCGCCATCGCCAACGCGCCGGCCGATGTCCGCCGCCGGTGGGCCCGTGACATCCGCGGCGTCCTCGAGAAGCACGACATCGGCTGGTGCGCGTGGATGTACAAGTCCGGCGGGGAGAGCAGCTTCGCTTTGTTCGAGGAGGACGGCACGCCGACGCCGGTCTGCGAGGCCCTGCTCGAGTAGATTCAGAGATTGGAACCCATCATGCCCGAAGAGAAACGCTGGAACATTCTGTGGGTGTCCTTTGAGGACACGAACCCCTACTACGGCTGCTATGGCGACCCGGTCGCCCGGACGCCGAATCTCGACGCGCTGGCCGCGCGCGGCTGCATCTGGCCGAACACGTTCTCGACGGCCGGCGTGTGCGCCCCGGCCCGCTCGGCCATCATCACGGGCATGTACCCGACCTCGATCGGCACCCACCACATGCGCACGGCCCACACCAACAAGGCCACGCCGGAGTTGCCGACGCCCTATTCCGCGGTTCCCCCGCACTATGTCAGTTGCTTCACCGAATACCTGCGGGCCGCGGGGTACTACTGCACGAACAACCAGAAGACGGACTATCAGTTCGACGCGCCCCGCACCGCCTGGGACGAATGCGGCGGGAACGCCCACTGGCGCAACCGCCCCGACCCGGACCAGCCTTTCTTCGCCGTGTTCAACCCGGAGAGGACACACGAGAGCCGCATGTGGCCGGACTACGGCCCGGAGCCCGCGTTCGATCCGGATGCCGTCGAGGTGCCGCCCTACTTCCCGGACACGCGGAAGGTGCGGGAGGCAATCGCGCGGATGTACACGAACATCGAGTTCAACGACGGCATCCTCGGCGAGCTGCTCGCCCAACTCGAGGAAGACGGCCTGGCGGAGAACACCATCGTCTTTCACTGGTCGGATCACGGCCCGATGCCGCGCGGCAAGCGATGGCCCTACGATTCCGGAATCCACGTGCCGATGATCGTCCGCGCGCCAGGCCTGATCGAGCCGGGCAGTGTGAGCGAGCGGCTACTGAGCACGGTCGATCTCGGCCCGACGGTGCTGTCACTGGCTGGCGTCGAGATTCCGTGGCACCTGCAGGGGCGGGCCTTCCTCGGCGAGCAGGCGGCCGAGCCGCGGGAGTACGTGTACGCCACGCGCGACCGCTACGACGAGTCGTACGACATGGTCCGGGCCGTCCGCGACAAGCGTTACAAGTACATGCGGCACTACCGCCCGGAGTTGCCCTACCTGTTGTGGATCCCGTATCGCAATCGCCACCCGATCGTCGAGGAAATGTGGCGGCTGCACCTCGCCGGGGAGTTGACCGGCCCACAGCGGCTGATGTTCGAGCCCCGCCCGGTCGAGGAACTCTACGACACGGACGCCGACCCGTATGAGGTCAACAACCTCGCCGGCGACCCGTCCTACGAGCCGGAGTTGCGCCGGCTGCGCGAGGCGCTGGACCAGTGGCGGACGGAAGTCGGCGACCTGGGCGAACTCGACGAAGCCGAGATGGTTCGCCGCGGGTATCCCGGGGGCGAGCGCCCGCAGACGGCGGCGCCGCTCTTCGTGCCGGTCTGCGAGGGCAGCTACGGACGCAGGCCCGCGCCCGACGGGGCTTCGCTGGAGGCGCCGGCCCTCCTGCAGGTGTACTGCGCGACGCAGGGAGCGTCCATCGCCTACACACTGGAGCCCGGCGACGAGGCCCGCTGGCTGCTCTATACGCGGCCGATCTCGCTGCCCCCGGGAAAGACGGCGGTTCGCGCCCGTGCCATCCGGATCGGCTTCGTCGAGAGCGAGGAATCCGTCGCGACGTTCGAGGTCCCGTAGGCCACGGGGGAACTCGCGGCGTCAGTCGAGCAGCTCGATGCGTTCGACGGCAATCTCGCCGGACCTGACCTCGCAGAACGGTTCGCCGTTGCGGAGGCCGCAGGTGCCGTAGCCTGTAGCCGTGCAGAGGAAGGCGCGGAAGTCACCTTCGATCCGCGGACGCAGGTAAAGGACCTTCTCGATCGCGTCGTAGCGTTGGCCGGTCAGCCCCTGGAGCATGCCGTAGCTCGCCATCGCGCGGGCGTACCAGTGCCCGCACTCGAACTCGTCGAACGGGTTCCGCACCCGTCCGTCGTAGCGGTCGCGGGCGGCGCGGACGATCGCCAGCCCCTCCGCCACGCAGCCTGCCATCATCAGATGGGAGGCCACCTGGTACTCGATGCCCGTCCAGACCTCGTTGCTATAGACGAACGGCAGGCTCGGCTCGCCGCCCTTCGGCCAGGAGCACAGCAGCAGACCGGCCTCGTCGTTGAGGGCGTACGTCGGGCGCTGCGGGTTGGCGTGCTCGGAGAGATCCTCGCGGAAGTTGTGCCGAAACACGGACAGCAAATGGCTACGGACCTTGTCGGCATCGAGCGTCTCGCCGACCCCGCAGACCTCGGCCATCCACGCGCCCAGCACGCCGTCCGAAATGCAGCCCGGGCCGTACTGGTACTTCGGCCCTTCGGCCTGCAGCAACTCACGGGCCTCCGGCGAGTACCGGTGCTTGAGAACCTGCTCCTTCGCCTCCGCCGGGTCGCCCGCGCGGAGCCCCTTCCACTGAATCTTCTGGATGAAGTACTCGCCGTCGTACAGATCGTTTTCCAGGGCGGTCTCCGCCTTGTCGCGCAGGGCCTCGTAGCCGCTGACGTCTTCGCCGAGCGCCCGCCCCATCGCCACGGCCGCGGCGAGAGCGCCCAGGTAGAAGCTGCCGCACATCCCGTCGGGACCCCAGAACTCGATGTCGTACGTGTTGTGGTGCGGCTCGCGGAGCAGGCCCTCGCGCTTTGGGTCCCATGCTTCGATGCAGAAGTCCAGGCTGGTGCGGACCTCCGGCCAGATGCCGCGCAGCCAGTCCGTGTCGCCGCTGATGCGCCACTCGCGGTGGATCTTCATGATCCCGCCGAGCTGTCCGTCGGCGGCCGCGTGATTGCCGTGCGTGTTCGGGCGGATCGGCAGGCAAGCCCGGAACATCTGATGCCCGTTCTCGTCCTGGTTCTCATGGAACTCCGTCACGCGAAGGGACCGCTCCAGACCCGGGAACAGGTGCGGCAGCGCCTGGGCGTAGTTCCACACGTGGGTGCACGACCCGGCACAGCAGCCGGAATCGTCGCAGCAGCCTTCCCACGCCCACAGCCGCCCGTCGGTCTGGCGCAGCACGGTGGGCGACTTGAGGATCGTCAGGTTCGCCGCGATCGCTTCGATGACCTCCGGTGGCAGCGTCGTGTCGTAGAAGCAATCCGAGAACGCCTGCGACGCGCCCCGCAGGCGGTCGTACTCCGAGCGCCAGTAGTCGGCCACGGCGTCGATGCTGTCGAACCTGCTCGCGTACCAGGGCACATGCGTGGCCTTCCCCGTCGCGCAGACGCCGCGGCAACAGTCCTGTACGCCCCAGTCCGCTTCGTCGTCCAGGCCCTTGCCGAACCGCAGGTCGGTGACAGGCACGTACCAGCACAGGCGCAGCCGCACGGTCCGGCTCTCGCCCGCCGCCAGTCGCAGCGGAACGTAAAGGCTCCCGCCCGGGCTCGGCGCGCCGTCTGCAAACGGGCCTGCCGACCGGACGTCTCCCGCCGCGACGCTCTTCCAGAGGAGTGTCCGCGCGTCGAACCAACCGCCGCGGAACCACGCGCAGTTGACCGCCGCGTCCGGCGCGTCCGTCTGCACCGCGAAGGCGCCCTGCGCGTGCGGCTTGGCGTCGCAGCCGTCCATCTCCAGGACGAACCCTCCGTCGATCCCGCGGACGCGGCTTCCGGGGCGCTCCTCTTCGGCCAGGCCGTCCCATTGCCACCATCGCATGAAGTTCGGCGCGTGGAAGCTGAACACTGCCTCAAGGTCATCCTCCGACCCGTTTGTCAGCGTGTATTCCAGCGCGGCGACCGGCAGGCCCGAATCGTCCGCGTTTCCGGGCAGGAACGGACTCCAGCCGGTCAGCGAGACCCGCAGCGGCAGCGCGCGGTCCTCGAGTTCGACCATGCCGAACGGGAACCGCGCCGAGAAGGTTGCGGATGACATCCGCGGCAGGCCGTACGTCGTCCCGCCGGCGCCGTTGCCCGAGCTATTCCGCCAGCCGCGGGGGAACAGGACCTTCCAGCCCGGCACGCGGCCTTCGAGCAGGCGTGCGACGTTGCCGTTCTTCGCTTTGACGCACACGGCCGCGAAGATGTCCGGCTGATGGTTGACCTGTGGTCGGTTCCGCACGGAGATGTCCGTCAGTCCGCCCAGGCCCTCCAGGCAGATCATGCCGGCCCCGATGCCCCCGAGGGGAAAGGCGATGTGGTCCAGGTTGGCGCCGGCGTATGACCCGTTGTACTCGCGCGACGGTTCGTTCTGAGTCGGTGTCCTCATGGGTGTCCTCTTGGCCGGAGTATCGGCGTTGTCAAGGAGCCGTCTCGGGCAGAAGCTCGGCCTACCGAGTCACTTGGCCTCCTGCGGGCCCAGCGTCGCCTCGACACGCATCGTCGCGCCCGTCGGGGCCGGGGCGATCAGGTTATCCGCCTGTTGCGCCCCGTCCACCGTCACCTCGCGGACGCCTTTGCACACGCCGTCGGGGTTGCGCACGGTGATCTCATACGTCGCGCCGCGGAACACCCGCCGCACGGTGAAGCCTTCCCACGCCGGCGGGATGCACGGATCGATCCGCAGCCCCTCCACCTCCGGCCGAACGCCCAGCACGTACTGCGTGCCCGCCACGTACGCCCACGTCGCCGTCCCCGTCAGCCACGGAATCCGCGACGCCCCGTGCCGTGGGCTATCCGGACCATGTGTCGATTGGCAGTGCACGTACGGCTCGATCTGCCGCACGTCGGCGATGTCGTTCTGGGCGGCCGGCATGTGCGCGCGATGATACGCGTAGGCCCGATCGCCTCGGCCGAGCATCGCCTCCGCCATGACGGCCCAGCCCTGCGGGTGCGAGAAGATCGACCCGTTCTCCTTCTGCCCCGGGTTCATCAGCACGGCCAGGATCGTCTCCACGCTCGTACGTCGGAACGGTGGCGCGCACACCCGCAGGCCGTACTGCGTGGCGAGTTGATCGTGCGCGGCGTCCATGGCTTCCCGCCCGCGCTCGGCGTCCGCGTAGCCGCTGATCACGGCCCAGGACTGCGTATTAAGGAAGATGCGCCCCTCCTCGCAGCTCGCCGAACCGATCAGTGCCCCATCCTTCATCGTGCCCCGCCGATACCACGCCCCGTCCCACGCGAACGCATCCAGCGCGGCGTCGAGTTCCTCGCGCTTCTGCCGGGCCCACGCCGACTGCTCGGGCTCGTCCAGCCGCGTGCACACGTCGAGGTACACGCGCAGCGCGTGCCGCAACTGGAACGCCACGAACACGCTCTCGCCCGTGCCGCCGAATTCGATACAGTCGTTCCAGTCCGCCGAGAGCCCGCACGGGAGCCCCCGCTCCCCGCGGTGCGCGAAGCTGAACTCGATCGCCCGCCGCAGGTGCCCCAGCACCGTATCGCCGCCGGCGTCGGCATAGGGAAGCATGCGGCCGTAGAACCCAACGTCGCCCGATTCCGCCACGTAGGCGGGCACCGCGTCGAACAGCCACATGCAGTCGTCCGCGCGGTACGCCATCGGGTCCGTCGGCGGCGACTGCGCCCCCGGGGCGTGGGTGAACGGCTGAACGACCGGCATCGCCCCACCGGTGGAATACTGCCCGGTGAGCATCAGTTCAAGCCGGTCTCGCGCTTCGTCGCATACGGCCGAGAAGCTTGAGACCAGGTCCTGCACGGTATCGCGGTAGCCGAGCCCGTCCCGGTGGTGGCCGTGATAGACCAGCGACGCCGCCCGGCTCCAGTCAAACGTCACCAGGCGGTTGTAGGCCCCCCAGACGTTGACCATCGAGTCAAACGGCGCGTCGGGCGTGCGGCAGGCCAGCGTTCCCAGCCTGTCTTTCCAGTAGGCCTTGAGCTGTTCCAGCGCGGCCCGCGCCTTGTCGGTCGTGTCGAACTCGGCCAGGGCCTGCTTGCCTTCCAGTTCCGCCTTGCCGACGCCGAGGATGACCATCAGCTCGCGCGACTCGCCCGGGGCGAGGTCGAGGTCGGTTTGCATCGTCCCGCAGGCGTTGTCCCCGACGGCCAGCGAGTTCGTGCACGCCCCGCGCTCGACCGCCACCGGATTGGCGTAGGTCCGGTACGGCCCGAGGAACGCCTCGCGGTCGGTCTCATAGCCGGTCACTTCGGCGCCGACGAGGCCCATGTAGGACCACCGCCCCTGCCCCTTGCGGCCGAAATCGTCCGGGAAGTAGTCCAGATGGTCGTTCACCGCGTGCCGCAGCATCCCGTCCACCACGTCCATCCGGGAGATGTACTGGCTGTATTGCAGGTTCACCTGGTCCTGCTCCAGTTCCCAGGCGCTGGCGAACTCGAGATACGTGAACAGCCGGAGCTTCCGCGGGCGCCGGCCGCAGTTCTCCAACCGGAGCACCCACAGCTCGAAGTTGCGCCCGAGCGGCACGAAGTACGTGCTCTGCGAACGGACGTCGCGGTACGTCGATTCGATGATGGCGTAGCCGGTGCCGAAGCGGCAGGTCGAGGCGTACGCGTCGAGCGGCTTGCCGACGGGCTGCCACGTGGCGGACCAGTACTCCCCGTCGTCCCTGTCGCGAAGGTAGAAGTAGCGCCCGGGCTGGTCCGGCGGCACGCTGTTCGCCCGATAGCGCATGAATCGCCCCCGCCCCGCGGAGCGATAGAAGCTGTAGCCGCCGGCGTTGTTCGTGATGATGGCCCCGTACGTCCGCGAGCCGAGGTAGTTGCTCCACGGCCGCGGCGTATCCGGCCGCTCGATCACATATTCCCGTCCGAAATCGTCAAATCGTCCGAAACGCAATGGCTGAATCCTTCTGCCCGGCAAGCCCAACGCACGCTCGCCACACGAGCGGCGCGTCGGCGCGACACGGTAAACGAAGGAGAGCGGAAAGGCAACGGCCCGGCCGTGCCCTGTGGCCTCGAGGCCGCAGAAAGCTCCGCTCGCCGGCGATGACTGCCTGAGACCACGAGAGACGGGAGTATATTAAACGTTTAATTCCTTTAATGAAACCTTTGATATAACTTCCCCTTTTGGTGGACAACGCGCTTGACAGATGCCCCGTGGGCTGATATATTAAGGCGTTAATAGAGCAACGATGTGCCGGTGTTTGTGCGCTGGCGCTTTCGGAGGGCTCTACGACTTAGAAGCTATGACGCCATCGGCGCCGAGGGCAAGCGTGGCCAAGAACGTCCTGTCTGTGACCAAGGCCCGTCCCAGGAAGCGTGCGACGCTGCGCGATGTGGCGCGCGTCGCGGGCTGCTCCACCGCCGTCGTCTCTACGGTTGTCAACCGGGCCAACGGCAGCTCCGGCGCCGGCGAGGATCTCACCCGACGCATCCGCGAGGCCGCCCGCGACCTCGGCTACCGCCCCCACTTCGCCAGCCGCGTTCTGCTGCGGAACACCGCCGAGACCATCGGCATCTACCTGCCCCCCGGGCCCGGAGCCAACCTCGGCTATGCCTACAACGCCGAACTGCTCGTCGGCATCGAGGCGGCCTGCCAGGAACGCAGCTATGACCTGCTGAATATCAACTTCGCCGGCGGGGGCGACCCGAGATCCTGCGGCCGCAAGTTCGCCGAAGGACGAATCGACGGGCTGATCCTGCTCCAGGTGCCCCACGACGCCGACTGGGTCGCGGAACTCGCCGAGGAGCAGCCGAACGTTGTGGCCATCAACTACTACGCGGACCCCAGCCCCATCTCGACGGTGAACTTCCACGACCCCGCGGCGCTTCGGATGGCCGTCGAGCACCTCGCCGAGCTGGGGCATCGCCGAATCGGCTACATCGGCAACGACCACGACGAGGGTCCCGGGGCGACCCTCCGCTATCGCGGCTATCGCGAGGCGATGGACGACCTGGGCCTGCCGGTTCGCCCGGAATGGTCCCTCGCCTACGAAGCGGACCAGTTGAGTTCGCTGCGGGGCGGCACGGAGCCACAGAAGCATCAGACGGCCGAGGCCCTCGCGCCCTGCGGGGAGTTCGCCGCCTTCGCCGCCGAGCGCATCGCCGCCATGGGCGACGAACGCCCGACGGGCCTGGTGACCTACGGCGACGGGCAGGCGGTCGGCGTCCTCTTGCGGCTGACCGAACTGGGCGTGGCCGTCCCGGGCGAGGTGAGCATCGTCGGCACGGGCGACTCCCGGATGTGCGAGATCGTCCGCCCCACCCTGACGAGCGTCCGCCAGCCGCTCGAGACGATGGGGCGGCGGGCGGCGGAACTGGTCCTCGACGCGGCGGCCGGAGAAGACGAGCCGGCCGGCGAAATCACCCACGAACTGCAAGCGCCGACGTTGACCCGACGCGACTCGACGGCGGCGCCGAGGACGTAAGGAAACAACAGGAACGTATGGACACATGGATGAGGAGAACAGATTCGGACTTCGAGGCGCCCGGCCGGTCCGGGCAGGAAGTGAGGCGACGCATCGAATGAGAGAGTGCCGTACAGAGCTCATGTCATGTTGGACACGTGTAGGAAGCGAAAGGAACAGAGCTGCACAGAGAGCAAGGAGAAAGAAGATGAGTAACGCATTGAAGATGTTCGCAGTAGTGGCTGCCGTTCTGGTTGGGTCGGCAATGACGACGCAGGCGGCGACCTGGAGCGCCGGCGCGGACGGCAACTGGAACGTCGCCGGGAGCTGGGACACGGGGAACGTCCCGAACGTCGCCGGTGAGACGGCGACGGTGAACGATGGGTCCATCGTGACCTTCAACCTGACCGCGGCAACGGTTCCCGCCGGGCCGGCAAGCATCGACGACCTGTCGGTCAGCGGCGGCTCGACTGTGCTGGTCAACGGCGCCAGCGTCCTGGACCTCGGCGTCACGAACAACCTGACGAACTCGGCGACGATTCAGTTGCTGAACACCAACCAGAGCGGCCATCGGACGATGACCTATACGGGCACGAGCCTCAACAACACCGGTGGGCTAGTCCAGCTGCTGGTCAGCGCCGGGTCGAATGGCCGGGGCGCGATCTTCAACATCGAGTCCAACAACACCAACGCCGGGACGATCGAGGTCCTGACCGGCACGCTGATTCCCGCCGGTGGAGCCGAAGGCAACATGCGTGACACGGGCGGGCAGGTTCGCCTGACCGGCAGCAGCACGTTCACGAACACCGGTACGATGCGCGCCAAGTGGGGCCGCAATCACGCCATCATCAGCGGCGTTGTGTGGGACGATGACAACAACGATGGCGCCGGCGGCTTCACGTATTCGGCCGGCTACCAGCAGACGGCGGCGTCGGCGGTGACCGATG
>Ga0272442_10008793_pt1 | contig 12731 bp, 8 predicted proteins | sample SSMForm2O_FD_200262 | JGI IMG/M metagenome (GOLD analysis project Ga0272442, IMG submission 200262) | Marine sediment archaeal communities from Little Sippewissett salt marsh, Falmouth, MA, United States - SSM-Form-2O | ecosystem: Environmental > Aquatic > Marine > Wetlands > Sediment ... | reverse complement strand
GGGCCCGGGGAGGCAACCCCTCTCAAGGTGTGCATGATCCGCTCAAAGCCAAAGCACTGGTCTTCAGGGACGGATCCAAACAAATGGCGCTGATCACCACAGACCTACGCTCCATCACGCCGCAGTTCAAGGCACAAATCGTTCAAAAAGCCTCCTCGCTAGGGTTTCGAAAGGACAACGTATTCGTTTGCGCTTCCCACACCCACGCCGGACCTTCCATGTATCCAGAACCTTTTTGGCAGATTCAGTTCGGCAAGTTTGATCCAGCCATCGTGCAAAGCATGAGCGACCAGGTCGCGGCAGCGCTTCGAGAAGCGGCGGAGAATGCTACGGCTGCGAATGTCGGTTTTGGAAGTATGGCCGTGGAAGGCTTCACCGCCAACCGAAGGTGGGAAGTCGACAACGAATCCAGGATCGCATCAGGGGAAAAGCCGCAGACCGATCCTTTTCTTCGTTTACTACGGGTGGACGACACTACGGGTGCGATGAAAGCCCTTGTGGTGCTTTTTGCCACGCATCCCACGATAGGCGGGGCGGACAACTTCCTCCTATCCGCGGAATGGCCGGGCGTCCTGCAACGTACCATCGAAACGATGTGTGAAGGAACCATCGCCCTTTTTTGCAACGGCGCTGTCGGCGATCAGCGGCCCATTGGAGCCTCTGGAGAGGACGCTTTCGAACGCATAGAGGATTTTGGCGGCCGACTCGCGGCAAAAGCCGTACATCTGGCCTCGACCGTCCAGACTCTGCCCGATCAACGCATCTCCTATGCTCACGATCATCCGCCGCTACCCCCAATCACCTATAGCCCGAAGGCCTTAAAGGGTCCCTTTGCCTTCCTCGCCGAATTGGGCAAAGAGCAGCTTCCCAAAAGAGCCGAATTACAGCTTCTCGCCATTGGAGACGTGGTATTGGCAGGGCTCCCCGGCGAGCCCCTCTGCGCAGTAGGACAAGCTGTGTGTGACTCTTTGCAAAATATCGGCTTTGGAAATGTTCTCGTCATCGGCTTGGCCAACGATTACGTGGGCTATATCGTCACGGAAGAAGAGTACGCCCATGGGGGCTACGAAGTGGACCACCGATCCTTCTACGGTCCTGAATTGGGGGACTTCATGGTGCGGGAAACCGCGAAGCTGGCCCACCGCATCGCGCCAACCCGTCCCTGAGTAGCCCATCACCATCTGGGAATAGAAGGAGGGGCCGCATCGAGAGAGGCGCCCCAGTTTTTGTTGGGTTCAGGCCCCAAATCCAGCCTCAACTCTCCGCCGTTCGACAGTTCATTGGCATAGAACCAGGGACACATCAAGGGTTGCCCGTTGAGCGTTGCGGACTGGATATAACGATTGCGTTTGGATGCTTCGGGCGCCTCGATGACAAACGTCTTCCCCTGGTAATAGCGTGGATCCAGATGGATGACGACCCGCTCGAAGAGGGGACTCGAAATCTCGTACACCGGTTTGCACGCACACCCGCCGTCCATCTGGAAGAGTCCCATGGCGCTCATCACGAACCAGGCCCCCATTTGGCCCTGATCTTCGTCCCCGGGGTAACCGTCCACGGGTCCGATCCCGTAGTAACGGTCAAGGATCTCCCGCGTCCAGTACTGTGTCAGCCAAGGACTTCCTGCGTAGTTAAAAAGCCAAGAGGACTGCATATTCGGTTGGTTGCCATGGTTGACGTAGCGGCTGGTAAAACGAGGACCCGCCTTCTGTAATCCTTCTATGAGTCGATCCGTGAAGACTTCTTTTCCGCCCATCAACTCGATGAGTCCTCCCACATCTTGAGGAACGAACCAGGTATACTGCCAGGCATTGCCTTCGACATAGCCCTTCCTGTCGAAAGGATCGAACGGCTCGACCCAGCGTCCGTCTGCGTGTTTTTTTCGAACGTATCCCACGGTTGGATCGAAGACGTTCTTGTAGTACTGGGCCCGATCAAGGAAAAGTTTGGCATCTTCCTTCTCGCCCAGAGCATGCGCCATCTGACCCACGCACCAGTCGTCGTAGGCGTATTCAAGCGTATTGGAGATCGGTCCTTTTTCCAAAGGCACATAGCCAAGCTTCATGTAAGGGGCCAGCTGCATATTGCCCACCCTCCCTCCACCAGGATGAAGGCAGCCCTGATGTCTCTGGCTGTGCCGCATGGCTTCGTACGCCTTCTCAATATCGTAATCCCGGACACCTGCCTGATAAGCGGCGACCATGAGAGCGATCTCGTGAGAGGCCACCATGATGCTCGAATACTCGATTCCTGTCGGTCCCTTGGGCAGCCACCCTCCTTTGTCGTAGATCTCCAACAATGACTTAACCCATTTGTTGGCTGTCTCAGGGGTCACAAGAATCCAGAGCGGATTGAGATTCCAAAAGGTATTCCAAAAGGCGTCACATCCGTAGACAGGCGAGTCTGGATCTGCAAGCTGCTGGATCTCCTCGTACATGTCGACGTACTTACCGTCGACGTCGCTCCAGATCGTGCGGGCGCAATAGGATCGATACAGATTGGTATAGAACTTCACACGGTCCGCTTCCGTGCCCCCCTCCACCTCAACCAATCCTAGAAGATCGGTCCATACCTGTTGGGCAGCATCACGGCAGGCATCGAAATCCCACGCAAAGGGGTCCATTTCCCCCTTCAAATTGAGTCGAGCCTGTTCGATGCTAACCAAGGATATCCCCGTCTGAAGCAGCACCTCCTCTCCATCGCTTGTCTCAAATGAAAGCGCCACACCTACGTCTCCTTGTCCTGAGACCATCTCAACATCCTCATGAAGGCTGTCGCCAATCCAGCCATCCATCGACGTGAAGGGTTTGTCGGTCCGCGCCACGAAATGAAGGATAAACTCCTGGTACGAGGCGCCCCGGCCGCTCCGCTGCTTGGAGTGGCCGACGATCTCGGTTTGGCTGACCTTCTCGATCTTGGCATCCAGCAACGTAAAGCCGTATTCGGTGGGTATGTGAAGATCAACCAAGATGCGCGCATTCTGTGACTTGGGATAGGTATACCGTTGGAAACCCGCCCTCGTAGTGGAAGTCAGTTCCGCGCGTATCGCGTAGTCGTCCAAAGTTACGGCGTAGTACCCGGGAGAAGCTTCCTCGGTCTCGTGATGGATGCGGGAGCGGTACCCTCCGTCAGGATCCTTTTCGTCCCCGGGAGCGATCAAGATCTCCCCTGTGGCGGGCATGGTTAAAAGTCCTCCCATGGTCCAGGAATGGAGATGGGAGAAGCCCGCAATGCTCTCTATGTTGTATTCGTATCCGGCCTTCCAGCCCTGGTTTTGGTTGTCAGGACTCAGCTTCACCATCCCAAAAGGAGCGGAGGGACCTGGATAGAGCATCCAGCGGGAATCGGAGGTGCCGAGCAAGGGATCCACATAATCGACCAGTTCCGGTTCACTTGCGGGAGGTTGCGAGACCTTCAACTGATCCATGCTTCCTTCCTCGCTTCGAATGCATAGGGTCACTTCCTTTCGCTCCTTAACGGGTGGGAACCGCAAAACCAGAGTCTGCTCAGCCTGTTGAACATCCAAGGGGGGAGATTGGACGTCCCCTGCCTCTATGCGTAGTTCCCTGGCTTCGCCGCTGCATACGAAGTCCACGGACAGTTCGTGTTTCCATTCCCCCTGATATCGGCAAAGCCGCCGAGCGAAGCCCGCATGGAGTAATCTCGCCCCCCTGGCCGGGGCCAATTTGATCCCTTTCTCCGTCTCAAATTCCACCCAGTCGTATACCATCCAACTGAGCTTCCGGTTGGTGATTCGGACCTGATTGAGGCCCTTCTCGAGGACCTCTTCAGGGACTTGGACGGAAAAAGAATGATGGCGACCAGCGTCGCGGTCTCCATGGATGGAACCTTCCCCGCCGCCTGGGAGACATTGATGTTCGGTCTTCCATCCGTTCACTTGGATGAAGAGAGTCGGCGGCCTCACAGAGTGGGTATCTAGCAAGCCCACCGCCAAACGTCCCTTTCCAGAAGGCGTATCCTTGAGTCCAAAGAGAATCGTGAAGGTGTGCTCCCGGGCGCCTGCCCAGGTATCGGAAGGACCTGGATGGACATAAGGCCAGTCCTCTGCCGGCATCGACTCTCCAACCACGTAAAAGGCGTCCCGCTCGAAGGCACGAAACCCGTCTGGTCCGAGCGCCAGCTCCGCGGCGGAATGATTCTTCTCGCCAATCTGCCAGAGAGAACTGGCTCCGTGCAAAGGCGACGAGACAAAACAGCCCAGGCAGACCATCAGCCAATAGGGAGATGAAACGCTCATCCGGATCAGCCCTCCCTTCCTCCCTGGATATCCATCACGGCAGTCATCAAGCGGACAAACTCCCCCCCTTGGGTGGCCTCAAGAGGAGCCAAAGAAAGAAGGGGCCTCCCAAAAAACTCGTAAAGATACCTACGGGCAACTCGGTGGGCGCAAAGAGGCTACGTGCTACCGTATCGCACCCCACGAGAAAGGCTCCACCGAAGAGAAGCGTTGCAGGCAAGAGACGTCTGTGGTCCGCCCCCACGAGAAGACGACAGATATGCGGACACATAAGCCCCACGAAGCCCACAGGACCGCAGATCGAGACAATGACACCGACCATGACCGAGACCGCGAAGAAAAACACCGTCTTGACCCTTCCCACGGCAACGCCACGGCTGGCCGCCAACTCCTCGCCCGTGGTCAAGAGATTCAGTTCTCCCACGAGAACGGCCAGAAGCGTGGCGCCTCCGGCCACAAAGGGCAGGATGCGAAGCGGCGCGTCGAACCCCACCATCTGCAAACCGCCCATCAACCAGCGCAGGATCCGAAACGCGTCGTAGTAGTCCGCCGTATACTGGACAAGCAAAATCAAACTAGAAAAGAAGAAGTTCACAGCCACCCCCGCCAACAGCATGGTCCCTGTGGAACAGTCCCTCTTGAGGCTGGTGAGACCATAGACGACGCCGATGGCCAAGAGGGCGCCCACCATGGCGCCCACCGTCACACCGGAGAACCCCATGAATGCGGATCCCAGTCCCAAACGCACGGCCAAGGCCGCACCCAGCGATGCGCCGCTCGAGACGCCCAACGTGAAGGGCGTGGCTAAAGGATTTCGAAACATGGCCTGAAACACCATCCCTGCCGCGGCCAACCCGGCGCCAGCCACCCAAGCCAGGCAGGCGCGCGGGAGCCGAATCTCCCAGAAAATCATGGACGCCGCATTGTCGGGATCGGGATGGAACACCGCGGATAGAGGCATGCTGCCTGCCCCGACAAACGGCGCGCAGACAAGGACCCCGATCGACCCCAGGAAGAAGAGAGCGAGGAGCCCTGACCGTTTCATTCCTGGGCCCCCTGCGGCGCGACCAGGCGAAGTCCTGTCCCTGGATCGTCAATGAAACGAAAGGTGGCGTCGAAGATTCGGCTCAAAAGGTCTTCGCTCATCAATCCCGCAGCGGGTCCTTTCCATGCCACTGTGGCGTCGCGCAAAGCCAAGGCGTGTCCCCCGCTTAGGATGGCCACGTTTACGTCGTGCGTCACGGTAACGATGGTGGTGCCCGACTGTTGGTTGATGGACTGCAGAATGCGGGACACCTCGGCCTGGTGTTTGTAATCCAAAAACGCGGTGGGCTCGTCCAACAGCAGAAGGTCCCCTCCCTGGGCCAATGCTGCCGCGATGAAAACTTTCTGCCGTTCTCCTCCGCTCAGCGTATCCAGCGTTCGGTCCGCGAACATGGCAACGTTGGCCTGATCCATGGCGGCGTCGATGGCCTTGCCGTCCTCAGGATGGGCCGCTCCAAAAAGTCCAGAATAGGCGTAGCGTCCCATGCGAACGAATTCCCGCACGGTATACGGAAAACGCTGGTCCCCGCCCGGCTGAGGCACATACGCGACGCGTCGGGCCAGCTCACGCTGGGAGTACTCCCCCAAGGGACGTCCGAACAGACGAACCTGTCCCGTCCACCCAGCGTGAATCCGCATCAAACATCTGAGAAGGGTGGACTTCCCTGCCCCGTTGGGCCCCAGGACTGACCAGGTGTCGCAACGGTCCACGCGAAAAGAGACCTCTCTCAGAAGGGCCGAGCCCCTGATGGACAAGGAGAGTCCTTCTACCTCGATCGCAGGCTCTGTCATGGACCGCCTTCTCCCTCAAACTGTCTTCGATGGAACAGACGCGCCAACTCTTCTAGAAACTGAATGTAGCGGGGTCCTGGCCGAAGCGCATGGTCTCCCTCGATCACATAAACTCGGCGCTCCCTTACCGCTTTCACTGGGCGCAGTCTGTTCCACTGTTGAACGATCTCTTCCTGGGTCGTCTCTCCCGGCTTTATCTTGCTCACCAAGTCCACGATGATGTCCGGGTTCAAATGGATCACACCTTCAGGGGACACCTGAGGATAGGCGACCTTCTCAACCCTATACACGTTGACCCCTCCTGCCAACTCGATGATCTCGTCGTACAAACCGTTTCGTCCGGCCACGACCATCCGCGAGAGCTGTCCCCCTTCCAGATCCCGGCCGATACAGATCAGAACGGAAGGACAAGAGACGCCCTTCACAGCGCGCGTGATCGCCTCGGTTCGTTGGGTCAAATCCGAGAGAATCTCGTGCGCTCGGACCTCGGCCCCACACGCCCTTCCGATCGAACGGATGCCCTCATGGATATCCTGGATCGTCTCATGCGGGATCGCCAGGACCTGGATCTTCAACTTCTCCAGTTCCCGCTTGCCCTCGTCATTGCTGTCAAGCAAGATCGCCAGATCAGGCTGAAGGGTGACGATCTGTTCGTAATTGGCGTCCACCAACCCTCCCACCTGGGTGATCTTCTTGGCCTGGGCAGGGAAGTCGCAGTACCGGGTCACGCCCACCACCTTGTCCCCGAGTCCCAAGGCGAACAAAATCTCCGTGATGTTGGGCGCCAGAGAGACGATCCTCTTGGGACAACTCGCAGGCTCCTGTGCAACTGCAGGAAGGAAATACGACACGAAAAACAGAAGCGTCAAAGAGAAAAAAAATCCAGCTCCTCTTCGCATGACCTTTTTTCCTTCTCTGGTCTACAAAACAAAGCTTACTGCCTGAAACGTCCTTCAGGAGGCCCAAAGCATCCTGCATCCAACGCCTAAGGACATAGTATACTCCACGGGCTCACCCGATTTTTCCATACCCGTTTCATCGGCGGGCTATAACAGAAACCCCACCTTTGTTCTTGTTGCGGAAAGCCCAGGGCCGCAACCAGGCCTGGATGAGTTCCCCTGGGGCCAGGCTGGGCAGGACGGCAATCCCCTTGCTCACTTTTTCCTCGCCAGAATGGAAAGCATCTATGATCCTAGCTGCGGCATGAAGCCCCTCCCTCCCGACCTCGTGTCCGTCGCTGGCTACACCCGTTTCTCCACTCGGTAGAGGGAGAAGCTTCAAAAGCGTTCGCAAGGAGATCCCCGTCCTGCCTTCTGGCCCCAGACGAACACTTCGAGGGTCTGCCTGGTTGCGGCCCTGAGCTTTCCGCAACAGGGACCAATTATCGGGTGGCGCGTTTTCTGAAGACGGGAACGACAAGAATGCAAGATGCGACAAGGAAAAGCAAGGCGCAGGAGACAGGTATCCAAAGGCAACCGAAGGTGCAGTCACCATGAACGCCCGTCCGGATGATTTCGATCACATGGGTCAAAGGAGAAAGATAGGTCACAGGCAGAATCCAGAAAGGCATTTTCGACAAAGGCATGAAGACCCCGCTAATAAAGAGCAGTGGAAATCTAAAAAAGTTCAAGAGTGTCATCGCTTCAAACACTTCTTTCACCGACACGGCTGCGATGATTCCCAACAAAGAAAAGGTGCCCCCCCCCAAAACAAGTCCCAGAATAAAGACACCCGGTCGGGTCAAGGGCATTTTGAGCAACAAGCATAGTCCTAGGGTCAACACGGACGAAGTCGCCATTCCGTACAGGGCCGCGCTTAGCGCTTTGCCCAAAACAATCGTCCGCACCCTCAAAGGGGCCAAGAGCAAACGTTCCAGGGTTCCTGTACGTTTCTCGAATGTCACCACGATAGCCGCCATGGAGGTGTTTCCGAACAACAAAGTCAACCCAATAATCCCCGGGGCCACGTCAAGATAACCGGTCCTGTCCTTCAAGTATATAGCCAAGATCATCACCGCAGGAAAGAGGAGTCCCCATGTCACCAGCGGTGGCTTGCCATAGTAACTCTCCACGTCCTTCCGGGCGACAAAGAACGCCCGCATCCATTGGTTCATGTGCGATCCCTCGCGGTTTCTCTGCTCTTGTCAAGGATATTCACAAACGCATCTTCCAAAGAGGGAGGAGCGCATATCAGTTGATCGATGGTATTCCCTTCTCGTTTCACGAGTTCGGCCAGTTCTAGAATCGCGCTGTGAAGACAGGAAACCTCCAGTCGCACCACATCGTCTTTCAGGTGAGCTTCCCGCACGGAGGGACACCCCCTCTTGGCGATTTCGGGAGAGAGAGGCGGGGAACACTGAACAGATAGGCTTTTCGCCTCTCCCACCTTGTTGCGAAGTTGCTCCACGGTCCCTTGGGCAACGATTCTTCCCTGAATGAGAATGGCCACATCGTCCGCCAAGTTTTCGGCTTCAGCGAGATTATGTGTCGTCAAAAAGACGGTAGTCCCCTGTTTCGCTACCCGTTGGATCAACGCTCTCAAAGACCGGGCGCTCGGGATATCGAGTCCCGTCGTCGGCTCGTCGAGAAAAAGCACGTCTGGGAGGTGAATCAACGCGGCGGCGATGGTCAAACGCCGTTTCATTCCCCGTGAAAGGGAACGGAACGGCTGCCTTCTCTTTTCCGCCAATCCGAACTCCTCCAGGAACTGGAGCGCCCGTTCTCTTCTTGTCGAGAACGGAAGCCCATAGAGCTCGCCCAAGTATTCCAAGTTTCTCTGGCAATTCAATTCCGGATAGAGGTTGGAGGACTCCGTCACCACCCCGATACGAGACTTGATGGCAACTGGATCGACAGACACGTCGAGCCCACAGACCGACACTTCTCCAGCATTCCGCTCCGTGAGACCTGCCAAAATCTGTATCGTCGTCGTTTTTCCAGCGCCGTTAGGTCCCAGGTAGGCGAAAACGCTTCCCGCCCTCACCTCGAAAGAAACGCCGTTCAATGCGCGTATGGAGCCGTAACGTTTGCTCAGGCCGTCCACTCGGACGGCCACTTCGGCCGACTTTCTCTCTTTTTGCACGGAAGCTCCTTCAGGAAAACGCCTTGCTATCTCGCCAGGTTCAGCAACCCGATCACTTTGTCCTTGAAAAGAAGAAGCATTATGAGTCCCAGAAGGAAGAAACCCAGGTGAAAGAGGACAACCCACGGAGTGGCCCTTTGCATTCGCTTATTGGAAGCGTTGCTCTTGCCTCCCCTCGCGCGCTGACCATTAAGCCAAGCCATCTCCTCGCGGATGATCAAGTCCTTTTCCTCGGAGGTCAGGTCTTTATCGTCCATGGAGCCCTCTTCCCATAGAAACTCAGCCTATCACAACGGCCCCAATCTGTGCAGCGGTCCGCTTGCTCCAGTCCGATGCCAGGCAAAAGGAACAGCCCAGCAAAAGGAACTTGACGAACCCATCTTGACTCTCTATGATCTTCTGCCAAATAGGTCACAGCAGAAGGGCATGGGCAAAAAGGAAGCATGGACAGGGAATCCAACGTAGAGGGGAGAGAGGTATGTCTTACGTCAACGACATCATTGAACGGGTTCACGACCGCAATCCCATGGAACTGGAGTTCCATCAGGCGGTAAGAGAGGTACTCTCCTCTCTGGAAACCGTGCTTGATCGGCGTCCAGAGTACAAGGAATCCCGAATCGTCGAACGGCTGGTGGAACCGGAACGCGTCCTCCTGTTCCGCGTCTGCTGGCAGGATGACAAGGGACAGCCTCACGTTAACCGCGGCTTCCGGGTCCAGTTTAACAGCGCTATCGGCCCCTACAAGGGAGGACTCCGCTTCCATCCAAGCGTCAACCTGAGCATCTTGAAATTCCTAGCCTTCGAACAGACTTTCAAGAACTCACTCACGACCCTGCCTATGGGAGGCGGAAAAGGAGGATCGGACTTCGATCCCAAAGGCAAGTCTGATATGGAAGTGATGCGTTTCTGCCAATCCTTCATGACCGAGCTGGCTAAACATATCGGACCGGACACCGATGTGCCTGCCGGAGACATTGGGGTAGGAGGCAGGGAAATCGGCTATCTGTACGGACAATACAAACGGCTGCGCAATGAATTCACAGGCACGCTCACGGGAAAGGGTCTCAACTGGGGCGGTTCCCTCATACGGCCCGAGGCCACAGGATACGGTTCGGTCTACTTCGCACAGAACATGCTCAGCACCAAAAACGCCGAGATCCAGGGCAAGACGTGTACCGTGTCGGGGTCGGGCAATGTGGCCCAGTACACCGTGGAAAAGATCAACCAACTCGGCGGCAAATGCGTTTCTCTTTCCGATTCAAACGGAACCATTCATGACCCCGAGGGAATCGACGAAGAGAAACTCGCCTTTGTCATGGAACTGAAGAACTTACGGCGCGGACGCATCAAGGAATATGCGGAGAAGTTTTCAGGAGTCGAATACAAGGAAAACGCCAAGCCGTGGGGCATCCCCTGCGACTGCGCATTCCCTTCCGCGACACAGAACGAAGTCAGCCTCGAAGATGCAACTGAACTCGTAAAAAACGGTTGTACTGTAGTCTGCGAGGGCGCCAACATGCCCACCACTTCCTCGGCCGTTGAATTTTTGCTCGAAAACGATGTGCTATTCGGTCCGGGCAAGGCGGCCAATGCCGGAGGCGTGGCGGTTTCCGGTCTGGAAATGGCCCAAAACTCTCAACACGTGACGTGGACGAGGAAAGAAGTCGACTCACGACTCAAAGACATTATGCATTCAATTCACGAACAGGCGATCCATGCGGCCGAAGAACATGATCAACCTGGAAACTACGTGATAGGAGCCAATATCGCGGGATTCATCAAGGTGGCTGACGCGATGCTGGATCAAGGCTTGGTGTAGTCGTCCCGGAACGAAACCCGAGGTCCCATGCCCCATAGAGACCCAAGTTCATTACGGATGAATTTGGAGCTCAGCACAGGCTTGTCCGATTTGGACAGGTTGCTGAGGGGGCTCATGGTAGGCGACAATGTGGTTTGGCAGGTCCAGGAGATTTCGGATTATCTCTCCTTTGTGACCCCATACTGCACTCAGGCCATCAAATCGGGACGCAAGCTCATCTACTTCCGATTTGCCCGACACCCTCAGCTTCTCTCCGAAGAGATGGGGGCAGAAATCTGTGTCGTGGATCCACAGGCAGGATTTGAGAGTTTCCTAAACGAAATCCACGCACACATCGATCGAGCGGGTCCAGGCACCTTCTATGTTTTCGATTGCCTTTCGGATCTTGCTGTGGATTGGTTTAGCGACCAGATGCTAGGCAATTTCTTTGTCCTCACCTGTCCTTATCTCTACGACTTGCAAACGATTGCCTATTTCGCTGTCTTGAGAAACTACCATTCCTCCCATGCCGTAGAGCCCATTCGAAAAACGACCCAGCTGCTCATCGACGTCTACCACCAGGAAGATGACATCTACTTGAGACCACTCAAGGTGCAGGGACGCTACTCCTCGACCATGCACGTGCTCCACAAGTGGACCCAGGACCGCTTCGAACCTGTCACCGACAGCTACACCATAGCCGGCGTTCTAAGCTCTCCACCTCAGTCGACTTTGGAACTGACCATCCAACGCCTGGACGTCTGGAGTAGGGCATTCCTTGCGGCTGAGGAACTGCTCCATGCTGATTCGGAGGATCCCAGCGTGAAGAATAGGCGCGAAGAGGTCTGCTATAAGCTCCTTCGCATGCTGGTCTCCCGGGACGAAAGAATGCTTTCACTGGCAAGGGAATACCTGGACCTTTCTGATGTTCTAGAAGTGGGGAAGAGGACGATCGGTACCGGCCTCATCGGCGGAAAATCCGTTGGAATGCTCCTCGCTAGAGCCATCCTGAAACGAACCGATCCTCATTGGGAAGATCGCCTGGAGACGCACGATTCCTTCTATATCGCGTCGGACGCGTTCTATACGTTCTTAGTGCACAATGGTTGTTGGGAGATCTGCCGAAGACGGCGGGATACGAATTCTCTTCTCAAGGACGCTGAAAGGGCCAGACAACAAATCCTCACCGGAGTGTTTCCCCAACATATCCTACAGCAATTTATGGAAATGTTGGACTATTTCGGCCAGTCCCCCATCATCGTCCGCTCCAGTAGTCTCCTGGAGGACAACTTCGGCAATTCCTTTGTGGGGAAGTATGAAAGCGTCTTCTGTCCCAACCAGGGACCCGCCCAGAATCGTCTGGAGGAGTTCTTGTCCGCGGTCAAGACGGTATATGCCAGCACGCTCAGCAGAGAGGCCCTCGCCTACAGGATGCGGCAGGGACTTCTAGATCACGACGAACAGATGGCGCTCTTGGTTCAACGGGTGTCCGGTTCTCTTCGAGGAAAGCACTTCTATCCGGAAGTGGGTGGCGTAGGCTTTTCATTTAATCCTTATGTCTGGAGTCCAGAGATCGACCCCAAGGCAGGCATGGTCCGACTGGTGTTGGGTTTGGGCACGCGAGCAGTAAACAGGTCGGACGACGACTATACGCGCGTCGTAGCCCTCAACGCTCCCCAACGGAGGCCCGAAGCGGGACTCGTGGAGGTCAGGCAGTACTCCCAACGCAAGGTGGATGTGCTGGACTTGGAAGAAAAC
>Ga0272442_10008792_pt1 | contig 12731 bp, 14 predicted proteins | sample SSMForm2O_FD_200262 | JGI IMG/M metagenome (GOLD analysis project Ga0272442, IMG submission 200262) | Marine sediment archaeal communities from Little Sippewissett salt marsh, Falmouth, MA, United States - SSM-Form-2O | ecosystem: Environmental > Aquatic > Marine > Wetlands > Sediment ... | reverse complement strand
CCCTCTGCGACAACGGGGGGGCGATGGTGCAACCCATCCCCCTACCCACTGCAACGAATAGAGGAAGAGATTGATGTCTACGCAGTATGCAAAGCAGATGGCCGGATGGAAGAAGTGGATGAAGGAATATCAGTACGGAATCGTGCTGATTCTTCCCCCTGAACCCCACCGGTCAATCGTGAATGCTGCTCGCGATCTCTACGCATGGTCACAATCGTCTGAGTGCGATGCCCACATCAGCTTGTCCGTCCAAGTCCCAGGGCCGGTCGACCCAATTGACCTGCGCCAGTTGGAGGACCAACTGGCGACATTCGAGCCATTTGTTCTGAAGTACGGCCCTATCATCGTCGGTGGTGACGGTCGAGGGATCGTTCTGGACGTGGCCCCGCAAGAGAAGCTCGAGCAGCTTCTCCCGATTGTCGAGGGCTCACGCATGTTTGACGGAGCGATCGAGCGCAAGTGGCCCTTCAAAGGGCACCTGACCATCGCGGAGATGCTGACGGACGAGCAATCGCTACAGGTCCGAAAGGAACTTGAGGGGCTCTCGCTGTCCGGCGAGTTCCTTGTCGACCACCTCTCGTACATGGTGCCCGACGAAAACTTCACATTTACTGAGAGAGTCAAGATACCGATAGGAAGAAATTGCCAACAACCCCATTCAGGCGACGCCTAATGGCGCGCCTGATGGATGACGTTCGTCACGGAAGAATGAAGACCAGCATCATACTTCTCAGCATGGTGGCCTGCCTCACAGGCTGCGCAACCAATTCCGAACGGAACGCGGAAACACGGCTGAAGGGCAAAACAGTTCCGGTTTACGATATCCGGCAGGCCGATGTGCGGGATGCCCTTCGTGTCATTCGTGAATCCGCAGAACCACTCGGCGTAACAATAGACTACGCGCCGGTCCATGCGTACCTCGAGGAAGAGAAGAAGCGTTGGCATGAAGAACACCCCAACACCCCCATTCCCCCGCCAATGAGGGGATATGGTCGCACCGTGACCCTAATGGCCAAAGGTAGATCCCTGCAGCAACTTCTGGACTTGGTCTGTCGAATGTCGGACATGCGTTACTCAGTCGATGGCAACATTGTGACCGTTGAGTCTACGATCTTGGGCTGTTTGTCCCGATTGCTCGGGACCGGTAACAGGGACTTTCAAAGTGTGTTGCCCTCTCGTCCCACATCCAGACACGCCTGTACTCACCGGCGGGGCGTCAGTTCACCCGCCTACACTGTTCGTTCGGCCCGCATATTCGTCTTGGGCATCCTCAAGGTCCTGTCTCCAGAGCTCCCTTTGCCCTCCACTACCCTTCATGTTACCTATCACGGGGCTGGACTTGCCCTCGCATTCCGTCCAAACTCCTCCTTGACGGAGTCACTGAGTTTGGTACGCTCGCGGAGCGCACCAGCAAGCAGCCGGGCCGGCCCGGCACACAACAAAATGAATGGAACCGCCTTCGGTAAGGCCGCGCGAGAGCACGGCCTTACCGAAGCGGTTCATTCACACGTTCGCAGGAAATCGGATGTTGAAGCCCATGTCCCGTACTGGTACTATATTTCCCGAGGAGATCAGATCATGAAGCGTTTCTTCACTCTGGAGTACTGGCAGGACGACAACTGGTTTGTCGGCAAGATCCGAGAGATACCCGGCGTCTTCAGCCAAGGCGAAACCCTTGATGAACTCAAGGAGAACATTGCCGACGCGTACCGAATGATGCTCGAAACGGACTCGGAGCCGGCGCACGCCGGTGCACAGACTTTGGAACTCGGGGTCGAGGTGTGAAACGAGGGAACTTCATCCGTTCTCTTGTCAAGCGAGGCTGCCATCTCCAACGGCACGGTAAGCGTCACGATATCTACGCCAATTCCATGGCAGGTCGGAAAGCGCCGGTTCCGCGTCACCCCGAAATCAAGGAAAGCCTTGTCCGGCTGATTGAGAAGCAGCTCGGCCTGTAGACCTGCGAACAAAACGCTGCTCACATATTCCTGAAACCGCGCGCGGTTTCAGGAAATGGAGAGCTTTGGCGTTCTGCGCATGAGCATGATCGCACCGGATGGTTGACACGGCCCGGTGCATATGCAATAGTATATGCATGTACGAGATACGGTACTCCCCGAGTGTGGCTGAAGACCTTGAGAAGCTGAAGGTCTTCTTGAGGCGCCGGATCGTCGATACCGTCGATGAGCAGCTGGCACACGTGCCCACCAGGGAAACACGAAGGCGCAAGATTCTGCATGGGTTGATCCCTCCCTTTGAGGCTGATCCTCCGATCTGGCAACTTCGCGTCGGCGAGTACCGTGTCTTTTACGACGTGGATGAGATTGAACGAATCGTATACGTCCGTGCCGTGCGGCGCAAACCGCCACATCTGACGACGGAGGAAACCCTATGAAGACCATTGGCGTGCGTGAACTGCAGAAGCGAATCAGGGAGTGCGTTGATACATCACAGGTCGAAGGTGTTGTCATTACGCGCAACGGCAAGCCCGCATCCATCGTTATCGGCGTTGAGGGCTTCGACTGGGAGGACATCGTGATCCAGTCCGATCCGGCGTTCTGGAGCACAATGCGCGAACGCCGGAAAGAGAAGTCGATCTCTGCCGATGAAATGCGACGCCGGGTTCTTTCCCCGACCAAGCGCACGACATCCAGGACGCGCAGAACAAAGCCCTGAACCGTACCGCATGGCGCCGCGCGGACGCGTTCCCATGCGTCCGGTTAGGGCTCACGTTCGAGCCCGGAATGGGTTGAGGAACAAGCGCGCCTCTGCTAGAGTCCAGAGATGAGCCCAACAGTCTTCAGATGGAAAGGATATCGCTTCTTTTTCTTTTCGCGTGAAGAAGAGAGGATGCATGTTCACGTTACATGCGCCGATGGTGAAGCCAAATTCTGGCTTGAGCCAGATATCGAGTTCGCCCAGAACTACGGCTTGTCCAAAAAGCAGGTATCTGAGACAATGGTGGAAGTGCAGGGCAGACAAGATGAAATCAGAGATAGTTGGCACCAGCATTTCGGAGGCTGAAGTAACCAACATAGATTCCCACGGCATCTGGGTCTATGTCGGTGATAAGGAGTACTTCCTGCCGTACGAGGACTACCCGTGGTTCAGGAACGCCAAAGTCCGCCAAATCATCAGTCTTGAACTCCACCATGGATGCCACCTGTTCTGGCCAGAACTGGACGTGGATCTGGACGTGGCATCGCTTGAGAATCCCCGCCAATATCCCCTCGTAGCAGAAAGCTCGGACCACTGAATCCACTCGACTCAGAATGGCGCCGCCATTCTAAGCGAGTGATTCACACGTTGGCAATGAGATGAACCATGTTTAGACCACCAAGCGACATTTTCCACTACGTAGCAGCCTACATTGTTGGACTGGTGCTTCTCGTCGGTCTGGCTTGGGTAGCCTGCCGTTTCGGATAGACTTCAAGGATTAGCCCAACAAATCGATAGCGCCTGAGTAACCCGCGCTTTCAGCGCGGCTTCCTCAGCGCCTCATTTCAAGCGTCCCGCGAACGAGAAGGATGATGGAAACGTCAGAAATCCATGTGTACCTGGAGGATGAAGGGACTGAAGGCGACGCGCTAGGGCCTGCGTCTCCGCTCGCCGTTTCTGCCGCAGGACTAGAGGAAGAAATGAAGACGAGATGCGTAATGACTATCGCAAGTGTCATATCATGTCTGCTGTTACTGTTCGCTACGGCACTCGCAGCAAGCAACAACCCCTCGAAGAAGAAGTTGATGAAGCTTGAGGCCGGAAACGTAACGGTCCTGGCCGATCCGACGTACACGGTGTCTCGCGTTGAGTGGAAATCAAGCGCGTCTGGTGTCGTGTTGGGAAAGATGCTTCACGGGTATCAGCTTGAGCAGGGCGTGGGCGCGCCGCAAGCGAAATACGTGGAGAACTCCCCCTTCAAATAGCAACATGCACCCCTGTCGGCTTCCCGTGAACTCACAAGCAGTTACACCTCGACACTACTCGGAGGGAGTATAACGCACCAAGAACAGGTCAGGCTTTTTGACGCCCCACGATATCGCGGTAAGGTGGATGAGCTGGAGATTGTTCATCGATATCAAGTTACGAAGACATACAAGGGATTCTATACGGGTTGGTCCGTGACAATCGATCCCCGGAACATGGTCTACAGCTACGACGCGACACGAAAGACTTTCCGATTCACAAACGGCAAGAGCAAAACGTGGATTTCGGTGGCTCTTGAAGGAGCCAACGTTCATGCAGCCAGACTTGTTCGCGCCTGGGAACCATCGGTATTCACGACAGAAGGGCATCCGAAGACTGGTGAACAGAACATCGAAGGCGACAAGCCTGTGGCGGTGTTCTTCTCAACTCTTACGCCGTCATTCTCGCGGACCAAACGACTGAAGATCGTCTATCGAATACGTTTTGGTAAGATCACGGACACGACCAACCCGGCAGAACAAGGCAAATCCAGCGTACGCGGAGAACCGCGCCGCTGATTTGCGGAGTTCGGCGAGAGATTGATTTACTTCGGCACCCACTATGGTACTATAGACCCATGATTCAGAAAGTCATAGCAAAGCGTGACCTCACGGAGTCCTCAGTGCGAGATGATGTCGCCTTCTGGCTTTCTCGCCCACCCGCGGAGCGGATAGCGGCAGTGGAAGCTCTGCGCCACCAATACCATGGAAGTACAGCCCGACTTCAGAAATCTGCTCGTGTTATTGAACGAGCGCAAGGTTGATTACCTGATTGTCGGAGGATACGCACTGGCATTCCACGGTGCTCCCCGATTCACAGGTGACATCGACATCTTCGTGCGGCCCGGTTCCGACAACGCGTCTCGCGTGCTCAACGCGTTAGCTGCTTTCGGATTCAGCTTTCCGAATCTCACCCCGGCGGACTTTGAGACTCCCAACAAGGTGGTACAGCTGGGTGTGCCGCCCGTTCGCATCGACATTATCACCTCGATCTCCGGAGTCTCGTGGGAAGAAGCCGAGGCCGCCAAGGAACCAGGAACCTTCGGTGATGTTCCTGTCGCGTACATCGGTCGACAGGAGTATATCAAGAATAAGCGGGCAGCAGGCCGCAAGAAGGACCTGGCAGATATCGAAGCTCTCGGTGAAGACTAAGACGCCGAACCCAGCAGTCCACCGTATTGTCAAAGGCCGCGCTTCGCTTGCCCTTGACAAACGGTGACTGCACCCGTTCGCGAAGGAAGAAGATTGAAATCTAATCAACGCTGTGATACTGTATTCATTGTGAATCGGCAGTAGGAGCTCTCCAGATGGGAATGATGAAGAAGCGTGTCACGGTCTCCAACACAAAAGACCCCGCCCGACGTTTTGAAGAACTGTTCTGGGTGGACACAGGCGCGTTGTACTCCTTCGTTCCAGAAGATGTTTTGGAGGAGATTGGTATCGAACCATCAGCAACAAGGACCCTTGTCCTGGCGGATGGGCGACAAGAGAAGCGCCTCCTCGGATTCTGCGATTTCCAGGTCGAAGGGCTGGAAGGGTCGATCCCCTGTCCTGTCGTTTTTGCACCCAAGGGATCACTCTTCCTTCTTGGTGCCACGGCCCTTGAGAACTTCGGGGTGGAAGTCGATCCGATCAACAAAACCCTCAAGCCTATCCTCGCCATAATCGGCGGATTCCTTGGATCTGCATGAAGATCGCAAACAAGGCCTTCGAACGCGACTTCATATTCCGCGCCTTGCGCGGAACATGAAGCGGTTCGGGGCCATCGTTCGCACGTAGTGAATCTCGGCCTATGGTTGACCTGCGCCAGCCGAAGAGGAGGATGCGTAATGACAATAGGATGCCTGGTGTTGGGAATCCTGCTGGCAGGAGCGTTGGCGGCGGCGGATGAAGTCGCGATCAACGCGTTTGACAGGCAAGGAAATCTGAGTTTCTACACGGTGACCAATACGGTGTCGTGCCGGGTGGAGTGGTCGACCAATCTGCCGGGGGCAACCTGGAGCACAGCCGCCCCGCCTGGGGTGGCGGAATTCCCCGTGGCGGGATCGGGAACCCGTAGCGTGACGGTTGGAGTCCAGCAGGCCGTGATCTTTTACCGTGTGGTCGCCAAAACGGCCGGGGACAATCTGCCGCCGTTGTGGAACGCCAGCCCGCCCACGGGAGTATCCCCCGCACCATCAGGCCCATTGGTTGGGGTTCCAGGCGAATTCGACACGGGTATCCTGGCCACGAACGAGGTGTGGGACAACTTCATTGGTGCGGTGGGCTCCGATCCCGACGCCAGGTTGTGGCTCGAAGACACCATCAACCAGGGCGGCACGCAGGTGTACGATCCGGCACGGTCCTTCCTCGATGGCAACGGGAATGCCGTGTTCGAGGCGATCCAAAGCGGGGGCACGATCTATTCGGGCCGGTTCACGAGCCGGACGAAATTCAATATGCAGTACGGCTGGTGCGCTGCGCGGATCAAGTTCCCCAAGGCCGGCCGGGCCTGGTTCCCCGCCTTCTGGCTCCTGTTCGTCGGCTTCAACACCGGGAACCCGTACGGCGAGATCGATATGATGGAGTTCTTCGGCGATACGCAAAAGTACAGCACGCACGTGTTTTTCGGACAGGATCCGTACTTGATGTCCGAAAAGGCCGTGCCCGACAGCCACAGCGGCGGAAACGCAGGCGACGGTTTCCACACGTATTGGATGCAGTGGGAGCCGGACCGGATTTGGATCGGGGTTGACGACTTGGTCATCGGCGATTGGAATCCAGATTCAGTCCCTGCCGGTCACTGGGATCACATGCGGCAACCGTTCTATTTCATAGCAAACTTCGCCGTTGCACCTTCGTGGCTGCCGCCGCCCGAGCCTGGTGACTTCCCGGCCAGAATGCTGATCGACTGGATTTGGTACAAGCCGCTGACCAGGTGATAAGACCAAGTGCGAACATCACGCTCAACGCTATCGTCGCTGGCGCGCCGAAGCGTTAGCGTGGACGTTCGCGCTCAAGGAAAATGAGATATGGAAAAGAGATCCCTATCTCCCTGACCCCTATCCCCGACAGAGGAAGCGAAAAAAGCAAGATGTCCGCATCCCTGCATTCAATAGAGCCCAGCGCGCCGGCCGGTATAGACTATGAGACGATGCTTGATGCAGTGAGCAACTTGATTGACCGTGTCTTTCCTCACCAGCAGGAAGCGTTTGTTCTGGAGTGGATACCACCAACCACGGGTGGGTATGACGCATTTGAAGTGCAGGGCGTTGCGGACAAGGTGGTGATCCGAGGCAATACAGGTGTGAGCCTGAGCTCCGGAATTGGCTGGTACCTGGAGAATTGCTGCCACTGCCACGTTTCGCTTTGCGGGGATCAGTTGAACATCTCCGACCCTCTTCCACCCGCGCCCACAAGAAGTACTCGACGTGAAAGCAGAATGGCCTGCCGGACCTTTTTCAATTACTGCACCTTCAACTACACCATGCCTTGGTGGGAGTGGGACGAGTGGGAGCGGATGATTGATTTCATGGCTCTCAAGGGCATCAATATGCCTCTGGCGACTACGGGTCTGGATGCTGTCTGGCACAATGTTCTGCTGCAGTTCGGCTATGACGATGCGGAGGCCCGCAGGTTCCTCTCCGGCCCGGCCTATTTAGCTTGGCAGTGGATGACCAACGTCGAGGGGCTATGCGGCCCACTCCCAAAGAGTTGGATCGAGCAGCAACTGATCCTTGGCCGTCGTATTATCGAGCGCGAACGCGCGTTCGGCATGCGCCCGATACAGCAGGGGTTCAGCGGATACCTGCCCAGGCTGATGAGGGAGAAACGACCCAGGGCACGCATTGACCTTCAGCGGGACTGGTTTGGTCTTCCGGGAACGGCTCAACTGGACCCACTGGATCCGTTTTTCCGTGAGTTTGGCAAGGCGTTCCTCGAGGAGGAGATCCGACTCTTTGGCACTAGCCACATCTACGCCGCCGACCCGTTTCATGAGGGCAAGCCACCCGTTGATGGCGACGACTATCTTCGGAACGTGGGAAGATCGATCATGGATCTGCTGTTAGAGGTAGATTCGCATGCAATCTGGGTCATGCAGGCTTGGAGTCTACGTAAGCCCATTGTGTGTGCCGTCCCAAAGGATCGGCTCATCATTCTTGATTTGGCCGGGGGCCGTCGCAAGCAGCTTGACAACTTCTGGGGATACCCCTTTGCGCAAGGACGCCTCAACAACTTCGGCGACCGCACCGTGCTGCACGGGGATCTAGACAAGCTGGCAGCCAACGAATGTGAAACTACGCGGAGGGAATGCCCCAACTTTGCCGGGCTTGGTTTGTTCATGGAGGGCATGCGCAATAACCCTGTCTATGTCGATCTGTTTCTCCACATGATCTGGAATCAAGATGGCGTTGATCTACCGGCATATCTATCGGCCTATGCCCGTCGCCGGTACGGGGCCCCGTCACAGGCCGCCAAACAGGCATGGCAGATCCTTCACGAAACGGTTTATCAGGCGGGCACCGACGGTACGGAACCCAGCTCTGTGCTGGCGGCTCGCCCCGCGTTGGATGTTCCCAAATCAGGCCCCAATCGCGGTTTCCATATCCCCTATGCCAACGAGCGGCTAGCGGAAGCCTGGGCACTGCTCTTGCAGGACGCCACACTGTTGTCAGAATCCGATGCGTACCGCTTTGATGTCATGGATGTGGGCCGGCAAGTCCTGGCCAATTATGCGCTCAAACTGGCTTGGCAATGGTCGGAGCATTTCAAGCGCGGCGATGAGGTGAGGTTTGAGGCCTCGGTTTCTTCTTTCCTGGAAGTACTCGCTGACGTGGATGAGCTGCTTATGACACGTCCCGAATATCACCTGGGCAAATGGATCAATGATGCGCGTTCCAAGGCCACAGATGATGATGAAAGGGCGCTATTTGAGTACAATGCCGTCAGCCTGGTGACATTGTGGGGCAACGAGAACCCGACCTTCTTCGACTACGCGTGGCGTGAGTGGGGTGGTTTGATCAAGCACTACTATCGAGAGCGATGGATCCGGTTCTTTGACCATCTTCGTGGCAAGCTCGCGGCCGGTGAAACGTATGCAGACCCAGCGGATGAAGAGCAGTTGAAATATGGTGTCCCCAGTCTGCGAGCAACCCCCTTCTACAGCTCCCTCGCGGATTGGGAGTTGGCCTGGAATCGCATAGAACATGACATTCCGCATGCGCCACAAGGCGACACTATTGAAGTGGCCCTGCGTCTAATGCACAAATACGACCGGCAACTTCGTGAGCCTATGAAGCTCGTCATTGAGGGAAGGCGCGTGTCTGGACTTGAGCTTGAAATAGGATTGTCGTGACGATAGAACGAACACAGAGTCAAAGCGTTCCACAGCGACACGGCAAACCGCGTGCGTGAACGCGGCGTTTGCATGGGATGAGACTTCATGTGCCCGAATGACTCGCCGTACCGACTTGAGTTCAACAATGATGCTGTCTTCCACGCATAGATCAGCGAGGAACTCACCGACATTCTGCCCTTCATAGAGGACCGTTATCGGCAACTGAGTTTGAACCTTTAGCCTGATCTATTCATCCCGCATGAATCCACGGCCGATTGCGGCGTTGGGACCGGATGGGAGAACCGTTGCCTTCTGTGGTGTTACGGGCTACATGACCCTCGCTGATGAATAATCCAGGCTAGTGCTCGGGCTCAGGCTTGGGCTCGACAAGTACACTGGCCTTCGCATCAGGAGACGAGGCGTCGTCACATTCCAGGTCGCCCAATGCGTACTGGATACCGTCCAGCATGAACTGGAGCAGACGAGGATCCTCGAAGCTCTGCGCGTTGTGTGACGGCGACGAGTAAAATACACGCCCCTGTCCATAGCGTTTGATCCAGGCCGCATAGCATGGCCCGGTGTGGCGGCCTTTCTTCTCAACCCATCGCATATCGCTGATGTCCATAAGCAGGAGCGGGCGCAGATCCGGATTCGTGTACTTGCAGACAAACAGGTAGGGCTCATCGAAGTGAACGAACGGCTTGCCGTCAAAGGCTTTCAACAGCGGGTGATCCGGCTCCATCGGTACCAGAGTAAGATACTGCTGATAGGGATGATGACAGAACGTCATTCCCTGCATGCGCTCCCACTTCCCGCAGAACATGTAGGCAAGGTTCCCGCCGTGGACAGGGATGAACCCGCCGCCTTTGGCCACAAAATCAATCACGCTGTCCTTCAGCGTTTCGGCCAGCTCGGGATCCTCTATGTAGTCGCTGAAGAAGTCCCGTCGCTCGTGGAATGGGCATGTGTTGTTGAAGAGAATCCCATCGATGCCGTCAAGCTTATCGGGCATGAAGTCCATAGGGTCGATTGTTTCAATCACCTCGAAGGCGCCGGACTCGGCCAGTACCCGAATCACGGCTGCGGTATGAGGCGTCACCCAGTGCTGAAACCCCTTGCAGTCTGAGATCATCAGGATCCTGCGTCGAGCTTTCGGCGGAACGGTCGGCGTTTTGGGCGCGACCGCACGGATGGTATCGATCCAGGCATCCGTCAGGTCAAACTTGTCGGGTTTCTCGGTCTTCGTTGTCATCTCGTTCTCCTCTACTCATCAACCAAAGGCAGGTAGTGGGACGGCCGCCAATCGGCCGTTCCGGCGGCGCCGGCCTTGTCGATCACGCGATACACGTCCAGAACCTGGTCGAGCGCCACACGGGGCTCGGCACCCTCGCGCAGGACCTCGACGACGTTGTCATAATAACCACCCCCGGTATTGGTGGCCCGGACATCGACAACGCTGCATGTGGTCGCTATCTTCTCACCGCTGTACTTTCCGTGGGGCCCCAGATCGACGGCCACCGCCGGCTGCGCAGAGGCATCGAACGACTCGATAATGAGACGGTTGTCGCCGTCCGAGACCAGCGTACCGGAGGTGCCGTACATGACGAACTGAGGCACTTTCCTTTCGGTCTTGCTCGCGCAACTGCATGTGATGTCCACGACACAGCCGGATGCCGTGCGAAACAGAATCTTTGCGTGGTCTTCGGTATCGCCCGCGGCACAGATCTGTTTGCAGTCCCCCCAGACATCCGTCACCGGCTCGCCCAGTACGTACAATGCCATATCAATCCAGTGCGATCCGTGATTACGTAGCAGGCCGCCATTCATCTTCTTCAGGGTCTGCCAGTCGTTTCGCCGGGAGAAGTCCCCGTTCATATTGATTGTCAACTGGAAGATACGACCCAGTTTGCCGCTGTCTGCCGCCTGTTTCACGGCGCAATACAGCTTCAGGAAGCGACGATTGTGATGGGCCAACAGGTGGCGATCCGCTTTCTCCGCCGCAGCAATGAGCTGTTCAACGCCGGCCGCACTCGGGGCCAGCGGTTTCTCGATAACGGTGTGAAGACCTGCCGCCAGAGCTGCCAGTCCCAGTTCGACATGCACATGTGACGGCAACACGTTGACGGCCAGCTCCAAATCCAGTTCCCCGGCCCTGGCCAGAACGTCGGTTGCCTCCGAGAACGCTGCGCAGTCGCCGACGTCCGTCGCACGCTTCCGGTTTGCGTCCAGGCGATCAGCAACCGCCACCACCTCGTAGCGTTCGTCCTTGTTCAGTCGCTCGAAATGGGCTCCCCAGCCCATACGCCCCAAGCCAAACACCGCTGTCCTGATCTTCTTCAAAATATCTCCCCTCAAGAGATGTCGGTCCTGAATCCCCGTCTTCCTGTCAACTGCGCTTGCCGTCAGGATACCGGGCGGAATCATGAAAGGCGGATCGATCACGCTACCGCCCGACTTGCATTGATTCACTCGTTACCGCTTTGCAGCCCGACTCGTTGACAGACCACATTTAACAAGCTATTGTCTCACGAAATACGCGGCATGGGCAATGGACAGGCCGATTGTGGCATTGACTATTTCGAAAGCATGAGCTCCACGGATTCAAGCACGGTATCGTCGGAGATACATGAATCGGCGAATCACCTGTTGGCCACCACACGGTTTCAGCTTGTGCGGGTAAGGGAGTGGCACGGCTGTGCGGGCTGGAAACTGGGAGGGCGCCAGGAACCCACCGTCTTCTTTCTCTGGCTCAAGGAAGGGCGAATTCGCTGGCGGCTCCGGGATAACACTCCGCAGTGGATGTGTGCCGGCGACCTGTTGATTGCGCCGGAACAGGTATTCGTAGACGGTTGGACGACCCGTCATGAGTCGGCTCCGCAGATTGCGGGACGTCTTACAGCGCGCGTTCTGGGCGGTTGCGACGTGTGCGCCTGCCTTGGAATCGAGGGGGCGTACACAGGCACTGCACGTATCACGGATCTCATCCGGCGCATGCTGCACGAGTACGAAGCACGCCCGCTGGGTTGGCAAGTCCGGGCCGACTCCGCGGTAGCAGAACTGATCATTCATCTGCTGCGTTCTCATTCGGCGCCCCCTGACATCAGAGGACTCGGGATGACTCATTTCCGGCGCTTGACTCCCGCCATGGCGCTTCTCGACGAACGCTATTCCGACACTTCGCTACGCATTGCAGATCTTGCCGCGGCCGTATCTCTCAGCGAAGTAGCCTTCCGACAGCTCTGCCGGCGTGCATTGAACAAGAAGCCGGCCGAGTTATTGCGTCACCGGCGCACCGAAGCGGCCGCACACCTGCTCGCCACGACCGACCTCCCCATCAAGGCCGTTTCCGAGCGTTGTGGCTTCGGCGACCCCGCCTTCTTCTGTCGATCGTTTCGCAAGACAACCGGACTGACTCCCGGACGCTATCGTAAACAGGGCCTTCCGGAAGGGTA
>Ga0272442_10008789_pt1 | contig 12734 bp, 8 predicted proteins | sample SSMForm2O_FD_200262 | JGI IMG/M metagenome (GOLD analysis project Ga0272442, IMG submission 200262) | Marine sediment archaeal communities from Little Sippewissett salt marsh, Falmouth, MA, United States - SSM-Form-2O | ecosystem: Environmental > Aquatic > Marine > Wetlands > Sediment ... | reverse complement strand
TCAAACGTCACGACAGGACTTTTTCAACAATCCCAATAATCATTATTCAACTTGTGCCTTAGGTATTGTCAATATTCAATTCAGAAAGGGGATTCCATCATGGCGAGTCAAGCTCAAATTCTGGCCAACCGGCTCAATGCAGCCAAATCAACCGGACCGCGAACGGACGAAGGTAAAGCCGTATCGGCGAAGAATGCGACCCAGCACGGGCTTTTTGCGCGGGATAGGGTCGTTATCAGCGAAAATCAAGCGGACTTCGATGCTTTACATGACGAAATGCTGGCCGAGCTGGATCCCGTCGGCGCGATGGAGGCCATCTTAGCCGGGCGGATCGTTAGCCTCACCTGGCGGCTCAAACGCGCTGCGCGGATGCAGGATGAGGTCCTCGACGTGAGAATCAGGCTGGAGATCAACAGCTCGAAGCCGTGGTTGAGTAAATCGCTGATCACCGGACAGCCTTGCCGGCTGTCGAAGAACACGAAACGCTGTTATGACGACCTGGCCCTGGGCCTCATTGCCAAGTGGGACTTCGAGGATGATCGGGTGCTGGAGCGGCTGTCGATGTACGAGCGGCGGTTCGAGGCGAGCCTGTTCAGGACGATGGCCGAGCTGAAGAAACTCCAGCAGGCGCGAAAAAACGAGCAAGCGAAGGCTAAAACTGTGGAACCCGCCATCCCTCCCTTAGGGAAGGCTGCCACCCATCGTGGGCGAGACGCCCTCGCCACGGAAAAGGCTCCTGACCCCTTTTTCGGGAGGCGCGTGGAAAAACAAAGCCAATTTGCGGGAGATGAAAATGAGCTAAGTGCTTTTGAGAAAAGGGAATACGAGCTTCTCCTCGGTGCGGCGCCGAGGCCAAACAAAGCCAATGATCCGCAGCAAAGGACGGAAGACAGAGGACAGAAGACAGAAAGCAGGCCACGGAGGCAAGCCGGGATTTGCCGGTATTGATCGGGATTGGTATTAAGGTTCGATCCATCCTGATGAACGATCCGCCTTCGGCGGATTGCCACCCATCGTTTGTAGTGACGCCGTAAGGCGTTCGTAACGCGTACGGCGAGGATGGGACGGCCTCGCGACTCAAGGGCGGGACGCCCTCGCCACGAATCGGGACGCGCGGGCGAGACGCCCGCGACACTATACCAAGGGCAGGATGTTGGCGAACAGGACCGAGAACAAAAAGCCGATGATCGCCAGCGCGCTGACCGTGACCGTCCAGGTCTTCAACGTTTCGACTTCGGTTAGGCCGCTCATTTTGGCGAAGATCCAGAAGCCGCTGTCGTTCATCCAGTTGCCGCACTGGGCGCCGAAGCCGATGGCCGTGGCGATATAGACCGGGTGATAACCCAACACCTCTTTCGAGACAATCAAAGGCGCCAGCATGCCCGACGTGGCAATCATGGAAACCGTACTCGAACCCTGGGCGAACTTGATCAGAAACGCCACGAAGAACGCGATAAACAACATGCTCATCCCGGTGATTTGCCCCCCCGCCTCGCCGACGACCATTTTCGTGATGGCCGGACCGATCTGTGCCGTTTCAAGCATCTTGCCGAATGCCCCGCCGGCACTTGTGATCAGAATGATGACCCCGCCGCTCATCAGCGAACTCTCGATGACCTTGGCCAACTCGTCTTTGCTCGGGCGGCGTTGACGCCACAGCACAACAATCGCCACCGCCGCCGCCAGCAGCATCGCCAGATTCGCGTTACCGATCATAGAAGTGATCTGAAGCGCCTGTTGCGCCGCCTCTTCAGCCCCCGGCCGATCCGCCAGAGTCTTAGCGACCGTATTGGCCGATATCAAGAGGACCGGCAGGACAATCGGCATCAGCGACCATAACAAGCTCGGCAACTCATTGTCGTCAAGCGGCTCCGGCTCAGGCACGCCGCCAGCTAACGGCCGCATTGGGATATCCACCCGCCGGGCCAGCCGGCCAATGATAAACAGTATGACTACCGCCGTCGGAATCGCCACAAGCAGCCCGATGCTGATCATGATTCCCAAATCAATCCCAAGCTCGGCGGCGATCAGCAGCGGGCCGGGCGTCGGCGGAACCAGAGAATGTGTGATCGACGCCCCCGCCCCCATCGCCAGGATCAGCAACACGTAGCTTTTCGACGTTCGTCGGTGCATCGACCGCGCCAACGGGAGCAGCAGGTAGAACACCGTATCGAAAAACACCGGTATCGACAGCACAAATCCGCTGGACATCAGCGAGACCGCACAGCGTTTCTCGCCCAGCAGCCGCAAGAACATCCGTACGATCCGGTCTGCCGCCCCGCTATCGATCAGGCACCGGCCAATAACCGCCGCCATCGCGATCACGATCCCGATTTTGCCCGCCGTTCTGCCGAACTCAACGGCCACACGCGAAATCTTCTCGCTCATTTCGCCCGGGGCCAGCAAACTGACCACTATCGCCGCCGTGATCAGTGCCATAAAGGCATTGATTCGCAACACCACAATCATGCCGATTACGACGGCCACACCAATGGCTAAAATAATCAACGGATTCAACAAAGCTCGAGCCTCCTTTGCTTTTTTAGAGCTAAACGTATCTGCATAAAACGGTACGTTGGCAACAGGAAGTACCTTACTCGTTTAAGACATAACTGTCTATGGATTTTTCAAATACAGCGGTTTCTCTCTCCAGATCATTAAGTATATCCCGCTATTAAATCAATCCAATTCGATATGGGATACCTAAACGAGTCCAACAGCGCATGCGATGTGAGCACAGGCGTTCATTCATCGATTCGCTTAGGCTGTCTTTAGTCTTTTTGCTTGCTTTTGCGTTATTTACAACAATAATACCCTCACCGGATGAATATTTTCGTGACCATTTACCGGATGTGGGATGAATCCCGACAAACGATTGTCGGCAATACAGGAGTGATTGAATGAGCCAGGAAGAACACGTATTGGTTATCGAGCGAAAGGTCATAGAAGAAGTGGGAATGTTTCAAGGGCTGGCCTTTGATATCGACCGCTATCTGAGCAACATATTCGTACAGGGTGTTCCTCGTTTCATACCGAGATCACAGGCCGAGCGCGATCCTTCCCACAAACAAATCATTCCTTATGTGATTATGATGCACAAGGATAAAGTCCTCAGCTATGTCCGCGGACGGCGGGCCGGCGAATCCCGATTGGTTGGCAATCGCTCGATCGGCATCGGAGGCCACATTAATCCGATTGATGCTGATAATAGCCCCTTATTTGCCTACTTATACGATAACTATCTTACCGCCGTTCAGCGCGAAGTGACAGAGGAAGTCTCTGTAGAGACCGCGTACACGGATCGTATCGCCGCTCTGCTCAATGACGACTCGAACGAGGTGGGAAGTGTGCATCTTGGAATCGTCCACTGCTGGAATCTGGATAAACCGGACGTCAGTAAGCGGGAGCAGATGATTACCCAGATGACCTTTATGTCACATGAGGAGCTTCAGCAGGTTCGGGAAACGCTGGAAACATGGTCGCAAAAATGCCTCGACGGTCTATGCGAAATGACCAAAAGAGCCCGGGCAAGCTGATTCACAACTTCTATATCATTCCTTGTGAGCACTTTTCGCACGAGCCGGTTTTTCATCCTTGATTATAATATTTCCATTGACACGATCGGTGATAACTGATTATATTCTTGAGACTTGAATGAGTGAGCGCCTGTAGCTCAATTGGATAGAGCGTCGGTCTACGGAACCGAAGGTTGGGGGTCCGAATCCCTCCAGGCGTAGTCGAAAGGACGTTAAGCATTATCCGCGAAAATAGAAAGTGGTGACTTGTCTTCGGCACAAAGCTTTACGTCGTTAAGTTGCAAGTAAGAAAACACGGATTCAACCGTTTGCCTTTTGGGGGCTGTTGGAAACGTATCTCACGAACAAAGTGTATACGAATGTTGATCCTGTTATGCGTCAAGCGATCGACACGATGCCAGCAGGTGATTGGCTGCGAATTCGCTTTGTTGACAAAAGAGGAAAGAATATACAATAACGCACCTCAGGGAGTGGTATAATTCGTCAGATCACGCTCTGTTATGTGATCCCTTATTTACGTCTGGATACTTGCTTCTGACTTGCTTGTATGAGTCCATTAACATGCTCGATGAATTCCGGGCCTACACTGTATGGAATATGACTGGTAAGTGGAATGACTCTTGGGGAAGCCCGCAGACAGTATAACTGCAATTCGGTCGATCCGCCCATGATTACGTCTATCCAGTTTTTTGCCGACGGCACAAGAACGAGGATTGACATCGTTATACCAAATGTGTTAAGCAGAAAGCTACTCCACAAAAGAATGTCATCCGGCATGGTGTTCGAGCATACGGGCAAACGGAGCAGGGTCGATCCCGAAGGCTTGCCTTTAGTCATACCAGGACGGGGGAGTCCAATTTCACGATCGATATGGTACAGTACCCGGAACAAACCTTCCCGATCCGGTCCCATCTCCGGGTGCCCGGCAATTTCAGCTAAAGCATTAGGATACATCGCGATTGAATCTGGCGAGTTCTTACACTGTTGAGCTAACTGACGAAGCTCCTGTTTAGAACTTTGGATGGATATCCGGACATCATGGGCCGAATTCGTAGAAGTGCAAGCTCTCTTGATCTTTTCCAATTGCGGTAAGACGTTATCCAGGATCCATCGCATGGGCAACTTCGAGCACTGAATGCAAACCACAAACGGATAACTCTTACGTCCCTTCCCATCCTGCGAAGACCACATCCGGCCAACGAGCAGGCAGCTGTCTATGAACCAAAAAATGAGACGGTCGAATTCTTCAATACGTTGATCGTTTGTGAGTTTGTCCCAGCGTCCTGAATCAACGTTACCGCCGATACCCTGAACATAAAGTGTGCGCTTCGCCGTGATCAGAACGTCGGTGTCGAGCCCGATGTCATCGATGTGATCATCCCACCCCGGATGTTTCCCAAATGCGGCCACAAATATCTTTTCAGAGGAACGATCGCGCTGTGTCGGATTGAAGCGTTTGAGAAATCTTTTCAAGACAGAGTTCAAAACACACGCCCCCCACAGAATCAACGCTCGCTTTTCAACGATGGCCACTGCTCCAAGCTTGGAAACTCGAGTCTATTCTTGCCCTCGATATCGCTGTAAAACTCAAGCTGCAAAAATAATACTCCACCTAAATCCTTTTCACTCTTCACTTGAAGCTTAACGTATCCCTGTTTTCTTCCATCGTAGCATTCATGCAGCATTCTTAAGGGCGCCCAAGGCTGCGGAAATTCCACACGCGTATGCATTTCGGTGTCGGAAGGATACCGGTAAAATTCGATATTCAGGGATGGGCCGAGATACTTGATCATCGCCACACTCATATTCTCCCTGGAGCGCGTGTTCAAGCGCCCACTCTTGTCATCTCCCTGGACAATCTGGAATTCGGTTAGGTAGTCAAGCAGCAACTGCTCTTCCGGCCTGACAAGTGTACGTTGCTCTTTTTGTCCCAAGAGCGTTATCCTGCAGTAATAGGGATCTTCGGTTCGGGGCAATCCTCGAAACACGCCCTCAATCCCTTCGAACCATTCCTCGTACGGTCCTGGTAAAACAATGCCATGAAGCTGCTGAAGGAATTCATCAGCTTCATCGTATCCTGTCTTCGCACCAGCACCTATTGTTCCCTGTGCAAAGAGTTCCTGTAAACGGACACTGTTCAAACCCGCCCAGCCTTCGATCAATTCCTCCTGTGTCAGGCTGGTCTGACTACCTCGCTCAAGAGGAAACTTCCCGCCAAACTGTGATTTGAGATTCTCGAAGGCCTTGTTGCCCCGGCGTTGTACTGCCCTGGACAACGTGCCAAGCAATCGCAGAGTCAGTTCGGTGCAATACATGTCAACAAATTCAGCCGGCGACTCATAGCTAAACGGTGCATAGTCTTCGAGAAAATCAGCCGGCGTGATTCTCAACAATGCCCCACGGGCAACCGATACGTCATCACTCAGAGCCCTCCAGTTGTCGAGGACGTTTCGACATTCCCGATAGGCCTTGTCGTAGACGCGTCTATCTCTGACTTTGGCTAAATTAGCAACAAACTGTTTGACTCTCTGCTCGTCCTGCGAAACGTATGGCCGCAGGGGAGATACTGCTTCTTCAAGAAGAGCTCCTAAACCGCCGCCCAGGTCATCGAAGACGTTTCTTACAATCAGATTCTTGTATTGTTGTGAATTCTGCTCCACCATACTTCTAATCACAGACTCCGGCACAGTGCCAAGCCAGTACTCAAAGTAAAGTTTCGGATATTCGACATAGGCATTGTTTGCGTCCGTGAATTTCTGTTGAAGATGCGTTTCCTGGGGCAGACGCTGCAAGGCGGCCCTGAGCGCATTCCAGCTACCGAGCAGTTCTCCGGCAAAGCTGGGATCGTATCTGTGATTGACAATCTCGGCAGGAACACGCGTCCATTGATCCCACTTCCCGTGTTTTTCTATGAAGTCCTCAATTTCCCTGACGGTCTTCGGAGCCGATTGAAGGCTCTGGTTGAGAATTGAAAATAGCTGTCTTTGCTGGCTCACAGCCGTTGTGAACTTGCAGATACCCGATGTCTCCTTGACACGGTAGGCCGCGGGACGAAGCGATAGCAATTCGTTAACGCGGCGGTCCGCCTCTCTGACATCTTCGTCGATTTTCAGGATTGCACTGCGAACTTGATCCATCGCATAGGATTCAGCCCCTATTAACAGCTCGCTACAACAAGCGTACATTTGGAAGCGAACTTCATACAGAGGATCCCCCTGCTGAACCTGAGCATAGAATCTCTCGTCAATCACCCGGAACTTCTCTTGAAGCTCAACATTAATCAGCCTGCTTGTAATATTGCTGCAAGCAGCCTCCAGTCTCTCCCGCATGCGTTTTAGAAATGCGTTCTTTTGCGCATCTTCAGTCTCCAGCTCGACAAGCAGGAACCGATAGTGATCATTAACGTCTTCCAGTGTCTCTTGGGCCGCATTTCCCCATTGTCTTCCAAGCGACGAAGGATTCTCCAGGGTTTCGAGTAATTTCTGGATATCGTCCCTCGCTCCTTGCAGGACCTTGAAGCTCTTGTCCCAGTCGCCGGCAAACCTACTCCAGCGATCATCTAAATACAGTTTGTCTGATTCGGTACCGAAACGGCTTTGCAGTACTATAATGTCCTGCTCGGCGGCATCAAATTCCTCAAACAGACTTCTGAGCCGCTCAATGGTCTCGACCTGAGCAAAAGCCGGACTGTCAGTACCGACCTGGTTTGAATCGCTCCAATATTCATTAAACAGAGCGATTCCATGCTCTATCGCAGTCTCCAGGAAATTTGGATCGGTCCTGGCGAATGTCGGAGACAACGTCCCGCCGTAAATGAAATCGATGGGCTGATGGAGCGCCGCCTTGTCGTCGTTATACATACTTGTTAGCTTTGCAAAACCTTCCTCATCCTGCGAATCTTCATCGCGTTTGAAAATATACGCAAACACGGGATCTAAGACTGCCTGGTTCGAATATTGAGCTTCTTCGTTAAAAGACCGGTTTGCCTTAAACCGAATGAGTTGGCGCAACACCTGAAGGTCCGTATTCCGGCGCGTCCATTTGCCACCCTGCCGGCTACTCATGATCTGCACGGAGGCGTCCAGGAAAGGACGAAGGATGCCGACCTCGTAAATAATAGCCTGGGCGTTCCTGAACTTCTCCGATTGAATGCCTTTGGCGAACCTTGCTGCTGGTGCGAAGATCCACGGTACCCCTTTCTTTTCCCATTGGTTCACCCGCTCGGCAAGACGCGCGGAGAAGTTGGATCTCGTTACGTCCTCCGGCATCTCCGAAATTCCGGCTCTGCCGATATATCGATACTGTCCCTGTCCTTCATCTTTAACCACTTGCAGTTGGGCTGCTGCTCGTGCACCGTCAGAGGCAATCAACTGAGCGGGTACTTCGAAGTACTCTTTCATCCCACCAATGGATCGACGGAAGCAAATGCCCGCATAGACAGTGCAAAAGAGTAGTAGAATAACACTTGCCGCAGCCGTGAGTAAAACAGCAGCCTTGCGGCGCATATGTTGCTTCGTTGCGTTCGTTGCGTATGTAACCAGCCCCTTTTCACGGAAGACCTTTTTAAGGAACAGATCTCTAAGAAAGTACGCCCTGTCCCGTTCCCAAACGCGACCGTCCGGTAGGGCATCGACCGACACGCCGAGTGATTCGGCCAGATCTTCGTCCAAGGCCGAGCCTTCTCGCATAGAAGATGTGAAATAAATCCCCCGGAAAAACAGCGGCTTGCAGGACCACTGACTGCCGACACTGAAGATCAACTCCAGATATCGAGCCATCCGCGGCGCTATTTTAGCAAGACTTTGAGGGAAGGCGTACAACGTTTCAGGGGAACGCACCGGCTCGACATCAGGCTCTCCGGCTTCGGAGATGACCTCCTGGAGCAGCGCAAGTCTTCGTCGGAAAAGGCGCCCCTGGATGCTCTTCAAATGCTGGTCGATGAAGTCTGGATTGTAAGGCTCATCCAGCGGGGCCGGGTTGGACCAGCCGAGAATCTGGTGCTGAAGTTGCGGGTCTTCGAGATTATCAAAAAAATCACGAAAACCATTGATCAAGTCACTTTTGGTAATGACGACAAACACCGGAAAACGAACATCCAGCGTTCGCTGGATGACGTCGAATTGCCTAGCGATTTTGGAAGCTTTTCGTTCAATCTCGTCAGCCGTATCCTTGATCAGGCTATCTGCGGGGATCACGAGGAATATCCCATTGATCGGACAACGCGGCCGATTCCTCTTCAGCAATTTAAGAAATTCTTTCCATTCGCTCGATCCACCGGTTTCGACTTCGTCAAACATCAGCCGACCCGCTGTATCAAGGACAACCGCATGATCGGTAAACCACCAATTCATGTTTAGCGTGCCACCAGCGCCCTGAAACTGATCCTGCAAACCGGGCGGAAAGCCGACGTTGCAGTGACGTATCGCTTCGGTCTTTCCCGATCCCGGTTCACCGACGATCACATACCATGGAAAATTGTATAGACTCTTACCGGCAGCGTGAAATTTGGCGATCCCTTCTTCAAATTTATGCCTCAAATCATCCAATCGGGCCAAGTGGGCCGCCTGGCTTACACCTTGTGGCGTTGCTGCGGTGTTCTGAATGACTCCGTTTTCCATCGGTGCTGCTTTTCGCTGCTTCAACCATCTTAAGAAGCGCCAGTAGAGGAAAAGAAGCAAGGCGACGAGACCGATACCGACGAATATAATCCAGAAAACGCGCAACGGTATCAATAAAGCCATGCCTGTCAAAATGACGCCACCCGTGATCACTATCATTCCAAGCTTGATCGATGTAGGAAGATTCTTGTAAACTGAAATATTAGGCATCATATTCTTGACACGTCCTTTAAAACTAATTGGTACGACCGTTCGTTTATCGGCCAGCCGATGGCAGCTTCTGTTGCTCTGTAATCATATCAAGAGACTTGGATAGATCGTCAGAAGTCCATTTGAACAGACAGCAATACGCTACGGCCCAGACGATGATCAGAGCAATGAGGGCAATCCCGATTCCGGCCAACTTTGCTCCGGGCGGCTCGACAAAATCTCGTGTATCCACATTTTCATAGGCCTCCGGACAAATATAGGATTTCTTATCTGCGTCCATCAGGCCGGAAATCCGAACGGAGATTTGCGAAATCATCCGCTGGATACTTTCCAACTGACCTGTGTAAACACCTGTGAAACCTAATCCGAGACACGTGTAAAAGATGATCAGCCGTTGCGTCGCGGCGTCACTGGGATCCGCCAATTCCGCATCGAGCAGATCGAAAAATTTCTCATCTCCGGCCAGTTCGTTTCGTTCCCGGCCCAACTCCACCCAATCGTCCGCAAAGGGCAGATCGCTCTCCTTGATCATGAAATCGGCAAAGAAAACAAGAGGCAATTCGACTTTTTCATACTGCGTTACCAGTTCGGGATGAATCGAGGTTGCTGCCTTCATCTCATTGAATATCTTTATGACGTCGTTTCGGACCTCATCCATCCCCATGGTACGCCCCATTCGAGCCGACCGGCGCAACCGACACACATACTGAAAGAGCGGTTCACACAATTCAAGCAGCGTCATTTGCCATCCTCCGTATCAGGAACAGTCATATAGAGCGTAATCTCAAAGTCGGACGTTTCAACACCGGGCCACCGCACAGCAATCGCTCGCTCCTGTTGTATCCGGTCCCATAGTCGGGTACTTTCCGCGCGCATGATCCGAAAATAATGCAAGCCTACCTGGGCCGGCAGTTCTACGGGTGGATACAATTCCTGGGTGAGTTGCACGCCGAACACTCGCTGCTTAGCAAGACTTCGGGGCATCAGCTTGAACTTGTCGCGGTCCAATACCAATTTCGCCAATTCGGACGGATCTTGCTTCGTCTTGATGGCCAGAAAATATTCATTCGGCAACGATAACGCTTCCTCGGTGAGTGTCCCCGCAAAGAAGTTCTCCTCATGGTCCAGAACGAGGGGGATCTTCATATACTTGGCTCGTACGGCGCCTTTGAGGAGCCCCCGAATGCGGGTGGAAAGGTCGTTGAAAACAACGGCCGGATTATCATGATCGTATGCCACAACCTCAAACTGATCGCGGTCAGGCCGCAGGGCGGCGAGTTCTCCAAGCAGTTCCGTCAACGTCAGATACATCTGAAACGGTGCAACTCTGCCGGGGAGCATAATCAGAGGACTCAACTGAGCACTGAAACGATTGAGCGTTCTCAGACGCAGCATTTGTTCAAATTGAACACCCCGCATATTCTCAACGCTGAAACCACCCCGGTTGATCTGAACAACCAGTTCATTTCGGCTGGCCATAACCTGGTTGGCTAAATCCACCAGGAGCTCTCGCAGGACGGACGAGCCGCTAACGACAAAGCATGGTGGGATGTACGTCGGATCCCGCCGAGGCAATCCGATCTCTTCGCCCGCCCCATGGATGATTTTCACCAACGGCAACACTTCAAGATCGGAGCGGTCATCCTGGTCCAGCAACAGTCTGGCATTGATCTGACGAACCAGTATAGGCTGCGGATTATCGCCTGTGTTTTCATCGGTTTTCTCAATCTCAGTGACGCAATACGTGCGTTTGGTCCGCCAATCCTGGTCATCTCCTTTTTCAACAACATTGCCTCGAGAACGGTACCACACAGGGACGCCAAGACTTATCGTCAAAGCGCCGCTGGTAGACGCGAATGCCTGCTTGATATCCAGGGAGGGCAGATGCGTGTTGTCCGGAACGTTTACTTCAAGCCCGCTCGGCATGATGGCGCGCAGGCGGACGAACGAGAATCTCATATTCTCCAACTGATCGTCAGATATCCTTGCCTCTATCACACCATAGGGATAGCTCCAAATCAGACGAGATTGCCTTATAAACTTCTCCAGAATATTCCTTTGCATGATCTGAAGGTGGTGAGGCTGAAGGAAAAGTCCCTCACTCCAATGAATTTCGCTTTCTATAGCCATACAGCATTCCTCTGCATTAACGTTATCGCCCCATTCCTTTTGTTAGCGACTCCACGTAATCAACGATGGCCTTTCTGATCTCCATGTCAATCGCGTCCTCATTCAATGTCTCAGCTAGTTCCACGTATTTTCGCCAGCATTTCACTTCGTGACTGACAAAAACGCTTCCAGGCTCCATTTTCACCAGAGCCGCAATCTCAGAGGGTGAAAACCTGGCGAGGTGGCGTCTCGCAAACTGCCCACTCGCCCGGCTAACCGCGGTGATCATGGCAGCAATCAGTTTTTGCAGGACCTTTAGATCCTCGTCAACCGAACGATTGGACACCTCAGCGTCTTTGCACAAAAACTGCCCGATCTTTTTCGCCAGAGCGCCCTGGGGACGGACGGTGGATCGGGGTGACAGTGTGCGCCACGTGTTCCAAACCACAGGCTCGAGCTTTAAAACGAACTCGACAAGCATGGCGCCCAGTTCGACCAGTTCTTTGGTTTCGAGACTTCGCTCACTCTTTATCTGGAGCTTTACCCTGAGTTCTTTGTCCAGGTCAACGGAATCATCGAGCTTAACGTCCCTCCTCAGCCCCACCTCCTGCAGACTCTTGTCAATAATGACCTTCTGCTCTTCCGAAAGAGTCGGAATGATTTCTAATAGATTTTGAATCAAAAAATCAACATTTCTGAGTCTCGACTCCCCACCCATTGAACCGCTTTCTCCTTCTGCCCCTCCCTCGGCGGGCTTCGCAGCGAAACTGCCGGTCGGGAACCGTTCCAGAAGTTTTTTTAAGAATTCTTCCCGTTCAGTCGGTAAGATGGTCGCCAAGACCTTCTCAATCTCTTCGCAGAGGTAGTCTCTTCTTGTTTGATCGCTCTCGTCTGCAAAGTCAGCTTGTATCAAACGAAGCCTATTCACAGTCTCATGAATGCGACAATCCATCTTGTCTTGATCATTTGCGGGCATGATCCTTCAACATTCCTCGTATTATCTGTTCACTGTGATTTTCGACCCTACTTTCTGTATTGTCAACCGAAAAAGGGAGCAGGGAAGGTCCGCGTGAAGCCCGAGACAGGTTATGCCTGCAAAGACCTGAGCACAAGACCATCGGCATCGTTTTCGAACTTCTTGGCACCAAGCCAGGTTGACCATCCCAGTTGTCCCGTTCCATCCAAACATATCCCCGGAATCTCAACAGCTCTCAATATTAACTGAAGCTCCCACCGAAACTCGTCTCCCGCATAGTTCCTG
>Ga0272442_10008788_pt1 | contig 12735 bp, 10 predicted proteins | sample SSMForm2O_FD_200262 | JGI IMG/M metagenome (GOLD analysis project Ga0272442, IMG submission 200262) | Marine sediment archaeal communities from Little Sippewissett salt marsh, Falmouth, MA, United States - SSM-Form-2O | ecosystem: Environmental > Aquatic > Marine > Wetlands > Sediment ... | reverse complement strand
CGGAGACCCGGGCCGGGCTTGAGGCCGGCCCGGCCGGGGAGGCGAAAGGCCCCGGTACTGGAGATCCGCGGGACTGAGAGCGCGGCGAAAGCCGAGACCGGCGTTGTTGTGCGATTTTGTTGACAAACGGATATCCCCCTGATTAGAATTCAGTGATTCCTGCAGGCAAGTTGGCGTCCGGGTGATAAGCGGCCCGGCGCGGCGACGCAGCTCCGCGGTGCGGAAACAGCGTCCGCGTACATTACAGGCTTGACACCGCTGCCTGCAAGGGTCATGCTGTAAAAAAAGGAGGAATTAATGAGAAAGTCCCTAGCTATCTTCCTGGTTCTCACCCTGGTGGTGGGAATCGCCTTTTTCGGCTGCAAGAAAAAAGAGCCGGAAATGACCACACTGGTCTACGCCACCACCGAGTCGATCACCAACATGGACACATCCAATGCCTACGACTTCCACACCTGGGAGCTGTTCCAGAACATCAATGTGGCGCTCCTGACCTATGCGCCCGGCACCACCGACCTGATACCCGGCCTGGCGGAGAGTTACACGGCGAACGACACCGCCGACGAGTACACCTTCAAGCTGCGGCCGGGCTTGAAGTTCTCCGACGGCACTCCCTTCACCGCCGAGGCGGTAAAATGGTCCATCGACCGGGTGATCGCTCTGGAGGGGGATCCCTCCTGGCTGGTAGTGAGCTTCGTGGATTCTGTCGAAGTGATTGACGACCTGACGGTCAAGTTCAACCTGACCGGGCCGGTGGGCTTCTTTCCTTCGCTGGTGGCCTCGGTGCCCTACCAGCCCCTGAATCCCGCCATCTACCCGGAGGACCGCTGGATCAACGATCCTGAGGAGCTTGAAGGCGGCGTGCTCACCGGCATGGGGCCCTACAAGCTGACCAGTTTCAAGCGGGACGAGGAGCTTATCCTGGACGCCAACCCCAACTACTACGGGGAGAAGCCCAAGATCGACCGCATCGTGATCCGCTACTTCGCCGACGCCACCACCATGCGCCTGGCATTGGAAAAGGGAGAGGTGGACCTGGTCTACAAGACCCTGAATCCCTCGGACATCGAGGATCTGGCCGGCATGGACGAGTTCAAGTACTACAAGATGCCCGGGCCCTACATCCGCTACCTCTGCTTCGAGACCTCTGAAGGGTTGTTCTCAGACAAGCGCCTGCGCCAGGCCGTAGCCGCTTTGATCGACCGCCAGGACATCATCGACAAGGTCTTCCTGGGGCAGAATGAGCCCCTTTACTCCATGGTACCCAACGGCATGATCTACCACACCGACGAGTTCAAGACTGAGCTGGGCGACGGCAATGTTGAGCTGGCCGAAAAGCTTTTGGCCGAAGCCGGCTACACGGCGGCCAACCCCCTGGAGTTCGAGCTCTGGTATCCCCCCCAGCACTACGGTGACACCGAGGTGGACATGGTGGAGGTCATGAGGGTCCAGTTCGAGAAGACCCCGGCGGTCAAGGTGGAGCTGAAACCCGCCGAGTGGGCCACCTACATCGCCAACCTGGACACCAAGCAGATGAAGGTCTTCACTTTAGGCTGGTATCCAGACTACATCGATCCGGACAACTACACCGCCGCCTTTGCCAGCTCAGACGGCTCCCCGGGCATGGGCATCTACTTCTCCGACCCGGAGTGGGACGCCCTCTTCGTGCAGGAGCAGACCTCCGTCGACCCGGCTGAGCGGGAGATGGTGTTCGAGAAGATGCAGAAGCTCTGGGCCGACGAGGTGCCCACGGCGCCCATCTTCCAGGGCAACCTGCACCTGTTCACAAAGCCCAACGTAGGGGGCGTCAAGATCGGGCCCCCCCTGATCTTCAACTACGACCAGCTTTTCTTTGAATAAAAAATCCGGCCGCTGCTCCCGGGGGGGCTTCAACGTGCTCCCCGGGGCGCGGCTCTTTATCAACGCTGGATAAGCCGGTCCGCAATCTATGAAGAACCTGCTCAAATACGCGGTGACCCGCGTGTTCCTGACCATCCCTATGCTCTTCATACTGCTCTCCCTGGTGTTCGTGATCTTGAGGGTCATGCCCGGGGATCCGGTGGCCGCCATGCTGGGGGGGCACGCCCCCCCGGAGGTGATTGCCGCCAAGCGGGAAGAGCTGGGCTTGAATAAGCCGATGATCGTCCAGTACGGCGAGTACCTGGCGCAATTGGCCCGCTTCGACCTGGGCGATTCGATGATCTTCGACCAGAAGGTCGGCACACCCATTGCCGAGAAGCTCCCGGCAACCCTGGAGCTGACCATTACCGGTATGGCCTTCACTTTACTCATCGGCGTGCCGTTGGGGGCCTACGCGGCCAGCCGCCGGCGCACGGGGCGGGACTTCGGCATCCGCCTCTACGGCAATGTGGCCTACTGCATCCCCGTCTACTGGATGGGGCTGATGCTGCAGCTGGTCTTCGGGGTCTGGCTGGGCTGGCTGCCCATCGCCGGCCGCACCAGCCCGCGGGTGTTTGCCTCGCTGTTCGAGAAGACCGGCTTCTATGTCATCGACACTCTCCTGGCGGGCAACTTCGCCGCCTTAGGGGATGTGCTGCTGCACCTGTTCTTGCCCTCCCTGACCCTGGGGATCGTGCTCTCCGGGATATTCGTGCGCCTGACCCGGGCCAACATGCTGGATGTCTTAAAGAGCGACTATGTGCTGGCCGCCCGGGCGCGGGGCATCCCGGAAAACAAGGTGGTCTACCGCCACGCCCTCAAGAACGCCTTCATCCCCATCCTGACCATGATGGGGCTGCAGTTCGCGATTCTCCTGGCCGGGGCCATCCTCACGGAATCCACCTTCTCCTGGCCGGGCATGGGCCGGCTGCTTCTGGAGCGCATCCGCCTGCGGGACTATCCCACCATCCAGGGGGTGATCGTGGTCTTCGCACTGTTCGTCAGCCTGGTTTCCCTGCTGGTGGACCTGATCTACGCCCTGATCGACCCCAGGGTCAAGTACTAGGAGGCAAGCAGTGGTATCCGGAGCGAAATACTCCCCCGCCTCGTTCCTAAGCAGGCTGATGAAACCCTTCATTACCGCTCACAAACGCTACGGCACCGAGTGGTGGATACTCATCGCCGGGGCGCTGATCATACTGTTCATGATCTACATGGCGCTGTTTCCCTCCACTTTGGCGCCCTACGACCCCTCGGACCAGGCCGCCGGTCCCCAGCTCGGGGAGCCCAGCCGGGCCTATCCCATGGGTACGGACAACCTGAGCCGGGACGTCCTCAGCCGGGTGATTCACGGCTCCCGCACCATATTGGGGGTGGCCTTCGCGGCCGCCATCTTGAGCTCGCTCATTGGCATTCCTTTGGGCCTGCTTTCCGGGTTCATCGGCGGCATCCCGGACCGCATACTGTCCCTGGTAATGGACTCGGTCTATTCCTTCCCCGGGCTGATTTTGGCCATCGCCTTTGCCGCCATGCTGGGGCCCGGGGTGGTGAACATCACTTTGGCGGTGGCGGTGATCTACATTCCCACCTACTTCCGCCTGGTACGGGGCCAGACCTTGAGCATCAAGGAGGAGCTCTACGTGGAGGCGGCCCAGGCCATCGGCGCCCGGCGCTGGACGATATTGTTGAAGTATATCTTTCCCAATGTGATCGCCACCGTGGTGGTGGTCTTCTCCCTGAACATCGCCGACGCCATCATGACCGAGGCGGCCCTCTCCTACATCGGGCTGGGGCTGCCCGCGGGCATCCCGGACTGGGGCCGGGATTTGTCCATGGGCAAGAAGTTTTTGCCTTCCGGGGTCTGGTGGATGATCACCTACCCGGGGCTGATGATCGTGATTCTGGCTTTGGGATTCACCATGCTGGGTGAGGGCCTGAGCGAAATCCTCAATCCCCGCCTCCTGGAGCGCTAGATGAGCGAGCACGTCCTGGAGATCAAGAACCTCACCATCGACTATCCCATCTCAATCGGCACGGTGCGGGCGGTGGAGGATGTCAGCATCAGCCTGCGCCGGGGCGAGGTGCTGGGCCTGGTGGGCGAGTCGGGCTGCGGCAAGTCCACCCTGGGACTGTCCATCCTCAAGCTGGTGCGGCCCCCGGGCCGGATCAGCGGCGGACAGATACTCTACCACGGCCGGGACGTGGCCGCCATGCCGGATAAGGAGATCCTCAAGCTGCGGGGCCAGAACATCGCCATGGTCTTCCAGAACCCGCTGACCTCCCTGAATCCCCTTTTCCGCCTGGATCGCCAGTTTCTGGAAACCATCCGCCAGCACGATCCAGGGGTCAAGAAGGAAGACGCCATCAGCCGTGCCGAAAAGGTGCTGGAGAGCCTGGGGATAGAAAAGAAGCGACTGTTCGAGTATCCCCACCAGCTGTCCGGGGGCATGCGCCAGCGCATCATGATCGGGCTGGGCCTGATCATGGACCCGGATGTGGTCATAGCCGACGAGCCCACCACCTCCCTGGACGTGATCGTGGAGGCGGGCTTCATCGACCTGCTCAACCGCCTGCGCGATCAGTTCTCCCTGTCGATTATCCTGATCACCCACAACCTGGGCCTGGTGGCGGAGATCGCCGACAGGGTGGCGGTCATGTACGCGGGCAGGATCGTGGAGGTGGGCAAGGCGGACCGGATCTACCACCACCCCCTCCATCCCTACACTCAAGGGTTGATCGGCTGCGTGCCCAACATCAAGCTCGACCAGGAGGAACTGGTAACCATGGGGGGCAATCCCCCCGACCTGGTCAACCCACCTCACGGCTGCCGCTTCCATCCCCGCTGTCCCCGGGCTATGGACATCTGCCGCCGGCAGGCTCCGCCCCTGAAGACCCACGCCGGCGGCCAGCGTGCGGCCTGCTGGCTTTATGAAAACAAAGAGGCATCCGCATGAGCGTTCTCTTCAATGTGGAATCCCTGACCAAGGAGTTCCCGGTCCACACCTCTCTCGTGGATATGCTTTTTGCCGGCCGGCACCGCCCGGTGGTGCACGCCGTGGACGACATCAGCTTCGAGGTCCGCAAGGGCGAGGTTCTGGGCCTGGCCGGGGAGAGCGGCTCCGGCAAGTCCACCACCGGCAGGCTGCTGTTGCGCCTGATCGATCCCACCGGCGGCCGCATCAGCTACCACGGCGAGGACATGGTCCGCATTTCCCGCCGCCGGCTCGAAGCGCTGCGCGCCCGGCTGCAGATCGTGTTCCAGGATCCCAATTCCTCCTTGAGCCCGCGCATGAGTGTGGGCCAGGCCATCGGGCATCCCTTAAAAATCCACGGTTTGGCTGCCGCCGCCGGGCGCAAAGAGCGCATCCTCGACCTGATGGAAAAGGTGGGCCTGACCCCGGCGGAATTCCTCTACCGCAAGTACCCCCACCAGCTCTCCGGGGGGCAGTGCCAGCGGGTGGTGCTGGCCAGGGCCCTGGTGACCAATCCGGAGTTCATCGTGGCCGACGAGCCCATCGCCATGGCCGACGTGTCGGTGCGGGCCCTGATATTGGAGCTCATGAAGCAGCTCAAGGCGGAGTTCGACCTTACCTACCTGTTCATCACCCATGACCTGGCCACGGCCAAATACCTCTGCGACCGCATCGCCATCATGTACCTGGGCCGTATCGTGGAGGTGGGCAGCCGGGACGAGCTCTTCAGCCGGCCCCACCATCCCTACACCAGGGCCCTGCTGGAGGCCGTGCCGGTGCCCGATCCCGACAAGCGCCGTACTGCGGAGGTGGTGCGGGGCGAAATCCCCTCGGCCATCGAGCCCCCGGCGGGCTGCCACTTTCATCCCCGCTGCAAGTTCGCCATGCCGCGCTGCCGGGAAGGGCGTCCCCCCTTGAAGGAAGTTGCTCCGGACCATTTCTCGGCCTGCCTCCTGGACTAGGCTCCTCGGATCCCCCCCCTGGGGGGACGAAAATTCTTGACTTGCCGTGTCAGGTTTCACTATTCTTTCAGTATAAACCGTATAAAAAAAGGAGTCTGACATGATCGCGAAAAAGATGCAGGATGCGTTGAACGCGCAGATAAACGCCGAGCTCTACTCGGCCTATCTCTACCTGGCCATGGCCGCCTGGTTCGAGGACCAGAACCTCAAGGGCATGGCGCACTGGATGGAAAAGCAGGCCGCCGAGGAGTACGAGCATGCCAAAAAGTTCTATGATTTTATCTTCGAGCGGGGAGGGCGGGTCACCCTGAAGGCCATCGACGAGCCGCCGGCGGCCTGGAAGTCGCCCCTGGAGGTGTTCCGGGAGTCCTACGCTCACGAACAGAAAGTGACTTCACTCATCTACGACCTGGTGGAACTGGCTTCAGCGGAGAAGGACCACGCCGCTTCCGTGCTGCTCGACTGGTATGTGGAGGAGCAGGTGGAGGAAGAGGCCAGCGCTTCCGAGATCGTGGCGCAGCTGGAGGCCGTCAAGGAATCCGCACCGGCGCTGTTCATGCTCGACGCCAAGCTGGGCCAGCGGGAGTGAGAAAACGGCAAGGAAAGTTTGCTTGTCATTCCCGAGGGCAATGCTGTATGCTTTTAGGCGAACACCACTAAAGGGGGCGAGAACATGAAGAAGTATGTCTGCACGGTCTGTGGTTATGTTTATGATCCCGCGGAGGGCGATCCGGACAGCGGCGTCGCGGCGGGAACCGCCTTCGAGAATATCCCGGATGACTGGGTCTGCCCGGTCTGCGGAGCGGGTAAGGAGGACTTCGAGCTCGAAGAGTAGGGACTGCCTTACCTCGTGAGTGTCGGAATAAAACCTACCGCCCCGGCGCCGGTCACCGGCAGCCGGCGGTAGGTTTTTTTTGGAATGGAGAATGAAGCCGTCGTTTGAAACCCTGAGCGCGCTTTGCCCTGATGTGGGTGCGGAGTTGATCCGTACCCATCTGGAGAGGCTGGAAGACAGCTACTTCGAGCTCTTCGACGACGCCCGGGTCTGTGACCACCTGCGCGCCCTGGAGCGGCTCTCTCCTGAAGCGCCGGTGCAGATGGTCGTACGCATCGGGGAAAACAGGACCGTGGAATGCACGGTGCTGGCCTTTGATTACCCCGGAGAGTTCTCGGTGATCAGCGGCATCCTCGGCGCATCGGGAGTCAACATCCTTTCCGGCGACATCTTCACTTACGAGCGGGCTCCTGACATGAAGCCCGGGCCATCTCAGCTCCATCGGGGGAGGCGCGCCGCTCACGGCCCCGAGGGTACCTCTTACAGTGCAACGTTGAGGCGGCGGCGGATCATCGACACCTTTTCCGGGCAGCTTGACAGCGACCTGCCCCTGGAGCGCTGGACCGGGGCCCTGCGGGAGAAGCTCGGCGAAGCGGTGGGCCTGCTGGAAGCGGGCCGCTCCGGCGCCTCCCTGGACCTGGCCAAGCAGAAGGTCAACGAGCAGGTGGCGGAGCGCCTGGCGCTGCTGCAGCTCAAGGCGGACCGGGCCCTCTATCCCGTGCACATCGAGGTGGACAACGACAACCCGAAGCGCACCCGCCTGAAGATCACCACCCAGGATACCCCCTTTTTCCTCTACGCCCTGAGCACGGCCCTGGCCCTGCAGGGGGTGACTATCGAATCGGTGCGCATCCGGACCGAGGGCAGCCGCGTCGAGGATGAGTTCGCTTTGCTGGACGCCCAGGGCCGGAAGATCACCGACCCCGATCTCTTGAACCGGGTCAGGCTGTCGGTGCTGCTGACCAAGCAGTTCACCTACTTCCTGGGCTCGGCCCCGGACCCCTATGCCGCTCTCTGCCGCTTCGAGCAGCTCACCGGCGAGGTCCTGAGCCTGCCCGAGCAGGGGCGCTGGCTGGAGCTGCTCTCCAATCCCCACCTGCTCCGCGACCTGGCCCGCCTGCTGGGCACCAGCGATTTCCTCTGGGAGGAATTCATCCGCCTGCAGTATGAAACCCTGCTTCCCATGCTGGAGCCCCACCTGCAGGGGCAGCGCTTTGCCGCTCCCCCTGAAACTCTGCCGGAGCGCCTGGCCGCCGTACTGGCGGAGTCAAAGAGCTGGGAGGAGAAGCGCAAGGCCCTGAACCGGCTCAAGGACCGGGAGATATTCCTCCTCGACCTTGATCATATCCTCACCCCCGGAATCGATTTCCGCGACCTGAGCCAGGGGCTGACCCGGCTGGCGGAAACCGTGGTGGAGGCGGCAGTCAGGCTCAGCTATGAGCGCCTGGCATCATGCCACGGCGCGCCCCAGACAGTGGCGGGCCTGGAAGCCCGCTACGCTGTTTTCGGCCTGGGCAAGCTGGGAGGAGCCGGACTGGGATACGCCTCGGACATCGAGCTGCTGCTGGTTTACAGCGACAGCGGCTCCACCGGGGGCAAGCGGGTTGTTTCCAATGCCGAGTTCTTCGACCGGCTGGTGCGCGACGGCACCCGACTGATCGAGGCCAAGCAGGAGGAGATCTTCCACGTGGACCTTCGCTTGAGGCCCTACGGCCTGGCCGGGCCGGCGGCCTGCAGCCTGGAGAGCTTCTGCCGCTACTACGGAGCAGGGGGAGAAGCCCACGCCCTGGAGCGCCTGGCCCTGGTGCGCCTGCGGGCCATCGGCGGCGATGAAGAGCTGGGCGCCCAGATCGAGCGGCTGCGTGACGAGATGCTCTACGCGGGCAGCCCCCTGCCGCTGGAGGAGCTGCGCATTGCGCGGCAGAAGCAGTTCGAGGATAAAACCCCCGCCGGGGGTCTGAACGCCAAGTTCAGCCCCGGGGCTTTGGTGGACCTGGAGTATACGGTCCAGCTGCTCCAGGTCGGTTTCGGCAGCGCCGCGGGCAGCCTGCGTACGCCGCGGATCTGGGAAGCCCTGGACAGCCTGGCGGCGGAGGGCATTCTTCAGCCCCTGGAGGCGGAGCGCATCCGCACCGCTTACACCTTTTTCCGCCGTCTGATCAACAGCCTGCGCATGCTCCGGGGCTCAGCCCGGGACCTGATGCTGCCGGCCTTGGTTTCGGACGAGTACATCCACCTGGCCCGGCGCATGGGCTACCGGACCGGCGCCGTTCTCTCGCCGGCCCGGCAGCTGCACCTGGAATTCGAAACCCATACGGCCTCTATCCGGGTCTTTGTGGAGGCCCACCTGGGACGCGACTCGCTGCCCGGCCCTGCGGCGGGAAATGTGGCCGACCTGATTCTTTCGGAGCAGCTGCCCGAGCCGCTGCGGCGTACCATTCTGGTCAAGGCGGGCTTCAAGGACCCGGAGCGGGCCGAGGTCAACCTCCACAGCCTGGCCGGTCGGGGGGCACGGAACGATTTCGCCCGGCTGGCCGTGCTGGCCACTGATTTCCTCCAGCACCAGCCCGAGCCCGACATGGCGCTGAACAACTGGGAGCGCTTCACCCGCTCGCAGCGGGACCCGGGCCGGCACTACCGGCTGCTTCTCGCTCAGCCGCGGCGGCTGGATATTCTGATGAGCATCTTCTCGGGCAGCCAGTTCTTGTCCGACGTGCTGATCCGCAACCCGGAGTTTTTCGGCTGGGCGACTTTGCCGGAAAACCTGCGCCGCGTGCGGACCCGGGAGCAGGTGGAGGCGCTGTTCGAGTCGCTGTCCTCCCGGGCTGAAAGTCACGCAGAGTGGCTGCAGCTGCTGCGCCGCTACCGTCTGCGGGAGATCCTGCGTATCGGGATCCGGGACATTTTCCTGGGGCGCCCCCTGGAGACGATCGTCGAAGAGCTGAGCAGTGTGGCCGAGGCCGTGGTAGAGGTCAGCCTGCGGCGTATCTGGAAAGAGCGCGGCCGGGAAGATTTAAGCGGTGATTTCTGTATCCTGGCCTTCGGCAAGCTGGGGGGAGCGGAGCTGAACTACTCCTCCGACCTGGACCTTTTGGGCCTCTATAAGGATGCCGGCGGCCCGAAGGAGCCGGAGGAGTACCGCCAGGTCATGGAAACTCTGCGTCATGACCTGAGCCGACACCTGGAGGAGGGCATTGCCTACCGGGTGGATTTGCGGCTGCGTCCCTACGGCAAGTCCGGGGAGCTGGCCTACTCGCTGGACGGGATGGTCCGCTATTTCCAAAAAGAAGCTTCCACCTGGGAGGTCCAGGCCCTGATCAAGGCGAGGCCGGTGGCGGGGAATCTCGATCTGGGCCGGGATTTTCTCGAGCAGGTGAGGCCGGGCGCGTCCGGCTCGCCCGCTGAGGTGGTCGAGTCGATCGAGAAGATGCGTGCCTTGACCCTGCGGAAGCTGGCCCGGGCAAGGTCGCGGGCCACCAACATCAAGCAGGACAGCGGGGGAATCCGGGATATCGAGTTTCTGGTTCAGGGACTGCAGCTCATCCACGCCGACCGGGTGCTGGGGGAGGCTGACTTTCCCGGGGCCGGAAACACCTGCCGGGCTTTGGACAGCCTGCGGCGGATGGGGGTCCTGAGCCCGGACGCTGCCGGGCAGCTCAAGCGGGATTATATTTTTCTGCGCCGTCTCGAGCACTACCTGCAAATCTACGAGGACCGGCAAACTCACACCCTGCCCCAGGACCGGGGCGAGCTCGACGCCCTGGCCCGGCGGCTCGAAGGCGGAGTGACCAGTGCGGAACAGTTCCTGGCCCGCCTGGAGGCCTGCCGCCGGCGGGTGGAGGCGGCCTACCGCGACCATCTGTTGAGTGCCGCCGGAAGTGGTTCCAACACGGCCGCCGGCACCGGTGACGCCGGCCCGGACGCCTGAATTTTTTCAGTTTTTAGCTGCAACACAGTTGCAAAACTAAACAGCTGCGGTTACACTGCTCTCCATGAATACCGAAAACCGGCTGACCCAGGCCGGCCTGCGGGTGACCCCGGTTCGAAAATGCGTGCTGGCCGAGCTGATTCGGGCGGGCTATCCCCTGTCACAACCGGAGCTGGCGGCCATGAAGGACCTTCACAACTACGACCGGGTTACCCTCTACCGCACCCTGAACAGGCTCAAGGAGGCGGGGGTGGTGCATGCCGTCCAGGGCATGGACGGCGCCTGGCGTTTCTGCGCCCATTCTCCCCACACCAGCGGCTGCCCGGGCAATCACCCGCATTTCCTCTGCCTGGGCTGCGGCCGCATGCGCTGCCTCACCGGGCAGAAGATGCCCCATGTCGAGGTGCCGCCGGACGTGCAGGTCCAGGGCAAGCAGCTGGTAGTCTACGGCCTCTGCAGCAAATGCGCGGCCGCCCGAAGCGGAAAGGAAGCGGAATGACCCGGGAACAGGCAGAGTGCGTCATGCTGGCGGCCGGCGCTTCCAGGCGCATGAAAACCTGGAAGATGATGCTGCCCTTCGAAGAAGCCACCATCATCGAGTGCAGCGTGCGCCGGGCCCTGGAGGCCTGCTCCCGGGTGGTGGTGGTCACCGGCTTTCGCGGTGAAGAGCTGGAGGCTCTGTTCGCCGGCTGCGACCGGGTCGAATGCGTCCGCAACGATCACTATGAGCTGGGGATGCTCAGCTCCGCGCAAGCCGGGGCCGCCCGGGTGCAAACGGAGAGGTTTTTCATCGCCCTGGGAGATATGCCCCTGGTGACTCCCGAGCTCTACCGGCTGCTTTTGACCTATAGCGGGGTGGACGCGGTGATTCCCAAGTACCTGGGTAAGAAGGGCCACCCTTTGCTGGTCTCCCGGGCGGTGCGGGAAAGCCTTTTGTGTTTTGACGAGACCCAGACCCTGCGGGAGGTCCTGGCTTTGTACCCCACACTGGCGGTGCCGGTGGAGAGCCGGCATGTTCTCCACGACATCGACGACCCCGAGGACTACGAAGCGCTGCGCACCGGCCCGCAGGAAACGGGCGCGAAATGATCGACGTCGCCGGGCTGACCGTCCGCTACGCTGAGGATCCGGTGCTCCGGAACTTGAGCTTCCGGGTAAAGGAGGGGGAGTTCGTTCTGGTCACCGGACCCACCGGCTGCGGCAAGAGCACCCTGGCCCTGACCCTCTGCGGCCTGTTGCCGGGCGTCCGCCCCGCCCGGGTGGAGGGACGCATTTCCGTGGCGGGAGTGGATGCCCGCAGCCGCCGGCCCCATGAGCTGGCGCAAAGCATCGGGATCGTGTTCCAGAATCCCGCCGCCCAGATTTTCAATGGCACAGTCGAGGATGAAGTGACCTTTGCGCCCCGCAACCTGGGGCTGTGCGCCGAGGAGGTCAGCGGGCGCACCAGCCGGGCCCTGGAAAGCGTGGGCATCAATCACCTGCGCTCCCGGGCGATACGAACCCTGTCGGCGGGGGAAAAGCAGCGCCTGGCCATCGCCTCGGTCTTAAGCCTGAATCCGCGCATTCTGGTTTTGGACGAGCCCACCGCCAACCTGGATTGGCGGGGCGTGGAGATGCTGGTCTCCACCCTCATTCGCCTGAACCGGGAGCAGGGCCTGACCGTTCTGGTCATCGAGCATCGACTGCCGGCTTTTTACCGCCCCGCAGGCAGAATGCTGGTGCTCCGGAAAGGCGAGCTGGCGGCGGACGGGGCCCCGGAACAGGTTCTGACCGACCGGCAGCGGCTGGTCGACCTGGGGCTGCGCTTTCCCCGGCGCACCTTCAGGGGCGGATTCGAGCGCTACGTCCCTAAAGGGATTCGTTCCCTCCAGCGCCCCGGGCAGGAACCCCTGGTAACCCTAAAAGGAATCTGCGCCCACTACGGCAGGCGCCGGGTTTTGCACGATATCAGCTGCAGTTTATACCCGGGGGAGTTCGCCGTTCTGGTTGGGGACAACGGGGCCGGCAAGAGCTCCCTGGCCGGGGTGCTGGCCGGCCTGGTCAGGCCGCGGCAGGGCAAAGTGGTCTGGGCGCGCTCCCTGCGCCGGCTGGCCCCGGGCCGGCGGGTGGGCTTTCTCTTTCAAAACGCCTTCGACCAGC
>Ga0272442_10008787_pt1 | contig 12736 bp, 9 predicted proteins | sample SSMForm2O_FD_200262 | JGI IMG/M metagenome (GOLD analysis project Ga0272442, IMG submission 200262) | Marine sediment archaeal communities from Little Sippewissett salt marsh, Falmouth, MA, United States - SSM-Form-2O | ecosystem: Environmental > Aquatic > Marine > Wetlands > Sediment ... | reverse complement strand
CTGATAATGCTCGTAGTAGTCTCTGTATTGTTTTACCTCGGGATTTTGAATCCTAGGGCAGTTGCCCCGAACAGCCTCACTTTCCCTGCTGGGATGACTGCGGTTGACTTCCGGCTTGATGGAGAAGGCAAGCTTTACTTGTTGCTGGGGCAGGCTACTGGCGACGAGATTATTGTCACGCACGTTCTTTGCTCTACAGATGAAGGCGGTGACACTCCCCAGGGAACCGTGGTTAACGTGGCAGTGCCCAATGGTGAGAGCGAGGTTGTTGCTAACGGCATCCAGTGTATGGGCATACAGCCGGGTACAACGTACTACAAGGGAAAAGTCACTATCTACTACACTCCTACAACAAAGTCTTTCACGCAAAAAGTAGTGGGTGACTTGGCGCACAGGATACAGTCAGGCAGTGGCTCAGGAACTTATCCCACTAACACCCCAAGCGGCGGGGCCACGACTACGCCTACCAGCGGTGGCGAATCACCTGCGCCTACAGGAACTCTCCCAAGCTGCTTAGAAGCGGAAATGCCTGCTTGCAACGGTGACTGCGGGGGAAGCGGGGTTTGCATGTATGCGCCTTCTGAGCCGAACTGCGTTTGTGTTTATGAGGAGCCGAACTGCATTGATGCTTGCGGCGAGGTGATAACAACCCCAGGGGATTACACTCTTTGCAATGATTTGATGGCTTCAGCTGGCCAGGCTTGCATTACTTTTGCTTCTGGCTCAGAGGGCTCCAGCCTTGACTGTTTTGACCAGGCCCTGGGCGCTGGCGCAGAACAGCATGTCATAGAAGGGCCTGGTTCATCCCAGGGCTCTACCGGCATAGTCGTTAACGCGGATAACATCCAGATTAATGAGTGTATCGTAATGTACCATGGACTAGGATTGTCCGTGAATGCTAACAACCTCATGGTTACTTACAGTACGTTTAACGAGAATTACAATGGAATGGAGTTAAACCCATCAGGAGGATCGGCGTCTTCTTGTAGTTTCAGTAATGTTAACTCTAATGGTAATGAGTATTACGGTCTTGGTCTGCAGGGCGGTACTAATCCGGTTTCCTCAAACTCTTTCAGCGAGTGCGAGTTTGACCAGAACGGTGCTTACGGGGTTTACTTTTATGGTGAAAACACTGACTCTAACGTTTTCTCTCTTTGCACGATGAGGGACAACACACAAGACGGGGTTTACATTGGTACAGGTGTAAACGGTAACACGTTTACGGATAATATTGTAACAGGAAACGGTAACGTGGACTTTGATTGCAGTCTTCCCATGAGCGCCCAATCAGAGTCAGGTAACACTTGCGATACTGTAGCGCGGTGTGGTGACCCGGCTTATGCGCCTAACGACTGGCTCGAAAGCTGTCCAGGAGGCGGTGGGCCAACTTCAACACCCACTCCGGAGTATATTGAGCTTGCTTGCGGTGACACTATAGCCGCTCCAGGCCAATACACTATTCCTAATGGGGGATTGAGTAATTATGATAACCCCGCAGGTGATGGTGGAACTTGCATAACTTTTGAGTCCGGCTCTGATGGTGCTGTGTTGGATTGCTTTGGAGAGACAATAGAAGGCAGCAACAAGTATTTGTCAGGTTATGATCACGGTATTGGGGTTTATGTCGGCGCAGTTGATGGCATAACTATACGCAACTGTGATATTACACAATTTAATTGGGGGATTTATACGAACGGGGCCACTAACTCGCACATAGAGAATTGCCCGCACATTGATAGAAACTCGTACCAGGGCATAATACTCCGCGACCAGTCTGAAAACAATCACATACTCAATAATTACATTCATGATAATATGCGGGATGGCATTGTCTTGACTGATGTGAGCATAAATAACCAGGTTGACGGCAACACTGTTTGCGGCAACAACTTGGATGGTAATCCATCTTATTATGACATTTCTTGTCCAAGCGGTTCTGTAACCTCCGGCAACAGTGCTAACATTTATCGCACTGAGAATCTTTGTACGCCTAACTTACAGCAAACCTCGGCTTGCCCGTGAATTATTTAATGAGAAACAGGTGAATTTGAATGGTCTTGAAAAAAGCGCAGAGCGCGATGGAGTTCGCGGGTGACGTTCCGCGAAAACATCGCGGGCAATCCGCGATGGAGTTTTTGATGACTTATGGCTGGGCCATACTCATTATGCTGTTGGTTATAGCGATATTGTTTTACGTTGGGATTATTAACCCGCAGAATGTGGCGCCTAATTCCATTGCCATGCCCGCTGGGTTTTCAGCTTATGATTATTACATTAGCCCCTCGGGTTATTTGACTTTGGACTTGGGGCATTCCATGGGTAGGAAGATTTACATTAGGGGGATAAAGTGCACTAACTCCTTGGCTGCAGAGAACCCTAATGACAAGGTAATTTCCTTGGACCCCGCGATTAACGAGCTCGTCGCGGATGGTGACGTGTACTGCCACGGTATTGGCGGTGACGGGTATTACAAGGGATTCGTTTACATTTGGTACCAGGTGCAGGGAAGCAATGTTACTCACGAGGCTGTTGGTGACTTGTCTTATAGGATAAAGAATTATGATCCAAGCGCGCCAACGCCTACTGCGGAGGAGACTCCGGACGAGACCCCTGACGGGACTCCGGAAGATGGTTTTGAGGAAGAGTTCTAGGGGGTTTTTGTTTATGAAACTGAATGCGCTATTGATTTCTTTGTTGTTGCTAGCCAGCTTTTGCGCTGCCAGCCAAAGCGATGACGTCAAGTCAGTCTTGAGAAGGACTGCTGATGACCTTGGGTGGCCTAACACGTTAACACCGCGCGAGGGCGCGGTTGGGGAGAACCACCAAATCACTTGGTACCCTGGTGATGACCAGCAGTTCGCGTTCATCAGCATTACTTCAAGCGACCAGGAAGCGAGCAGCATGCTGGATATTCTAGAGGAGAACGGGATGACGCGAGGAACGTTTCACGGTAGGGACGCGATTGTAATGCATGATGGGGACCAGATTTGCAATGCAGGCGGCCAAGTGGGCTGGTGGCTTGACTTTATCCGGGGCATGGTTTCCCTTATCGCGCCTGAAGCGGACACGAGTGACATCTGCGCAGAGTCTTATGGAACGATTGTTTGGACTTGCGGTAACCTGGTTTTCGGGATACAGGACCAGACGGGTAATGGGAACGAGAGGATGATTGCGGACGCGCTTTACAAGAACGTGGAATCCCAGAACTTGTGTGGGATGGGGGACACGGTGGTTATTCTTGCTAAGACCAGTGATTTCGCGGGAACAAAAACGTTGGCTGACTTTGACCCTTCGATGGCTGAGGATGTTAACGATTACTATTATGATAATGGTTACCAGAAAGTTGGTTTTGAGTTCACTTTCAAGGACGCTGACGGCGCTGCCGGGAGCAGTGACTGGTACACTATCCCGGGCACGCGTGCTTCTTACAATGGCAAGGAAGTAGCTTATGTTGAGGCAGCGATTAGGGAAGCGTTCAAGAACAATGACTTGCCTGACGACGTGTTTGTTGAGCGGGTTATTGTTGTTTACCCTGGGAAAGCACAGCAGGAGGACGGGAGTGCACCGCTCTCAACCTCTGACTCTTGGAAGCCTGATAATTACTTTTTGGAGATTGATGCGGGAGCTGGGAAGACGAAGTTTCACGTGCCTAACATGATTGTGGTGAGCGAGTATGACTCGCTTGGTGACTGGTCGCATGAAATCGGCCACAGCCTTTACTGCAAGTACAAGACTGATGGCAAGTGGAACAGGATTAACGACCGCTATAATTACAACAACCCCGCTTGGAAGTACGGTAAAGTAGAACAATGGGGTATTATGGGCAGCGGGAATTACTGGGGGTCGCCAACCGGCTCGCAGCCAACTCACATGTGCGGTTATACTAAGGAAGCAGCGAACTGGCTTAGGTACAAGTGGGCCAAGCCAGGCAGCTCTTACGAGTTAACTGCTATTGAGGATATGGGCAGCGGTGACTTCCTTCTTAGGATTGATGACCCGAACACTGTTGACCCGCTTTACTACTTCATTGTAGAAGCGAGGAAGGGCCCGACTTACAACGGCCAGGCAACCGATGAGATTTACCCGGCGCCTGAGACTGGCGTTATGTTCTACCAGGTAAAGTACGACCACGCGAACACTCACGAAATCGTGAACTTCATCAGCCCGAACGCTGCGCCGTTCTATGGTAACAAGTATGGTAGGTGGTACCCGAAGCCAATCCTATACAATTTGAAGGGCGCGGGGAACAAGAGCACTTCTTACTTTGACCCTAACGCGCAAATAATCCTCAAGCTAACTGACGAGGGAATTGAGGCTGACGGGTCTTATACTGCAATGGTTGAGGTGCAGGAGTATAACGTGACCAACATGCTTGGCTTGATACTGGAGTCAATGGGATTGCCGTTCTCTAACGCGCCGTTCCCTGACATGCACTACAACGCGGAGACACCGAAGCCTGACTTGGACTTGCACGCGTACGATTCAACAGGAAACCACGTTGGCATGAACTACCAGACGGGCTTGTACGAGAACAACGTCCCTGGGGCGATTGCCTCAGGCGACTTAATGGACGGGACTGAATGGATTTTCGCTCCGTCCGGGACAACTCTTAGGTTTGAGGTTAGCTCGCATGACACGCAAGAGTTCCTGAATGATTACCCGCAGTTCGCGTCACAAGCTGTTCCAGAGACCTATAAGACAAAGTTCGTGAAGTTTGATTCCCTTGGGAACAGGCTTGAGGCTGAGCAGCCTGAGGCAAGCATTCCTGCTGGCTCAAGCAATTCTGTGTCAGAGCCAAGCTCATCAGACTACGAGCAAGTTGAGATACCTGGCTTCAATAACAACAGCGAGGGAGGGTTGTGCTGTTGCTTGCCTGGCTTGATAGTATTGCTCGTGAGCCTTGGGATGGTCGGCTGCGTGAGGAGCTAGTAAATGAAGCGTAAAACCTTCTTTTTCCTTTTTTTCTTTCTTTTTTTATTTCCAGCGCTTGTTTCGGCTGAGGGCAGGCTTGTTAACGATACTTATGCGCACTTAGGCTGCAAGTTCAATGACACTATGGAATCAGAGGAGAATTGGCTGGAGAACGGTAACGCTTGCTGGAACTGGAACGAGCACCACACTTATGACCTAACTCGCCTATTGGGAGAGCGGAAAAACATAACCCAAGCGAACATAACTTTCAAGACCGGGTTGTACAAGGGCTGCCCTGGTATAACTCTTGTGACTGTTTCTAATTATGGAGGGGGCCTTAAGGCAATCCACAGCGAGGACTCCATCGGCCACACCGCGTACTACAATGTTAGCATTGGGGATGTTGGCGAGTGGGATTACCTAACTATTTCCGAGCCCAACTGCAAGGTTGATTTCACTGAGGTCTGGCTCGAGTTTAACGAGACAAAACTCCCGGACTTGCTGTTGAACGGATCTGACTTCAACATCTCCAACACGCTGCCTTTTGAGGGTGATGGGGTTGAGATTAGCGCGGTCATAATCAACAATGGCACAGCGAATTCCAGTGGCTTTTACGTTGACCTCCTAGGCGCTGGAGAGGGCGGAGAGAGGCTTTTGCAGCGCAAGTGGGTTGATGGGCTTGAAGTGAACGAGTCATCCCAAATTAACTTCTCCTGGAACGCGTCCAGGGGCATCAGGTACCTGGTACTAAAGGCAGATGCAGGCGAAGAAATAGATGAGGGCGATGAGTCCAACAACTCTGAGATGGGAGGGGTTGTCGTAGGCTATTTTGAGATAAACTGGTTTTGGGTTGGCTTGATTGTTTCGCTTGCCATGATGCTATTATTCATGGTGTTGTTGCTCGTGTTCGTACTCCGCTCTTTCCGATCCTCTGGTTATGGTTCTGGTACAACCTGCCCGCGCTGCGGCCACATAATAAGAAAAAAAGCTAGGAAGTGCCCTGTTTGCGGGAAAAAGCTTTAGTAATCGTCTAGGACGAGCACTGGCTCGGGGTAGTAGCGAATGGCGCTGCGAGCCGCCCTCTTCTCTATTATCTTGACGAGCTCCTCTTGCGCTTTCTCAGTGTCAACCACTAGGTACTCCATTGGAATGTTCGCTCCCAAGAGCCTGTCTGGTATCACGTGCCGAGTGCTCTTAGCGGGCAGTGGCTTGTTGTTCTTCACGCTGTCAAGCACTTCTTTTTTCGTGTAACCCCGCCTGTAAAGCACGTTGTAGCCTTCTTTCAGGTAGCCTTCAGCTAGCTCGTCTGGAATGTAGATAACGTAATTCATTTTCTCCATGTCAGAGATGATGCTCTCTTGCGCGGCATAGAATTCTTTTAGCGTTGGCTTCTTGGTCTTGAACACCGCGCACCTCTTCTTTCCGCCCTGCATTTGCACGAGCATGAACGCTGCCTCGTTCTTCTCAAGCATCTTCATGCCCTCTTCGAAAGAGTGGCCGTACTCTCCCTCGTGCTTTAGCACGAAGCCTTCAGCGGGCTTCTTGAACTTGAAAGCGGGAAACCAAGTCCCGAGCTTAATTTCCTTTGAGGAGTAGTCGACCATTTGGCATAAGATGTTCTTGTAACCCAGTTCTTTGAGGGCGATGAGCCTGTGCGTCCCGTCCAACACATTCAATGACTTCTCGTCAACAATAATCGGGTTAGTGAAAATCTTTGTTGTTGTAAAGAGGCGCTTGAGCATTTTCATGTGCTCAAGAGAGATTTGCTCGTGAACGTTAAGCTCGCTAACCGGCATTACTTTTAGCGTCCTAATAATGTCCATGACGTTTTTCATGAAATCAGTTTGTCTCTCGCTTGTTTAAAAAACTGCCGAAAAAAAGAGAAAAAAGGGGGGTTGTTGGGGGCTTATTCCTTGAAGCACTCTGCAAGCTTTTCTTCCTTTTCCCAGGACTTGTCCACGAGCTTTTGGATGTGCTCAGTCATTTCTGGGGTGAGGTGCTTGAACCTGCGCCTCTGCGTGGCAATGTACTCTGACACTGGCTTGAACTGGCTTGGCTTCATGGTGACCTTGCGCTTGCCGTGCTCTATCTCAAGCATTTTCCAAAGCCCTGTTTCTACAACGAGCCTCGCGACCTCGATGGTCTTGTCAGAGGCAATGCCCCAGCCTGGCACGCATGGAGCGTACACTATCAAGACCTTAGAGCCCTTCTTTGAGAGTGCTTTCTTGACCTTGGCTTGAACGTCCATTGGGTACGCGATGCTCGAGGTAGCAGCGTACGGGATGTCGTGTGCTGCCACGATGTCAATCAATGGCTTCTTCCACTGTTCTTTTCCCTTGTGCGCCTCGCCAACAGGCGAGGTGGTGGTCCAAGCGCCGAATGGCGTTGCACCGCTCCTCTGGTTGCCCGTGTTCATGTAAGCCTCGTTGTCATAGCAAATGTAAAGCACGTCCTCGTTTCTCTCAAGCATTCCTGAGAGCGCGCCGAAGCCAATGTCGTAACTGGAACCGTCACCTCCCAATACAATGACCTTGGTGTGGTCGTTGCCCTGCGCCCTGAGAGAGTGGACTACCCCCGTGGCTACTGAGGCAGCGTTCTCGAAGAGGCAGTGGATGTACGGCACTTCCCAAGCGCTCTTGGGGTACGCGCTGGACACGATTTCAAGGCAGCCCGTCGCGTTCACAACAATCGTGTCTTCGCCAGCTGCTTCTAGCACGTGCCTAACCGTAATAGCCATACCGCACCCTGCGCAAGCAGTGTGCCCTTGTGCAAACAAATAGTCTCCGTTCTTCATTTCAATCACAACCATTCAACGTGCTTGTTGCCGTCCTTTATCTTGGCAAACATGCTTTCAATGTCCTCGAACTTGATGTCCCTTCCAGCCATCCCGCCGATGAAGCTGGATAGCTTTGGAGCGTTCTCAGCGTCAAGCAATGACTCCGCGACGTCCTCGTAAACCGGGCCTGCCGCGCCCATGTCAATCGCTTTCTCGAACACGCCAGCGGTCTTCTTTCCCTCAAGCGCTTTCCTCATCGCTTCTTTCGGGAACGGCCTGTACATCTTGATCCTGATGACACCGTACTTCTCGCCCTTTTCCCTGAGCTTGTCAATCGCTTCCTTAATGTTTCCCACGACAGAGCCCATTGAGATAAGAACGTGCTCGGCGTCCTCGCACTTGTACTGCTCGAGCCACCCGTCGCCGTACTCGCGGCCCACGATTTTAGCGTACTCCGCGGCAACGCGCTTTATTACATCAGCGCTCTTCATCATGTCATCGAACAAGTCCTTCCTGAAGTCCTGGTAGTGGGTTGGCAGAGCGTACTCTCCCATGCTAATCGGGTTAGACGCGTCGAGTTTCTCTTTCATCTCAAGCTTCGGGAGGAACTGGTTCACCTCGTTCTTCTCGGGTATTTCCAGGGGCTCTACAGCGTGGGTGAGGAAGAAGCCATCCATGCAAACCATTACCGGAATCATTGTTTCCTCAGCTATCTTGAACGCTTGCGGGACAGTATCAACAACCTCCTGGTTCTGCTCGCAGTACAACTGAATCCAGCCAGAGTCCCTAGCCGAGATAGAGTCCTGCCAGTCATTCCAAATGCTCAAAGGAGCTGAGAGAGACCTGTTCCCAATCACCATTACCACGGGCAGCCTCATTCCAGCTGCAGCGAAAACTGGCTCGTGCATAAGAGCAAGGCCTTGTGAGCTCGTTGCAGTGAAAGCACGCCCGCCCGCAGCGGACGCACCGATTATCGCGGAGAGAGACGAGAATTCTTGCTCTACTGGAATGTAGTCTCGTAGTTTTCCTTCAGCGTACAAGTCCGCCAAGTGCTCTGCAACGTGTGAAGAGGGAGTGATAGGGTAGCAGGCAACGACATCCGGGTCGCACGCGCACACGGCTTCAGCAGCCGCGGTTGAGCCTTCAGTAGTCTTCTTAACAACCATTAAAACCACCTATTTTTCCTCTTGCTTCATTGCGATTGCCTTCACAGGGCACTCTGCAGCGCAAATCCCGCATCCCTTGCAGTAATCCAAATTGATTTTGGGCGGGGTCTTGTCCTCCATCTTCTGTGCCTCGAGCCCCCTGATGCAGCCCTCCGGGCAGAACATCTGGCACTTCCCGCACTTAATGCACTTCTCGTTATCAACTTCTGGGACGAAAGTCCTCCAGGCGCCAGTCTTGTTTTCCTTGCTGGTCCCTGGCTTAGCGTTCGGTAACAACATCATAAACCACCTTACTGAGTAGCGTCATAGCACTCTTGGATTGCCGCAATGTTCTTTTCAGCAATCTTCCCTGAGAACCTGCCCTGAATCGCTTTCTTCAACGACTCCAAGTCCAAGTCATCATTAACCTTAGCGAACGCGCCGAGCATTGCAGTGTTCACGATGGGCCTGCCAATGTGCTTCAGCGCAATAGAAGTAGCGTCAACAGTGTAAACCTTGCTCGCCTTCAAACCAAGCTCCTCCGGCTTCTTGTTAGAGTTAACTATCGCGTAACCGCCTTCCTTAAGGCCCTCGCACACGTCAACGTCCTTCAACAACGAGGCGTCGAGCACGATGATAATGTCTGGCTCGTAAACATTCTGGTGAATCCTCACGGGCTTGTCATCAATCCTGCAGAACGCCTGCACCGGAGCACCCGTCCTCTCTACACCGAAGAACGGGAACGCTTGCGACATCTTGCCGCCTTCAGCGACGGACACGGCCAAGAGCTCTGCAGCAGTCACTGCGCCCTGTCCGCCCCGTCCATGAAACCTAATCTCTTTCATAGCTACATCAACTCGTTTCACGTTTTAAAACAGACCCAAAAATGGGTGATAATTAATTCGGTTGTAAGGCTTTTAAAGGGATTGCTAATTGGCTCAGAAGCTACTCTCGGTCGTCACTCGCTTGCGCGTCAGCCTGGAGCGGTGTCATCACAGCCGAGACTAATTCTGCTCTCTCAAGCATTTAAAGAGGTTACCCCGTGCTGTCGCCAAGCCAGTCCACCAATAGGTGGAAGGAGTACCCGCACGCGGCGCACAAGCCAATGAAGAAAGCCGTGTCCCACTCCAAGCCAGCCAAGCGGTCTAATAGTATTACTACTACCGCCCCGTAGCCAACTGAAGCGAGGTGCGAGTGCATGAACCCCCGATGCCCTGGGAGAACGAGCTCAGAGGCAAAGTAAACCACTGCGGGGATGGCGAGCGCGATTAGCGCGCCGTACTCAAAGGACTCGGTTAGAAAGGGGAAGGCGGCGAGAGCGAGCAAAACCCCTGCTAGGAGCACTGCTTTCCTGAAATGCCGTCTTGGAATAGATGTTTTGGAGTCAATGTCCGGCAGCACTCCGGACACCGCGAAAAAGAGCGCGCCCGCGAGAGCTGTTAGGGGTGTGAGCTCGCCTAGCCAGTAAAGCGCTCCGAAGAGCAGGGCTGCTGCTAGCAGGGCTGTGAGCGAGTGCTCGCGGAAACCGGTCTTCATCGTAATTGGTTTTGTCGGGCGTGTTTTTATAGATTAACAGTAATAATTTATCCTTGGTATGGGCAACAAAGAAAAAAATGCCGCTGTTGAGCGCGTTAATGAAGAAAATGTTGTTAGTGAAACGCCTAGCCTGACTCCTTTTGATATCTTGGATAATTCTGTAGGGCTGGACAAGCTTTTAGAGAGGGCGCAAGCGGGCTTTGACAATGAGGATGCCGTTGAGTTTAATTCCTTGTCTCACGGGGTTTGGCAGTCTGTTTCAGGGCTTTCGGAGCCGCTTGTTGCATTCGACCTTTTGATTACTGAGGCTAACCAGGTGAAGTCGCCTACGAGGCGCTTGGAGTTTTACAAGACTGCTTTGCCGGGCGTTTGCAAGGCTGTTTCTTCACTGCCCCCGGCAGCACAGCTTCCTGCCTTGGGCCTCTTGTTGGATGCTTCGCCCAGGGAGGCGGGTGACCAGCACGAGTTGGACAAGCGGTTGCTGGGCTACTGGAACTCTGTTCCAAAGACCGCGGCCAAGCTTGTTCCTGGAACGGGTTTCACAAGGCTTTTTTCTGATTGTATTTCAAAAGACCCGGAGCTCGCGCGCTTCGTGTGCTTGAGGCTCAGCGCTTTCATTACAGCAGATAGGCTCTTCAACGAGGAAATGGAGCTCTGCAGGAGCGTTCTAGTGGGGCTGGGGGGCAAGAGCCCTGAGGTGGCGTCAAAGGCGTTTGATGCCTGCAGGTCAGAGGGCTCGCGTAATCTGGTAAGAGAGCACCTCCCGTTTTTGAGTAAGGTGGCCAGGAACTCGGAAGTGGCCCTCGACTGCATTTCATTTATTTCTTCTAACGAGCTTAACAAGCTAAGCGTCCTCGAGGCTTCGGATGCTTTTACGAAGGGCACGCCAAATTACCTGCGTACTGTTTCACAATGGCTCGGGGCGGTTGAGGACAGTGAGCTTGTTGACTCGAAAGGCTTCCTTAAGCTGAACCTGGGGAGGGACATTCTCCCCCAGCTAAAGGAAACCGCGGTAACCGCTTTTTCCCGTAAGGTTAACATACGCAAGCGAGTTCTGATGGGCATGGCCTCGGATGACGCCATGCTTTCCAAGTTCATCCGGATTTACGGGACGATGCCGGATAGCAGCAGGGAAATGGTTCACACTGTCCTCCATGCTTCCGCGAGGTACAAGCGCTCGTTGAAGCATTCGAGGGACAACCAGCTCGCGCTTGAAAAAATGGGTGGCTCGCTTTATTCCAGCGTGCAGGCGCTTGAGTCCGAGCTTGACTGGCGCTTTTGGTCAGGGAAGGTTAGGCCGGAGGTTCTTGACAATGCTGTTAGCAGCACTTCTACGAGGCAGCCGGAGTACAATAATTATGATTCTTACAGTGAGTTCGCTGAGCACAAGCAGGCGATACTGCAGGTTTGTGACAGGACGGCTGACTTGCTTGCTTTGAAAGACTTGCTTTTTAACGCGGGCATAAGCAAGAGCCCTGAGAACATTCAGGAGTCGCTTATCACCGAGTTTTACAGGGTTCTTGCGGTTAAGGCTCTTGAGTCAACGAACAGCGAGGACGAGAAGCTTTTGAAGGCCATGCGGTACTCGGGAAAGAGGCTTATTGCAAAATCGCTTAGCAGGATAATGCCGCTTGGGAAAAAGGATTTTGAGGGCGTCAGCGATCTTCTTGAGGTTAATAAGATACGTGAGGCGATGGAGCTTGAGAAGTCCAACAGGTTCTTGCCCCTTTTGCAGGCGCTTAAGGCGCGCGAGGCAGAGCTTTCCGCTTTTGTTTCCACGCTGCTCCCGGCAGAGCAAGAGATTGCTGAGGCAATTTCCTGGATGCGGAGGGAGTTAAGCGAGGTTTCTGATGTTATTTACTCAGAGCTCTCGGACGCGGTGGACCGGAAGGATTACAAGCGGAGGACGGTTACTGTCGAGTTTGTTAACCGGTTTGAGAAGCCGATTGATTTCCTTATGCTGGGCAACATCCGGAAGAGCTGCATAGCCTTAAACGTTCCCGCTAACGCCCAGTTTGATGGCTCTTATGATGTGCTCGAGCCTGAGTTTGAGAAAGCAATGTTTTATTATTTCTGGGACGCGGGCACTAAGGGCGCTGTCATACGCTCTCCCATGGACCGCGTTGAGTCTAAGGGAAAGCCAATAGGGCACGCGATATTCCACTTGGACGCAGACTACGGGGTAAGTGTTCTGGGCTGTAATGGCTTTTACTTGGAGAAGGGTTACAGGGATAAGCGGACTTATTTTGAGCTCTTGCGCTTGTTCGCGGGCATTTCAGAGGAAGCGGGTTTTGATGAGTTGAGGGTGTCAACCTCTACTTTGCAGGACCTGGAGACAAAGCAATTGTTCATGGAATTGGAGCCGGGG
>Ga0272442_10008785_pt1 | contig 12738 bp, 12 predicted proteins | sample SSMForm2O_FD_200262 | JGI IMG/M metagenome (GOLD analysis project Ga0272442, IMG submission 200262) | Marine sediment archaeal communities from Little Sippewissett salt marsh, Falmouth, MA, United States - SSM-Form-2O | ecosystem: Environmental > Aquatic > Marine > Wetlands > Sediment ... | reverse complement strand
TTGTCATCCCGGAGGAGACGTTCAACGCGTACCTGCGGGCGGTCATTGCGGGCTATTGGAACGCCGGGTTCCGCAAACAGATCATCCTGAACGGACACGGACAGGACTACGTGATTCCGACTGCGATGCACCAGTTCGGAAAGAAGTATCAGGTGCCGGCCATCCTGGTCAACGTCAACTGGTGGTTCGTGATCCCGGAGCACCTGCGCGACAAGGAACACGGTGGTCCGTTCGACACTCCGTTCATCCACGGAGACGAATGTGAAGCCTCGTTCTCACTGGCGCTCTTCCCGGAGTTCCTCGACATGGAGTTCGCCGAGAAGACATCGTTCAAGCCGTTGCTGCCTCCCGGGCACATCAACAAGTCCGGCTCGGCCCTGCCACTCGAGGAAGCACCGCTTCCGTTCTGGCAGCAGGTAGGCGGTTCCCCACTCGAGGTGGTCGCGACTCCCGAGGGCCTTGTTGGAGACGCCACGTTGGCGGATCCGGAGAAGGCACGGGGCGGCGTCAACGCGATCCTCGACTACCTGGAGCGCTTGGTCAACGACATCATGGAGATGTACCCGCCGGGAGTGCTCCCGCCCATCGAACAGGTGAGCATGCGCCCCCGCGAGGATGTCGAAGCCGTCCTCAAGGGCCCGCTCGAGCCCGGAGGTCGCCACCTGTACACGTTCGCCTATCCGCCGTAAACGCGGACCGATACGAATGAGGCCCGGAATGGGGGTTGATGTCTGATGTTCAGAACAAGCATGGCCATCTCCCCCACTCCGGCCGTCTTCGCCCCCCTGCTCTTCGCTGGTGACTGGCCTACGGCGCTGGATGCCGCCGTTGACCTGGGGTACGACGCCATCGAGATCAGCGTTCGCGATCCGGAGGATCCCGCGGTGGTGTCGTGCAACGATGCCTTGCGCCGGCGCGGCCTCCAACTCTCGGCGATCGCAACGGGGCAATCGTTCTACTCGGACGGATGGTCGCCCATATCGGACGATCCCGAAGTGCGGACGCTGCTCGACAAGCGTATGTTTCGCATCATTGAGATGGCATCCCCATGGCAGGCGATGGTGGTGATCGGAGGCGTACGCGGCACGCTCACCGGCTCCGAACTACACCGAGACGAACAGTACGAACGGGCTTTGTACGCGGTTGGCGAGTACGGCGAATACGGGCACGCCAACGGCGTCTCAATCGTTGTCGAACCGATCAACCGCTACGAGACGAACTACATCAACACCATCAAGGATGCCCTTCAGTTCATCCGCGACGTTGGCCGGGACGACCTCGGGGTCCTCGCCGACACGTTCCACATGAACATCGAGGAAGCTGACCTGGCTGAGTCGCTGCGGTCGGCCGGCGGCCGTATTCAGCATGTGCAGTTCACCGACAGCAACCGGTTGGCGGCAGGCCGCGGCCACATCAACTTCCCCGAGTTGGCTGCGGTGCTTCGAGAGTCGGGCTACGACGGGTATCTCTCGACCGAGACACTGCCACTGCCCGACAGCCGGACCGCAGCCCAGCAGGCTATCGAGTACTTCAGAACCCTCTGAGTTCGCCAGGGCGCCTGCGCGGGCAGCAGCGTCGGATTATCACGTTCTTCTCGGTAGGTTTCGGCTCGACATGGAGTCCCAAGAGACCACCGTACCGGTCTGTTACCGGCACCCCGATCGGGCAACCGGCTTGTCGTGCACCCGGTGTGACAAGCCGATTTGTGTCGAGTGCAGCAACGACGCCTCGGTCGGTCAGCTGTGCCCCGACTGCGCCGCTCCGAGTGATCGGCACCGGGTCATCCGGGGACGTCAGATCTACGGCCGACCGACGTTCCAGACGGCGCCCGTCAGCTTCACGATCATGGCCATCACGGTCGCGATCTACGTTGCCGGCATGCTGTCCCCTGATCTCGACATCTGGCTGACCAACACGTTCGCTCAGGCGAACTGGCTCGTGGCCGACGGAGACTGGTGGCGCATCTTCACCGCCGCCCTCCTCCACGGATCGCTCATCCACATCGGCTTCAACATGTATGCGCTCTATCTGTTCGGGCCGCGCATGGAGCAGCAGGTTGGTTCGGTGCCGTTCGCAGCGTTGTATATCGCGACCGCAGGGGCAGGGGGTCTGCTCTCCTACCTGCTCGGCTCGCTGAACCAGGTCAGCATTGGTGCGTCGGGCGCGATCTTCGGCCTGTTCGGGGCGTGGATCTTCGTTGCCTGGAAGATGCGCAAGACCCCCGGCGGGCGTTCGATGTTCACCCAGTTGTTCGTGCTCCTTGCGATCAACGTTGTGATCAGCCTCGCACCGGGTATCGACGGCCTTGCCCATCTCGGCGGTTTCCTTGCCGGTCTCGGGATCGCCGCCCTCTGGTCGGTTTTCGCAGCAGGCAAGGCCAACGCCGTCGGGATACGGACGGCGATTGCGGGGGCCGTGGTCGCGATCGATCTCGTCGCGGTGTTGATGGTCGCGCCGTTCTGAGCTGTCCGCAGGAGATCGACGCCTGCTTGACGAGGGAATCCCCCGGGTGGGTTCCCGGGGGATTCGATTTCGGTCAGGCCGGGTACAGCTATCCGCCGACCATGTAGTGCTCGCTCACGAGGTACGTCCCGTCCGGCGCCAAGACCGTGAGCAACGCGTTCTGCTCATGGTCGGTACCCTCGCGAGTGATCGTGGAGCCCTCCCCGGACACAGCCCACGTGTACCCGGAAGTATTCACCGCGTAGTACGGCCCATCGATCGAGACTACCCAATCCCAGTCGTCGAGGAGAGGCATCAGGTAGGACCGAACACTCTCCATGTCGTGATCGAAGGCGGCGGACGCGGGGCCGTAGATGCGATATTCATTGGTCACCAGAACCTCGAGCGCGTCGGCGTCATGGGCGTTCCAAGCAGCGTTGTAGTCCTCCATCAGCTGCGCGATTTCCGGCGGTGCCGCGTTCGGGCTGTTCGGCCGCATCATGAAGACCATCCATGCGACCAAGCCCACCAGGGCCACGGCCAGAACGACGATCAGTACCGTCGGTCCGCGACTGGGCTTCTTCGTTTCCTTGTCGGTTCCGACCTCGCGGTCGGTGTCTTCGATGGTTTCCATGACCATCACCTTTCCTTGATTCCGTTGGTCGCCTGGTTTCCGTTCTGCGGGCTTGCGGATCAGCCAGGTCACCCCCGCGGCAGCCAGTGCCGCCACGAATGCAGCGATCAGCCAGATGCCGAGAGTCCCGCCGTCGGCGGCGACGATCTCAGTTGCGCCGGCACCGAAATCGCCGGTGATCCGTTCCGTCAGCTTGAGCCCTGCCGCGAGCCCTCCGAGACCGAGGATCGTGACCGCGAACGCCCCCACCGCAGCCCATGCCGGCTTGAGGCTCCGGCGCCCGCGGAGTGGTTCGAGGCGGTTCTGCTTCACCTGGGCCTGAGCGATGACGTCCTCCACGGTGATCCGCTCGACGCCGGCATCGAAGTACTCGCGCAGTTGGGGCTCAACCCGTGACATCTGCGCTCACCCCCAATGCGCTCCGTATCCGCCGAAGGCCGCGATCGGCGTGGGTCCTCACCGACCACCGGGAGATCCCCAGCAGATCGGCGACTTCTCGTTCGCTGAAGTCCATGCCGTGAATCAGCACGACGGCCACCCGCTGATTCTTCGACAGACTCGCCAACGCATCGGTGAGTCCGGGCTCAACCGATGGGGTTTCCGCAACCGGCAGCGCGGGGAACAGCATGCGTGGGCGGTGGTATCGCCTGGCCTTCGACTGGCCAACCCGGTACAGATAGCCGGCGGGGTTCCGCTTGGCTTCAAGACTCTCCCAATGCTCCCATGCCCACACCAGAGCGTCGGCTGTGGCTTCCGCCCCGACCTCCAGTCCGTAGGCCGCTGCAAGTGCGTATGAGAGTCTCGGCTCCGTCTCCTTGACAAATCTGGTGAACGCTCGATGTGCATCGGGTTCCACGGTCCCTCCGTGACTCTCATCCTACGAAACCATCAAGCACCCGTGCGTGGGCGACAAGAATTTCCGAGGAGGCGAGACGATGTCCGGGGCAGGTACCCTTCAGGCCAGACGGATGAGTAGCAGCCACGAACCCAGCGCAGCCAGCGAACTCGCCGACCGGATCGGTTGGCGGGTCACGTCGACGTGGACCGATGATGTGCTCGCCGGGTTCGGGGGGTTCGCCGCCGGCCTTCGGGTGCCCCCGGGGTACCAGAAGCCGGTGCTGATGATGTCGACCGCCGGCATCGGCACGAAGGCCGAGATTGCACGCGTGACGGGGCTGGTCGAAGGCCTCGGCTACGACCTCGTGGCGATGGTCGCCGACGACCTCTCCTCGGCCGGGGCGATGCCCGTTGCCATGCAGGATTACATCGCTGTCGGCTACCTGGACCTCGATCGAATCGAATTCCTCGTCGAATCGATCACCGACGCCTGCGCCGACAACGACGTGGCTCTCCTCGGAGGAGAGACGGCCGAACACCCTGGGATCATCGAAAGCGACCGCTTTGATCTCGCCGCCACGGCACTCGGCGTGGTCGAACTCGGAGACGAGGTCGACAACGACCGAATCGACGTCGGCGACGTGATCATCGGTGTACACAGCCCGAATCTCCGGACCAGCGGTTTCTCCCTGGTCCGTGCGCTGATCGTCGACCAGCTCGATCTGGACGCCGCGTTCCCCGGTTCCGATCACTCGTTCGCGGAAGTCCTGCTCGATCCGTCGGTCGTCTACGCGCCATCCGTCGTCAACGCCCTCGCACGAGCCGAACCCCATGGACTTGCGCACATCAAGGATGGAGGACTCCCCGCGAGTGTTGGGAGGATCCTTCCCGACGGCGCCGCCGCCGCGATCGAGCGGTCACGCTGGGGCATTCCCGAAGTGTTCCAGGTCCTCCAGAGCCTCGCCTCGGTTTCCGACGACGATATGTTCCACATGTTCAACATGGGGATCGGCTTCGTGGCCATCGCACCCGAAGGAGACGCCGATCGGCTCATCAAGGGCTTCAACTCCTACGACCAAGCCGCCACCGTCATAGGACGAATCGTCGAAGGCGACGGAGAGGTGGCGTTCGTCTGAACGCTCGTCTTCGCCTCTCCCACGCCGTGGGGGAGGCGAAGACGAGCGGAGCTCGGACGCGGAGGGGGCTGTCTTTGCCCGCAAGGCCGGAGCGCAGTGAAGGGGGCTGAGTGCGCTGCGTGTCGCGGTCCGCGGCGGACCTCATCGTCATCCACGAGCTCCCAAGCCGCCCCCTCCCGCCCTCGCTGCGCTCGGCCCCCGGGAAACAGACCTCATCTTCGCGATTCAAGCTCCCAGGCCGCCCCCTCCCGCCCTCGCTGACGCTCGGGCACCCTCCCCCACTCCGTGGTGGAGGGGAAAGAGAGGGGGGTCTTCGCCTCTCCCACGCCGTGGGGGAGGCGCGGCCGAGCGGAGCTCGGACGCGGAGGGGGCTGTCTTTGCCCGCAAGGCCGGAGCGCAGCGGAGAGGGCTGAGAACGTTGCACGTAGCGGCCCGCTCGGGCACCCTCCCCCACTTCGTGGTGGAGGGGAGAGCCTGGCCTACTCCCCGCAGGTCACGCCGCCGAGGATGCTGGTGACCATGTCGGCGCCCGACTGGCCCGTGGCGAAGCCGAACAGTTGGGCGTCGTCAGTTGGGTCGTCGTCGACCACCCACACGCCGCTCGCTGGATCCCACGGACTCTCGTTGATGTCCATCGTCGGGTACAACGTCTGACCTTCGAGCAGCGTTGATCCAACCGTCATCCCCTCCGGGGTTGAAAGGTCGACATCACCGCCGAAGTAGTCGTACCCAAACAGGTGCTCACCACCGGCGGGCAGGTGGGTCGTCGCGGCTTTGGTGAAGAGCAGGGTGAACGCGTGGCTGAAGCCGGTGGGACTGGTTCCCCACTGCACCCCACGAACCTCAGGCGGCGGACAGGTTCCAAACTCACTGAACGAATCCACCCACCCGGTGTCTCGATCCGGTGACCCGAGGAACGCGGTTGCATAGGCGATGGCTTCATCGGGTGCTGCACCGAAGTCCACGGCTCCGATACCGTCGGGTTCGAGCGCGAGCGGAGCGAGTGTGGTGGTCGTGGTGGTGGCCTCGGTGGTTGTCGTTTCGGCCACCGTCGTGGTCGTTGTGGCCTCGGTGGTCGTCGTTTCGGCCACCGCCGTGGTTGTTGTGGCCTCGGTGGTCGTTGTGGCCTGGGACGTGGTTGACGAGAGCGTCGTCGAAGTCGCCGCTTCGTCATCTCCTCCAAATGCCTGAATTGCGAGGAACACGAGAAGTGCGATCAAAAGGCCTGCCACGACACCCAACACCACCATCTGGACCGTTGATCGTTGTTCGCTCATGCCCACAGGCTACGCGCGGCTCGGCGAGACCGTGTGGATCGGATGCCCATCGCGGCTAGCGGAAGAGCATGGACGAAGAACCGGGACCAGGTACCGTCTCACCCATGAGCGGACCCCCTACCTATCCCATCACCGTCCGGATGCCGGTCGACGACGAGCAGCGCAACCGCTGGCTCGCAGCTTCAGGCATCGTCCTGATCAAGCTGATCCTGCTGCTGCCGCACATTCTGCTGCTGTTCCTCTTCGGTCTGATGATCCAAATCCTGGCCTGGATCGGCTATTGGGGTATCGCTTTCACTGACCGCATACCCGATCCAGTCCGCCGGCTCGAGGTGATCTTCCTTGCGTGGATCACTCGTGTGGTTGCCTGGTTCGCCGGTACCACGGACGTCTACCCGACGTTCGGGACGGATCAGGCGTACCCGGTGACCGTGACCGTCGAGCCGGCGCCGCTGCCGCAAAACCGGCTGCTCGCCGTACTCGGGATCTTCCTCCTCCGAACCGTTGCGGCGCTGCCGCATTTCGCCATTCTCTTCCTCATGAGCTTCGGCGTCCTCCTCGTTGCCTGGGTCGGCTACGTGATCGTTGTGTTCACCGGCCATCTCCCGCTCGGGATCCACGAGTTCGTGCTCAACTACCAGCGATGGTGGGCTCGAGCGTGGGGCTGGACCGTGGCGCTCACCGACGAGTACCCGCCCTTCACGCTCGGATGATCCGGTAGCCCACCAGGTCAGGACCTATTCGTCCGACGGCTCGTTGTCCTCCGAGGGCGCGTCGTCCGCTGCCCGTTCTTCCGACGGCTCGTCTTCAGGAGACGGCTGCGCCGCCGCCTGCGCTGTGCCTTCCTTCGGACGACGGGCAGCCGCAACGGCACGCCAGAGCCCGAATCCGACGAGCGACAACAACGCGATCGGGAGAACAAACGCGGCACCCACGATCAATCCACCAATCGTTGCGAGCAGGACTTCACCTGCCTGATCGATCGCCCTCTCGAGAATGCTCGGGTCATCCGGCTCGTCGATCGGGCTGGCTCCCGGTACCTCGGTCAATCCGATGGTCAACGTCGAGAAGCTCGTCCGGCTGTCGAGGTACCGAAGACGTCCCTCGATCTGCTCGATGTTGAGCAGCACATCCTGCATCCGAGTCTGGATGGTCACCAGATCGTCGATTTCGGTCGCCTCGTTCATGAGTCGCTGGTAGAACTCCTCCTGGCTCCGCCAATACCGAAGACGGCCCTCGAGATCAACGTACTCCTCGGTGACATCCTGGCTCGACACGTTCAGGCTGAGGCGCTCGCCAAGGCCGTCGACACGGTTCAGCGCATCGTCGAAGCGGTCCTCCGGGATTCGCATGGTGAGCCAGCCCACGGTGTAGTTCACATCATCGATCTGCTGCAAGTGGGTCTCACCGGCGGTGATGTAGCCACCGAGATCCGCGGCGATGCTCCGAAGCTGCGAAGAGACCTGACCGAAGGTGCCGACCTCCACCCTGATGTCGACACGGCCATCGCGGATGACCTTGAGCCCGTCCGGCAGTTCGGTCCCTATTTGAGGCGCCACCTTGACCCCTTGCTCTATCGCCAGATCGGCATCCATCGCCTCGCCACCGCTTGCAGCGATCGTCTCCTCGGAGGCGTACGCCGCCGTCGTCATCATCTCGTTCGCCGCGTCGTCGGAACCGCTGCACGCCGCCAACAACAGAACGGCAGCCAGCAAGGCCGCCGTCACACTTCGCGTCTTCCCCATCCGATTCGGTCTGGACATCGTCCTTCTCCTTGTTGGATGTGGCCCGGCGTCGCCGCCGACCCTCGCCGCTATGACGGTCGGGGATGGCGTCACGGTTCCAGCTACCGTCGCCCCATGGATGAACCGATCGTCGCCGTGCTCGCCGGTGGTGACAGCACTCGGATGGGGTTCGACAAGGCCATGGCCCCCATCGGCACTTCAACCATGCTCGACATGGTGATGAACGCCGTGGCGCCGATCGGCGATGTGGTGGTCGTCGGCCGCACAACAGCCCCGGGAGGAACGCCGGCCATCGCCGACCGGCGGAGGAACGCCCGGGGACCTCTCACCGGCCTCGAGACCGCTCTGTGGCTCAATCCGGGCCGAACGGTGGTCCTCGTGGCGGTTGATCACCCCTTCGTGCGACCCGAAACTCTCAGCGGACTTCTCGCGCTCGAAGGTGATGCCGTCGTGCCGTTCGACGATGGGTGGCAGCAGGTCACGTGCGCCGTCTACCGGCCCCCATTCCTTGCGGCCGCCACCGACATTCTCGACAACGGCGGCCGCTCGATCATCGCGGCTCTTGACCGCGTCAACACCCGTCTTGTCACCGGGCAGGAGTGGAACGTGTGGAATGAGGATGGGAGATCGTGGTTCAGCGTCGACTCGCAAGAACGCCTCGAGGACGGACTGCGGAGGTACGGATAGGTGCGCTCGCTACCCTTCCAAGATGGATGCAACTCCCCCAATCACGGTCGAGCGTCGCGACAGCATCGCCATTGTGTGGCTGGACCGCCCCGACCAGCGCAATGCGTTCGCTCCGCAGTTTTGGACATTGCTCCCCACCACAATGGAGGAACTCGGAGACGATCCGGGCGTTCGAGCGGTTGTTCTCGCGGCAAAGGGCTCAGCATTCACCGTCGGCCTTGACGTGAAATCGTTCGGTCCGGTGATTGCGACCGGAAGCCTCGACCCAGCCGCAACTCCTCCTGCCTCGCCCGTCGCCCAGCGTGCACGGACCCGTCAGCTCGTCAAGGCGATGCAGCACGCATTCTCGTCGCTGGCGCAATGCCCGGTTCCCGTGATCGCTGCCATTCACGGCTACTGCATCGGGGCAGGCGTCGACCTGATCACCGCGTGCGACATACGGTATGCGGCGGCCGACGCCGTCTTCTCCATCCGGGAGACTCGCCTGGCCATGGTCGCGGACGTCGGAACACTGCAGCGCCTTCCGCACATCATCGACCCGGGCAGCGTCGCCGAGTTGGCCTACACCGGTCGCGACTTCGATGCCGGCGAGGCCGCCTCGTTGGGTCTCGTCACCCGATTGCTGCCCGACCAGGACGCGACGCTCGGCGCAGCAGTCGAGACGGCCGAACTGATCGCCGCAAACTCTCCGCTCGCCGTACAAGGCACGAAAGCGGTGCTCCGAGCGGGCGAAGGAATGACGGTCGAGGACGGCCTCGACTACGTGGCCCTTTGGAACGCCGCCTTCCTCCACTCCAACGACCTCGGAGAAGCCATGGCCTCATTCGTGGAGCGAAGACCCCCGGAGTTCAAAGGCGAGTAGTCCGTAGTCCGTAGTCGCCGGCTCTTTGCTCTTTGCTCTTTGCTCTCGAGTCTCGGGTCTTTCGTCTCAAGTCTTGGATCATCAGCTGTTTCGACAAGGCATAATGGCCACATGCTCTGGACTCCTCAGACTGAACGTGGACACCTCTTCGCTGCTCCGTAACGACGGTCAGTCTCGTACGTCCCCGCCCGCGAACCAGGAGGAACACCATGACCGACCTCTCCAGACGACTCCAGGATGCGATTGCCCCCGTCATCACCTACGACTCTCAGATCGAGATCGTCGAAGGTGACGGCACATGGGTCACCGACAACAACGGCAACCGCTACATCGACTTTGCGTGCGGCATAGCCGTGACCAACCTCGGTCATCGGCCGCCAACGGTTGCCGCAGCAGCCGAAGACCAACTCAGCCGCCTCTGGCACGCCGGCGGATCCTTCCTCTACGAGTCGGTCGCCATCGCGGCAGAGAACATCATCGAGGTGGCCCCCGACAGCGTGGAGCAGGTCTTCTTCATGAACTCCGGCGCCGAGGCAGTCGAGGCATCGGTCAAGCTGGCGCGAAAGATGTCAGGCCGCCAGGGCATCATCGTGTTCCGCGGCGGTTTCCACGGCCGCAGCATGGGTTCCGTGTCGTATACGACATCGCGGGCCAAGTACCGCAGCGGGTATTTCCCACTGGTTCCGTCGGTGTTTGTTACCCCTTTCCCGCATCCCTATCGCTGGAACATGTCGCAGGAGGACGCCAACGCGTACGCGTTGAACGAACTGCGTCTGATGTTCAAGCACGAGGTGGCCCCCGACGAGATCGCCGCCTTCCTCTTCGAACCCCTCCAGGGCGAAGGTGGGTACTACCCGGCCAGCTACGAGTTCATGAAGGCAATTCGGGATCTCGCTGACGAACACGGAATCCTCATGATCACCGACGAGGTTCAGACCGGGTTCGGCCGCACCGGCGACTTCTTCACCAGTCAGGTCTACGGCATCGACCCCGACATCCTCGTGATGGGCAAGGCGATCGCCAATGGTCTCCCACTGTCCGCGGTCGGCGCCTCGAAGGAGCTATTCGCGAAGTGGGAGCCGGGCTCGCACGGCACCACGTTCGGAGGCAACCCGGTGTCCTGCGCCGCTTCCGCCGCCGTGGTCGACATGCTCAAGGATGTCATTCCGGGGGTCGCGGAGCGATCGGACCTCTCGTTCACTCGGCTTGGCGACCTCCAAGAGCGTCACCGGACCATCGGCGACGTTCGCGGCCTCGGTCTCATGATTGGTATCGAGTTGGTCAAGGATGGCCGCGAACCGGACACCGAAGCGTTCCGTTCCATTTCGCGGAAGGCAGAGGAACTCGGCTTGTTCATCCTCAACTGCGGTCCAGACAACAACGTAATCCGGTTCATTCCACCCCTGAACGTCTCTCTCGACGATCTCGAAACCGGCATCGACATACTCGACCAAGCGATCACTGCCTACGAAGCCTGAGCGCCATGGGGTGAGACACGACGAGAGCCGGCGCCAATGGCGCCGGCTCTCGTCGTTACGTGAGATTTGCTACGTGCTACTCCACCTAGTTCTGCGTCAGCACACCACGAAGGCGGGGGTACTTGACCGGCTTGTGCGTGTGGCAGAACTCGGCACGGTTGTAGCGGGAAAGGACGGTGTCACATTCGTCGCTCCCGCAGACGCGACCTTCGTCGTACGTCTTCGGGCGGCGAGACCGGCCCTGGGGACGAGAAGCTTTCATGATGTCGGACATGGTTGACCTCCGAGGAGCGGCTGGATAAGGCCCGAAATGTCAGCGGTGGACGACGCCGATCGGGGTTGCTGAAGATGTGTTACCACGATTCTATTTGCACTATCCCGACATTGCAAAACTATTCTTCGGGGAATCCTGCCGAGATGGCTCTATTCGGGCCGATGGCGCCCGACCAGAGACTCGAGTCCGCCCTCGCCAGGCCAGAACAGCGCCCCCACAAGGCCAATGACCGCGAGCAACGTGACCCAGTTGGGGAATCGCGTGAACACCGTCGGGCCTGCGGACCGCATCGCAACGTTCCCGTAGAGAACACCTTCGGTGTACACCTCGGTCTCCTCGCCGACACTTCCGTCGGCCGTGATGAAGGTGGACTTGCCGGTGATCGCGGCGTGGATGACATCCTGTCCGATCGCAGCCGCATTAACCCTCGTCATGTCAATGAGCTGATCCGAGGCGGGGGAATCACCATACGAGCTCTCATTTGTTGCAACGACCAGAAGCTGCGACCCGGCGTTTGATATCGCTCGAATACTCCTCGGGAACGCGCCCTCGAACGAGATGACCGATCCAAGCTGGCCGTCCGTCGTCCCAAGTGCCATAGGGAACACCACAGCATCGGTGCCTCGCACCATGTCTCTCGGCACCTGGTCAAGTTGAGGAATGAAACCGAGCAGCGAGCGGAGCGGAACGTACTCGCCGAACGGAACAGGATGCTGCTTGGCGTATTCGCCGATCTTCACACCTTCCGGTGAGTAGAACATGTTGACGTTCAGGAATCCGTCCGGCTCCACCTTCCTGGTCCCGGAAACGAGGAAGTAGGCCCCGATTCTCCCCGCCTCAGAGATGATCGCAGCCTTGACGGTGTCGTTTGTCTCCGGATCAAAGGGCGGTCCCGTGGAGTTCTCGGCCCAGACCACGAGATCGGCCCCGCCGACCGGAATCGTCTCAGTCAAGGCAAGGTGCGATTCGAAGATGCGCTGGTTCTCGTTCTGGCAATGCACCATCGGGCACGGAGATCCGCCTTGCACAATCGCAACTCGCAGTGCCTCCCCGTCGGCCCTCGGAGCGAACAGCATTCCAACAACTCCCAGGAGAACGATGACCACGGATGTGTCGACAAACTGCCGCCAGTGGTCGCGCGACTCGATCAGCAGCGCAGCAGCGGCGGCAAACGCCACGGCCAACACGGTCCACCCCGCCGGGCCAAGAAACTGAACACTCCCGAGAAGGGGAGGGAATCCACCCGCGGCGTATCCGATATTGCCCCACGGGAATCCGCCGAACGGGAACCGGGCGCGAACGAACTCGAGCACCGCCCATGACCCGACCGCAATGAGCCACCATCTCCAGGCGGGCCAGAGACGAA
>Ga0272442_10008784_pt1 | contig 12740 bp, 25 predicted proteins | sample SSMForm2O_FD_200262 | JGI IMG/M metagenome (GOLD analysis project Ga0272442, IMG submission 200262) | Marine sediment archaeal communities from Little Sippewissett salt marsh, Falmouth, MA, United States - SSM-Form-2O | ecosystem: Environmental > Aquatic > Marine > Wetlands > Sediment ... | reverse complement strand
AGCAAACTCTATAACAGCTTTCACAACATCATTATAGTTCTTAGCACAAAAATCATGACCGCCGATAAAACCACCGTCTTTTACAATAGAAAAATAATTATTTATATCAGATTTTACAAAACTATATTTATGGTTTGCATCAATATAGACAAAATCAACTTTACCATCTATGAATTTTATAGCTTCATCTGACATATACGGCAACAAAACAACCTTGCCTGTTTTAATGTATTTCCTAAAATGCCTTTGGACAAACAACAAATTAGAATCATGATCATAACCCTTTGGATTATAACCATCATAATATTTAAAACAATCAATCATATAGAGTTTATCAATATCTAAATGTTTAATCATACTGACACTGTTCTTTCCTTGTTTAACTCCTACTTCCACACCAACAAGTTTTTTATCCTTATAATGCTCTTTAAGCATTTTTATCATAGGTCTTGCCATATTATTCACATCATAAAAAAATTATTTACTACTAGACTTGTGCATATGATAAGTTTCCCAATTCTGAAAAGACTGCCCACGCTGATTCTTACCATCTTCTAATCTTTTAATTTTTACTAGATCCCCAATTTCTTTAGGTTTCATGAGTTTATCAAGCACGGTCGTACCAACAATAATTTTTATTTTTTCATCATTTTTATCTTTTATTTTATAGATACCAGCATCATACTTTACACTATCAAACTTATCAACTAACAAACCCTCAATAGATTCATTTGCCTCTAATTTAACAACTTCTCCTTCTTCATAGCTTTCATCTTTTACCCATTTTTCTTCAACAGCCTCATTATTACTTTCTTCTATATTTTTTTGTTCCATCTTTTTTTCACCTCATAATAATATCATCTACTAATAAAACAAAACCCAGAACTATAAAAATCATACCAAGTGGATGTACAATACTCCATTGTTCACCCATGCCTGTACATCCACATTCATGTACAGCACAATAAGGTGCTGATGTATAAAACCATATCAAAGTTATCAACCCTATAACTATTAAAATAATCCCTTGCATAGTCCTAATTGTTAACTTGTTTTTATTTTTTTTCATGCATTGTTGCCCCTATATCTTCAAGACCATGCCAAATAGCATCACGGATAAGATCTGATTTTTTGAGATATTTGCCAGATGTCATGATTGCTTCTATTTTTTTTGTTATTTCATCTGTTGGTCTAAAAGTGATACGCCCATCGCTCATTTTACCACACCATCAATTACTACTGCTTGTTTATCGCCGTCACAGTGAATATTAAAAAACTCAGATAGCCCCTGCATCTCAACAACTGTTATCTTATCATAATCTATCTGCATATTTAGTTATCCCTCCTGTTAAAACTCATATACCATATTTCTGGATCCACCAACTCTAATTTACCCCATTCAGTTTTCATTATTCATCAACCTCCTCAAACACATTACTATCAGCCTTACTAAAAAACCTGATCACGTCAACATCTTTTATTGTATTTGGGTGATTAGTAGATTCAGCTAGTTCACATATCTGGGGAATATTAATTTCAATCCCTGCTTTTATAAAACCAATCATTTCCTGTATCGCATCAGGTGATACACGAAAGCTCTTTGTTTTTCTCTTGCTTTTTTTTACCCATGCCTCATACCGCATGAGTTTCCCAACATTTATCGTTTCGCTTGCCATATTATTTCCCATACCTGTGACGTTTTGTCACATTCTGTATAACGAATGTGATATATATTTAAATAGTTTTGGGTAACCGCTGTTTCTCTTATAATTAATAAGATACAGTTACTGATACTGTAACTGGATGATACACATTACCCCCTTAGGTATGTGTGTATGTGTGGGGGGGGAGAGTGTGGTAACCGCTTAGTGTATTTTGTTATATATATAAATTTTACTACTAGCCACTACCGTTAACTAATAAGAAAAGTTTATATATCATTTGTTAAAGTCTTAGTATATAAACCCCCACCATTAAATTTGTAATAGCTAGTAAATTCGACACGACCACCACGCATTTCTTCATTTCCATATTCATTATTTATGACATATCCACCGATTCTTTCTTCACGAACTTCTTTATCAATTACGCCAAGATTCCAAAGCATTTCACATTGTCTTTTTATTGTATTACGACCAAGCCGTGTATTGTTTTGTATATCTCTAATATTACACCATGCAAAATCAAGATTTTCTCTAGATAAATACAAACTTTCTAAAACTATTCTCCTTACTATATCCCCACTACTATTTACAATGTGTGATATTATTTTTTTACATTTTTCGTCAGGGTAGTTGTTTGTCAAACTTTTTAAGCTAATATAAATCCTTTTAAACTGTTTTATAAGCCTAGTTGGGATTTCTGGGTATATTGGATTAATAAGTTCTTTATATCTTCTATCTGTCATACCGCTTGCTCTAAGCACACTGAGCTTCTGTGCCTCTTGTTTTAAAAATTCTTTTGTTTCTTGATCTATTTCTATATCTTTTATTTCTTTTCCATTCAAAAAATCAAAAACAGTTTTTTGTATTTCTGCTTTCATTTGTTTTTCAAATTCTTCATTATCCCATGCTTTATCCATTTTAAGAGTGTTATCAACCATGTCAGGATTTGTATCATACATTAGTTCACGTGTTCCTAGTTGTGCATGTATAAGTATTTCATCTCTTATCGCCTGAGTTGTACATGCTACCATTGTTACATGACAGTTTTCATATGCTTTTTTAACACCTCCTCCTGTGCTTTTTAGTATAAAACCATCATATAAATTACGAAACTGCCCCCATATAGCATTTTTATCATCAGTGTTCATGCTTGTAAGACTAGCAAGATCAGGAAAAAGCAATATACTGCTTTTGTTCTGTAGTTCTTTTCCTAAATCCCATGCATCTTTTTGCCCCGTGGCTAACGTATTTTTAGTTATTTGATCTACTTTAAGACAGTTAGGTAATATTTCTAGAGATTGTGTAAATGCGCTTTTCCAATCACCACTATTTCCTACTATAAACATCCATATTGGTGTTCCTGGTATTTGGTTGCTTAACGCTGTTGCCAATATCAAATCTATACGGTTATAATCAGATACAAAAAGATATTTATCTACAACTTTATATACATCCTCTAGTGTTAAATCTTTATCCAATAATGTTTCTTTTTTATATGCGCTTCGTATACAGTTCACAATTTCATTATCATGGAGCGGTGGTCTATTTTTTTTATTCCAGTTCATAAGTAATAGCGTTGTTTCCTCTATTGTATTGCCTTTATCTCTATAATCACAAGCTAGTTTAAACGCTGAGTTGTTCCGGCTTCCATATTGTACTCCTTTTTTAATCCCTTGAACTATTGTTTTTGTTTTTTTACTAGATTTACCACCTAGTCTTTTCTGCATATCTCTAAAAACTTTTTTTACATCTTCTTCTTCTATTTCTTTGAGTGTTTCAGGTGTTTCGTCATATAAAAACCTATATTCAGAACCATTTGGATGTATACTCGGCGGAGCTACCACATATCCCCCGTTAGCTCTGTATTCGATATGTAACTCATCATCTTTTACAAGATCACCAGGGTTTTCGTTGTGTTTGCAATATATATGATATCCACGCCCCGTTCTTACAACCCAGTGTCTTTTTTCTTTGATTTTCTCTATTTTTAAACCAAGCTTTTCAAGTATCCCCTGTCGATCGATATCTATCACTACTAAATCATTACTTATATGACCACAAATTATTCCAATATTTTGAAAAACTTTTTCATCTATCCATTTTTGTATTTGTTCTTTGGTTTGGTCTTTTGTCTGCCATTCTTTCCATTTTTCAATATTTGGTCTTTTATCTTTTTCCTTAAGTGGTATTATATTAAATCCTTGTTCATGGTAGAACCATGCCCATTTGTTTACATCCAATGTACCACCGCCTCTGGATTTATTTCTTGGATGTCTCTAGTAATAATAACATTTATTTCTAATGATTGTAATATTTTATATCTAGTATTATTTATACCACCACATATTAACATAACACTGCCTTTTTCAATGGCTCTTTTGTATCTATATATTTGTCGCATGTCTTTAATGGTTACAAACCAGTTTTTTACCTCTAGATATGTTTTTTTATTGTTTTTTAAACCAACGTAATCAATTCTATCTGTTTCGTTTAACCAGACTTCTTTTGTAATATCAACTATTGGTTTCCATTGTCCATCAAAAAAACCGGGTAAAAAATGTTTTTCTAGTTCATCACAGAGTTCTTTTTCATTATCATATTTTACGTAGCCAGAAGGATTTGTGTATCTACTCATTTTAAATCCTCCTGTGGTATGCAACTTACAAAATTAGATCCTAAACCTATGGCTACTTGGTCAACTACGATATATGTTTCAAAAACATCATTTAGAACACCGACAACTACTTTTGTTTTTCCGTTATCTACAAACAATACTTTTACTTTTTTTCCTATTAGGTTTGAAAAATAGTTTTCCATCTCTTTACACTCCATTTCATTAACATTTCATTCTCCTCATCCCACTCAGGAGCGGGAAATATTGATATTGTTTTTTTGTTTTTAAGTATTGTGTTTTTTTTCAAAAAAGTATATTAACATGTGTTAGTTATGGTAGAGGAAAAAGGAGTAATAAAGAGTCCGGTGAAAACTTTTATTATCCCCTACTTTCTCCATAAGTTGTATAGACTATATAGCTTATTTATTTTTCCATTCAATGTATTGGTCTTTTCCCTCACGGATTTTCATCCAAAAACTATGTCGCAAATCTCGATATTTTTGTTTTACATCAATGATTTCTTTCAGTCTTTTTTCACCACCCTCTGTTGCCATTATCATAATCATATAGAAAAACAAAACCGGCGGGATTACAAAAACCGTACTCGGTCTTTCGTATCCTACTATTAATTGTCCTGTTTCTAAATCTATCTGTGCATTGGGTGGCAGTGGATTTGCCGGATCATTTTCGTAATAAACAGGTGTTGGTGGAATGACAAAGAAATAATAAATAAAAACCAATAAACCAAAAACAAACACTATTGTAAATGTTTTTTCAGCTGGAGCCATCCTCTATGCCTTCTTCCTTTAACATACTTCTTTGCGCATCAGCTCTTGCCTTCAAATATTTAGCTTTTCTAAACGATACATGAAATTCTTGTGCAATAGTGTTTGCATCAAATTCTCCTTTATTATTTATAAAAATAGGGTTGTTTTGTTCTGCGATACAGTGATCTATTATTTCATCATCGTTTAGGTAAGTTTGCTCTTGTTTTTCTTTTGATTTCTGTCGCATATGCTGTATAACCTCAGCATTTTCCTTCATAAGTGTTGTTTTTCGTTTTATACTATGATTATCATATCGCTTCATCAATTCTTTAGGGGGCTCCAGTAATCTCATCGGCTTCATTTTTATTACCCTGCCACCACCACGATTTCCCATCTTCATACGTGGATAACTATAGAACATCTTACCAGATCTTTTATTAATTGAAACTAAAAAGGGTAGTATATCACAATACATGTTGTTACTACGATTTACTTCCATAAATGCATGGAATAACTTACGTGGCTGACTATCTATAAATGTTACATCCTGTGTGACAAATAATACAATTGGTCTTATATATCCAAAAGCCTGTACTGTAAAATTAATATGTTTATTAGCCTGTGTATACCAATCACGACTACTAAGCCCCAGGTTTGCTTCATCCCATACTACAACCCCGCCGATTATTTTTTTTCTAGCTATCTCTTGGATTGCTGTTGTAAACTCATATGGTGTGTAAACAACTCGTTCTTCTAAGTTTGGATAAAAAGTTGGATCTAACAAGTCACCCAGTGCTACACCACTAACGCTTTTTCCAACACGATGTCTACCTGTTATTGTAGCTAAAAAACTAAATTTTTTTAGATGCACGTTTTTGTAGATATCACGCAGATATGCTTCAGCAATACCTTTATGATTTGGTTTACCAAAATAATATGGATTATTATTTATCGGAGAAGGAAAATGCACTTTCACCCTCCTCTATTTCATCTTCTACATTAACAACTTCAGCATCAGGATCCGGTGGTTCACCGCCTCTTTTATCACGCACTGGTAATGCTTTTTCTTTTCCATTGATCCTTTTTTTTATGTATCTATCGCTCATATCAATTATGCCATGTGTCTCTACTTCAACTATTGGGCTGTTTTGCATCAACCTTATATTCTGTTCCATCACCGGCATCATATATTCAAAACGGATATTGTTGATATGGTTATTTCTTGTTTCTTCACTAAGGTCTTCTCGCTTTTTAATCTTTTTAATTTCTTCTTCAAGCTGATTAAAATAGTCAAAGGTTATTTGTTTTACTTTATCTTCCATGTAGTTTTCTAGTAGTAATGATAATGATTTAGTCTTGACAGCAAAAGCATATTTTTCTTTTTTACTATCTATGCTTTTAGAAAGATGATCTATGCATTCTTTAGATAACTGAACTATATAGCGCCTTATCTGGTCACTAGGAGTTACCTTCCAATCCTCATTAGATTTATCATAATCTTTTGATATCTCTCCTCACCACCTTTACTTGTGTAATGGTTCTATATGCGCATAAGCATATACTAAACACATATATACAGTGATTTATAAAAACTTATTGTATTTTGCCTGTAAGGAGACTATATCTATAGAAAATACAGTGTTTTACCCAACATTAATATTGTTGCGTAAAGTTTATTAGTTTTGATGACATTCACTACATTTGTTGTAAGGAGAGGAGCAAAACTAAAAATAATCCTGGTCTCACCCTTGAATATTTTTTTCTGCTCCAATCCTTTCAATGGAGTATGGGATATGATAACAATAAAAACAGATTTTTGGAAGCGATGGGAAAAAGCAAATGAAATCGAAAAACAAAAAATAGTAGCTCAACTACCAATTTTTACAAATGCACATTGCCCGTTGTTTACACCAAATGTAATTAATAGCTATTTTGAGGATCTATATTTGTATCTCAAAAAACCTTATGAAGAACCAGAAAAAGATGAGGGGTAAACTATGGGATATTCATGTAAAAAAAACCTGAGAGACATCAATAATATTATGAATAATGAAATACGAGAGGTTGTTGGTATCGATGCTTACCAGCTGATTTTTTTGGTTTCTATTTATCTCGGCATTTTTCAACTAATGAGGTTTTTAATATGTTAGACTATCAGCGTTATATATTAATTGGATTATTTTTTATTATTACTATATTATTACATGAATATGTACATTATCTAGTTTTAAAACGATATGGCGGTAGAGGCAAGCTGGCTGTGCTCCGTGGTTCCTTCAACATCCCAACTATTGGTATTAAATATCTCGGCGGTCTGAGTAATTGGAAACAAGTTATTCATATGAAACTAGCACCAATCCCTGTAACATTTTGTATGTTTTATTTTCTTTCTATTGCTATTTTTGAACCTGTTGATTTTAATGGGTATCTTATAAGTTTTATTTTTGGGTTGGTGCTCACATGGATAGCTTGTTTGAAGGATCTGCGTGATTCCATGACAATTTTATCTAAAGGCATGTACAAAAATTTTGATGAGTTTTTTAAAACCGGAAGTGATTAGTTACGAGTTGCTATGATCACCTTAGAAAAAAATTGGAGGAGAAGCATATGAATGATATAGAAGAAGACATAAAAAAACTTGATGGCAATGCTAGACTGATTCTTAAACGCAGTCTATTTGTTAGTCTTGCTATGGTTAAACAATTTGAGAAAAGAATAATTGAAGCAATTGATATTTTAGACAATTATGGAGCATCAGTTGATGAGAAGGAGGAATAATATTTGAAAGAGCATACAGATGAATTACTTGTTGCACAAATACTAGGTATATGTTGGTATAGTTCAAAAACCATTGAGGAAATTACAGCTAAGATTTATAAAAATCAGTATGCTAAAAATATTGTACGTGTGTATCAATGTTGTGAAATTCTTTTATCTCATGGTGTTTTAATTCCTAAGTTTAAAGATAAAAAGTTAATGTTTCAAGTAGATCAGGAGAGTTTGAAAAAATGAAGATAAAAATACCATTTAATACTTGGAGCCGTGAGCGTTTGAAAAAAGGCATTAAGACTGCTACTAGCCGTAATAAAAAATACGGGGAGATTGATGACACCTTTGTAGTTGATGGTGTTGAATATACACTCACAGCTGTATGTAAAGCAAATCTATCTACTATCAGGGATTTATGTTTTGATATTGAAGGATGTAATTCACCTGATGAGTTTGTAGAGGTTTGGAAAGAGATCCATCCATATAAAGGATGGTTACCTAATCAGAAGGTTTGGTTCCATCGATTTAAAAAGGTGAAATAGATGATTCAGCATATTTTACTAGGGTTTTGTGGAGGTATTGGAACCATGATGATAATATCTATTTATAAAAAAATATGGGAGATAATAAAAATATGATATGTGAAGAAGATTTTGAGGAATTAACCAAGAAGGAATGCGCATTGAAATATCAGCATATTTACACAGGTGGGTATTAATCATGAAAATGAAACTTAGTGAGTATAGAAAAACAAAAGATTTTAGAAGCAAACAACTCCGCCGTGGACATCGTATAAAGAAGGAGGAAAAAAAACCATGTTAAATAGAGAAGAATTAGAAGAAGAAAAAATTGCATTCAAAGATGTTTACACAAAAAAACAAGATATTACACAAAACAAATAGTAAGGTTTATATACTAAAAGAAATGCAACAACAAAAACCTAAAATCACTCCATATAATACACAACATATAAAATGTTGGGTAACTCGCTGAGGAGATAATAATTTGGCTGGGAAAAACTATTGCCCAGAATGCGGAGCTCGCATGAAACATTATAAATGTCATGTATGCGGGTATTGCATGAACTGGGGTAAAAGACTGAGGAGAACACATGGTAAAAAATGGAAATATGAAGAAAAACAAGAAAAATAGTTTTTGGACTTGGAAAAAAATGAGCCGGAAAAGTTTTCGTATACTATTAGGTATTACTATGTTTTATAGCTTTATAGCCTTGGCAAACATGATCCATTTTGTTATACAACTCTCAGCTCTGACATCTGTGATAAATGTAATTGGTTATTTCACAATTTGGTTTTTTCCACCACTAGCATTAATTACTTTAACTTATTATTTATTAACAAACACTTTCCCACCGGAGGAGAAAAAACATGCCTGAATATAAAAAAGCAGATATAAGACACACTATTAGAAAAGAAGAATTTAAACAAATAATACAACAAACAATACGCCCACGTGACCGCCTATTTTTATCATTATTATATTGTACTGGTGCAAGACCATCTGAGGTAGCTGGAGATCCAGAGCATAACAAAAAAGGAATGACATTTGAAGACATCGAATTTGATTTTGAAAAAGGAGCTGTATTGTTTCATGTACCAGTAAGCAAAATCCAGAAAGGCATGTATGCTGTTGATAAACGCCAGCTCATGCTAGAGTTTGATCTAGAAAACCCTGATTATGTAGTAAATGTTCTAATAACTAGTTTTAATGATATGATAGAGCACCAGCGATACATCCAGGATAAAAAAGAAATAGATCCATCTGTTCAGCTTTTTACTTTCTGCCGTAAAACAGGTTATAACATTGTTGAAAAAGCTGGTAAAATAATTGATACAGAGATTTGTCCATATAATTTTCGACATAGCCGGCTTACACTCCTCAGCGAATCAGGTGCCGGTATTGAAACACTTATGTATTTCAAAGGATCCCGTGACATTAAAAGCATTGCTAATTATCTTCATGCTAGGAAAGTAAAATACAGGCTCAACAAACAAAAAGAAAATGATAGAGGCGAGAAACAGAGTATTAGAAACAATAGTGAATGATTTATCCACCTAGCGGGTAATATCTATTTGCATAGCAGAATCCCATACCAACTCCTTCTAACCTCTGTTCGCCAAATCTATCAAACATCATAAACTATATATAGTTTATAGACATTATGGAATTTGTGAAATAGCAGATGGGAATTGAAAAAACTACAACTATCAGCCTGCACAACCTAACAAAAAAACAACTTTTAAAGATAGGCGGGGAATATGCTGTGGAGGATGGCAAAACCTACAGCTACAACGATACAATCAAAAGGCTAATAAAAGAACACAATAGAGAATGAGGAGAGGAAAACTTGTCGGATGGTGAGTATGAGGACTATGACGACAGCGGGGTTGAATTAGCCCGTGCAACAGCTACAGATCAATACAGTGGCATGATGAGGCGGTACCTCGATGAGCTCACCATAATATATGAAAATATGATGGCACGACTAATAAGTAATCGTGGAGCTGAGGAGGCTTTTAACGCCTGTGTAGCAAAAATGCTTTCTATTATGACACATCTACTACCTAAAATAGAAGGTGGCGGTGATAAGACACAGAAAATGCGTGAGGAGTTCGAGCAATATAAAGTATGGATCAAGCAAGTGCAAAAAATGAAAATAAACAAAGAGGAGATGGATAAAGTACCAGATCTATATAATTTAATTGTCCGTGCATATGACATACTTGGTCTTACTAGTATCTAGGATGTGATTTTATTTATGGTAAATGAAAAACAGAAAGAAAAAATCTATAAAGAAATGAAAGAAAAAATCTATAAAGAAATGAAAGAAAAAAAACAAAAAGAGTATTTTATGGAGCTTCGTGACAGATCTATCATTGTTTTTGGTTATCTCATGTTGCCATTATATATCTTGATTAATGCTTTTATCGCTGGTGTTGGTTTTCTCATGTATCTAGTAGCAACTTCAAAGGATCTTGTTATCATGGATTTTGTAAATGATCCACTTGGTGTAACAGGGGATATGGCAATCATTGCAATAATTATTTTTATTTTCTGGTTGATGTTCGGTCTTTATGGCATCGCTCTTTATAAAAAAGCTAAAAACTTTATGAAAAACAATCCAGAAAAATATAAAAATCTTAAAATATGGAGATGGTGAAAAAAAATGTTTCTACCAATAGAAAATCTAAAAGAGTTTCTAGCTATGCTGGAAACAGAGGAAAACAAAGCAGATGTACCAGTATTCCTGGATAAAAATCAGATAACAACTGATACCGGGATGTTAATAGGAGAAATAATTATACAATACCAATATGATACAAACATGTTAGCTGTGTTTAAAACTCATGATGGTATAGACCCAGTTATGCTTCCAAACCAGCAGTTTTTTAGCGCTTTAGAATATTATACTGATAAACCAACTGTTGATAAAGCACAGGCTAGAGCTAAAGCCATGATTGAGAAACAGGAAGCACAATTAGAAGCTGAGTATAACAAAGCAGTTGAATTGTTAAACAAAAGCGGTTTTGAAACAATTATACCATATACATGGAGTGAATAAATGAAGATAGTTTATAATCTTCATAAAATGCCTTTGCTTAAACAGAGTCTATGTATAGGGGATCTCATTAGGTATTATGGTGAGAGCAAGTTTAAACTAGTTGAGAGTGTACGCCGGATTGAGGAAAACCGTGGGCTTTCTTCTAAGATGCTTAACACTATTCGTAAACATACAAATGTTGGTATGACCATTGAAAGTCTTGTTACTAATCTTCAGATGGCAAGTGGCACAGATATTTTTAAATTCAAGATTAATGGGATGGATCCAACTACGATGTTTACAGATGAAGATATTGAACTAGAGATATATATGAACCCGTTATATTTTGTTACAAAGGGTGCTATCACAGGGCAACTACCTGGTTTCAGGCGTAAACCAGCTAATACAGAGACTGAGATTGAGATGAAAGCACGTCAGGAGCAGACTAAATGGATTAAATGGTTTGAGAAAGAGCTCAACAAGTATCATCCTAGTTGCTACTGGAAGAAACGTGTTGTTGAAACAGATAAAGACTAGGTGAAAGATTTTATGGCTAATCAACCACAGCATACATGGTCTGAGTTTAAAAACAAAGTAAGTGAGATGGATACAGCGGAGAAGAAGGATTTTCTTCATCAACTTCAGCTTGAAAAGATGGAGGCTTATGCCAGGCGTTTTCAGTCTCCTGATGTTGCTAGGATTAGAACACTTAGGAAAAAAATCGCTTATATGAAAACTATACTAAATATGAAAGGATATCATTATAATCCACGTGGTGAAAAAATATGAAAGATGAAACAAAAATGAAGGTTGTTATAGCTGTTGTTGCTTCAGCTGTTGTTATTGGTGTAGCTGTTGTTTACCGTCTGTTAGGATGGTTCTAGTACCATTTTCTTTTTTTCTTTTGTATTATTATTTTTCTTTTATCCAGCTGACGGTTATCTCTGTATGTAAAAAGATTCCCTATTATTTTTTTCAGCATCCCCATCTAGTAATGTAACCTCCATCGTTTTTTTGTTTTTCCTTTTAGATGTTTATCATAATAAGCATTTGCTTCGTTTATTGTTTTAAAAGTTTTATAGGTTTTATATCTTGCTCCTTCTTTATACTGGAGTTTATATCCTTCTCCTTTGACTTGTGCATATGTCATTCCTATACCATGTTTATCAGCTAGTTTAGCAAAATTTTGATCATGCCGTGGATATCCTAAATGCAGGCTTTCATGCCCCATTATGTTTTTAAACTGTTTCTCTGGAAGGCTGAGTGCTTTTTTTGATATTTCTAATCTTACTTTTGTTGGACATCGATAGATGTAATCACCACTAGCCCATTGTCTCACTCTTGCATCATGCACAAGCTGTGCC
>Ga0272442_10008783_pt1 | contig 12741 bp, 7 predicted proteins | sample SSMForm2O_FD_200262 | JGI IMG/M metagenome (GOLD analysis project Ga0272442, IMG submission 200262) | Marine sediment archaeal communities from Little Sippewissett salt marsh, Falmouth, MA, United States - SSM-Form-2O | ecosystem: Environmental > Aquatic > Marine > Wetlands > Sediment ... | reverse complement strand
AATTTCACCGTTCAGAAGTGTCACAACTTCCTGAATGACCTCGTTGATGTCCAGTGTCTTCTGCTCGATTTCTTCTTTCCTCAATAATGAGCGAAGCCTCTGGATCACTCCGCTGGCACGCCTATCGTCATCGATGATGTCCGCCAGAACATCGCGCACCTCGTTAATATCCATCGTGTCCGCAGCTAGAAAACGCTGAGCTGCTTGGGCGTTACTCAGGATCGCAGCAAGGGGTTGGTTAATTTCGTGCGCCAGTGAAGCAGCCAACTCTCCCATCGTCGCTATTCGCGTCACGTGGGTTAGTTCCTGCCGGAGTCGATGGGAAGCCATTTCCGCTTGCTGACGCTGGTTGATCTCATTTCGGAGTTGTTCGACTATTCTGGTTAGCTCCTGGGTGCGTTCGTCCACTAACACCTCCAGGTGTTCGCGGTATTTGGTCAGTTCCTCTTCTATCTGCTTGCGTTCGGTGATGTCGCGCGCAACTGCGTATGTTATCCCTTCCTCAAGCCAGGGCTGGGAAGTCCAGGATAGCCATTTATATGAGCCATTTTTGCATAGGTAGCGATTCTCAAACTCAAATGCAGGAATACCCTTAGCAAGCCCCTCTTCCATCAATGCCCGAGTCTTGGGTTTATCGTCGGGATGGACGAAGTCGATAAATGGTCTCCCAAGAAGCTCATCCTGTGAATAGCCCAGGACTTTCTCGGCAGCCGGGTTAATCTTCCTGAAAAAGCCGTCAATATCAGCTATACAGAGAATGTCCATGGAGAGATTGAAGATATTGTTGAGTTCTTCCTCTCTCTGCCTGCATTCATTTTCCAATTCTTCCAGCTTAGCATTCTGCCGGCGTAGTTCTGCCAATTCTTCCATAATCTGTTTTTTTATTTTCCCGGAGTTTCCCATGTCAATTTCTCCCATTCAGAAAAGTAAGTATAGTTTACCTCTGCCCTTGCATCTGATCAAGAGAAATCTCTGATTCTTGTGTTGATCCACCGGCAATAATGATGTATTATAATGCAATTAGAGTTTGATAGGCGAGTGCGACACGCAGATTGAGTTTAGGCGGAAGCAAAACCCGGGGAGGCAGCAGGGATCAGGCAAGGGCTTATAGGAAATAGGTAGAGAAAGAAATAGCACACGGATGAGCACGGATTTTGAGCCTCCTCCAATTTCAAAGGGAGATTGCTATGAAGATAAAAAGAATATACAAAGATGTCTCTTCCATCGTTTTAGCATTATTTATCATCATAGCCGCATTAGGAAGCTGCGCGCCTCCCTCGAGGGAACCATCTAAGCCTGAAGTCAAAACCAGGCAAGCCCGGCCATCGCATTTGCTTTACCTCGTCAATACTCCTCCATTTGATCCTCTAGTTAAGCCGCCGCAGATACCGCTATATTTGACAGCCACAGATGCAAAGGAATATTACGTTCTTCAGTTCCACGAGACAGCAGATGAGTCCGTGAGGGATTGGCTCACGGCTTCCGGCGTCACATTTTACGGCTATATACCGAACTATGGCTTTATAGTGAAAATGAGCGACGGGGTAAAAATGGCGGTAAAGGGACTGGATATTGCCAGAGCCGTTATAACATTTCACCCGGCATATAGATTGTCTCCGTCTCTGCGAAAGGAAGATACAAGCGGCTTGCTCCGCTATCTGGATGTCTATGTGTTTGGGAACCTCCCGGGAGTGAACTATCAGATCGAAGCCATACTCGACAATTTGAATGGCAAGTCACTGCAACTGGATGACGCCGGGATGATACAGGTGGTTGTTCCGCCAGAAAACCTGACGGAGGCGATCCGGCAGATCGCATTCATCCCTGATGTCCGATGGATAGAGGAAACACCGCACTTTGAGCCACTCAATGATGTCGCTACGAAAGTCGTACACGCTACGGATCTGTGGAGTTCTGAGCCGGGACTTACGGGTAAGGGACAGGTAATAGGAATAGCGGATACAGGTCTTGATACCGGTGCGGATGACAAGTCAATGCACGACGACATCGAGGGCAGGATCGTCAAGATACACAACTGGCCTGTTCAGAAGAGTTCATCTTACCTGAACCCCAATGATAATGACGGCGCGGCAGATGAGCATACCAAATCCACCACAAAACAAGCAGGGCATGGAACGTGCGTGACCGGCTCCGCGCTGGGCAATGGCACGATGTCATCCAGCCTGTCCGCGCCGATCAAAGGTGTGGCTTACGAAGCCAAAGTGGTATTTCAGGCAGTGGAGCAGTGGACTTATCTGGCTGCAACACTATCAGGCGGCAAAGCTAGATGGGATTATGCTCTATCAGGGATACCCTTAGATCCGCAGGAGTTATTTTCAGAAGCCTACAAGGAAGGCGCCCGGATACACAACAATAGCTGGGGAGATCACCTGCTGTGGGGAAAGTATAGCTATCAATCGAACCGGGTGGATGACTTTATGTGGGAGCATCCGGATATGCTGGTACTCTTTGGCGCCGGGAATGAGGGAGCGGACCTCAAGCCGTCCGATGGAAAAGTGGATTCTGGCTCTGTTATTGTTCCTTCAACGGCCAAAAACTGCATCAGCGTGGGCGCTACGGAAACCAAGCGCGGTAGTTCATTTGAAATCTCACCTTATACGACATACGGGGCAAAATTTCCGATGCAGTTTCCTCTGCCGCCCATAACGGATGACCATATATCGAGCGATCCAAACAAAAAAGATGAGATGTACGCCCGCAGCAGTCGGGGATTGACGGATGATAATAGAATTAAGCCGGACATCGTTGCTCCCGGCACGTTTATCCTGTCCACGAGATCCAGCAAACTGAATAAATCAGTGGATTTGCTCTGGGGTAGGCCCTCTGACGCTGGCTATAGCAGCAATCTCGATGACGACTACATATTCGCCGGCGGAACCAGCCTGGCGGCTCCCCTTGTGTCGGGTTCAGCGGCATTGATCCGGCAATATCTTATGGACGTGAAGAAGGAAAAATCACCCAGCGCGGCTTTGATCAAAGGTATCCTGATAAACGGCGCGGACGACAGCGGCGTTATACCCAATGGCGGCGAAGGTTGGGGACGGATAAACCTTGAGAGTTCGCTCTCAAAATTGCTGCAATACTATGATGTCAAACCGGGCATCTTTGATGGTCAGGCTAACGAGTTCGAAATTGACGTGGAATCGTCCGAGCCGTTGAGGATAACGCTGATCTGGACTGACTACCCGGGGACGATAAACGCATCGAGGGCTTTGATCAACGATCTCAACCTCAGAGTATCACATTCCGGGAGCGGCATTACCTACTATGGAAACAACTTCGCCAACGGCTGGTCTACCGACAAGGCTTCCGTTCTCGACAAGATCAATAATGTGGAAAATATCTACATAGAGAAGCCCAAGAGCGGCACTTACAAAATCCGCATACATGGACTGCAGGTTCCACAAGCTCCGCAGCCTTATGCGCTTGTGGTGCGGGGCGCGAAGAGCATGAAATCGCCGTCACCTTCCTTTACCGTCAAGCTTTCCCCTGATAAAGTCAAGATACCCAGGGGAGCAACTGCTGAATATAAAGTGGGGGCATATTTCCATTTCAATTTTGACAAGGATGTAACCCTGAATCACGAAATTACCAAATCCGATCCCACGATAGCTGGAAAGCTGTCAAAATCCAAACTCGCACCGTCAACGTCCGCTCCGTATTTTGATGAAGGCAATTTATACGTATATACGAAGAGTAAAACGCCGCCAGATACCTATAAAATCGAGATCAAAGGAACCAGCAATGGCCTGAAAGACAGCGATTCAGCGCAGTTAATAGTGAGGTCAGTTGATGCCATAGCCGTCTGGCAGCATGAGGTAATTCTCGAACCCAAAAAAGAAGTCAAGGATTGGGATATATGGTATTCTATATGGGACGCAACCGCCGGTATCTGGTGGAGTCACACCGAAGCGGCGGCGGCTGCGGTATATCCACAACTGCCAACGGACGACGATAATGAACACGACCGCGACCCGGCCATCGCCTTTGACACCGATGGCAACGCTATGGTCGTTTGGGCGCGACAGCCGATACCCAGCGCGGCCTCTGACTATGATGTATGGTATTCCAGATGGGTTGGCAGTGGGTTTGTATGGGGCTGGGAAAAACCCAAATCTCTATGCAAATTGAAAGGCGACGACACCGATCCTGCTGTTGCGATGGATACGGACGACTCCGCTATAGCAATCTGGGTGCATAATGACGAAAAAGCCAAGAAGCGGCGTATATATTATTCATCCAGAAGAAAGGGAGAAAATTGGAGTGATGCGGCTCCGCTTGTGACCCAGACTCCTGAAACAAGCCAATACCCGGGACAGGCGTCTCTGCCGGAAATCACCTTCATAGCCAAAAAGCCGGATATGTATATAATAACTCCCATCGGCTCGAAAAAAAAGATATATCAGAGCGAACATCAAGCGGTAGCCATTTGGCTTGACATCGCTCACGGAGAGCATAATTTAGGCTACTCACCCCATTATCTAATATGGAATGGGCACGGCTGGAAAAATGAGTATGGCGGCCAAAGAGCCTACTCTATACCACAAAAAATGCTGGTTGGATGGCCGCACGTAGATACATCAGTACAGCCCCAGGCCACGCATAGACTGGGCATCTCGTCCGATAAATCGGGCAATGCCCATGCAGTATGGTCTATAGAGGACAAAACTACCTACAATAACAAGGTGGATGCTATTTACTATGCAAAGTGGGATGGAAAAATATGGAATCCGCGAGCGACACGCAGCCCCGGTCGCGGCGTGCAGCCGGCAACAGCCTATGACACGTACCTCAAAAAACCTATAACGGTCTACTCATGCACAGGAGTTTCGCCTTGTGACATCAGGTATTTCATAGACGCAGGAGTAGCAACCGGAGCAAATAGTAAAGACATCGACCGCAGGCCAGTCGTCGCGATACTACCCAACAACCAGGCAATGACCGTTTGGTGGAGCGACGGAGCGCCCGAAAGCGAAATCTGGTACTCAAACTCAGGCACTGCGATGCAGCAATGGAAGTCAGGAAAATCAATAATAGATATGCCTGATCTCCGCGATTGGAATCCGGCTATCGCATCCCCAACCGGAAGCCCAAGCAGGCCGCCGGAGTCATATCCGTAGAACACATAGCTGGTCGCAGCGAGCCATCAGCATGTCCTACATAACAGCAAATATAGAATATAATGAAAGTGAGGTTTACATAATGTCACAACCACGTCCAGAATACCCTCGCCCACAATTTCAGCGCGATCAATGGCTAAACCTGAATGGCGTCTGGAATTTCGCATTTGATTTTGGCCTTTCTGGCAGGGAGAGAGGGTGTCATGAAGACCCATCCGCCCTTGATCAGCAGATCACCGTTCCCTTCTGTCCAGAGAGTGAACTGTCTGGCATTGGCTATACCGACTTTATTCCCGCTGTCTGGTATCACCGCGGCTTTGAGATTCCCAAAGACTGGACAGAAAAGCGTATAATTCTGCACTTTGGCGCAGTGGATTACGATTGTCATGTATGGATAAATGGTCAGCTTGTTGGACGCCATTTGGGCGGCAGTTCATCTTTTTCTTTTGACATAACCGGAGCTTTGCAGAATGGGGAAAATCATTTGACAGTTTATGCCTGTGATGATGTTCGCTCAGGCAAGCAGCCGCGCGGCAAACAAAGCCCGCGATACTACTCCTACGGCTGTGTATATACACGCACTACCGGCATCTGGCAGACTGTCTGGCTCGAAGCAGTTTCCGAAAACTACATTGAATCTGTGCAAATTGTGCCAGACCTTGATAATGCCTGCTTTATCGTGACTCCTACTATCAGGAATGCGAAAAGAGGGATGACTTTCAAGGCTGTGCTATCTGATGGCGGCAACGAAGTTGCTTCTTCACAGATACAAGCCAGCACTGGGACTTCCCTGATTCTGGAGATAGACGATCCGCAGATCTGGAGCCTTAATGACCCGCACCTCTATGATTTAAATCTGGAGCTTCTGGACGGGGCGGATACAGTTGATAGCGTTAGCTCCTATGCAGGTTTGCGTAAATTCCACATCGAGGGGAATAAGGTTTTTCTCAATAACGAGTCCATCTTCCTGCGCTTTGTGCTTGATCAGGGCTTTTATCCAGATGGGATATGGACTGCCTCAAGTGACGCGGAATTAAAGGCGGACATTGAGCGTTCTATGGCGGTTGGCTTTAACGGAGCGCGCCTGCATCAGAAGGTTTTCGAGGAGCGATTCCATTACTGGGCGGATCAACTGGGATACCTGACGTGGGGAGAATACTGCGACTGGGGAATGAACTTCGGCAGGCCAGAATCCGTACACAACCATCAGCGCGAATGGCGCGAGATAATAATGCGAGATCGCAATCACCCCTCCATCGTCGCCTGGACTCCGTTCAACGAAACTGCTGGCGCAGCCAGAGCGCACAGTGAGATTCATCGGCAGGCGTTGGAAGAAGTTTACCAACTCACGCAAGCCCTCGATCCCACCAGACCCATAAATGATGCCAGCGGATATGTGCATGTGCGTACCGACATCTTCACCGTACATGACTATAACCAGAACCCCGAAACATTCCGGGAAAGGTATGACAAGACAGATCCGCAGAAACCTGGAGAAACCTTCGTGTGCTCCCCTGAGATGTCCGTTCCATACGAAGGTCAGCCCTACATAGTGGATGAGTATGGAGGAACTTTCTGGACTGAAGAGCATGTCGGTCAGGAAGAAAGAGGTCAAGGTAGAGCGGAATGGGGCTACGGAAAGACAGCCGAACAGGTGGAGGAACTGGTCGAAAAACTGACTTTGATTCTGCTAAACAATCCCAATATCGCAGGCTACACCTATACTCAACTGACCGACGTGGAACAGGAAGTAAACGGAGTGTATACATACGACCGTCAATTGAAATTCGACGCTGAGCGTCTGCGTAAGGCTTTCGGCGCGCCTGCGGCTATCGAGAAGAATAAGTGAAGTCTTAACACAGAGGAGATCAAGGAGTGAAAAAAAGCATTAGATTCGGAATCATAGGAGTGGGTGGGACCATAAGAAAAACTACTGGCGTACTTGCCGAAGAAACAGGTATAAAGCTGGTCTCTCTGGCAGACCCTAGCTCTGCACGTCGTGAGGCAGCACTTGAGGGAACGAAGGGCGTTGAGGTTTTTGATGATTATCATGAGATGCTGGATAAGTGCGATCTGGACGCTGTGTGCATAGGGCTTCCCACGTGGATGCACACGCAAGCTACGCAGGAAGCGCTGGAACAGGGATGCCATGTGCTTTGTGAGAAGCCGCCCACCAACAATGCTGAAGAAATGAAGGGATTAGCGAGCCTTGCTGCAAACAAGGAACGCACCTATATGTTTGTCCGCCAGACCAGATTTTCACCTCGAATGATGGAGGGACGACGCCTTGTTCAGTCAGGAAAGCTTGGTCATGTATATTACGCCGATACGAAATGGATACGAACCCGCTGGTGCTCTGGTAAGGGATGGCGTCACGATAAAGATAAAGGCGGCGGCGTATTAGTCGATCTCGGTATCCACGCCATCGACAACGCCTGGTTTATGATGGGTTGTCCGCGCCCCACCGAGGTGTCCGCGGGCCTTTACTGCGAGTTCGCGGATCTGGCTCCAGCGGATCAGGTCTACACCGCCGATGATGCCGCCATTGGTTTGATAAGGTTTGAGGGTGGGAGCATTCTACATTTTGCGGTCGCATTTTCCCTGAATACCGCCCACAACGCGTCCGCACCGACTAAGGCGAGCGACGCGGTGAAATCGGAATATCAGGAAGTGAAAATATACGGCACAAAGGCAGGAATTGAAAACAACAATCTGCTGGTTGGAACACCAAAAGGAGTTCAGATCAAGCCGTTGAAATCCCCCAAAACCCGGCAGGATCCGGTCACGCTTCAGACGCGGGAATTTATCCGGGCGATCAGAGAAAAAGATGAGCCAATCTCTTCCGCTTCGCAAGCTATTATGCTGATGCAGATGCTGGACGCCGCCATGAAATCCAGCGAGGTCGGCAAATCCATTCCTATTTCTTCATAGAGTTACGCCACGCTATGAAAATGGGATTCATCTCCGGCAAAAAACTGCTATTCAGAACAAAGAAAGAAAACCACAGAGACACAGAGACACGGAGAAAAACACGGAGAGGAAGAAAATTAAAGGAATATGAAGAATTCTTATCTCCGGGATTTCTCTGTGTCTCCGTGTTTAGATTTTATAATTTCCTAGACAATCAAAAAATAACGCCCCGGCGATTTTTCACCAGGGCGTTATATTTAGTCAACTACATCCTATCCGAAGCCCGGCAATTGGGCCAGCGGCTCGGATAGGCAATTAGTCTACTTTTATACCCTTGCCGCCTTCTTTTATGGCAATGGCAAGCTCCGCGATATCCCGCCTTTTGGCACGCTCCATAGCGTCAATCACCCAACCATGCAAAGCAAATTTATCGGCTTTGATGATAAGGGTTTCAATGCGGTCTTCGTGCCTGGCGAGGAAGTCCTCCAGGTCGGTGTAATCCATCATTATGTTATCATCAACGGCAATTTCGCCGTGACGACCAATAAACAGATTAAACCGCTTTTGCGGGAATTCATGCCTTGTCAGAGACGCAGGCAATTCAACGGCAAACCTGGGCGGAACTTTCATTATTGCTGATACCATAAAGAAGATCAAAAGCAAGAAGACACAGTCGATCATGGGTGCCATCTGCAGCTCCATGTCCGATTTTTTCATCTTTCTAAGCTTCAATTCGGACACCTCCATAAATGCAATTTTTACCTTGCAACCATCGCAAAGCCGATCTTCTTGATGTCAGCACGTTTCGCAAGATCCATAACTCTTACTATTTGATCATGCCACACATCTCTGCCAGATTGGATGATTAGCATCTCTTTTTGCTTCAGAGTAGCTCTTTGAAAACGTCCAAGAAGCTCTCCCATAGATACAAGATCATCATTTAACACCATCGCTCCATCAGGTATACCAGGCTCGGGATCACTGACTCTCAATATGAGTTGCTGTTGTTCCTTCTGCCCTGGTGGTGGTGTCCCTGGCGGTGGCAGTTTTACTCTGATTCCGGGCATGGGTGAGAAAGTAGTCGCGATCATAAAGAAGATCAGCAACAGGAAGACGCAGTCAATAAGCGGCGTCATCGTAAATTGCATTTCAGACTTTCGCCTTCGCCCCGGTTCTCTTTCTTCTTCACCTCTCAAAACAGTCACCCCCTAATAATAGCTTTCAAATAACACGGAAAAAACTCTTTCCATGCTGAAAGATATAGAGAATCGCTCGTGACTCAATCTCGTGATAAATCACGAGCGAAGTAAACACTTTACGACTGACGGGGGCCAATAACCAGAGTATTCACGATCTCGGTAGAAACCTGCTGGATCTCCAGTACGTGCCTGTCAACCCTACTTACCAGGTACTGGTAGCCGATCATGACTGGAATAGCTATTGCCAATCCAAAAGCGGTTGTCAGCAGAGCTTCTGAAATACCACCGGCCAGCAACTGCGGGTCACCTGTACCCTTCAGGGCTATAGCAGTAAAAGCTCTAATCATACCAATAACAGTTCCCAAAAGACCCAACAGAGGGGAAATCTGATATATGGTAGAGAGAACAACCAGGTTTCTTTCCAATTGAGGAACTTCCAGTATGGTAGCTTCGTCAACTGCTTCCGAAACGTCTTCCTTGGATACGGCTTTCTCTTCAATCATGCCCTGACTGTAGCGCAATAATCCCGCTTTAACTACGTTAGCCAGAGGACCGCCTGCCTCCTCACAGATGGACACTGCTTCCATAATATTATCATTTCTCAGTGCCTCAGTTATTCTGCTCACAAGCTGCTCAACCTTTATTCTGGGCCTCAGCTTGAAGAGTGAAACCGCTCGCTCTATTATGTAGGTAAGACCAAGGATGGAGCATAGAAGCAGCGGCCAGCGGAGCGGACCTGTTTTGTTGAAGTAAGATATCAACGTATCTGTTTGGTATAGCCTTACATCATGAAACGCTTCACCACCGGGAGTAACTGTAACGTAATCAGTAGTGTCATCAAAGCCCTGCTTACTGACTGTTACAACATATTCTCCAGGAGGTAGATTGGATACTTCGTAGTTTCCTGCTTGATCTGTCGTTGCAGTTCTGGGTTCAGTACCCAGTAGCATTTCACTTTCTACAGTAACAACGGCATCAGCGAGGTTCTGGGCTCTGGGTGTTTGTGTGTCAGTCACCTTACCTTTGATAAGACCACGGTCTGGAGTAGTAACATCCTCCTGTGCAAACACGTAGGCACACCCTAGCAAGAACATACCAATGACCAGAACAAAAACCGCCTTCTTCATTTGCTTTTTCCTCCTTGTATTAGCTCACTTGGTCTGAAGGCATATCGCCAGTTACTATCAACTGACAACCTAACTTAACCTAAATAGTACCTCAGTGATTCTTCCTGCTAAATGAACCCGATGCCCATATCAATGCAGGTCTTTCACTAAAGGGTCAATACGTCCAACAAAATTGTGGAAGCATGTTTAAAGTTAAAAAACGTGTTCTGCTTATCTGCTGACGCTTGTCTACTGAGACTCCTCCCGCGCCTTAATAGATATCAGATAAGCCATAATCTTAGCTTTCCTATCCTTAGCAAACTGGAGTGCCTGGACCACATTCTCTGAGAACGGTGAAATGGTATTGCCGTTTTCATCCGTGTATTTCATTATCAGTTCTCCGTATGCGTCCATGCCCTCCTGCCATTTTTCCAGGTACTCGTAGCACAACCCAAGCTGCACATACGATAGATCCGCATAATCTGTATCGGGAAGTGTGTTAATTACCTCTTCAAAAAGTGGAATAGCTTTAGGAGCATTATCCGTCTTTAGCTTAATATCTGAATCAAATGGCACCAGGCTTGCGCCGGCATTGTATATATCTTTGCCAAGCAGTTCCTCCGTCTCCTTGATGAAAGCCTCAACCGACATTCGTGTCTTGGCTTCGATCCCGGGTACCTGGAGCGCCTGTCTGTAATTACTCAGCGACTCTCTGTAGAGTACGCTTTTCTCCTCAGTTGATAAACTTGCATTTGCTGCCTGGTTGTAGTAATCATTTCCTACGCTCAGGAAGGCCTTTGCGGCATGTTCACTCTGAGGATATTTCTCCGCCAGTTCCTTATATGCAGCGCTCATTTTATCCAATGCGCTCTGCTTAACTGCATTGTCGGATGACGCCTGAGATATGTATGTGTAACTCGCAGCCATAGCATAAAGTGATTCCGGTGCGTATTCGCTGTTGCCGAATTTGTCCACCACTCCTCTATAGGATGTTGCTGCTTTCTGATACGCATCCATAGCTGATGATACTTCTTTGGCTTTCTCATTGGCATCTGTGGTTTCTTCAGAATTGCTGAGATGGCCACCGCCAACGGCGAAGTATGCCTCACCTGCTTGATACTGAGCCATTGCAGCGTCATCATTTTTCGGGAACTCCCGGGCAAATCGCAGGAAGTAATCTCCCGCTTCGGCGAATCTATCCAGATCCGCTTTCAATCTTGCCATCTCAAAGGTGGCAAAAGCAAGATATTCCAGAGTCGCCGAATAACTCTCGTTTTTCGAGAAATCCTTCGTGAAGGCCTTAAAATACACCACTGACTGTGCATAATCCTCGTATGTTTCCAGTCCGTATAATAGGTAGCCGGCGTTATACAGAGATGCTGACGCCAGTGTTTTGATTTCATCTGACACCTGGTTCAGTGGCTTGGCAAGTTCGTACACTTTTGCGTATTCCGATGCTGCTTCTCTGGAAAGTGCCGCATCTGTCGTCCCTGCTTCTGTCGCTTTATTAGCCTGCTCTCCCAGGAGATACGCCAGTTGATATTGAGCGTTTACCTTCTCCTGATTATCACCACTTGCAAGCTTTTCATCCCTGACCTGCCTGGCACGATCCACCGCCTCGTCGAATTTCCCAAGTTTTACAAGCAATTCAGGAATCCGGAGGTTGGCATCCGTAACCATCAGATTAATGTTCGCATCTTCACTATTTGCGTAGTTCTTTGAAAGTTCCTGTAAAATTGATAGTGCGTTTGCATCGTCCTTGAGCTGGTTGGAATAAGCTATTCCTGAATAGTATAGCGCCTGAGCGATCAATACATCGGAATCGCTAAGCAGTTTAACCATAGAGTACGCGTCTACAGCATTTGCGTAGTCCTGGAGATTCTCGTCGTATGTCCTGCCCAACCAGAAAGCGGCGTCTGCTTTTTCCGGATCCGTTGGTGAATTTTCCGAAAGGAATTTGTACTCATCCACTGCTTCTGAATACATCTTCGACGCTCTATATACGCCTGCCAGTTCGCGATGCGAGGCGAACACCATATTTGTTGTTCCCGCGTCATCCGAGCCTGTGCCTGCCTGGATCGCCTGCTTCAGAGCTGCTATTGCGCCATTCGCATTTGCCTGCTTGTTCTGCGCCAGACCTAGAGTATAGTTCAGTCCTGTTTTCAGAACCTGCGAGAGATTATCTTCCATCAGGCCCTTCTGAGCGCTGGCTACGGCTTTATCGTAATCCTCGACCCAGTAAGCTGCCGCAGATATTTGATAATATGCTGCTGCGACCTGCTGTCCCGGGAACTTTTCCAGCATTGTTTCATATTCCTTGATGGCCTCTTCATATCGCTTGTCATCAAACAGCAGTTTACCTATTCTGGACTGAGCCGCCAGTTT
>Ga0272442_10008782_pt1 | contig 12741 bp, 10 predicted proteins | sample SSMForm2O_FD_200262 | JGI IMG/M metagenome (GOLD analysis project Ga0272442, IMG submission 200262) | Marine sediment archaeal communities from Little Sippewissett salt marsh, Falmouth, MA, United States - SSM-Form-2O | ecosystem: Environmental > Aquatic > Marine > Wetlands > Sediment ... | reverse complement strand
AAAGAAAAAAACGACCCGATAACATCAAAACTACTGTAAGGACTGAGACATGCTGGAATTTATCGTTAGTAAATATAACTTTTGGATCTATATCATTTTGATGATGATCGGTTTCTACGCCATGATTGCCAAGCATAACCTGGTAAAGAAAATCATCGGCATGAATATATTTCAGACGGCAATTATTCTCTTTTTTGTTTCGACGGCATATAAAAAAGGCGGTGCGACACTCCCGATCCTCCTGAATCCTCATGGTCATGGTCACGGGGCGGCAGAAACTGTTGTTGCCGTATCCCAGTATATCAATCCGCTTCCCCACGTTTTGATGCTGACTGCCATCGTCGTTATGGTGGCCACGCTGGGAGTTGCTCTGGCTATTGTAATTATGATTTATCGGAAATACGGTACTCTCAATGAAGATGAAATTATAAAGGCGATGAAATGATGGAACAGGCTCCTGTACTTGTTGTTGTTATACCGTTAATGTGTGCACTTCTTTCGCCCCTTGTCGGATGGGTGAAGAAGGAATATTGCTATCCCTGGGCGATACTGACACTTGCTGCTTCAACCATCTGTGCCGTCATAACGCTTAAGACGGTAATACATACCGGAGTTATACATTATTATCTGGGAAGCTGGCTTCCACCATGGGGGATCGAGTATGTTGTCGATCATCTGAATGGCATGATGCTGGTTTTGATTTCGGGAACGGCGCTCCTCGTGGCAGTTTATTCAAAAAGAAGTGTCGAACAGGAACTTCCGGACAAGATCGTTTATTTTTATACCGTTTTTCTATTACAAGTGACCGGTTTTCTCGGCATCGTCATAACGGGCGATGTATTCAATCTTTATGTGTTTCTTGAAATTGCGTCATTAGCCGGATATGCCTTAATAGCTATCGGAGAGGAAGGGGCACCCCTGGCAAGCTTCAGATATGTTGTGTTAGGTACTGTCGGTGCCTGTTTTTATCTGCTTGCCGTCGGTTATCTCTACGTTGTCACCGGTTCCCTGAATATGGCGGATCTGGCGAAACTTCTGCCTGCTCTTTACGGATCGAAGGTAGTTCTTGTTGCTTTTGCGTTCTTCCTCGTCGGTATCGCATTGAAAATGGCTCTTTTCCCGCTTCATATCTGGCTTCCCGATGCATATACGAAGGCACCATCAACAGCAAGTGCACTCCTTGCACCTCTCATGACAAAAGTCGCAATCTACGTCATGCTCAGAATAATGTTTACCGTTTTTCAACCATCATTTTCCATAGAGATTCTTCCCGTGACGAAGATTATGTTGTGGATCGGTATCATAGCAATTTTTGCCGGTGCTATCATGGCACTGGCACAGGTCGATTTCAAACGGATGCTGTGTTACATCATTGTGGCTGAAGTCGGTTATATGGTTGGCGGTGTCGGTGTTGCAAATGCCGTAGCAATTAAAGGAACGATTCTCCATATCTTGAATGATGTTGTCATGACCGTGGGACTGTTCACGGTGGCAGGTATCATTACATACAAGATGAAGCATCATAATCTTACCGATTTCCAAGCCATGTTCAAAAAGATGCCCTTAACCATGGCAGCATTTGTCGTTGTTGCCCTTTCAATCATCGGTGTACCCCCGCTGTGCGGTTTCTTCAGCAAATGGTATCTCATTCAGGGTGCCGCCATGGCCGGAAGCTGGGTATTCGTCGTTGCCCTCTTATTTTCAAGTTTAGTCAATGTTATACTCTTTTTCAGGATTTTTGAGGTCGGCTATGGATTCCGCTCGTCAGCAGACTCACACGGACATGGACATGGTGGGTCTGTCGTCATAGAAGAGGCTCCGCTGAGTATGCTGATACCAACCATGATTGTTGCTCTCTTTATCATCCTGATAGGTCTTTACAATCAGCCGATAATAGCCAATATTATACAGTTTGCAGTGCCAAAGTTATGATCCAGGGTTCCACTCTGTGAACAAACAGTCTGACGGGAATACAAAGAGCATAAACGAACTGTGATCTTTTTTCATCAATAGATTTAATGGTCAAAAATCGATCCTGACGGTCAAATTACACGATCAATTGCATTATTACACCGGCATACATCTCAACACCCATGTCAATAATTTATCATGCCACAGGGACGTATATAATCGGAAAAATCGATTACACGGCCGGCGTGATCGTTTCCTTAAACCATCGGTTTCTCGTTGAAGGAAGTCCTTGACATGCCCCGATATCTTATTTATGAGTTCGAATCAGAGTAAAAAGGAAATACAACAGAGCCGTCACAATCCTTTTTTTATGAAAATATGCCGGAATAGTACTTGTTTTAAGCGAGGATGAAGGGAGTACCTATAGGTCCTTCTCCCCTGATGGGAGAAGGTTAGGGAGAGGGGGGCACCATGAATATATATTTACCGGTTGTTTATCTTCCTGGACGGGATGATGATCGATAATGATGGTGCATTCAAGCGGAAGAGTAGAAACCATAAAAGTCAAAGAATCGGGGATAGCTAAGCGAGAAATTCTTCTGGGTGCTCATGTGTCGATTGCGGGCGGTATTGAAAAAGCCCTTCTGAGAGGGAAGCAACTGGGATGTAATACGATACAGATATTCACGAAAAATGCACACCAATGGAAGGGAAAATCTTTCAGACAGGCGGAGATTGATTTATACAAAGATATCGAAGAAAGAACGGGAATAACTCCTGTTATCGCTCACAACAGTTATCTCATAAACCTTGCCACAATCGGTGCGGAGTTATACAGGAAATCTATACATGCAATGGTCCATGAACTGGAACGGTGTGAGATGCTGGGGGTACGGTATCTTGTCGTCCATCCCGGTTTTCACCAGGGTAGCGGTGAAGAAAGAGGGATTGAGAAAATAGTTCATGCTCTCAACGAGATCCATAAAGAGACAAAGGGATTTACCGTCGCTATTGCCCTTGAAATGACGGCCGGTCAGGGGACCTCACTCGGATACAGACTGGAGCAGATTGCTCAAATCATGAACCGGGTTGAAGAAGGATCACGGCTGACATTCTGTCTCGATACCTGTCATTCATTTGCAGCGGGATATGAATTGAGATCAGAAGCAGATTATAACAGGTTCTTAGAAGATATTGACGAAACAATCAGTCTTAAAAAACTGAAAGTCATCCACCTCAATGATTCAAAAGGGGATTGCGGTTCTCGAATCGATCGTCATGAAGACATCGGCAAAGGCATGATCGGCGAAGACCCGTTTCGATGGATAATGAATGACAAAAGGCTTAAAGGCGTTCCTAAAATCATAGAGACGCCTGGGTTGGTGAAGATTAAGGACTACTGTAAAGATGAACAAAACCTCGAATTATTGAGGAGTATTACCGAAGACTGACAGGTACATCCTTTAAGCCTCAATAACAACTTCCGGCGGGGTTACGAAACCGAATAGTCAGTTGGCTGCGTATAATTTGAAGATTCATTAACTTGACAGGTAAAAAAAATTGTTGTATGTAAATCCGTCTTTCATGACGAGACGGCGGTGTAGCTCAGATGGTTAGAGCATACGGCTCATATCCGTAGTGTCCGGGGTTCAATTCCCTGCACCGCCACCAATAGAAATATATAGCCCGGGTATTCCTTCCCGGGCTTTTTTGTGGTGAAGGCTGTTGAAAAACGCCCACCTGTTGCGTTCCCCCATCCCTCGTTGCTGCGACGTACGTAAAGTACGACTCACTCCCCAGGCTTTTGGGCGCCTTGCATCTGAACAATTTTGAACAACCCCATGTTGGCGTTATTTGAAAAGCCGCAAGAAGATATTTCCTTGACAGTTCAAACAAGCTGGTATTATCTGTAACTCAGTTTCAGAAGGTTGAGATAAAGAGTGCTTTAATTAAACCTTGTTTAACACGAAAAGAGTGAACAAGAATGATCAATCAAACGGATAAACCCCTGCCATAACTTGACTTGGGTTTTTTTGATCTGGAGCTGAGTGAGATGAATTTAATGAAGAAGTTTGCTGGATGTTTGATAATATCCTTATTACTTGTTTCGTGTGCTTCTGGTACACAGAATCTTATCAAAGAAAATATCGAGAAAGTCAACAAGGGAAAAACGACAAAAACAGATGTTGAACAATTATTTGGACAGCCTTACAAAGTTTTAAAGAGCAAGCATCCTAAAAAAACAAAAAACCAAATTAGAAAGGAGTTTAAATATTTTTCATCACGGGCGACGCACAGTTGTTCAACTGTCAGCAAAGATATTGGTTCAGATTACCCGATGGAAGACGCAGCCTTTGCAATCCAAAATTTAAGAATTACTAAAGGAATTCATGAGCTTTGGTTTTACGAAAGAGAAGTTAATCCACCTCTCGTATTTTTATGGTTAGTTTTGAGTGACTTATATAAATATGGATGGGGCTGTTTCATATTTAACGAGAAAGGAATTGTGGAAGACAGTATTATTGCTGAAAAGAATGAATTCACTTTCTTTTAATAATATGTTCATAATGAGGCTGTTGAAAAACCGCCGATTGTCCTGAATGCGACTAAAGGCCAAAGACTAAAGGCAGAAGGTATCAAATTACAGGTTCCACGTTTTCTTTCCCCTAAATCATTAATTTATTCCCCCTTTTATAAAGGGGGGTAGGGGGATTTTTATCAATTTAAATATTAAATAGTCTTAAGCATTGATCAGATTGACTGGGCACAACATATAACAGCTGTACGTAACATATCTGTTTTATCTTGTAAGAATAAATAGTTAAAAGTTGTGACATTGATTTCCTGTATGCAATTTATGTAATGATGCAAGCCAGCTGGCCTGAAGCGAAGAGCCGACAAAGGACCCAGTCACTTCGTGATCATTCTTCATTTTCTTCCTATTTCATTTTTGTACCTCTTTATACCAACCTTCCTGAGGCATTGAATCAAAGCATGTCGGCTTCGGATTTATCCATTTACCTTCCGGCGTAATTTCCCATTTTGTATAAAAATCCATTGGCGAGGCGGATTTGTTTATACGATAGCCGTCAGGATGAAAACCTATCTGGATATCTGTAGCCTTTAATTTTTTATCCATTATCTTTGCTCCTCGTTTTCTTTCCGCTTGCTGATAATCCTGGTTTAATTTTATCAACCGAACAATGATTATTTAGTTCTTGATATAAACCAAAATAATGCAAATCTTCTATATAAAACCTATCAAAGATGCCTTAATGATCTGACAATAGCCGAAATACTCCCATCGAAATATGTTTTAAAAAAGCATTTCAGAAGATGTTTGTCAATAATTTTAAAGATATTGTTTTGAAAAGATACAAATTGTCAAAGGGTATTTTGATGTTTCCATGATTTTCGAAGATGTTGAATCAACTGCCGCTTTTGTTTAGAGTCGTTGTCATTAACTTGAGTCTTTAAAGAGTGGGTGAGTTAACAGACTCCTCTAAGCATTTTAAAATCCCCCATGTTTCCCTTTATAAAAAGGAATTAATTTGAGAAAATATTTTGATATGTTTGAAAATAAGGAGGATTGAAGCGGTATGAGTTTATGCAGTGTTGATGTTATCCTTTTTGATTTTGGTGGTGTTCTTGCAGACGAAGGGTTTATTAACGGTTTTGCCGCTATTGCAGAGATGAATCAACGTGAGCCCGAATCCATTATTAAAGCGGGTTTTGACGTTGTTCACAGTACCGGATACGTTCTGGGTCAATCGGATGAGAAAACCTTCTGGAAGACACTGCGGGAAGAAACGGGCATTACGGGGAGTGATAAGGAGCTTCGCGATCAGATATTTTCCCGGTTTACCTTGAGAACATGGATGTTTGAGATGATTAAGAGCCTCAGACTGTACGGGGTGAGGGTGGGTATTTTAAGCGACCAGTGCAACTGGCTCGATGAGCTGGACGAAAAGTACGATTTCTTCAAGCGGTTCAATTACGTCTTTTCGAGCTATCATATGGGAAAAAGCAAGAAAGACGAGACACTTTTTGATGAGATCATCGGGCGTGTAGACGCAGAGGCTCACCGCATACTCTTTGTGGATGATTTTCAGGGAAATTGCGACAGGGCACGAAGCAAAGGCACCAATGCAATACTCTATACCGATGGAGAGAGCTTCCTGAATAAATTAGAGCACTACTGTGCTCCCGCTGTCACGCAGGAGCATTACAACACATTCATATAATTACGTCGCCTTTCAATAGAACCTTATAATACCTTTATAAAGACAAACGCGAGGATCATCAGAAACGCCACGGCAATGAGAACGGGAACTCCCGCTGGGAGTAACGTCTCAGTTTCAGGTTTTGCTCCTGTCGAAGATTTCGAAGATCCCGGGTTGGCCGGTTTCATTTTGCTCATAAATCCGCTTACCGGCTGTTTGCTGAAAGACGCCAGCTTGACAGGCAGAAGTTTGACAAAAACAAAATCAGCGGCCCCTGCGATCGCAGCGGCAATTTCCGTCACCACGTAGACAAGCAGTCTTGATCCTTTTCTATAGAACCAGTCTGTGTCCATGGTAATAGTTTCCGTTCTTTTCAAAAGCTTCAAGAAGACAAAGAATGCGAGCCCTGAGAAAAAGAGGAGCTGTAACATTCTTACTACGTGCATTCCCGTGTATGCATGGTATTCGACAGGATATGGCAGTATTTTGTAAAGCGGGTCTGGATAGACGCCTATGCCAATACATAAAAAGGCAAAAAAGATCATTGCCCACCGCATGTTCATCTTGGGATCGTCCGCCCTTAGTCCTTTGTCTTTTGCAAAGAAGACAAAGTATGGAAATTTGATTCCTGCATGGAGGAACACACCGGCCGAAGCTGCCTCAAGTATAAGGTATATAATAATCAAATGTTTGTCTACCGCAGCCTGAAGAATCATTGTTTTGGTTGTAAATCCACTTGTCAGTGGGAAAGCGGATATAGAAGCTGCAGCAATGGAACAACAGATAAGAGTCAGGGGCATTGTCTTGTAGAGACCACCAAGTTCCGTACATTTCGTTTTACCCGTCATGTACAGGACAGATCCGGCAGACATCCAGAGAAGTCCTTTATATATGATGTGAGCAAACGCATGCGCTGCGGCGCCATTAAGAGCCATGGCTGTGCCTATTCCAATTCCGCAGACCATGAAACCGACCTGATTGATAATACTATATGCCAGAATTCTTCGGCTGTCATTTTCCATGATGGCATAGATAATACCGTAGATTGTCATTATTGCACCCAGCCATATTAAAATATCCCAACCGGGAAAAACACGAAGCAATGTATATACAGCAGTCTTGGTGGTGAAAGCACTCAGAAAGACTCCTCCTGTGGCGGTAGATTCCGGATATGCGTCAGATAACCATGCCGACAATGGAGGTACTGCAGCATTGAGCATAAAACCCATGAGTATGAGCCATGATGCGATGTTTTGAGATTGAATTCGACCAACCGTTAGAGAGCCTGTATTGTGAACATGTAACAAAATCCCTGCTAGGAGCACAAGTCCACCCACAATATGAACAAGAATATACCGGAATCCTGCATCTATAGATTTCTTTTCTCGTCTTGCCCAGATAAGCATGACTGAAGCTATAGCCATAAACTCCCAAAAGATATACAGAGTGAAAAAATCACCTGCAAAAACAACTCCCAAGGCACTTCCTACGTAAATAAGAGCAGAAAAATGCTCCAGCTTTCCTCTAATGTGGGCAGCAAAGAGAAAACTTCCAAATGCGGCTATGCAAAAAATGTATCCGAAAACCTTGCTTAATTTGTCAACACGAAGACAATTTAATTTGTATTCCAGAAAATGGAAAGTCAATGACGCGTCGGGGGCCAACTTAATAATGTAAAAGAAAGTTACTGCCGGGATAAAAAGGATAAGGATTTGTTTTGCCCTTCCCTTGACACAGAGAAGTGTAAGTGCTCCGAGAAGAAATATTAAGGCAGGGGAGAGCAGGCTATTTGTCATAATAATCCTCACTTCTTTTCAGCCAGTATTGGCCTAACAATTTGGAAACAACGATCATTACTGCGCAGATGAAAAATCCAAACAATGCATAAATTCCAAGGATGTTGTCCCAAGGGTGATGAACAACATGGCTGGGGATGAGAAACTCTGCCAGAACACTTACTGCAAGTATAATGTAACTGTATGTTCTTAATTTTTTAAGGTTTTCGGGTTTATCAAACCAGTCAAATTCTCTTTTCATTTTATACTCCTGATGAGGGGTAAGGCTGAACCTAGCCGGACAAATTGCATTAATCCTTAGTCCAAGTATGCAAGAATGTCAAAGAAAAAATTCGTTTTCCACTGTCATAGAAGAGACAAACTGTCAGCAATAACGAGGCCGCGTCGTGTCGGAGATAATGATCCGTTTTTGACGTTAACAAGACCTTCAGCCTTCAGTGTGGCAATAATTTCTTTCTTTTCGGACAACAGATCGACATGATACTTCATTTTAAAATCGGTAAAATTGATTCCTTTTTTCGTACGTAGACCGAGGGAAAGGGCCTCAAGACATAATTGCTCGTTTGTCAGTACCTCCGCTTCTTCAACAGGGGGGGTTCCCTGTTCAATGTCATGAATGTAGGCAGGGAGAGAGCTATGGTTCCACCAGCGTTTATTCTTTTTGAATGAATGGGCTGAAGGCCCCAGTCCAAGATAGGGTGTGTGATCCCAGTATTTTTGATTGTGCTGTGATGCTAATATGCCATCTCTGGCGAAATTTGATACTTCATAATGTATGTATCCCGCATCTTCCAGCTTTTCCGACGTTTTCATGAAAAAGTCATACTCACGTTCTTCATCGGAAAATCCCGGCGGGCCTTTCCGGTAGATCATGCCGAGTGGTGTTCCCGGTTCAAGGGTTAACTGGTAGCATGAAAGATGTTCAGGGTTGAAGTTCAATGCTTGATCCAACGTTTTCATCCAGCCATGCATATCTTGTCCCGGGACGCAATAGATCAAATCGAGCCCTATATTGTCAAAGCCGGCAGTACGGGACATTCCCATGGCCACCAGTGCATCTTGGCCCGAGTGTCGCCGTCCGAGAAGAGAGAGAATTGCATCGTCGAAAGACTGAACGCCAATATTGAGACGATTAATTCCCGTTTTACGAAGTTCTGTCAGATACGTTGCGTCAAGATCTCCGGGATTCGCCTCGAGAGTCATTTCACTGTCAGGTGAAAGGTCAAATGTGTTTCCAACCTTTTGTATAAGCTCTTCAAGGCTATCTATGGGAAGGGCTGACGGTGTCCCTCCGCCGATATAGAGGGTATCAAACGTCTCGAACCGTTCACGGTACATCGCCATTTCTTTATACAGCGATTTAAGAAAGTCAGGGACATACTCAAGGGACGTCACAGAGTAGAAATTACAGTAATGACACTTGCTGATACAGAATGGTATGTGTATGTAAAGACCTGGAAGCATAAATGCAATTTTGAATTTTTATTTTTTAATTTTGAATGAAAACACAAGACGCAAAAGCAGAAACAGGGATAAAGGAACAACACTATTTTTGTTCTATATCATGTATCTTTCCGCTTTGTACTTCAAGCCAAAACTCAACATTCAACATTAAGAATTGTTTTTCATGTTTGATCGGATTTCAGTATGGCCACGAAGGCACTCTGCGGAATGGCAACCGATCCGACCATCTTCATGCGCTTTTTCCCCTTTTTCTGTTTTTCCAGGAGTTTTCGTTTCCGTGTTATGTCACCACCATAACACTTTGCCGTCACGTCTTTCCGGAAGGCGGATATGGTTGTTCTCGATATAACCTGGTTGCCGATCGCTCCCTGAATGGCAATTTTAAACATCTGTCGGGGAATTTCCTCTTTTAGCTTATCGCATGCATGAAGGCCACGTGCACGGGCACGATCCCGATGAACCATTTGTGCCAGTGCGTCCACCTTGTCACCGTTGACCAGTATATCAAGGAGGACAAGGTCACTTTCTCTGTAATCGATCATATCGTAGTCAAAAGAGCCATATCCCTGGGTAATGGTTTTTAACCTATCGTAAAAATCATAGATGACCTCGGCCAGCGGCATTTCAAAAACCAGTTCCGCACGATCAGGGCTCGGGTAGCTGAGTGTCGAATTGTCACCTCTCTTTTCCCTGCAGAGTTTCATCACCGCACCGAGGTATCTTTCGGGAAACATCATCGTGGCACGGATATAAGGTTCCTCCGATGCGGCTATCGTCATGGGATCGGGGTAGTACGACGGGTTGTCGACATCGACTGTATCACCGTTATTCATAGAGAAACGGTACTTTACGCTGGGAACTGACAGGATGATTGAGAGGTTATATTCTCTTTCGAGCCGCTCCTGGACGATGTCGAGATGGAGCAGGCCGAGAAAGCCGCAGCGGAAACCCTGACCGAGTGCCACGGAAGAGTCTTTCTGATAGGTGAAAGAAGCGTCGTTGAGCTTGTATTTTTCCAGGGCAACGGCCAGATCTTCGTAATCGTCTGAGGCGATGGGATAGACTGACGCAAACACAACCGGTTTTGCCTCTTTGAAGCCGGGTAAGGGGTTAGGAGACGGGCTCTTATCGAGTGTGATTGTGTCACCGATATTTACATCGGAAACTGTCTTCACGCCGGCAATGATATAACCCACATCACCTGCGGAAAGCTGTTCTTTTTTCTGACGGGTAAGTAAAAACCGACCCACTTCCTCAACCTTGTAGGTTGTTTCGTTATGCATGAATCGTATTATATCGCCGCTTTTTATGATACCATCAAAAATGCGGCAGTATATGATTGTTCCGCGAAAAGGGTCGTACTTGGCATCAAAAATGAGTGAGGTCAGTGGTGATTCGGGATCTCCCTTCGGGGGCGGAATCTTCTGAACAATAGATTCCAGGATCTCTTCAATCCCCGTTCCCTCTTTTGCTGAACAGGTAAGGCTGCTGTATGGGTCCAGTCCCAGTTCCGAGTCAATCTGTTCCATAACCTGTTCCACATTCGCGGACGGAAGGTCAATTTTATTGATAATGGGGATGATTTCCAGATCGTGTTCCATTGCCATGTAGAGGTTCGCAACTGTCTGTGCCTGAACTCCCTGTGCGGCATCAATCAGGAGCAGAACGCCTTCACACGATGCGAGAGAACGTGAAACCTCATACGAGAAATCGACGTGACCGGGTGTGTCTATCAGATTAAGGATGTATTCCGTTCCGTCTTTTGCACGATAGGGGAGGGTGATAGCCTGGCTTTTTATGGTAATCCCCCGTTCGCGCTCAATATCCATATCATCCAGGATCTGGTTTTTAAAACTCCGCTCGTCGATTACCCCTGTGTACTGAATCATTCGGTCGGCGAGTGTCGATTTCCCATGGTCGATATGAGCAATAATGCTAAAGTTGCGTATATTTTTCATAGTTGTACTTTTAGAGCCTATTCCATTGGCAGTTTTGCAATGCAGGGCTTTTTGAAGGCCTCCTGTAGATAAAAAAGCCTTCCGGCAGTATGGGAAGGCTTCTTAGATTATTGTCTGATACTATTCTCTATCCTAATTTTTTCAGAAGATCTTCCGATACTTCTTTGACACCGGGCAGTCCATCTACGCCGATAACCGTAACTCTTTCTTTGAAATAGTTGACACCTGCCATCGTTCCTGTTTCGGTGTCGTAATAAATATTATGTCTCTTGTCGATAGCACCTTCGTCCTGATCATCGGCCCGTGCGCTCAAAGCACCGCCGCAAACTCTGCATACGAATTCTCCGTCTTTTTCATCGGGTTTGATCGCATCAATGAAGATGTTGTTCGGATGATTGTTGTCGTTGGCACAAAGTCTTCTGCCCATGATTCTGTTCTTCGAGGTCTGCCTGTCGAGTTCGATTTCGATGACATAATCGAGACTCATATTCGCTTTCTGTAGTGCCTCATACATGGCTTCAGCCTGTGCAAGGTTTCTCGGAAATCCGTCTAACAGCCACCCGTCTTTGCAGTCCGGTTCCTGCAGTCTGTTCAGGATCATCGGAATCGTGATCTCGTCCGGTACCAGTTCACCTTTGTCGATGAACCCCTTTGCTTTCTGTCCTAATTCCGTTCCCTTGGAGATGTTTTCTCTGAAGATCACACCAGTCTCGATATGGGGAACGCCGTATTTTTTCTGAACTATTGCGCCCTGTGTACCTTTACCGCTTCCGTTCGGTCCGAAAATCAAAATATTCATTTTCTCAAACTCCTTTCACGAAGGTTATTTTGCTCAGAAGTAGCACCCTTATAGGAAATTATTGTGTTTAACGCAAGCAGAATTATTTGTCCTCGGCGACCGCTTTCACTTTGGCCCCGAGATTAAGGAGATACGACCGTTTATCCTGAAGAACAGCCTGCTTCCGATCGTAATCTTCCACACAGATATCGTTAACCACGGCCTCGAGATCGCCGTTGAATTGGCTGAGCAAGGTATCAATTCTCTGCTTGAATGCCTGTGCACTTTCCAATGATTTTTGAATATGCTGTCTTGCATCTTCTCCAGTCAAAATGTGGATATGAGGCAGCAACATGATATCGACGTCCAACGTCAGCAGCTTTTCGATCGAATGTATATAATCCCTGTAACTCGATGTGAACTCTGATTGAATTTCGAAATTTCCGTCATAGACACCGGTAGATTCTCCGGGTATGAGCGCTTTCAATTTCGGGATATAATAGGAAACAGAGTCCCTCGTATGTCCCGGTGTTGCAATGACCTGAATATTCCAACCGCCGCCCAGGTCGTATTCATCGTCATTTTCAAAGTGGACATCAATGTCGATGGAA
>Ga0272442_10008779_pt1 | contig 12744 bp, 18 predicted proteins | sample SSMForm2O_FD_200262 | JGI IMG/M metagenome (GOLD analysis project Ga0272442, IMG submission 200262) | Marine sediment archaeal communities from Little Sippewissett salt marsh, Falmouth, MA, United States - SSM-Form-2O | ecosystem: Environmental > Aquatic > Marine > Wetlands > Sediment ... | reverse complement strand
TTTTTAGTAATAGATTAAGCGTTGTAGTATTGGAAATTGCCAGTTGAGCTTTTCACATAAGAACTCAAGGAAATTCATTAAAAACAAATTTTTAGTTCTTGAGTTTTTGTTAACAATGAAATAAAAATATAATCTATATTTAGCATCAGGATCATATTTTAGGTCATATATTTCTTGCTCTTTTTCTGTATTTGTTGGTTTATACTCAACTCTTACACTAAAACTAGCACGGTCCTTTACTTCATCTTTTATTGATGCTAATGCTATCCAACAACCAGCTTGGGGAAAATAAAAAGCCTCTTTTTCTTCTGGGTGTGGGACATTTAAACGTGTGTACCATACATTGACTTTTGAAGGATTTATAGGGTCTTCAGTTCCTTCTTTTCTTACATGAATTCCAAGTGAAATAATTGCATCTGCAGATGCTGTAAGACTTGCTGTAAAAATTGGAATTAACATAATAGCGGTTAATAGAATTGCGCCTCTCTTTGTTTTTTTCACCTCGTTTATTCACCATCCACCGCCTGTTATTGTTGTTAAAATATTATTGTGATATTAATACCGACGGCGTATCAACATCATTTCTATAATAATATTTATTTTTTATTTTATATATATTTTATAGCTCAATCTTCCCTTTTAAAAAGAAGAAAAACAAAAATAAAGAAAAATTAAAAAGGATAAAAAGAAAGAAAAATAAAAAGAAGAAGAAAAGAAAAAAAGATTTTATTTACTTCTAAAATGTATCGGTTTATGTAATATTTTACCGATACCGATATATATTAGTAATTACATATCGGTATACTATGAAATACAACGATACCGATATTAATGTTGAAGAATTATTACTAAAAAGAATAGAAGAAAAGAAAAAAAGACTAGATAGCATTAGACCATTATCTAAAGATTCAGTAAAAAAATTACTAGAGGACATTAGACTTCGACATACTTACCATTCTGATGCAATTGAAGGAAATACATTGACATTGCAAGAAACAAAACTTGTTTTAGAAGAAGGAATTACAATTGGTGGCAAGCCCTTAAAAGATCATGTTGAAGCAAAAAATGATGCAGAGGCTTTTGATTTAATGACAAAACTGGTAAAAGAAAAAAAGCCATTATCCCAAAATATTATTCAACAGATACATGAAATAGTAACAAAAGGAATAATTAGAGAATCAGGTAAATATCGAACTGAAAATGTAAGAATTACAGGGTCAAAGACCGCCCCACCAGATTACACAAAAATTGTAAAACTCATGGAAGCATATATTAAAAACATTCAAAATTTAAAACTCAATACAATAAAAAAGACTGCATATATTCATCATGAATTTGTAAGAATACACCCATTCCTTGATGGAAATGGCAGAGTATCCCGACTTATAACAAATCTGTATCTTATGAGGCAAGGATATCCACCTATCATTTTAAAAAAAGAAGATCGGCTAAAATACTATAGAGCTTTACAAAGAGCTGATGAGGGCGATTTATCACCATTTGCAAATTTTATTGCAAAAGCTATTCATGATGCATTAATGTTTTATCTATCAAATTTTGTTGAAGATGAACACTTAATTAGTCTTAAAGAAATTGCTAAATATTCTCCTTATTCTCAGGAATATCTTAGTCTTCGCGCTAGACAAGGAAAATTAGATGCATTAAAAATTGAAAATGTTTGGTATTCTACTAAAAAAGCTTTAAAAGAATATATGGAAAAATTAAAGATAAAGAAGAAAAAGTAAAAAGAGAAGAAAAAATATTTATAGGATCTGGTTCACGACCACTTTTGCCTCCATTTCAATTCAACGCACTTGATCCTTTACAAACTCAATGTATTCTTTTTTTAAAGTAACCACCAGATTCTAAAAAATATAAATGGTCCAATCAACATGGCTTTTGGGTTTTCCTCGGCATCGCCAATATTAATATAGACTATTAGATTCATAATACCAAATCCAGTTTCAAGTGTGACTATTGTTTTTTGGCCAGCAGATAATTTATCAATTGTACCTTGACCATAAGCTTCTAGTCCCCAAGTATGCCAATTAATTACTTCAATTTCCCAATCTATATTATATAGATCTTTATCAGCAATATTTTTTACCAATACGTTTACAGATCTTCCACCCCAAACGAATAATATCTCAATTTCATCATCATTCAAAGTGTTTGACAATTGTTTTTCAGGCTGTTCTTGAATTGCATTGTGCTCGGCTGCATTAATATTTGGAGTTATTAGTATAAATAATACCAATAAGCTGAATGCAATTATGCTTTTTTTCATATTTTTCCCCTTTTTTATTTTTACTATGATAACATGTGACATGTATACATGTAACATATAAATAGTTATCGAAAATATTTAAACATAAAATTATTAAATTAGAAAATAAATTGAATTGATGTTTGGCCGGAAAAATAGTAAATCAAGCACTCAATAGTGGTTTATCGGAGGTATAGGCTTATTAAAGGCCTTATGGTGGCACTTGATTGAATGTCGGTTGCATTCCTTCTAAAGTGATAATTTATCCAGCTAACAGAGTTAAGGATATCAAAGAGGCAGAAAAACTTGTAATAAAAGAAGAAATTAAAGATAAAGAAGAAAAAGGTTTAGTAGAACTCTTATTTAAATGAGATAAAAAATCTACCAAAGGTTCCTGTTTTTTCTACAGTTTGGATAGTTTCATACCAACCGTCACCATTAGGTTTCATTATTTCAACAGTTACATTTACAGTTCCTGATCGGCTCTCAAGTAAATCAAAAAGTCTAAGATAGAACAATGGCTCGAGGAAGTATCTAATTGGACGTCTTTTTATAAAGCCATCGTTTCCAAACCTATCTTCATCATTAAATTGAAATTTAATATCGTATTTATAATTCTTATTTTGTATTTCTTTATCAGGAATTATTTTTATAGTAATGAAAAAAACCCCTCTAATTACAATATCCGCTACATCTTCATCAGTAATTTCAATTGATGTATCTTCTTCAACTGGCGTATCTTTTTCAACCGCTTTTCCTAATGCTGGAAAAGCAATTCCAGTAATTAAAAATAAGCCAATTATTCCTATACAAATTATTTTCTGTTTCATGCTATATATCACCCATTTCATTTTTTTATAAAATAATTTCAATTTAAATTATATATAAGCTTTATAGCTCAATTATTCCTTTTAAAGAAGAAAAACAAAACAAAGAAAAATTAAAGATAAAAAGAAAGAAAATAAAAAAGAAGAAAAAAAAGAATTATATTTCAACGCTGTAGATATCTACAGGTTCCATTAATGGAAAATTATCATGCCTATCATTAAATGGATTTATATCATGGTCATCTATCTTATAAGGGGTATCACCTATTCCATCATTATCAGCATCAACTCCATCATAATCTCCCCAGTAATTTCCTTTCCTTAATGATTGGGAATAATATTGATTTATTGGGGCTCCCCAAATATTTTCATAAATAGGATTGGTACTATTGCTAAAGATATTGTTGTAATAAAAAACATTATCTCTGCATTCTAATAAATAGATGCCATTTAAGGTATAATTAGAGATTTCATTTGCTATGATCTCATTATTTTTAGCATCTAATAATAAATCTATCCCATCACCTCCACCGTTCGATAAATAATTTTGTGTAATGCTGTTTGAATTCGCAAAACATAAGGCAATGCCAAAATAACCCTGTGTTAATATGTTTTTATTGATAATATTGTTTTTAGCCCAGGATAATAAAATACCACAATCTGCATTTGTAAAAGTGTTTTCAATTACTTTATTGTTGTTTGCATAATTTTCTTCAAGAACCGCTAAAGGAGTTCCAATTGCAATTCCATTTCCATGAACGTCATTTATTTCATTATTTGAAAAAGTATTATAATTAGATTTTTCAAAATATGCACCGTCTCTAATATTTTCCAACAAATTGTTTGAGACGGTATTGCCATGTGATTCTCTTAAATGGATATTATATGCTGCACGATTGTCATAATAAAAATATTGCTGCCCATCAATATGATTATCGATTATTTCATTATTAACAGATTCATAAAGATAAATTCCATAATAAAAACCTAGTATTATATTGTCTGAAATTGTAATATATCTCGAATTTTTAATATACAACCCATAGTCTTTATGGGAAAGATCTCCTTCACCATGAAATATATTATTTTTGATTATACAATCATTTGAATTTACAATGCTGACAAATTTCACATTTGGTTGTGCGTTTATACTGAATCCATCTAATTTAACTGAATCCGTGTTTTTTATCTGAATTATCCCTTCAATAGTAGCTAATTCATTATTTATTCCATATAATTTAAGAGGTTTTTCAATAATTATATCCTCAATATAATCTCCTTCTAATACAAGTATAATATTGCCTTCTTCTGCGACATTTACTGCTTGCATAATTTCTTGATACGGATGTTGTTGCGATCCATCGCCACCTGGTGGTGCATCGCCATTAACATAAATGTCCGCATACATATATTCGGTATAATATGCTGATTTCTCTTCTTCTGGTGCAGCATTAACTCCTATTACTGTTGTTGTCAATAGCATAAATATTATTCCAAAACATATCATATTTTTCTTCATATCACATCACATTTTTTCGTTTTTTTAAAATGTTGATTTAATTAGTATTTAAGCTTTATAGCTCAAGTTTCCCTTTTAAAAAAGAAGAAATAAGTTAAAGAAGAAAATGTAAAAAGAGAAGAAAAATTCTTTGTTAATAACATAGTTCTAATAATTGAACGATAGTTTTATATATAGAACTATAGTTCTATTAATCATGTATATTAACGAGATGTTTGAAAGATATAAAGACTGGAAACTACTACAAATTTTTTTAAAAAATCCAGACCAGTCGTTTTATACAAAAGAATTATCACGACATACACAAGTAGGAGTAGGAACTGTTAACAACTTTTTAAGAAATTTACAAAAAGACGATATCCTAAAATTAGAAAAAATTGGAAATGTTCATCTTTATAGGTTAAATAACGAGCTGGAAATTGTTAAGAAATTAAAAATTTTTAATACATTACTTGAATTTGAAAACAATAAATTAGTAGACCAATTTATTAAAGAAGACAATACAATAATTTCAATGGTGCTTTACGGGTCATATGCAAATGGTGAAAACGACTCAAAAAGCGATATAGACTTATTATTAATAACTAACAATAAAAAAAATCTTACAAATTTAATACAGAAACTAGAAGCAAGAATGAAAAAAATAATTTCAATACAAAAAATGAATATCTCTGAATGGCAAAAACTAAAAGAAAAAGACAAAATATTTTATGAGTCAATACTTATAAATCACATTGTTTTATATGGTAGTGATCTACCATGAACATGAGGGATTGCTACAAATAAGGACTATTAAGAAAAACAAAACCTTCCAAACAATTTGCACTGAAATCATTAGACACTAGCAAATCATATATTGAAAACGCAAAAGATAACCTAAACTTGAAAAACTATAATCTAGTAATATTTTGCTCATACACATCTATGTTTCATGCTGCGAGAGCTTTATTATTTAAAGATGGCGTAAAAGAAAGAAGCCATATCTGTGTTGTGGTATATCTAAAAGAAAAATATCCAAAATTAAGAAAATTAGCAAATCAACTTGATACATACAGAAGAAACCGGCACAACACACTTTATGCATTGGATATTTTAATATCTGATGATGAAGCAAAACAAGCAATAAAAGATGCAGAATTATTTTATGAACAAATTAAAAATATTATCAACTAAAATGCAAAAAAAAAGAAATTAAAAATAAAGAAGAAAAAGTAAAAATAGAAAAAAATCAAATAATAAATTTTAAGTAGTAGATAATGTCATAATAGTTAGTAGAGTTAAAATGAAAAGAAAGAAAATTACAAAAAAAGAAAAAGAATCTCTTGCTAAATTAGTTAAAAGTAGGAAGAAATCAATAAAATACTGCTCAAAAGTTCATTAGATTAATTTTTAATAAAATTATTATTAAACCATTTTTCAATAGTTATGCCATATTCTGAATTCATAATTTTTTTGATTCCCTCAGATTTATTTTTCTGATCTTCGATGCAGGTTATTTGAAAAAATTCTTTTTCTAAATTATATTTTGTTTCATATTCTATTCGCCATTTTTGCATCTTTAAATCCTTTTCATCAGTATCTTTTGATAGATAATTATTTTTTAATAAGAAATGCTCTGCAGCAATTAAACTAGTTCTATGGTTTCCATTTTTAAATGGATGAAGCACAATCAATGAGATACAATAAGCTAAAGCTTTTTTATAAACATCGTTATCAAAATTTTCAGATACAAATTTTAAAATAAATCTAATATCATCTATCTGTATTACGACAAATTCTTCAAATTCCTCACTGATATCTAAACATAGTCTATTAATTTCAATTATTTCTTCTTCACTAAGATACTCAATCATTAAAAAACAAATATATAAACTCAAGATATAGTTTGTTATTACAACTATAAAAATAGAATAGAAAAATGCAATAAATAAGAAATTAAAAAGAATAAAGAAGAAAAAGAAGAGAAAAAATTTAATAATTCATCAAGAAACTAAATTTGAAAGTGTTTTTCACCTTTCATCTTAAAAAATTGTTCTCTTGTCATCGATGCAGATTTTAGAGATGAGTTTATTACCATGTTTTGTTGACGTGACCAATCTTTGTCACTATGAGTCTTAACATACTCTGCCCATTTATCAACAAAGCGCATTCTTTCCTTTTGATTTTTACTTGTAAAACTCACGTAACTGCTCCCTATATTTATTTATCAATTCTTTATCTAAATAACTTTCGGCAATTTTTTCTATATGCCTGGCATCTTCTAGATCTTTAGGTGATTTAAGCACTTCTTCTTTGAAAGCTATTTGGAGTTCTAGATGAGAAATCCTTATTTTCCCTTTTGATAAAACAACATCGATAGTATTTTCAAGTGCAATTTTATCAAAATCGCTCTTAGTCCATTTCATTTCAATATTGGGAATCATTGTATCTTTTTTAGCAAACCTTACTGCTAAATTATCTTTAAGATAATCATAAACTGTTGATACTTCCTCTGAGTTTAAGCAATAAAAATCATTCTTCTTAAGCTGTGTATAAAGAGATTGGAATTTTGAAAAATTAATTTTTGGAATAATTACATCGACATCTTCGCTAGCACGAGCCCTGCCAAGTAAAATTGCTACATAACCACTAACAATAACATAATCAGTATTTTTTTCTAATATCTTAATAAAATCAAGTGTAAAATTATCTAAATCAGATAATTCTCTATCAATTTTTATGGTTTCTTTATCTATAAACTTCATATTTAAAGATCAACAATTAATTAATAAACTTCGCTTTAAATAACTTATTGGCAAATCTGCTAGGTATTGTTACATTCTATTTTTTTTAATATAGAAGGGAAAAAGGCAAAAAAAAAGAAATTAAAAATAAAGAAGAAAAAGTAATAAAGAAAGGAAAAAGCTAAGAATAATGATTCATGGTAACCTCGATTATCATTCTTGTAGCATTGACCATTGTATCAAGTTCCATTCCTTCAGGATTTTCATCGGATTTATGCAAAGGCACGTGAATAAAACCTGATTTTATATCTAAATTGTTTACATCAATATAATGCAAAAGACTATACAACATTCCATTACAAAGTGAAAGCCCTGGATAAAAAGCAATTTGGGATGGTATTCCTTCTAATTTTAGCTTTATCACAATTTTCATTGCAGGGTAATCAGATATTCGAATCCAACGACCATTTGGAATTATTCTTTCAATTCTAGGATTCGTATTATTTTCTACTTTTAAGTTATATCCAATTTTTTCAATTCTGATTTTATCATAAGGCGCTGCCAAACCAATGGGGAAAATAAAAGAAGGATTGTGACACTCAATTGCATCATAAGCAATGTCAATAGATTCAGAAAAATTACTCAAATTTGGCAGTATCTGCAAACCAACTACTTCTGCATTATTAATTACTTCACCATCTAATTCCTCAGTAATTAATTCAGATGGGTTCACTGTAAAATTTAAAAATGGTCCAAAACCAATAACTAGCACAATTACTGGTTCCTCTTCATAAGAGTTTGTTGTTTGACAAAAACCAATTACTGTTGAACTTGAAAAAACAATAAAGATAGTTAATATTACAAAAATTTTTTTAATTTTCATAGATTGCAAATAAGTTATAATTTTTTAATTTTTTTCAATTATTGATTTAAACAAAAAAAGTAAAGAAAAGAAAAAAAGATAGAGCGAACATTATCTTGAATTAATATTTTATTCAAATCCAGAAAGAGATAAGGATCCAATTGAACTTGAAAGTAGAGTTGAATCTAAAGTAGAAGAATATATAGAACTTGAAGATGACTGCTGACTGCTCTGTTGACTTTGACTCTGTTGATATGAGTTTTCATTATCAGATATAGTAATGTCAAAAGGTTCTGACCAAATACTTTGGTGGTCCCCTGCATCTTTTGCTTTTACACGGATTCTATATTCTGCTTCTTTTGGGTAAGCATGAGATACTGATACTTCTTCACCAGACTCAAATGGGCCGATTGTCCAACCACTGAATGTTCCATCGCCCCAGTCTATATTATAACATATATCTTCACCCTCTGGATCTGAAGCAGTAACTGTAAATGTGCATTCCTCATTTGGCTCACCACTTGTTAGACCATCTATAGAGGGTTGATTTGGCGCGCTATTATTTTCCGGGTGATTAAAATTAGTTGAAAGCAGATCCATATCAAAATCAAGATAGCCTAATACAATGTTGCCTAGTTTAAATTCTTGATATATGTTGAAATCAGTATAAAAGCCTGCATCTGGCGCATACCATATTTCACATGTTTCAATTGAATCCCCGGTAATTTTATATGAATTAAAAGCTCCGGCTGTACAGCTATGCTCTTTAAACTCATCAACTGAAAGACTACCAGATATAGTAGAAGTATCAATTTCTTTATTTGCAGGAATATTTGCTCCAAAGAAGTAAATACTACCGCTTATGGAAACATCAATTGAAGAGTATACATCCCATTCATCATAAAGACTCATTGGAAAACATAATAAATTAAAATATGGATCAAAATTAATATTCATATTTATGTCATATCCAATAGATTTTCCATCACCTACTAGATTTAATATTATTTCTTTAAAACCTAAAGAAGATTTATCTATAGATGCTGTACCTGTCATATAAGATGCATCTGGAGAATACTCGTAATCTTTCCATATTAAGTGCTCCACGAATCCAGATAATTCTAATATATATTCATCATTATTAACATCGTCTACTAAAAACTCTACATTTTTTAGGCTTAAACCTAAATATGTAATATTTAGAAATCCAAAATCAGTTAGGACATTAACATCCAATAACATATCATATTCCCAGTAATTACCTACATTCCATTCGGGAGCATCAAAACTTGGATTTCCCCCATATTCCATTTTATAATCTTGAAAACCTTGGTTCGCAGCGTTTGACAATGGCATTATTAAACAAGCGGCTATACAAATCGCTATCAATATTATTTTTTTTCTCATGTTTTATCACTCTCCAAATTATTTCTCCTTAGACCTTTATAAAGATTATTTGACAAATATGTCCAAAAAAGATAAAATTTTAAAATTATAGATAAAAAGAAAGAAAATAAAAGGAAATTTTTAGAGATTGTTCCTTTTACCAGAGGTATTTTTTCATTCTCCTTTGATAATCTATCTGCCTCAATATAAAAATAATCATTTGACACAAATCCAAATATAGATTTGAAAATCCCCATTAAAAAGATTTAAGCAATCATTGTTAAATCGAGCTTAACACCTACATCAACAAGACTAATTGCTCCAAAGACTATTACTATTGATAGATATCCTAAACCAGGCAATCTAAACAATCTAGAATATTCTATAAACCAAGAAGCTATGGACATAGAAAAGATACACTACATATTTGAATTATTTTAATAATTTAACTAAAAATCATATATTCAATGATTTGTGTGCTATCAATTGTTTCTTTTTTTGATCCTAGTGATATTGAACCTGTTGTTTTGGCATGATATCTCCAATAAGAAGCAACTAACTGTCTGCTATAATGAATTTCTTCTGCTTCCATCTTGGCATCTACATGAACAGAAATATCCTCGACGACATCATCGAAATTAATAATGAAATTTGTTGGTATTTTTTTCCGATGGTCACGAATGAATTTATCAGCTATAAAGTTAATATTTTTTGGATTGATATTAAAAAATCCTTTATCCTCTAAATATATAACAGCTAGTTTATCTGATCTTGTTGAGGATTTAATGATATTTGCAAAAATAACAGTAAATTTCTCGCCCCATATCTTGCCCCAATACCATCCTCGGCCGTAATTCATCAAAGTTAGTAAAGTATAGTTCCAGTTATGGTCATGATAACCAATTCCAGAAACGTTGATTTTCTTTCCATTTATTGTTATATCGCCAGTTACAGATGCTTTTGGTAAAGGCACAGCCCAGCTCTCAGCATCAGTTTCAATTTTGAAACCGCTATTATTACTAACAAAAGTAAGGCATACTCCAAAACCATCTAGATTCTGTTTAACATTATAAACCCATTCTCCCTTTTTTTTGTATCTCTCCATATCAAATTCCATAATTGCATTGTTTCCCATTTTGACAAATGGATACTCTTTGGATGCTTGAGAATGATGTAATAAATGACGTTTTTTTCTTTTTGCAACATTTTCTCCATCTTTGTATATATCAAGAATCGTATTAGCAAAACCAAGTTTTTTCTTCTTAATCAGATTGAATCCTATATGAATGCTATATCCGTTATCAAAAATACAATCAAAATACCACCACTCTACTGAGGCACCTTTTGCAGAGTCATGAAATGCGTCATCCTTTAAAGTAATTTTTTTTGGAGGAAAATCTAAATATTTTTCATTTTGTTTACCTTTTTTTTCATTACTAAAAAATGACATAAATGAAAATATATTCTTCAATAATTTAAATGTTTGTTAAAAATATTGAATCCAAAAAAAACATTAATTTGAAAAAGTCATTAATAAGCAATAATATGTTTTCATACAAAATTAGTAATTTGCATTTGCCTAAAATATAAATTACTATGAATGCTGTAAATGCGGTATTGGGATGAAGGTTATTGATAATATTCGAGATTGGTTTCAAATTTTTAGAGTACAAACTGCTGCAGATGTTTTCATGTTCGTATTAATATCTTTTCTTGCAGCTGGTGATGAGTTGTTATCTTGTTATTTAAGCTTTATAGAACGATTATTCGTGATAGTAAAAAAAGAAGAAAAATTAGTAAAAAAGAAATTAAAAAAAAGAAAAAAGTTTAGATTTTTAGAATATTTTCCATGAGCTGAAATAATACTGGAAAACGATTTAAAAACAAAGAGCGGGATTTTGATTTTTGCATACCAATATTTAGCTCATAACTAATACCATTTTTAAAATCATCTTTGGTTAATGAGAGATGTATATCAACTTGATAATAACCATATAATCTAGCAGTTATTGTTATTTCACCTAGATCTTCTTCTTTTAAATCAAATGAATAAAAACCCCATTCGTTTGTTTCATCATATTTGCTAAGTAATTTTATTTCAACAGCAACTCCATCTAATACTAGAAGTTGACAACCTTTTCTATGGACAATACCAACTATGCTATACGATATATTACATGAGTTGATATTCTCTTGTTTTGTGTCATTTATAACTTTTGCAACTGGTTGAAAACTAGACATTGGTATTACTAAAAGCCCCATTATTATTAAAATTATTAACGTTTTTTTCATGTTAATCATCTATTTACAGAAAATATGTACATAATTAATATATAAGCTTTATAGAACGATATTTCGTATTAATCTTAAAAAAAGAGGAATAAACAAAATAAAGAAGAAATTAAAAGTAAAGAAGAAAATGTAAAAAGAGAAGAAATAAAGAGTTTTATAGATTTAAAAATAATTTTAGAATTGGGAATTGATTTATTAATTTCATGACAAAATTTTCAACAGTTCTATACCTGGGCATATTAACATTTAATGTCGTTTCTTCACTTTCATAGTTATAGATATCTTTTGCTTTTAATGTTATTTTGTATTGGCTTCTTTGAGTCCATGTATGGGTCGCTTCACATTCCTCTCCTGAGCTATATGGCCCTAACCATCCGCTATTTGTTCCGTCGCCCCAGTTTACGTAATAATAGATATCGCTATCCTCAGGATCTGTTGCATATAATTGATAAGTATGAGGTGAGTTAATACTTCCACTAGTTGGCCCATATATAGTTGGTTTATTTGGTGCAGAGTTTACTGGATGAGTTGCTGCAACAGTCTCATCAACAAATCCGTTTTCATCATTAAATACTCCTAGTATGACTTTGATATTATCTGGATCAATATCTCCAAAGTCATCACCATTGTTGTCCTCATGGTCATTTCCATCCCAGACAACACTATCGGTATAATTTTGACCTGCTGGAATACTTATGTCCTCTTGTAATGCATAATCCAAAAATGCATTATGATAAATTCCGCCATTAAGTGTTTTGTATCTAGAGTTAATCTCAGTTATTGGAACACGTATAAACCCATTATATGTGTCTGCTTCATTGTTTGTAATTTCAATATTGACCTTTATTTTTCCTTCACCAAGCCAACCT
>Ga0272442_10008778_pt1 | contig 12746 bp, 8 predicted proteins | sample SSMForm2O_FD_200262 | JGI IMG/M metagenome (GOLD analysis project Ga0272442, IMG submission 200262) | Marine sediment archaeal communities from Little Sippewissett salt marsh, Falmouth, MA, United States - SSM-Form-2O | ecosystem: Environmental > Aquatic > Marine > Wetlands > Sediment ... | reverse complement strand
AACTCGCCAGCCTGCGCTCATAATCTTTCCGGCTGACGTACATGCCCAAAGGAATCAGAATCAGAAATAGCGCCGTCACGGCCCAGAAACGCAAATCCAGCATCGTTTCCGTGATTTCCTTTTTGATGAGTGTTCCAAACATAATATTTTTCCTTCATACCCTATCGCACGTCGTATCTCATGAATCCTGCAAACGCCGCCACAAAAAACACGACATTAAACAAACCGAGTATCCCCCAGTAAGGCAGCACCATGCCTAATTTGTCTTTCAACGGTTCCTCTTGGAATACAAAACGGGGGTAATCCCCTAAATCAAGAAAAGAGTCATCTCTAAATGTCGGATCATTCTTCTCCGCCTCTTTTTCTTTCTTAAAAAAATGACGCCAAAACAGCTTATGATAGTCGGCTTTAAACCGCTCGAAGTACTCTAAACTGCGCAAGCCTGTTCCCGTCAGATCCCTGGCCACATAGACGAAATCCGCCAGAGGTGAAATGCAAGCCAGGTTCTTTGCAAGTCGCGTCTGGGCGACAGCTTTTGCATTCAGGTTACCCCAAAGCGTTTTCTCTTCTTTCTTTATCGTATCTCGCCACTGCTGCTGTGCCTGTCCCAGCTCACGCTGGAAGGCATCCACCATGACCTTGAACTGGGGATCGGCAGCAGCTAATTCTTCTACCTTTTCTTTGTCACCGATCTCGCCGTTCAGTATCTTGCCAAACCCTAACGATTCTAATTTTGAAAAGAGTCCGCCATAGTCGCTCCTGAATTTGTTGACAACCTTTTTTCTACGCAGTCGGAGTACTTCGCGTGATGCACGGTTGATTTCTTCCGACTGCCTCTGCGTTTCTCTAATCGATGGAACGCGGCAAAGCTGGGCAGAGATATAGGGACATACATTGGGAATAACCAGAACCAGGAGGACCCAAAGAAAAAGGCAGTTCAGTATCGAGACCGCCGAGTATCGAGACCACGTCGATACCATCAGCCCCAAGAGATAAAACAACATAATGAACGTCATGGATGCTGCAGCCAACAGACCAAGCTCTGCCCATGCCGAACCATCCCACTGGATGTTAGGATTAAGGTTGATATAAAGTACGCCCACCACAAGCGCCAGGATAAATGGGATAATTAGACTGGCGACACCTCCGATGAATTTGCCAAGGAGAATCATTGTTCTGGGTACGGAATTGGCTATCACTAATCTCAACGTACCGCTTTGTCGCTCGCCGGCAACGGCATCGTAAGAGAATAAGATCGCCAGCAAGCTCATAATAACCGTCACGATGAACAAGAAATCAAGAAAAGGAAAGAGTATGGGTAGCGGATTCTCATCAAAAGACTTCGCATCCGTCTTGTCTGACATGCCGATGATGAGCGGCCGAAAGCGTTCCGGGGGCTTCTGCCCGGGAATCATCCGAAACATTCGACCGCTTGTAGCATAGTTTCTCAGGAAGTCATCCTCCAAATTGACCCGATGATTGTAATCGGCCAGCTCCCGTCGGTAATCATGGGCTAGAATGATAATACATACAACGGTGATAATGAGGCATAAAATAAGGCCTATCATAAACCGTAGATTAAGGATATTGTCCAAAAACTCTCTTGCAATGATTGTCTTTAACATGGATATTCTCCTTCGATTAGATCAGCGCGCATCATACCGCAGGAAAGCCACATACCCCCCTGTGAAAAATAATATGTTAAACAGAATAATAATTAAACAATTACTCAAGCCTCCCGGGCCCAATGCTTCTTGAATCGAGCTTCGCTGGTAACTAAAAGTCGGCCTGGCGCTCTGTCCATCCCAATCTGATAAGACTTCCTTGTATTGTAAAAATGCGCTCTTCAATCTGCGTTCTTCCAACATACCCGTTCCCATCACATCGGTTGCCAAAAAAGTAAATGCAGCCGCCGGGGAAATGCTGGTGATGTTTCTCGATACTGTGACTAATCTATTGAAGCGGTTGCGGTAGTCTTCCGCGAGCATTTCTCTTTCTGAGTTGGCACGTTCAATGCTCTTCTTTCTCTCAGGCAGGGTTTGTAGTCTATTGAATTCAATTTCTGTCTTGATCTGGATTTGATCGCGTTCTAGCTCAAGCTGCTGAACCGTCGGAACCTGGATAAATTGACGGGCCAGGATGTTGCCAAGATTCGGGATCAGAAACACAAATATGGCCCAGACAAACAGAGAAATGACCAAAGACGTGGAAGAGCGATGTGTAAGACATGAAATGAGCAGTCCCAGGGAGAAGAACACCGCCAAATAGATCACGCTGCCGAGCAAGAACAGCCCCAGTTTGAGCCAATTGCCCGAATTCATTTCTACCATAGGCGATAAGGTCACAAAAATTGTACCTAAAAGAACAGAAATAAAGAAAGGAAGGATAAAGCTGGTGAATCCGCCGATCCATTTACCGATAGTCAGAACTGGTCTTTTCAGGTCGTTGCTCAGCGATTGACGCAGTGTCCCCGTTTCTTTTTCGCCGCAAACGACATCGAAGGCAAACAGCATCGCACAGAGGGAGAGAATGACCTTGATAACGTACAGCAAGTCCGGCGTTGTGAAGAGCTTGAACAGCTTATTCACCGATTTCTGTTTTCTGCTGATATCGATACTTCCCACGAATCCAGGTGCATAGGATCGACATAAATTCTCTTCCAATCCTTTGGTAAAAATGGCCAATGGGGTGGGTCGAATAACTGCACTGGATTCAGACTCTAAGATCTCATAATTCTCCAGGGCCAGGCAGTAATCGCGATACATGATGAAGATGCTGACGAGAATCAAAATAGTAGAAAGAACAGTGATGATCGAAAACTTGTAGCTCAGGAGGTTGAGAAGTATCTCTTTTCTGATGATTGACTTAAGCATGGCTTCTGCCCTTTCTTGCCGCGCGCAAAACATTCGACAGAATGTGTATTAAGTCGCCCTGAAGGCAGACACTTACACTATGAGAATCATTTTTTAGAGGCATTCACGCTCTTTACAGATCGCTCACCGTGAAGTTTCCACTGCCCATCTTCTTGATTGAAAAGAAGATATATACCTTCTTCATGAGGTGGGATCGTAACATGTAATCCCACACTACCTGCAATGTTAATGGCAGATTCCGGTTCTATAGTGGCATCCTCCAGTCCAGGCGGGACCTTCTTGAATTTCTCAAAGCTTACCCGGCTTTTGAAGAATTCCGAGGTGAGCTTCCATGCGTTCTCAAAATCTTCACTCTTGATGGCACTTTGAAATTCGCCAAAGACTTTGGTAATGGCCTCGACCTGATCGGCAGGAACAGCGGAATCGGAGCCTTCTTCGGGTTTTGCCTTATCGGTGTTTTCAGCATTTATTTGTTTGGCACTTTGCGTCTCCTCTGACGGCGCAGCCTCATCGGTATCGCCGGCATTTATTGATTTTGTACTCTGATTCGTTTCTGCGGCGCCATTCGCGTTTTGACTTTCTGACATACTGAGTTTGATAATTCCGTACAAACAACCGCAGATCAATATGATCGCTACGACAATGAATTTTTTCATAATGCGGCTCCTTTATTTGTTATCTCCTACTTAGTTTAACCCCCATGAAAACAATACCGGTGATCAAAACGACTAATCCCAAAACCAGCACGAGCGTGGCCGTGATGTTCGTCTTGGCGCTGATGCGGACTTTAAGACGTTTTTCGAGGGCCTCCACGACCTCGCTGCCGCTCTGGCCCCGGGCTTCAATCTGGGCTTCGTATTCGCCGACACCGACCTCCGAGCCCGGACTGAGGTGGATCTGTATCGGCTTTTTGTCGTCCGGCGCGAGTTCCTCGATCCGTTTCGGTGTTACTTCGGCCGTCCAGCCTAACGGCGGCGAAATCTCCGGAATGATGTCAAACAGAGTCAACGTGCCGTCATTGTGCAGGTCCGCCTTGATGTCCACGTCCTGTTGCGGCTTGATTTCCTCAAAAAGATTGTTGATCAGAATCTCCAGCCGACCGGCGCCTTTGGGCGTCAGGACCAGATCGACCCGGCCGGCCTCGATTGGGGCGAGCTGTTCGGTGGATATTGCCTGATTCGGATTTGCCTGTTTCATTTCATTGAGCATCTCCGCCTGCTTGGTCGTCACCACCCAGGCCTGGAAGTTGATGATCTTGTCGATCATCCCCACGTCGAGCTTTTGAGGAATAGAGAGGCGCAGCGCCAGGTTGTGCTTGCTGACGAGTTCCGTAAAACGCACGCTGGTAATCCGCGCCCCGCTGCTCGAATCGACAAACGAATAATTGATCTGCGGCGGCAGATTCGTCACCACCAATGAGAAATTCCGATCGGACGTCACAAGCATTTCGAGATCGAGGAGGTAATTGATATCCGTGCCGAGCTGACCCTCCTGAGAAAACTGGGAAGCGACCACCGTGGGGATCTCCTGAAGCGATTCCTTCTCGAGGTAGATATACTCTATAGCATTCTGATCCAGGTACTTCAGTTTAATCCCTGCTTCCTGGACATCGGTGAGCAGGACGAACGTGAGTTTCTCTTTCGCCTCGTAGCGTAGCATCGGTATGATCTTCTCATAAGGCTTACCTATGCTCGCGGCGTTACTGATAATCGAGACGATAATATTCTCGATGTCCAGCAGGGCCCGTATCTGCTCAGGGCTCTGCCATTCTGATCGTAATCCGGATTCACTTTCAGTTTCTGTCAAACTCAATGCCGACTCGGCCTGCGTCAAGTCAGACGAGTTCTTGAGTACCAAATCGAGCATTCTTCGGCCTTCACTGTCGTAGTACTTTTTGGCTTCCAAAATCGTAATGTGCGTGGCATTGGCGAGAAAGCCCAGCTTGGTTTGATCGAGCTGGATTTCAGCCTGCTTCAGGGCCTGTTTGGCTTGATTGTACCTCGACCAGGCATCATCGAGATCCTTCTGGGCAATGATGTTCTGTTTAATCAGCCTTTCCGCGTCTCGGTACTCACTTTCGTAGCGGTCGTGGGCTTCTCTTGCTGTCTCGAGGACGACCAGGGCTTCTCTAAGACTAAGCTCGTTCAAGAGTCCCGAACGTGTCTTAGTTGCCTGGTTCGGCGGGTTTGCGGGGGCCTCTGGTTCTTCCTGCTGTGCATACACGAGGCCGGTCAAAAATAAGACACATACGATTGATATCATGTTTCTGACGTTTCTGATTCTGTTCATTTGAAGGTTACTCCTACTTAAAAAAACGTATGGCTAAACGCAAATCTTCCTGGCGTTGGATCAGGGTCTCCTGTTCATTAAAGTAAACGGCCTGCGCCTGGAAGAAATTCTCGCGAAACCGCTCCAGGGCATCGTCGTCGATCTTTCCAACGTCTCTCAGTTCGGTTTGTATAATGAAACGCTGGCTCTCGATATCGACGTTCTTCTGCGCGAGATCGACTTGAAATATCTGCTCCGCCAGGCGGTTATAACTTTGGCGAACGGTCAATTCAATGCGATCCTTTTGATCTTCGAGGGCCGCCTTGAAGCTATTGAGCATGGCTCTCGCCTCGATTTGCCGACCTTTACGCGCCCCGCCCTCTGTGATGGGGACCCGCAATTGCAGGCCCGCGTACCACCCCGGATCGGGCCCGCCCACAGGCACTTCATTGCCGTATATGCCGAGGCTCTGAGATCGGCTTGCTTTCTGGCCCGGTAACTTCGGCTGGCCGAAGATATCGAATCCCCAGGTGTCGTCATCGTTGAAAAGGTCCGCACCGATCGTGCCGTTTTCATCCTGATATCCCGTGCTGGCACGGAGGTCCGGCATATATTCAAAACGCAATTGGTCCAGAGCTCTTTGCTGCTCGGACACAAGGGCCTCGGCCAACGCCACCTGGCTGCTTTGGGCAAGGGCAAGAAGGATCATGCCGTCCATATCGAATTCGTCGAGAGCAAAGCGATCCATCACGCCTTTGAAGGCCACCTTATCGGCCCCGACCGGTAAACCGATCAGGCGCAACAGCTCTATCATACGATTGAATTTCTCACGTTCCAATGCGTTGATAGCCGATCTTTCCGTGAGCACGTTGAGGAAGGCCGTGAGAACCTCCATTTTAGTGCTCAGGTTGTTTTCCTCCATCCTCTGCTCTTTTATTTTGTGTTGCTTTTCGAATTGCACGAGCAGCTCCTTGCGGGTGGCAATCTGTTGCTCTTTTAATTTGATGAAAAAGAACGCTCTGCGTACCTGCCAAAATACGCTGGCAATGACGTTTTCATAATTGAACAGCACATCGCGCTGCTCGCGACGCAAATTAATATCCAGGGGATTGTCCTTGCCGAACTCAAAAATCCGTTGGCTAATTTTGGCGCTGATGCTGGTGGCGTCATCGGTGTAGTTGTCGGATCCGAAATTTCGGAAATGCTCGTATTGGCTGATTAACTCGACGCTGGGCATGAACCTTGAATTGTTAATGAGCTTACTGCCACCGACGGCCAGGATTTCTTGGCGTGCCTGCTTAATCTCGTTACTATTGGCGAAGGCCGATTGTAAACATTGTTCCAGAGTCAACGCCTGCGCATCTTTCATCTTTCTCGGCGAGACCGTTCTTGCCGGCCGCTCTCCAACCGCCCTGAGGAATGTCAGCGCGTTCGGCTCCGAAGGACTCATTTTACTTTCCTCTTGAAGACGTTTCTCAACTTGAATCAGTGAAGCATCGAGCTTCTCCGTCGCAAGAACTGCGCCCGGTCCCGGCCACAGGGCTCCCGACATAATAACCGTTAACAATATCACTTTGTGGACTTGTTGTATTTCCATTTTGACTCTCTTTCTCAATGCTTCATTTTTCCCATAAATGACATTTGGTTTTGTATCGGATTTCAGTTTTCATCGCGGATCGTATCGCAGAAACGATACAAAAGAGGCCGCAAAGAAAACCAGATTGAACAGCGCCAGCAGCCCAATATCCCAGATGGCCAATTTCAACGACTGACCCAACGCCAGGTCTCGCTCCTGAAATTTCGGCACGCTGTCGAAATCGACGGGATCATGAGAAATCGTTCTCCAGGCCCGCGCGCATCCCGAATCGGGGAATATGAGATGCAGGCTCTCCGGATCCTCAGCATCCTTGCTGCGGATATATTCTCTCAAGCTGGCTCGATACTGATTAATCTGACGTTGAATATTCAGGATGTGGTTCATTCCCGTACCGGCAATGGCCTCCGAGGCCCGTTGATAAATCACCACCGGTGAAATACACGTGAGATTACGGCCGGAGAACGCCTGGGCCAGCATTTTGTTATGATGATCGTCGCGAGCATGATTTTTAGCATTTATCTCTGCCGTTCTCAGCCGGCTCCTCGCCGGAGGATTGTTCATCGGATGGCTCAAATCAGTGCTCATGTTTCCTGCACGCTCGCCAAAGAGTTCATCAGCCTTACTCCACATTTCGGCAGAGATTTCGCCGAGCTTCCGCTCCAAATCTACAGGATTTACGGTTTTGCCGGAGACCTCGGATATGATGCGTCCGAAGCTGGGGATGAGGACAACGACCACAACCCACATGAGTAAGAGAATCACCATGGAATTGGCCGTGTGGGTCGTTCTGCTGGAGACAAACATACCCAACAGAATAAACATGGAAAGATAGAGAAATGAGAGCACGACAATGGCAAGGATTTTCAACCAGTCCAATCCACTTAAAACGACGACGTTCGACGCCACGATAATAATCAGGCTAATCAACAGGCCGATAAACAGAGGTATGCCTATTGTTATGACGACGCCGAGATACTTGCCGAAAAGCACCTCATACCGTGGGATCGTATTGGCCAGCATCTGGCGCAAGGTGCCGTCCTCTCGCTCGCCGCAGATGCTATCGTAGGTAAAGACCAGTGCCAGAAAGCTGAGAATCATCGAGACAATGAACACCCAGTCGATACTGTTGAAATGAGAAAGTGTAAAGTTGCCCTGGCCTTTGATTTCAGGCAATTCGCTGCTGAACATGTTGAACGTAAAGTGATTCGGCAGAGTCCTTGCAAAACCCTCGGAGCACAAAGCCAGCGGTTTGGGTCTTCTCCAGGCATTTTGCTTGTAGAACGCTAATTGATACAGCTTGTCCGTTTGTCGGCTCAAGCCCTCCAGGTTCTCATTTGTCTTTTCCCAATAATTACTTGCCTGTTGCCGGTATCGGCCGACGAAGACAAAACCGTTTACAGCGAAAAGCAGGATGATCAGAACGAGGGATAAGATGAAACGGAAACTCAAAAGGTTCTCCAAAATTTCCTTGTGAATAATCTGACCAATCATATGAGACCTCCTATGTTTGGATGAAGGGATATTTCTTTTATTCCAACGTTGAATCACCTCACGTCATATTTGAGAAATGCCGCGAACGCCATGGCAAAAAACAGGACGTTCCCAAGGATCAAAAGCGCTAAATCGGGAATCGCATGGCGCAGACTTCCCACCAGATCGGATTTGTACGTAAATCGGGGAAGATCACTCAGTTCCAGAGGCGGAGCGTCATCCTTGTTCGGCCGGGTTTTAATTTCTTCTTTCGTACAAGGCGTCCAAAAAGAGGGTAAGGAGAAGTTGTCGGTTCGGGAACGTATGTACTCTATGATGTCCTTTCGGTACGGCTTGACGCCATTGATGAATTGCTGAAAGTTGGTTATGTCCGTCCCGGCCAGGGCCGACATCACTTTCTCATACAGAGAAATGGGAGAGATGCGCGAAATATTGTCGGAAAGCCGTGTTTGCTCAAACAGACTTTTCAGATGGCCGGATTTGACCTCCGAGTATATATCGGCATATTTAATTTTAATCGGTACCTCATAACTGTAGTCCAGCGTTTGATTGTGGATATACGCTTCAGAGCCGGATCGAACATAACCATGCCCAAAACCGCCTTTGCCCACTATGTCAGACGTGCCGTAATGGCCTGATATGTAGCGGCTCCCTAAACGCTGTCGTTCCTTCGCAATTTCCAGTGCGGCTTCTCTTCGCAGTGAAGTAATCTGCTCGTTGATCTTATCCTCCGACTGAATGGGGAGAAACTGCGCGGCTAAATAGGCGCTTCCATTGGGAATGACCACCGCAAAGAGGATCCATAAGAACAATCCGAGCACCAGAGAAACAGCGGACCGTCTCGCTAAACAGGAAAAGAGCAATCCCAGATGATACATGGTTGAGATAAACACTAATGAGGCGAGAAACATTAATCCGATGCGAATCCAATCCGAGCCGGCTAAATCCACCATGGGAAAGAAATGAAGGATGACTAATCCGAGGAAAAAGGCAATTATCACCGGTACGACGAGCACCATCAAACCGGCGATGAGCTTACCCAGCAGAACTTCGTGACGCGCCACCGTGCCGGAGAGCATCAGTTTGAGCGTGCCTTTCTCCCTTTCGCCGGAGATGGCATCATAGGCGACCAGCAGGGCGAGGACACTGATGACGATTTTAAAAATCAGAGAGACGTCGAAGACGGAAAAAATCGAAAGGTAATGATTGGCCGCCGCGTTGGCGATATCGGGAACTTCATCATACTCAATAGTCGCCGAGTTGCCTAGTTGCTTCTCAAGTCCTTCGCTAAAGATCGCCAGCACGGACGGCGGACGATAGATGGTGGGGGTAATATTCTTATAAACGGTCACTTTGCCCAGCTCGCGTCCGTTATAAGCGATATTCTCGTTATAGACCTTGAGCCTTTCCTGGTAGGCCTTGCCTAAGATGGGCACGAACACCACCATGAGGATGAAACAAAGGATCGTCCCCACGGCGAACTTGAACGTCATCATGTTCAACAGAAATTCTTTTTTAGCAATTCTCCAAATCATCAGGATACCTCGTCTCTTAGCTTCTGATACTTGATTTAACCACAAACAGGACTACGACCGCAATTGAGCCGACCAAAACAAGAATCAATATCAAAGTCGTCGCGATATTGCTTTTGCCGCTTATTCGATCATCGGATTGTTCCCTTGAGGTTTGTTTCGACTCTTCCACTTTCGCCGCACGCTGAAGAATAAGCGTCAAGAGCTGCCCTTGTTGCTGCCATTGTCCCTCGATGGTCGAACCGCCGTCTTGCATCGTCCCTTCGAAGATCGCCTGGATAGATGCTGACTGGAGGCGCAGGCAACCGTTCGTGAAGGTGACCTCATCGAAGGTCAATGTCATCAATTCGCCATCGGGTCCCTCAAAAAAAGCATTGGCGGCGAGCGACCCATCGGCGTTCCGTGAGATCGTAATGACGAAGCTCCGGTTAAGCTCCTTTAAGGTCGCATCCCAATCCCCTGCGATTTTTTTCGCCGTGTCGGCATCTATTGTTTGTCGTGTCCGAGACGGCGGTTCGGTGACATCCTTAACCTGCTCGGCCACGGTCATCGGATCTTTGCCGGAGTACAAAGCGCTGACACTATTGGCATCAAGTGCGCACGCAAAGACACAAACCTCGTCGATCAGGCCGACGAAATGTTTATACAGGCTGTTGTCTCTATTGTCCGTTATGGCTCCGATGTAGGCGTTGTGCTGGGAAACGCCGGAAAGGTCGTAGTCGTGATAAAGAACACTTCTTTCATTTAACACCCCGTCGATATAGAGAAGCAACCGGCTACCATGTCTCATTCCGACAATATGGTGCCAATTTCCGTCGTTTACCTGAGTTGTACCCGTTGTTTGTACTTTATTCGAAATATTATCGTCCGTGGTCAGCGTCATCATATCCAAACGTGCATCGTTCAAAATCAGGGCGATTCGTATGCCGCCGACCTCATCTCCGCCATTGGCGAAGATCGTTCCCCGGTTCATTTGTTCATCATCTTCGTTGGTGCCGGTCTGCGTTGTATTGATCCAGGCGGATAGGGTCCAGTCGCTTGTTCCGAAGTTTAGCTCGCTCGCATTACCACAGTCCACATGATCGTCACCGTCGAGGCTGATGGCCTGACCGAGCTTGCCGGCCACAAAGGCTGGGTCCCCGTGAATGCTGCCGTGATTGACGCCGGCGCTGTCGTTGGCGTCGTTGTCAAGCTTCCATGACGCGACGAGTCTCTTGCGATCCTGGCGTATTTCTTCCGAAGCTTGCCCCGCCTGACTATCGACTTGGCCTTCAGTCTTAAGCGGAACTTGTTCAACGCGCAAAAGTAAGGCCGGCCATTGCTGGTCTCCCTGTTGCAGTTCGCCTTCAATCGTCAGGCCATCTTCTTTGATCGTTCCCTCAAAAAGACACAGTGGAGATCCTCCTTCGAAGCGAAGCGTGCTACCGTCGAAAGTGATCTTGTCTAATGGAGTGCCCATTGATGTAGCTGCAAGAGTACCTTTAGAAGTCTTCGAAATCTTGATGATGAAGCTTTGGTTCAGTTCAGTGATGGTTAATTCCCAATTGCCGGTAATATCCTCGCCGGCGCCACATATTGTCGTTGCAATGCCGACAATGAAGAATACCATAATTCTGAATGCTAAGATGTTTCTGGCGTTCATATCTGACTCCTTTCCTTCGTGTATAGCATCGATATGTTTGATTGTTTGTCTCAGTGGATCATCGCATGCTTGCTTTTTCATAATCACCGATGTATTCGGTTCGGGAGCCGGTTCTCGATCCCGGCTCCAACATTTAAGCCCTAGCAAGAGTCATACCAGAAAATGCGATTTGTTTAAAAATTTCCGTAAGCTCTTTTTAATAAATGGCATAGGGGATGTAATGCTTCTATGTCGGTAAGCCGCACCGTAGGGGAAACTGGGTCATGCATGACCCGAAGTGTGTCATGAGTGACACCTCCGTATCAGGCTTCCAGATTACTCTATGCCGTACTGCCTGAGCTTGCGGTAGAGGGTTTTGCGGCCGATGCCCAGCAGTTCGGCGGCCTTTTCACGGTTGCCCTCTGTTTCTATAAGGGCTTTGCCGATGGCTTCCTGCTCGGCTTTGGCCGTGGCCTGGGCGGCTGTTTCGGCAAGCGAAATCTGCCCGGGGGCCACGCGGCCCATATCCGAAGGCTGCACGTCAGAGCTAATCCGTCTGGGCAGGTCGTCTGGTTCGATCGTGGAACCATTGGCGACCGCCATTGCGCTGTATATACAATTCTGCAATTCTCTGACATTGCCCGGCCATTCGTACGCCATCAGTAATTTCATGGCGCTTTCAGAAATGTTCGGCTGCTCAATGTCCAACGGCGTGGCATATCGTTCGAGAAAGTGTTCCACCAGCAGGGGGATGTCTTCCTTCCGCTCGCGCAAGGGGCAGACATTCAGACTTAAAACATTGAGTCGCCAGTACAGGTCTTCTCTGAACTGTCCCTGTTCGACCCTCGCCGCCAGGTCACGGTTTGTGGCCGCCATGACACGCACATCGACGGCAATCGATTCATTACCGCCCACGCGCGAGAATGTCCCTTCTTCGATGACCCTGAGCAGCTTGACCTGGGCTTCTAGTGTCAGCTCGGCGATTTCGTCGAGAAACAAGGTACCACCGTCTGCCGATTCGAACTTGCCGATCCGAAGCGCTTTGGCATCGGTAAACGATCCCGCTTCGTGGCCAAAAAACTCGCTTTCGATGAGATTGGAGGGTATGGCGCCGCAGTTAACAACGACGAACGGACCCGATTTGCGCTTGCCGGCCTGGTGAATCGCCCGCACGATCAACTCTTTGCCCGTGCCGCTTTCGCCGTAAACGAGGACCGTCCCGTCGGTCGCCGCGAACTTCTGCATCTGAGTGAACGTGGACTTCATCTTGTCGGAGACACCCACGATATTCTCGAATCTATACGTGGCCTCAAGCTGATCTTCCAGCTCCTTGACCCGACGTTTCAATGTCACCATCTCGACGG
>Ga0272442_10008776_pt1 | contig 12748 bp, 9 predicted proteins | sample SSMForm2O_FD_200262 | JGI IMG/M metagenome (GOLD analysis project Ga0272442, IMG submission 200262) | Marine sediment archaeal communities from Little Sippewissett salt marsh, Falmouth, MA, United States - SSM-Form-2O | ecosystem: Environmental > Aquatic > Marine > Wetlands > Sediment ... | reverse complement strand
TCAGTCACAATACTTTCTCCTTATGGAAAAACTGGAAATACAATTGAAATAGATGGAAATACGTTGAAATATATTGCTGCTATCCTCAATATTCTGCTTGTTAGTATATGGCTTTAAATCTTTCGACAATGTATTTCTACCATATATCGACCGTATTTCTATGTATATCCTTTTTATTACGCCCTCGGATGAGTTTTATCATAAACCGCTTTTAGCCGTTTTGTCGTAAGATGCGTATAAATTTGCGTAGTTGACAAAGATGCGTGTCCAAGCAATTCCTGCACTGCTCTAAGGTCAGCGCCCCGTTCCAAAAGATGAGTCGCAAAACTGTGCCGGAAACTATGGACGGAAACGTTTTTCTTTATTGCCGCTTCTTTTATGTAATTATGTACGATTTGTTTCACGCTTTCGGCGGAAAGTCTTCCGCCCCAATTATTCAGAAACAATGCCTCTTTATTTACGCTCAAATCACTTCTATTCGATATGAAAAAAGCATTTCTCTTGTTGAAATAATTGCCTAGTGCCTCTAAAGCCTTATCCCCTATCGGAATTATTCTTTCCTTTCGCCCCTTTCCTTTCACTTTTACGGTCCCGCCTACGAAATCTATACTATCGACATTCATGCCGACAAGTTCAGACACACGCACACCGGTAGAATACAATGTTTCTAAAATGGCTTTATCTCTTATTCCCAAATAACCATCTGATTTAAAAGAAAGAATCAATTCTATCTCCTGAATGCTCATCGGTTCGGGCAAAGTCCCTTTTTTCTTAGGACTTGAAATAAGAGTACAAGGGTTGGAATTTATAAATCCGCTTCTAACGCCAAATTTGAAAAAAGACCGCAAGGCCGCTATTTTTCTTCCGACAGAACTTGAACTATAGCCGTCGTTGTGAAGCATAGTCAAAAAATCTCTTATATGCGTAGTGTGGATTTGCTGTAATTTTACTGTCGGATAATACTCAGTTAAAAATTTATTGAACTGTTCAAGGTCGGTTTTATAACCTGTCAAAGTGTTCTGCGGTAAATTACGCTCAACTTTCAAAAACTTTATAAATTGCTCTATTTTTTCTTTCTCCATGTTTAAATTTCAGATGCCAAATTATAGAAAGAAATTGAAATATATGGAAATATATTGAAATAAATTGTCTGTCTACTATGTGTCTCCATTATATATCTATCATATTTCTAGGTATTTCCATCTTCTGTTTTCTTTTCATACGGCAAATACGAAGCGATCCACCTACATTGAGGATAATTACTGCACCCGTAAAAAACCCTGCCTCTTTTATTCTTCATTTCCACTATTTCTCCGCCGCAACCCTGATTCGGGCATTTTATTCCGACTTTTTTTAACATCCTTTTAGTATATCGGCACTTGGGAAAATTAGAACACGCTAAGAACTGCCCGAACCTGCCTTCTTTTATTATTAAATTCCCGCCGCATTCGGGACATTTTTCATCGGTAATTATTTCTCTTTCTTTCTTGATATCTTTCATATCCACCGAAGCTTTTTCCAAAAGTGGCTCGAAAGATGTATAGAAATCTTTTACCATATCCGACCATTTCATCTTACCTTCCTCTACTTCATCTAGATTTTGCTCCATTTCCGAAGTGAATTTCTCATAAAAAATAGTCGGGAAATTTTCAATAAGCAGTTCAACTACAACCGTGCCGAGTTCCGAAGGATGAAGTTCGCCTTTTATGCTTCTGATATAATCCCTGTCTTTAATCGTGTTCATTATCGGGGCATAAGTCGAAGGACGGCCTATCCCCTCTTCTTCCAGTTTTCTTATAAGCGTTCCTTCACTGTAGCGGGGAGGCGGCTGCGTAAATTTTTGTTCGAGTACAACTTCCAGTAAATTCACTTTTTCCTGTTCTTTCAAAACAGGCAAAATATTCGTTGCCTGATTGCTGTTTTCTTCTTCGTCCTTTTTGAAAAGAACTGTATAACCGTCGAATTTAGTCTTTCTGCTTTCTGTTACGAAAACATAATCTCCGCCTTCCAATTTTAGGGTAGTGACTTCCGTTATTTTCGGAGCCATTTGCGAAGCCAAAAACCGGTTATATATCAATGTGTATAACCTTAATTGATAAGGGTCCAGATATTCTTTTATTTTATCGGGAGAAAACCCCACATTCGTCGGACGTATAGCTTCATGCGCTTCCTGCGCGCCTTTTTTTGCCTTAAATTTAGGAGGGGCAGACGGCAGATATTCTTTCCCGAAATTCTTCAGAATGAATTCTCTTGCTTTATCTTGGGCGCTCTTACTAAGATTAAAAGAATCCGTTCTCATATAAGTAATAAGCCCTGTAATTTCATCGCCGATATTAACGCCTTCGTATAATTGCTGGGCAACCCTCATTGTCCTTTGGGCAGAGAACCTGAAAACGCGATGCGCCTGTTGTTGCAGTGAACTTGTTATAAAAGGCGCAGGAGATTTTCTTCTCTCTTCTTTGGATGCAATGCTTTTCACGATAAAGTTTTGTTTCTCCGCATCAGTTTTTATGTTCGGGGCTTCGTCTTTAGAAAATTTCGTGATTTTCTCGCCTTTGAATTCTTTAAGTTGCGCAGAAAATTCCTCATCGTTCTTATTGGAAAATTTTCCGAAAATCAAATAATACTCTTCGGTAACAAACTCTTTTATTTCTTTTTCCCTGTCCACAACGATTTTCAAAGCAACCGTTTGGACCCTTCCAGCCGAAAGCCCTTTTCTTACCTTTTTCCAGAGTAACGGTGAAATTTTATAGCCGACAAGCCGGTCAAGAACTCTTCTCGCCTTCCCCGAATCGACTTTATTTATATCTATCGACGTAACATGCTGCAGTGAATCTTTTATCGCGGAAGATGTAATCTCGTGGAACAGGATTCTTGAAATATTTTTATTAATGGGTCTTATCTCATCGGCAAGATGAGCGCATATCGTCTCACCCTCCCTATCGGCATCAGCCGCAAGAAGAACTCGGGAAGATTTCTTAGCTTCGCTTTTTAACTCTTTTAGGATTTTCTTTTTGGCTTTGATAATGTTGTAAGTGGGTTCGAAGCCGTGTTCGACATCAATTCCCAACTTACTATTCGGCAAATTTTTTATATGCCCCATGCTTGCGCTGACTTTATATCCTTTCCCGAGAAAAGATTGGATAGTCCGCGCTTTAGCAGGCGACTCTACTATTACAAGAGATTCTTTGTTTGACATATTTTAGTATTAAGTTATAAGTGCTAAGGATTAAGTTTTTACTGATTACTTATTTCTTACTCCTTAGTGCCTTATTCCTTCCCCTCCTTAGTTATTGCATTTCCATACAATATCATAATCGTTATATGCTGGGTCATTGTATTCTTTCGCCTTAGGAATTCCGTTGTCGTCTTTCATATTAGGTCCCACACTATAAAGAATAAAACCGTTACCTGATTTTTTGTAAATAAGTTCTTTACCGTTGAACGGGTCAATAGGAAGTTCACTAAAGAAACTCAATGTTTTCGGATAAGCCCCATTTTTTGCCTTGTAGATTTTTAAAGCAAGGCTAGTTCTGCAAACATCAATATCTGCATGATATTTTGCTACATTCTCTCGTGCTCTATTAAGAGTGGGGAGAACCGCTCTTGTAAAAATACAGTATTTGGGAATATCTTCTCCTCTTGTTTTGTTTTTAACCTGCTTAGCAAGCTCATAGTAAGGAACATTATAAGAATCCCTTATTCCGGAGAGGAATGTCAGATAACATACAAAATCTTTTTTGAAAATTGGTTTGCCAAGAAGGGCTACAATAAATATTAAAGGCGTGTGAGGAGAATAATTAATAAAGATTACCCCTTTTAGTTCTCTTGGTTTAGCTCGGAGTATTCTTTCAAAAGCCCACGTTCCCAAACCAACTCTTTCCATATCTGTACATTTAACAAATGGTTCAACATCCTTGTGGGTGGAAAGTTCATTTATTATTAAAGCAGCTTGTCCTTCAGGAATAACCCTTGAATACGATATTCCTTTAATACATTCTATTAATAATTGGTCACAGGTAATCCTTACCAATTGTGAAATAAGAGTTTGTTCATCTTTTAAATGGTTAGAAAATCTTAATCCAATGAGTAGTGTGTCAATTGCTTCTTCCAGATTGCCTGCTTCTGCTTCAAGCAGAGTTTTTATACAAAGCAATTCTACTGCATCTCGCATTGTACTAAGATGAGGCAATAATATTAACATCTCAAATCCTTTTTCATACTCGGGATTGAAATTGCATTTAGGTTTCCTGGAACCTTCCTCAAGAAGTTGATAGATATCTTGTGCATCTCTGGAATTTACAAGCTTTGGAATTTCTTCTCTCTGTTTATCAGTCCATTGGGAAATATCCGAAAAAGATTTAACATTTTTAATAGTCTCAATCATTTCACTTGTTTCTTTTTGCTTCATTAGTTCAAATGCTTTGTTATAAAGTATTGCCGCATTTTCTTCATCAGGAACTGGTGGAGGAACAATTTCGGCAATAGTCATAGGTCTACCTTGTACCTTAAGTTCGGCAATTTTATTGTGGAGCTGAATACTGAATGTAATATCAAGAATAATATATATCCCTATTAATCCACCGAATACAATACCTACTACTTTTAAAAACTTTTTCATATTGTCTTCTACTTAATCCTTATTTCTTATCACTTATCACTTATCACTTATTCCTCATTTCTTACTTCTTAATCCTTACTCCTTATTCCTTACTCCTTTTATCGCTTCCTCCAAATCTATTTTTCCTTCATACAACGCCTTGCCTATTATAACCCCTCCTATTCTTTTTACGGCAGAAAGGCGTTTAATATCCTCTAAAGAAGAAATTCCTCCCGCTACTATAATAGGAACAGGGTTTGCTTTACAAATTTCAGTAAAAAAACTTACATTTACGCCTTCAAGCATCCCATCTTGTTGTATATCAGTAACTATCAGGGAAGATATTTTCATTTCGCCAAGTTTTTCAATAAGCGAAAAAATATCTAAAGATAACCCTTCTTCCCATCCTTTAATATAAATCTTTTCATTTTTAACATCTACAGAAACTATAATCCTGTCAGGAAAAGATAATATTGCTTCTTTTAATATATTTTTATCTGAAAGCGCACCTGTTCCTAATATTATCCATCTGGCGCCTGAGTCAAAAACTTTTTGGACCATATTCAAACTTCTTATACCACCGCCCAACTGCACGGGGATTTTAAGTTCTTTGGTAATTTTTCTTACCACGCCTAAATTTTCGCATTCTCCTGTCTTTGCTCCGTCAAGGTCAACGATATGAATTCTCTTTGCTCCTTTTTTCTGCCAATTTTTAGCCACTTGAACAGGGTCGTCGGAATAAACTTTACTAGTAGTGAAATCCCCTCTCGTCAATCTCACTACCTTACCGTCCATCAAATCAATTGCAGGAATAATTAACATATCTTTTAAAAATTAAAGGATAGAAATACTTTGAAATGCATGGAAATATCTTGAAATACTTTGTCACTGTTCTAACCTTGTGCTTTTTAGTATAAGCTAATTTATAACAATGTATTTCTATGTATGTCTACATATTTCCACTGTATTTCCATTTTATTGTTTTTATAACGTTCCTTTTGTAGAAGGGATTCCTTTGATTCTTTTATCTATTATAGTAGCTTCGTCCAACGCCTTGCCCAATGCTTTAAAAATAGATTCCGCAATATGATGAAAATCTTCGCCTTTCAAAACGGAAACATGAAGATTAAGTCCGCCTTTTTGTGCGAAACTTTGCAGAAAATGCTTCAAGTTTGGTAAATCGTATTTATCCTTTTCCAAAGGAGCCGGAATTTTTATTTCACTATCAATATAAAATGAGGGCCGCCCGCTTATGTCTACAACAACTCTTGACAATGCCTCATCCATAGTAACATATGCGGAACCGAATCTTTTAATTCCTCTTTTATCTTGAAGCGCTTTTGACAAGGCATCTCCAAGACATAACCCTACATCTTCATTTGTGTGATGTATATCCACTCCCAAATCTCCTTTCGCTTTGATGGCCAAAAAAAACAAACCATGTTTCGCAAAAAGAGTTAACATGTGGTCTAAAAAAAGTATACCAGTAGATATTTGTGATTTCCCATCTCCGTCAATTCCAAAGCTTACTGTTATTCTTGTTTCTTTTGTTTTTCTATCACTTCTACCTTCCCTTTTCATTTTACCTCCTACATAATTTTTCTAATTTCTAAAAATATTAACGACAACCGAAAACCGTTTCGAGCTTCGTAACCCATTAACGATTACCGATTTTTTCAGTCGGGGTGAGTGGATTTGAACCACCGACCTCTACGTCCCGAACGTAGCGCTCTAAACCAAGCTGAGCCACACCCCGCATTTATTAAACTAAGACAGATTTCTTATAACTTGTTTACCCTTACCGCTCTTTAAAAATTTCTCACGTTTCAATGCTAAAGATTTATCATCGTATTCTTCAGTCATAACTAATATCCAAGGTAGTTTAGCTTTAGTAGAAGAATTATGGCCCCTATTATGTTGCTGTAGTCTTTTCCGTATATTCTTTGTTGACCCGACATATAAACTACCATCTTTCTTACTCTTCAATACATAAACATACATTATAATCTAAACCATCCGCCACTAAAGCATTGGCGGATGACCGCCAAAGTTTCAATGGCGGTCAAGCTGAGCCACACCCCGGTTTATATATCTTTAATCTGTGTAATCTATTTCTGAAATCAGTGCAATCAATATTCTAATTATAGAAGTTTATAGTTTTCTTCTCAACTATGCATAAAAAGATTGACTAACATTTTTAAAATTTGACAGAAGAATTATAAATAGGCAACCCCTCTTTTATAATTATCTTTATTACCGCATCCACAAAAAGAAGCGCAAAAAAATATCTAAAAAATTTCCAGAAAAAAATTAGTTGCGTGTGTAAATATCATTGAACAAATAAATTCTTCTTTCTGGCGGAAAAATAAAACAGAATCCGCAAATGAAATTCTTATTACCGCAAAAGCGTAATCAAAATTTTTTTACGACACCATAAATGCCGTAAAATCGCTTCACGGCTAAGATGTTCCGGAAATAATAATCTTACCGATAATAGACGCAAACAAAAATTATTTGGATCCGTTAAAAGAAAACGTGAAAATTTTTAATTATTTTTTCAAAAAAATGTTGAATAAATATTTCAAATCATTCATAATACAAATTAATAAAGGAGGTGAAATAAAATAATGGCAAAGAAAAGAGCCAAGAAAAGAAAAACAAAGAAAAGAAAAACAAAGAAAAGAAAAACAACAAAGAGAAAGAAATCCCATCGAAAGAGACGCTGATAATAAATAGATAAATAAGTATCGATGTTATTCCAAATTGGGGCTGGACCTAATTTGAAGGCGTGAATGTTTCATGCATTGGGTTAGGGCCAGCCCTTAATATTCAAACTCCCCAAATACCACATTACCACATGATAAAAAAAAATTTAAAACGAGACAAAGAACTTACTTCAGGACCTATCACGCCAAAAGTGCTTTCTTTAACAGGCCCGCTTATGGTAATAGCCATTCTTAATTCCACTCTCCATTTAATCGATATGTTCTGGGTTGGAAAACTCGGCAAAGATTCCATCGCAGCAGTGGCAATTGGCGGAACTATTATGATGGTTGTCTTTGCGACGCTTATAGGTTTAACCAGAGGTACGGTGGCACTTGTTTCCCGATATGTCGGAGCAAAAGACACAAAAAACGCCGATGCTGCAGCAAGTCAATCCATCGTGCTTGGATTAATCATCGCGCTGGCAGCAATATTAGTCGGTCTCTTATTTACGGATAAACTATTATTAATATTAGGAGCAAGTCCGGAAGTCCTAAAAATTGGGAGTTCATATTTAAAAATCCTTCTTGTGGGCGGAATAACAATGGTTCTACTTTATTTCGGGAATTCCATTCTTCAAGCAGAAGGAGACACAGTAACACCTATGAAATTCATGTTTCTATCAAACATTATAAATATCATATTAGACCCTATTTTTATATTCGGATTGGGTACAATCCCCAGAATGGAAACATCCGGCGCTGCTTTGGCAACGGTTTTATCTCAAGCCATTCCTGCATGCTTGGTATTGATACTGCTTTATACAAGACGCTCCAAAGTTCATATACATATTTCACAATTCAAAATCAAATTGGCTTTCCTCAAAGAGATGATTAAAATAGGGCTTCCCGCTTCACTTCAAATGTTTTTCAGAAGCATCATGGGCGTGGTTCTGATGGGAATCGTAGCAAGTTTCGGAACCGTGGCTGTTGCCGCTTATGGAATAGGAATGAGACTACAAATGGTTGTTCTTATGCCCGCTTTTGCATTCGGCGGAGCCGCCGCAACTTTAGTAGGACAAAATTTGGGAGCCAGAAAATCTAAAAGAGCCCAAAGAAGCGCGTGGACAGCCACAAGTTTAGATATGATCATCATGGCATTTGTGGCGATTTTGTTTTTTATTTTTGCTCCGCAAATTGTCGGATTTTTTACAAAAGACAAAAACATAATTTCTTTGGGCACAGAATTTTTAAGAGTCACCGCGCCATTTTATTTGTTTATTCCGCTCGGTGTAGTCCTCGGCCAGGCTTTAGCCGGCGCGGGAGACACAACCGCCCCGATGTTCATCACATTATTATCGCTTTGGGGATTTCAAGTGCCAATGGCTATTTTTCTCTCTAGAGTTTGGGGAGTAAGCGGCATCTGGTGGGCAAACGCTTTCGCTTCCATCCTGCACGGAATTTTAGTAATGAGTTGGTTTACAACTGGAAGATGGAAGAAAAGAGAACTACAATCTATAATGGAATAATAAAAAAATGATATACAATAGACACACAATAGATATATGGTAGAAATATATAGAGATACATAGAAATACGTAGTAAACAGACAATATATTTCAATCTATTTCCACGTATTTCAACTTATATCCAGATGATACATCTATTTATATCTATTCAATTTTTAATAAAAAAGGAGGATTAACAATGAACGTATACGAAGCAATGAAAGGTAGAAGAAGCGTGCGCGCATATCAGGACAAACAAATACCTGAGGATGTATTAAATAGAATTCTAGATGCCGCAAGAATAGCTCCCACGGCAAAAAACAGACAGGAATTTAAACTCGTTGTTGTTAAGGATGCGGATATGCGAAAAAAGATGCAGGAAGCAGCAAATAATCAGCCGTTTGTAAGCCAGGCATCCGTAGTGATTGCAGCCATAGGACTGACACCCAATGATACCATGAGATGTGAAGTGCCAACAGACCCGGTGGATGTTGCAATCGCAATAGACCATATAACGTTAGCCGCGGTTGAAGAGGGGCTGGGAACTTGCTGGATTGGCTCATTCTTTCAGGATAAAGCGCGCGAGGTTTTAGGAATTCCTTCCTCGTGCAAAGTAATAGAACTTCTTACATTGGGATACCCAGCGGATTCACCAAAACCAAAATCCCGTAAATCTTTAGAAGAGATAGTCTGCTACGAAAAATTTAGTTAAAATTTATTTTTCAACGTTGTTCTGCAGTGAACTCGTAAGCGCCGATATCGGCGATACCAATCCGTTCCTGTCCTAAGATATCCGTAGAAGAAGCCTCGCTATCGTTTGCAACATCAATACAGGGACTTCCTTCATATAACTGCAATCCGTCATCTAAAGTAAAGAATTTTACGTCTGTACCCGCAGAATTATTTGCATTTACAAATAACGGGTCAGCATCAATATTTCCTTCGCCCGTATAACCGCCTTGTATATCACAGTAACTTACCACAACATTTGAGGGAGAAAACCAGTATTCAGGATATACCCATATATTGTCTCCGTTATTCCATAATATGCAGTTGGTAATTATTGAATTTTTACTAGATATAGCGTATCCGGTATTCCCATAAAGGGTGCAGTTAGTTATTTCTCCTGAACCAGTATCGTTAATTCCGACAATATTATTAGTGAAAACGCAGTTTGTGGCCTTGAAAGATGGTCCGCAGTTATTGATTCCAACTGTATTATTGTCAAAAATACAATTTGTAAAGGTTGTCATCATTCCGTTTGGCATCCCGAGATAGACGGCTCCTCCACCATCAGCCCAATTGTAACTAAAGACACAATTTCTAATTGTTGCGCTGCTTGGGATACTCCACCGTCCGCAAAATAGTCCCGCTCCTAAAACATCACTGTATGATCCGTTGGCACATCCGCCCCTAATAATAAAACCATCTAGTATTGCAGTTTCATCAGTTCCGCTGGCTGTTACAACATGATAGCTGTTATCGCCGTAACTTGAGAAATCAGGACCGTCCTTGCCAAGTAGGTCGCCGCTTAAGACGGTTTGGTAATTTGCTATATCTCTTTCCTTGGGGTCATCTGCGCCGATACCAGCGTAACCGCCTTTTATGGCAACGCCGTTAATTAACTGGAATGTGGCGGTTCTGTTGCCTGTGCCGTCGGGATTGGTTTTGTCTTGGTCGGGGTTGTATGTGCCTTGTGTCACCCAAATCTCGTCACCGGCTACAAGTTCTGGGTTTATAAGAGCGTCTTGTAAGTATTTAAAAGCGGTTGTCCAACTTCTCCCGTTTCCACTAATAGGAATATCGTCATCTACATACCAAATATAAGAATATTCATAAGCGCCTATATCGCTAACTGCAAAACCTATCTGCGGCACATCAACACGTTCACTGCCCAATATATCAGTAACAGTTGCCTGGCCGTCATCTGCAATATCTATACACGGGGAGTTAGGAAGCAGTCTATAATCACTGCCAAAAACATTTACAAACAGCGGGTCTTCATTTATATTGCCAGCACCCCAGCTAAAGGCTTCACCATCTATTTCTTCTTCTCCGCCTGATATATTACTATAACTAATAGTAAGCAAACTGTCCTCTAAAGCAATTTGTGAGCCGTTTCTATGATGTTGCCCATGGCCGCCGTGCCCGTGCCCATGCTTGTTGGTATCATTATCCCACAGGATAGAATTGGTAACTGTGGCAAATGAATCCCTGCAGTATATTCCGCCGCCGTTATCTTTTGCCCGGTTATCGGCAATGGTGCAGTTAGTTATTGTTACTGCCGAGTTGTTGGAGTATATTCCGCCGCCGTAACCTTCAGCATCATTTCCGGTAATCCGGCAGTTTGTTATTACCGATGAAGAATCCTCACAATATATCCCGCCGCCACTGTCTTTAGGTTTATTATCCGTGATTATACAGTTTACTATTGCCGGTGAAGCATTGTTGCAATAAATTCCGCTTCCGGGGTATTCTTCTCTTCTTCGGCGGTGTTTTCTGCGGCGGCTTCTTTCTCTATGGCTGTCTCTATAATCCTTGGCTTTTTTAATCGTAAAGCCCATTATGATATCCATATTGGTCTGTGATGTATTGTCAAGGTAGAATCCTGCCCCTTTGTTACGGCAGTCGATGATACAGCCGGCCGGGCCGTCGGCAGACTTTATAATGATATGTTTTTCTTCGCCGTCCCAGCTTAAGTTTCTGTTTGCTCTGCCTCTATAGGTACCATCGGTTACTTCTACTATATTATACATACCGGCAGAATCTATTCCTTTTTGGATTGTAAGATACGGAGCATCAACGCTTCCATCACCTGTGTCATCCGAACCGAGAGTGGAAACGTATATGTCTGATATCGGGATTGAATAGATATCAACGGGACTTGTTGAGTGGGTGTATTCATAGATATTGGGATAGCCATCTTTATCAAAATCATCTCCTGCGCTTTGCTCAAGATTGTCAAAATTATCTAACTCCCACCAGTCGGGAAGTTCGTCTTCGTCAGAGTCATAGGTTTCGTATAGACCTGTAAAGTCCTGATTGGGATAGTTATTCTCCAAGTACCCGTATGAACGGGATACGGGGAAGAAATGATAATCGGCAAGTGTCGGGGTTACTGTATATATGCCAGCTACAGGCGCTGTAAATGTATAATCACCGTTCATATCGGGACAGGTGTTCTCACTTAAACTGCCCCTTAATGAAACTACAACATCCTCTACTATTGTGCCGCCGCCTTCAAGGGTTATCTGACCTGAGATGGAGCAGGTCGGGATGCTATCTGCATCGTTAGGATTGGTGTTGTATTCATATTCCTTTAAATTTGTGTAGCCGTCACTATCCGGGTCATCATCCGCACCGTAGGTGAGATTATCTTCCCCAAAATATGTCCATTCCCACCAGTCGGGTAGCCCGTCTTCATCAAAGTCATAATCCTTATGCAAGCCCTTAAAGTTTTGTTCTAATTGGTGAGTAGTAAGATATGGATAGGAACGAGATGATGGAAAGAAATAGTAATCTTCTAAAGATGGTGTAACCGTATACAAACCTTTTTCTAAGTCTGTAAATCTATAATTGTCAATTATGTCAGGATTTGTAGTTTCTGTAGAAGTCCCAGTTAAAGAGAGAACAACGTCTTCAACATTTCCTCCCGAAACAGCAATTTCATCTCCTACTGTCACACTCGGTTCAAGAGAGATGTATTTTCTTATTCTATAATTATCTACGTCGTCTTGGCCTAAATATTGGTTCATATTTATTACACGGCTGTCAAAGGTTTTAGATGAAGCGTCGTAATTTGCCACTTCTACATCATCAACATATATTTTTATCCTCTTGTCAATGTTGTCTACTATGATTTTTATTCTATAGTTTGTGCCGTGTGTTATCGCGGGATTGTCTACCGTTAGCAAATCACTCAAGCCGTCGCTGATTCT
>Ga0272442_10008775_pt1 | contig 12748 bp, 10 predicted proteins | sample SSMForm2O_FD_200262 | JGI IMG/M metagenome (GOLD analysis project Ga0272442, IMG submission 200262) | Marine sediment archaeal communities from Little Sippewissett salt marsh, Falmouth, MA, United States - SSM-Form-2O | ecosystem: Environmental > Aquatic > Marine > Wetlands > Sediment ... | reverse complement strand
GTTTTCTCCAAGAATATCACGATTTTCTTTTCCATAATACTCAAGAAAACGTAGCTCCATCCAGCCATCCAGCACTTCCAAATAATCAGCTATTGAGTTGTTGTCAGAGTCATCCTCTCCATGTGTACCAAGCCCAGTATTTGCAATAGTTGCAATTGCTCCTCCGTCCTTCATGCTGGTTAACCACCATGCCCAACAATTGGTAGCCCATCCATCATACCAAAATCGACTATTCAGTCCGAAATAACGCAGACCCTTTTTCTCAAGACCATTTTTAATACTTTTCATAACTGATATGTCAAATTCACCGTTATGACATCCGCCGACAACTGTGATGGGAAGCTTTTCTTTGTTTCTGAGCAAGAGCATACCTAGAACGCTGTAACCTGTACACCAGTTATTTTCATCTGCGGGAGGAAAGTGAGTATTCCATGAAACATCGCTACCATGTCCACAGAAAAATGCAAATCCACAACCTGGATTAATTGCTTTATTGACAGTTTTTTTATCAATATCTTGTTCTGACGCATATACCTTTACAGGATTAAAATCTGGCATAAGTTCTATTGCTCTCTCTGATATGAGCTCCCCTTCGTTTAGGTGAGCATCATCAATATAAGAATCACCAGCTACAAGAACCAGATTTTTAAACCATTCATCATTACATTTATCTTTCTCATACTCTATTATTTTGTTTACCATGATTTTAACTTCTGAAAGTGTTCTACATGGAAGTCTGCCGAGATAGACGTCAGGGTAAATATCCATTTCTTCCTTGTATGTTTCATTCCATTCAGCAAAGAAATTATCATTATTAGAGTCCCAACTTGAGAATTTTCCTTCACTATCATAAATGTCAGCATAGTAAAGATCACTAATGAAAGATTGTTCAGCATACTCCTGTTCAGTTAGCGGGATAACATGACTATATCTAACTGGCAGATCCCATGTAGTAGTCTGGGCTTTTATTCCACCCACTAACAGAGCATATTTTATTCCCCAATTCTCAATTGCATTTTTAATGAAATATTTTATCTTCTCAGCTTTATCTCTTCCCCAGAACTCTTTATCGTATACCGTTTCTAAAGTAACAAGCATGGTTTTTATATCATGATTATTCTTGTGATTAACAAGAGGTTCCAGATGTTTGGAAAACTTAGACGGAGCTATTATCAACAGATCATAGATGCTGTTTTCATCTAAAGGAGGTTCTTCGGGTTCCATGTAACTAACATTTACCGTGATATGTTCAATAAACTGTATTTGATTATTAAGAGGTATATATATGACCGGATAAACTCTAAGTACAAAGAATGTTTTGTGAGCACCATATGACAATCCTCCTCCAGTATGATAGAATATCCATTCAGATGGATATTGATCAGGACCTTCATACACATCTGTATCCATAGAGCTCTTTGATTGACTAGAGTTAATATTGTCAATTACAGGCATCGAACCAAATGCAATTTTTCCTGTAAGATTGTAAATTATTGGGGTGGAATGTTCGTATTCCACATCTATTATCTTTGTACCAAACGGCAATTCAAAAATGGAAAGATTAACAGGCAATACTGGCTTACCCGGATCCATTCTATTGAGATCTGCCTCCTTTAAACGAATAATTACATAGTCATCATAGGGAACTATTTCTGGGTAGGAGAAGTCAATATCTATCTCAATATACTTGATATCAGATTCGGATAATAAATGTGTTTTCTCCCCAGGTGAAAACAGAGTAAAATTATTTTTTAAATGTGAACCAAAAGCAGGTATGCAACTAGAAATAATAAAAAGTATCATAAGCCCAATTGCCAGGATTCTGTTACGGGTTTTATTAATCATTTTCTCCCCTTATTTTTATTTATCATTATATTTAATAATATAATAACATAATTTAAAAGCTTTCTTGTGTCCTTTGTGTCCTTGCCTGACTTTATATAATAAATGTTCTTTATCCGACATCATGTCTAAAGTTAATGCTGATAATATTACAAATGTAATTGTATCTGGAAAAAGTGGAGCAGGTAAGCAACCTAGAATAGATGTTTTAATAGAAGAATTCGATTTGGAGCAACTTTCCACTGGCAATATTTTCCGCAGTTATTTGGGAAAATTCACCGAATACGGGTATGATGGCAATCTTGAAATATTTTGGAATGATGATAAGCAGCAATTCATATCAGATGATAAAATTGCATATGAACTTAGAACAGATGATGAAGACGTCATTTTAGGTATGAAAGCCAAGTATTTTGTGGATAAAGGTCTCTTTGTGCCTGACTACATAACAAATGAACTTTTTGAATCATATTTTGCTAAAAAGAATTATCGCAATCAGATATTGGATGGTTACCCAAGAACGCCAGAACAATCCAAATTTCTATTAGAATTATTGGAAAAATTTAATTCTAAAATAGATTTTATTTTGTTGGTAGAAAACTCTGATGAAAGGATAATAAAAAGGACAGTTAAAAGACGAATATGTCCAGAGTGTGGAAAGGTATATCATCTTGAATATAAACCTCCAATTGATGAACGTTGTGAATGCGGTGTGAAGGTAATTCAACGCTCAGATGATACTGAAGAAAAAATTCGCTCCAGGCTAGATGAATTCAAAGAGAAAGCATTTCCAGCTATCAAATATCTAAAAGAAAATGGAATTCCCGTAGTTACAGTTGCAGGACATCTAGAAAAATTTACACCTGAAAACATTCGCAATAGCGTTATGAACGAGTTGAAAAAACTCTATTAATTAGCATTATGTGATTGAAGGATATCCCAGTTACACTACGAAAAGTGGTAAAAATTGTTGATATGGAATATTTAAGGAATTTAAAATGAATAGAAAATCAAAAACATCTCCTTTCTAATATTCCTAATTATCAGTTATTTTATATGCATTTTCAATTAGTTCTGTTAATCTCTCAACAAATCGTGCTAGAGGCCCACCATCAATAATATCATGATCAGCGGTAATTGTTAGATGAAGATATTCACGGATTTCAATTTCGTCGTTTATGACACCAGGTTTTTTTGTTATTCCACCAACTACAACAAGAATAGTTGTTGCGGCACCCATGGGTATGATACCACCAGGAATTTTTCCTTTCATGCCAATTCCTGTAACACCAATTGTTCCAAAATGTTTCTTTATTATCAACCCATTTCGTCTAAACAATACTAGAAATAATTTTTTTAGAAATAAAGGGGATTTTAATACAAATTTTTCAAAACTAGTAAGATTTTTACCAAGTACAGATGCTGATTCATCCGCTTCTTCTTTTTGTACAGCTCGGAATTCTTTCGTAATTTGACTGATTGTCTTTTCATTTGCTTTTCTTAACACATAGCCTAGTGGCATAGGTTTACCATTAACTATTTTCTCAACTGGAATGCCAATATCTACATCATCAAAAACGACAATTTTATGTCTGCCTAGTCTATAAGCATTCAAATCATTATTTTCAGATAGTGTTTGAGCAACACATTTACAAATCCAACCTGTAAAAGAATATTTCTCACCTGTTTCTTCAAAAAGTTTACGTATCTTTTTGCGAGCATCAGTTACATCTAATTCAATAAATGCATTAATACTATGTTTGCGCCATCCTTCACCTGTAATTAATCTAATGTTCTCACGGTGCTTTGTAAACGGTTTTATACGGTAATTACCAATTCGATCCATGATTTCACTAAAATCAAATTCAACAGGTTTATTTAAGATTTAGTGTCTTATTCTAATGATTCTAGAATCAGTAAGATTGTTGAAATTTTATTACAAACATATGATTATAGATTTATATTTGGTTTTTTCCGAACGTTTTACTATATTTTAAATATTGATTAGTTAAATACATGTTATTGGTGAAATTTATGAAAACAAAGAGAATGTTTGTAATAACCACTGTTTTCATTGTGGTATTAATTTCAATTTTTGCAGGCTTAATGTATTCAGGATTCTTTTCCCCGCCAGCTAGCATACAGGCCAGAGCTGTTGACACATTTGCTAGCTCTGACAGTGTTGGTTCCCTGTCTAATGCCATTAATGATTTTAGTTTTGAAATGTATAATGAATTAGGTATTAATTCTGATGAGAATGTTTTCTTTTCTCCTTATAGTATTTTTGTTGCTCTTGCTATGACTTATGAAGGAGCTCATGGTGAAACTGCTGTTCAAATGAAAAATGTTCTTGGTTTTGAACAGAATGATGAAGTTAATTTGTGCTCCTTTGGACGTATTTATAATTTATTAAATATTAATTCAAAATATATTCTTAATACTGCTAATGCTCTTTGGACAAAGAAGGATTATCCATTCTTAGAGGAATATCTAAGTTTTATTGATAATTATTATATGGGTAAGGCAACAGATGTTGATTTTACAAATCCTAGTGAGGCTGCAGAAATAATAAACAGTTGGGTAGAGAAGAACACTGGTGGTAAAATTGAAGATATGCTTTCATCTGGTGATATTAGTCCAGGTACAGTGTTGATTCTTTCTAATGCTATTTATTTTAAGGGTTTATGGATGACTCAGTTTGACATAGAAGATACCGTTGACAGAGATTTTGAAATAACACCTACAGAGATAGTGCAGGTTCCTACGATGGTTTTAACAGGTTCTGAGGAAAAATTTAATTATACTGAGACTGATTATTTGCAAATCCTTGAATTGCCATACAAGGGTGATGCTGTTTCAATGATTATTTTTCTTCCAAAGGAAAACAATATTTCAAGTGTTGAGCAAATGATTAATAATGAGAATCTGGCAACATGGATGGACTCAATGTATCCAACAGATGTTGATCTTTATCTTCCAAAATTTACTTATAAAACCGAATATAATTTGAAAGAGATGCTTATTGCGATGGGTATGGATATTGCTTTTAGTTCTAATGCAGATTTTTCCGGTATGAATGGTCACGGAGGTCTTTTTATTGAGAAAGTTCTTCACAAGGCATTTATTGAGGTTAACGAAGAAGGAACCGAAGCAGCTGCTGCTACAACAGTTCATATGTTAGAAACTGCTGTGCCCGGCTCATCAAAGGTTTTTGATGTGAATCATCCCTTTCTGTATCTTGTTCAACATAAGGAAACTGGAACTATTCTCTTTATGGGAAAAGTTGTTGATCCTTAATAAAATATATATTATTTTATAATTTTAATTCAAATTATAAATCTAAAGATTTCATTTCTATATAGTGATTATAGGTTAATAACTGCATTACATACTTATAATTAAATTACAATTTTTTACGAGAAGATATCCCAAATATTTAGTCATATAGCTCCGCGATTAGAAATGTTTTATAGCATTATAAACATAATAATTTCTATTAATTCAGAATACTCTTTATAAATCATTTAAACATAAACTTTTATTATTATCAAATTGTTCATGATTCTCTCATGCAGGGGTAGCCAAGCCAGGTCAACGGCGATAGACTCAAGATCTATTCCTGTAGAGGTTCGAGCGTTCGAATCGCTCCCCCTGCATCCTTCAAACTACAAACAAACTTCTGCAAAAAGCTTTAAGGCGTTTTTACAACCCTTCCTTTTCCAATAACATGAAGTTTTTTTGAGTTTAAATCAAGTAATAAAAATGTATCATCTTTTGTATAAACTATTTGCTTTTCTAATTTTGATTTTATTGTGTTTTCCTTTATATCTGCAATTCTTGCTGGTACGGTTTGCATACCTGAAGTAACATGGAATACCCCTTCTTGTAATTCACCTGGGTAAAACTTATTCTTTTCAAAAGAAAGTATCAAATCTGTAGATACTTTGCAATCTTTAGGATCACATATTAAAAACCCGCGTTTCATTTCTTCGGCCGAAGCTCCCTTTATCGCAAGACCAACTCTTGATCCTTCTTCCGCTTCGTCAAAATTTATATCTTGCATTTGAATTGAACGTACAATTACTTCTTTATTTGTGGGCATTAACGAAAGCTTATCATATTTTTTTAGAGTTCCTTTTTTTACGAATCCAAGGATTACTTCTCCAACTCCTTTTACACTAAATGCTTGATCTATTAAGACCACAGGAGATGTATCTGTAACCCTTATAGTATCTATTTTTTGTAGTAATTCAAATATTTTTGCTAAATTTCTTTCAATAATTACAAATGATTTGAGTGATGTATCCTTGATTATTTTTTCTATTTGAATATTATCAGAATAAGGTGATGATAATATAATTCCTTTAGAAATACCAAATGAATCAAGCATAATTACAGTTTCACCTAACTCAGGGGTGAGTTCTGTAAATGAGATTATCGCAAAATCTATGCAGGATATTATCTGGCTTTTTGCAGATATTTTTCCCTTTACCGGTTGCATAAATGTAAAAATACACTAATCTGTTTTTCTGTTGAACATAACAATATCTGTTTCAGATCCTTTTTTCCCAAGATCTTTACCAAGTTCTTCATCATGAAATAGTCCAACTGTAAGATTTTTCATCAAGAGGGCATAGTCGAATTGTAGATAAATCTATTTGTCCGTTTACCAAATAATTAATGTAACAAGATACAATATTGACTTATTGTGAAATACGAATTAATAATTGTTAGATATGGTGAAATTGCATTAAAAGGCAAGACGACACGCAGACATTTTGAAAACTGCCTTATAAGTAATATCAAAAACGCTTTAAAAAGAGAGCAAATAGCACATAGGATAAAAAAAGAGTGGGGTAGAATCTACGTTTACACAACTCAGATATATAAAAGTGTAGATGTTTTAAGGAAAATTTTCGGGATAGTAACGTTTAGTCCTACTCTACAGACACAAAGTGACATAGATTCTATGTCAAATCTTGCCTTCAAAATTTCAAAAGATGTATTAACTGAAGAAAAAACCTTTGCCATTAGGGTAACAAGGACCGGGAATCACAAATATTCAAGTCAGGATGTCGCAATAAAACTTGGTAATGATCTTGTTAAAACAACAAAAGCAAGTGTGAATCTAACAAAACCAGATTTTAAATTATTTGTCGAAATAAGAGATGAAAGCGCTTATATTTTCACAGAAAAAATTCGCGGGACTGGTGGCCTACCATTAGGTACTCAAGGAAAACTCCTGGCATTAATTGATGATTCAGACTCCATTTTGGCGGCATGGTATCTTATGCACAGGGGATGTAAGATAATTTTTGCAAATATTAATAAGTCTAGTGAAGAAACCTTAAATTCATTTATAATCAATTGGTATGCAGAATCGGATGTAATTATGATTAATCCAAAACAGCCATCTTTCTATGCAAATTTAGACAAAATAGCTACTGAAAGAAATTGTGATGCTGTTGTAACAGGGCATACCCTTTGTGAAGATTCTCAGAGTGAATTGTCCAATATTAAAAACATGAAAAAATACATTAAACTTCCGATTGTACATCCTTTAATTGCAAAGAAAAAAGAGAGTATAAAAAAAAAATGTAAGGAAATAGGAATAACAACATGAATATAGTTATCCTTGGAGCGGGTGCAATAGGCTCGTTGTTTGGTGCTTTACTTTCAAAAAAAAATAATGTTGTATTAGTTGGAAGAAGTTCTCATATTAAAGCTATAAGAAAAAAAGGTTTATATATAAACGGTAAAACACAACTAAATGTAAAGATACCCTCTGAAGATTCAATTAAAAAAATAACTTTTTTACCAGATATTTTAATTTTGACTGTTAAATCCTATGATACCAGCTCGGCGATAAGTCAGGCCAAATCGATAATTCATGGAGATACAGCAGTTTTATCTCTACAAAACGGTTTAGACAATATAGATAAAATAGAAAAAGTCGTTGATCGCAGGCAAATAATTGCTGGTGTTACCACTGATGGTGCATTTTTTTCTGAGTATGGTGTTGTCAAGCATACAGGAAAAGGGCGGACTATTTTGGGTGAATTGAATGGACATAAAACAAAACGCATAGAGAGTATTGTGGATGCATTCAATGGGGCAGGAATTGAGACAATTGCTAGCGGGGATATTTTAAGAGAAATTTGGATTAAGGCAGTAGTAAATTCCAGTATTAACCCTCTGACTTCGTTTTCTCGTTGTAAAAATGGTTATCTTTTAGAGAATCCGATACTAGAAAAAATTGTGGAAAGAATATGTAGAGAATCTACAAATATTGCAAATGTGTATGGTATAAAATTATCTTACGAAAATATGATAAAAAAAACAAAGGAAGTGATTAGAAACACCTCAGAGAATTATTCTTCCATGCTTCAGAGTTTTAAGAAAGGTAAGAAAACGGAAATTGATTCAATAAATGGAAAACTCACTGATATTGGAAAGAAACATAACGTTGATACTACAATGAATGAGATACTAACGTATATCGTTAAATTTGGATGTTGTAATTAATTGTTTTTCCGGGGCCGCTAAAAATATCTTTATACTCTTTTTTATTTTACATATGGTTTGTAGATGATGCTTATGAACGTGTTTGTAACAAGAAAAATTCCACAACCTGGACTTGAAATTCTTAGAAAGGAGTTTGAGATAGAAGTCAATCCTTATGATCGGGTTTTGTCAAAAGAAGAAATAATCAAAGGACTAAAAGGGAAAGATGGCCTTCTTTGCCTTCTAACTGATCCAATAGATTCAGATGTTATAAATTCAGAGCCAAGACTAAAGATGATATCAAGTTATGCCGTTGGTTACAATAACATAGATATCAAGGCTGCAACAAAGAGAGGTATACCTGTGAGTAACACACCTGGGGTTCTAACTGATGCTACTTCTGATATGGCCTGGGCTCTTTTGCTTTCTGTCGCACGTCGAATAGTTGAAGCTGATAAATTTACAAGGGAAGGGAAGTTCAAAGGATGGGGGCCTATGCTTATGCATGGTCAAGATGTTACTGGTAAAACAATAGGTGTGGTTGGTGCAGGTAGAATTGGTACAGCATTCGCTCTTAAAAGTAAAGGATTCAATATGAATGTTTTATATGTTGATAAAAAGAAAAACGAAACACTTGAAAAAGAGGTAAACGCAAAAAAAGTAACATTTGATGAGCTACTTAAAAAATCTGATTTTATCTCTCTACATGTCCCATTTATACCATCTACTGATCATATGATTGGTGAAAAAGAACTCAAAATTATGAAGAAAAATGCAGTTCTAATTAATACATCCCGTGGACCAGTTTTAGATGAGCAAGCGCTTATTTTTGCATTAAAAGAAAAACAGATATTTGGAGCAGGACTTGATGTATATGAACATGAACCAGAAATATCTAAGGAACTAAAAAAACTAGATAATGTAATCATCCAGCCTCATTCTGCTTCTGCGACTATTGAAACTCGTACAAAAATGGCAGTTATGGCAGCAGAAAACATGGTGGCAGGCTTAAAAGGAAAAGTTCCAAATAACTGCGTGAATATGCAAGTATTCAAAGGGAGAGAAAAAGTTATAAAGTAAACGTCCAGACCTCTAGTTTTTCTGGTAAATCTTCTTTTTCAATATCTATCTCGTTTCCAACCTTAATGATTTCGTATTTGCTTTCCTCTAAAAAAGGCTCTATTCCCGTAATGGGAAGCGATAGACCTCCAATCTTATAATGCATTGGAACAGTTATCCTTGGTTTCACTTTTTTAATAATTTTCCAAGCCTGCTTTGCATCAAGGGTAAATGTTCCACCTATTGGGATAAATAATATGTCAACGTCACCTATCTTTTGAATGGTATCTTCCTCAAGATCATGTCCTAGATCACCCATGTGACAAAATGTAATATTCTCCATGGTAAATTTATAAATTATATTATCTCCTCTTTTCTCTCCACAACATTCATCATGGAAGGATTCAATACCTTTTATTTCAACATTTGAAATGTTTCTTTTCCGCGCATCTGTTACAACCTTGGAACCATCTTTTTCAACTGATTTTACACTATTATGATCATAATGATCATGTGACACTAAAATGATATCTCCAGTTACGCTTGGTGCGTGTATTCCTATTGATTTACCATCATGTGGGTCAGTTACTATAGTTACATCATTTGTTATCTCAAAGCATGAATGGCCATGCCATCTTATTTGAAGCAATTTTACCTCCTCTCAAAACCACGCGAATATTGCGTATCGGTTATAAATAAATTATGGACGCAGCCTTCCAAATCTAATATAATCTATATTATTTTCTTCAACTCTTGCAAACATGATTTCCTTATTCACAGAATGTGCAAGCCTCACTGCTCTGCTTATTTCTACCCATATTCTCTTGAAATTTTTGTCAACTGTATGTATAAGGTACTCAGCATGTGTATTATCTGGTTTTTTTGTGTATGCACGAAAATTAGCGCCGAATTTAAATCCTGTTTTTACGATCAGTCCACGTTTTTTCAAATCATTGAAGACGGTAATTCTTAAGTCGATATCTGGCTGAGATTTATGTATAAATTTTTTAAATTCTTTTACAGAATTTTTTCTACCTGTGACAACATTTTTTATGTCAATAACATTTTTTTCCATTAAGTATAGCGCCTCTACCATTGACAATTGAAGACCATCTCCAAAAGGTTTCCCAAAAAACTCCTTTTCTAGCAAACTCCTACTTAATTTTTTGTCAAAAATCACAATTCTATTTTCAAGTAGAATGCCAGTTGTTTTTGAAAATTTATGCCCTCGAACCTTTCCTTTAATATCCAATTTAGAAACATCATAATATGTCAGATCTCCCTCTTCATCGACAATAGAAAACCACAGTTCACCACCTTGTTTAACCGCAAATTCAATTAGATGCTTTATTTTGTTAATGTCTACAATATCTCTTTCAGAAAATGCCGATATAAGACATAATTTTCCTTTCTTTCCCTCTTCATTTTCCCTTTTATATAAATAAAGATCATAGTCATTGTTTTCCTCGATTAGTTTTACAAAAAAACCTCTTTTTCTAAGATCTCTAAATATCAGGTATTTTATCTCAAAATGAAAGATGTGCTCTGCGGCTTTTTTTACAAGATTCTGAAAATCTATTTCTCTCCTATCTTGAAATATTCTGATTTTTTCTTCTCCAAGTAGAAAAACACCTTCGAGTAGATTCAATGACAACCTGTTGCCGGTTGTAGTTATACCAAGATTACTCTTACAATAAAGCCTACCCACGTCTTTTGATTTTTTGACAATTATTTTATTGTTTACAAGCTCTCCAAATATCTGCATTGTAAAAACATGTAAATGTAACTGTTATTTGGTTTTTTTGTAGTAATCTTTTATACTTCTAGGTATCTGCTCCTCAGAAAAATATTCATCATTTATCTTTTTTTCGTAATTATTATATATATCTCTTGAAACCAAATTTTTATTGGATTCTTCCCTTTGTCTTCTAAATGCTAAGGGTAAAAGACCAATTGCTAAACCAGCGCATAAGCCACCCAAACCAACGATTAAAGCATATAAGATTAAATATTCTTTATATCTGAAAATAACCAGATACCAGGGAGATATATTGATTTCAGGAATCCCTATGTATCGTGATGATTGTCCGCCAAAAGTACCAGTGAAGCTCAACACTCCTGGTATTAAACCACTGTATTTGAAATAAAACATTGCAGCATCTGTCGATGATTCATTTACCAAGCTTTGAGCATATTCATAGTAACTAACTGCAAGTACAGGTTCTATGCCGCGCATTCTGCTTTCGCTTATACTGGAACTAGCGCTCTCTTTATATCTGTCAATTTTATCTTCAGTGGCGCCATCAACAAGCTCCAGAGCAAGATTTGCTTTTGCCAATGCTTCCAAAGCTTCAAATAAGGCAGCAGCAGGATATCCCTTCTCTTTATTATCTCTTGATGTTGCTAATAAGTTTTCTGCATCAGCAAGATACCGAGATGTTTCGCCCATTTCTCCCAGAATAACCTCTGAATAAATGGCAGCTTGCTGAGCATCTTCGATATATTCCTCTGCAAGATGTTCAAGCTCTCCTTCATCGATTTCCCCGGTATCGTTAAAATAAGAAGAAATACCTATCCACCATTCTATGCTCTTGCTTCTTTGCATAGCATATGAGATTTCATACAGCGTTGTCAAATAATCGCCGTTTTGATAACTAGATTTCGCACCTGAAAGGTACGATTCCGCATCTGAAGCACGTTTTTGAGCCGCTCCTATACATTGGATTGATATCGTTCCATTTACGTCTGCATTCTTTGCTAGATCGCTTTTATTTGTGTTAAATTCTTCTGCTTCATGGAGAAGAGAGTTTACATATTTCTCTTTATCCTCTGAATTGAAATACTGACAAGCATATAATACAAAATGCGAATTAATAAGTGATTGGAATGATTTACTTGTGCTTGTATAATACACCCCTTGATCAAACCAATCTTCGGATTCTAATAGTGTTTCCTCTGCATCATTTAAAAAATCTGTGACCTGATTCTTGTAATAGTACGGATATCTATTTGGTATTTCTGTGTTATCAAATGATTCGCTTGCATTTCCATACGATTTTCTTGAATCATTCAATAGACTCGTTGCGAGTGGCTTCATAGAGTCAATGTAATCCTCAGTTGTTATACTGGCGTTGGATTCAACTAATGGAAAATTCCAACCAGTAAAATACAAAAGAGCATCATTTATATCCTCAATTTCTATGACTTCGATACCACACTCAAGAGCATAATCTGAGACATTTCGGAAAACCTGTCGAGTGGTAATTTGCGTCCAGCCGTTCTCAGATACCGTATCTGTTATTGTCTCAATATATTCATCTTGACCTTTTGGAATTAAAAAACG
>Ga0272442_10008772_pt1 | contig 12754 bp, 12 predicted proteins | sample SSMForm2O_FD_200262 | JGI IMG/M metagenome (GOLD analysis project Ga0272442, IMG submission 200262) | Marine sediment archaeal communities from Little Sippewissett salt marsh, Falmouth, MA, United States - SSM-Form-2O | ecosystem: Environmental > Aquatic > Marine > Wetlands > Sediment ... | reverse complement strand
CCAGGCCCTTTACCATTCAATAACAGAAGGTACTTTAGGACCCATTGTTTCCTGAGGAGCCTTATTACCCAGGAAGTACCTTATGTCATAATAAAATCCAATTATATAAATAATTTACGCCCTTAATTTTAAGGTGTTGGAGATAGTATATATATTTTGTGTATTTGAGAATATTAAAACCAAATAATTTATATAATAGGATCTTGAGAGGTGATGAATGACCGAAAGTATTAAAAAGAAAAGATACACAATTTAAAAAAATTAAGAGAAAAGAGAAATAAGATACTCCATCTGGATCCTTTCGTTTGCTGCAGACACCATACGGGCATCAGCCTCCGCAACTTTCACCAGCAGGCGAGCAATATTCTCTTCAGGCTCCCCGGAATCTGCCAGGGCTTCTGAAAAACCTTCAAGGATCTCGGTTCCGGAAAAGCCCTTTTCTATCAGCATTTCGTCAATAAGCTTTCGCCCCCGGGAAAAGTCCCCGGCAAGAGCCGCGTCAAGCAACTCGTCTATTGCTTCATCCCTGCCCTTAACGGTAACCTCGTACACGAGATCCCCCGTAACTTCAGCTCCCTCAGCCTTGAGGGATGCAAGCTGAAGAGTCTGGACAGCCCTTGCAACATTCCCTTTTGCAAAATAGAGAACCGCATCCAGGGCATCTTCCGAACAGCTAAGCTTTTCAGCCCCCGCTATCTTCTCGAGATAGGGTTTCAGGGAAGCGTCGGGAACATAGGTGAAAAAGAGCTGCAAGCCCCTGGAACGGAGAGGAGAGATCAGTTTGGAAGGCCGTGTTGTGGAGAGGATAAAACGGCAGGTAGAAGTGTACTTCTCCATAATTCGCCTGAGGGCGTGCTGGGCATCGGAACTCAGGGATTCTGCGTTGTCTATGTAGATAAGCTTATAGTCCGCATCAAGGGGAGCCATCCCTGAGTATTCGTTGATGATTTCCTTGAAAATCCCGATTACGCTTTTGTAGATCTTTTTCGGGTCATCAGTCCCTATCAGCCGGACAAAACGCCTGTCCCGAACAAGGTAACGTTTGCCCTGGTCGAAAAAATCCGAGGCATTGAAATAGGTGAAGTTGCTTTTCCAGGTTTCCCCGTAGAGTTCCCGGGCAAGGGCAAGAGCCGCAGTCGTTTTCCCCGAATTTTCCGGCCCGTGGAAAACGAGGTGGGGAAGGTTCCCGGAATGCAGCAGCTCGGAGAGGGTGTCCACCGAATGTTCGTTCCCAAGCAGTTCATCCAGGGCAGATGCCCTGTATTTCAACGTCCAGAGATCCTGCATTTTAGCACCTCGTTATTTTGCTTTCTTGCAACCAGCAGCAGGTTTACTCGTCAGCGGAAATTTCCCCTTTACGAGCAGCAGAGGCTTCACCTGCTTCAAGCATTTCCTTGATTACCACTCCGTAGACCGGTCTTGCAATAACCACACCGATGAACACACCGATGATTGTGGTTATGGCAAAGCCTTTCAGGGCCCCAAAGCCCATAACGACCAGGGGGGACATGGCAATGATAGTGGTTGCAGCAGCACCGAAAATGATTCCGAAGGCTTTCCCGATCCTTGAGACAAAGACCTTTGTTGGGGGAAGCTTGCCTTCGTAAAGCACCTCGTCGGTGATGATGACCAGGTGGTCAATCCCTGTCCCGATAGCTGCGATGATACCTGCGATTGCCGCAAGGTCCATCTGCCAGCCTATGGCTGCAGCCACCCCGAGAATCATAATCACTTCACTGATGGAAGTCCCGACCATCGGGATGAGGATCTCAGGTCTCCGGTACCTGCGGAAGACCACTCCTGCCACGGCTAAAAGGGAAAGAAGACCTGCAATCAGGGCTTCGGTCTTGAACTGCTCCCCGAGAGCTGCGTCCACATGCCCGGAACCCACAAGCACCACGTTCACAGGGAGAGCCCCTGCCCTGAGGTGGATCTGGAGCGCCTGTGCCTCGGCTTTGGCTTCCTCATCGCCACCTGTCGAAGCCTGCCAGGAGTAGATAGGAGCATTTTTCAGCTGGGAAGCTGCGGAATAGCTAAGTGGAGCACTATAGACGACGTTTTCGTCCAGATACATGGTCAGGTAGTGGGCGTTAGGGTTATCAACTGCCCCGGTTTCGAGCGCGACTTTCTGGAGGGCAAGTGCCCCTTCCTCGTTCAGGGTAAAGGGTGTATGCCACTGGTTGTCGTGGAAACCGGGAATTCCTACGCTTACTATGGAATCCCCGTAAAGCACATGCCGGGTCTCGGTTCCCGTAGTATTGATCCTGATCTCGAATTTCCCGGGCTTTTCGGCAATGTCCTTTGCTGTTGCCAGGTCTATGCCTGCAAAGTCAATGAGGATGTAATCTTCACCTACCGTCCGGACAGGGATATCTTTCAGGCCAAGGGCGTTGAGCTTGTCATTCAGGATGTCACGGGTAAGGTCCCGGGTCTGCACGCTTACGCCTTCCTTGTAACTGGAAGTCCCGTCTTCATTCTTGAGAACGGACCCGCCGACCTCTGCCATCAGGGCCTCGAGTTCCTCTTCGGAAACGGCAGTCCTGATTTCATAGACAAGCCCTTCCCCTTCATCAAAAGTGATGACTTCGGAATCCAGAGAGCTTGCCAGGTAGAGCCGGATAAGGCTTTCCTTGCTGGTAAAGATGGTAACCTGGGTCGTTTCCTGGTTCAGCCGGTCCACACTTACTCTCCCGATTTCCAGAAGCTCGAGTTCGGAGCTGCTGACAGGGACGTTTGTGGTGAACGTGATGGATTTTTCAGTTCCCGAAAGTCCGTTTCCTTCCAGGTTGTTCTCCGTTATCGTGATGGGGGCTCCGATGACCGGTTCCACCATTTCGCTGACAATCATGCCGGAATCCGCATCCACCTGGGCCAGGGCACCCTGCAGTTTGATCTGGAGCCAGGACCCGCCTTCCAGGTCAAGCCCGTAGTTCAGGTTTGAGGTCGTGCCTTCCCCGGGGGAATATCCGGGCTGGATCGCAATAATGGAGGCCAGCAGGGCAATGATGAAGATGATAACTCTCACGTTTTTAAAGAGGCTTTTTTTGTCGCTCATCTGTTAAACCTCCCTCTGAATTCGGGTTTCAGGACATACCAGCGCAGGATTCCCGTGTTCAGGAGCCAGGTGTTCATCAGGTCCGCAGCCAGCCCTATGATCAGGACAATGGAGATCTGCGAGAGCAGGGTAATCTGCGTTAATGAGGGGATGATCAGGTAGGGGAAAGTGGAAACCGCGTACATCACCACAAGAGCTGCAAGGGTTGTAGTGGTCATGGTAATCCCGGTCTGCATGGCCCGGGAGACCTTCTCTTCCACCGTACCCCGGCGTTTCAGTACCCTGTTGGTGAGCAGGATGTCACTGTCCACGGAATAACCGATAAGCATGAGGAGGGCTGCAACCGTCCCCAGGGAAAGCTCGATCCCTGCAATCCGCATGAAAGCTGCAGCGATCGTTATGTCCGAGAGAGCCGAAAGCACCACTGCAAAAGAGGGTACGACACTCCTGAAGATCAGGAAAACCACAATTGCCATCCCGATAAACGAGATTGCAAGGGCCCGCAGAGCCTGGACCTGAAGGTCTTTTCCGTAGACCGGCCCGATCTGCTTGATTTCCACATTGGAATAACGGCCCATTACGTCGTCTTCCAGCTGGCGCTGTTCTTCGTTATCCATGACACCGAACTGCATGATAACCCTGCTTCCCGCCTTCCGGGCATCCATTATCGGGTAATCGGAATACAGTTCTTCAAGCGTAGCAGGGGAATCTGTCGTTTCCACAGAAATCTGGGTGCCTCCCTGGAACTCCATGCCCAGGGGCACAGGAGACCCGCTGCTTGCAAAAGAAACCAGCAGTATCGCTAAAGAAAGCGCAAATACTGCAAGAGGAATTGCCAGCAACTGGCGATTATCGTGATCCTTCACGAAGGAATCTAAAAAATCAGTAAAACCTGTTGCCATAATTTAATACTCCGGATGAATGCATCTATTTTTCCTTGAACTTATCCGAATCTGTTTTTTATAGTTCAAATTTGCAATAAATTTATAATCAAAATTTATGATCAAAATGTACAAGTCCGAGCTTGTAGTACAAAACATACCCGGGAACCCCGGACTCGTCCGGAAAACTGTTCAGATTACAGCTCCGGAAATAATTGATCAATACTTCTCAATAATGCTGATAAATTTGATCTGTCTCAATTCTGTACTCTCATCGATTATATGAATTCTTCCTCTCTAAGTCGAAACTTCATTTCATTTAAAATTAATCTCAAAAATGGCACAAGTTCTAACGTCACAACTATATATACGAGTTACTGTTCATTAAAAATAATGATAGAAAGACCTTCCCTTGACGAATACTTCCTCGAAATCGCCTTCGTGGTAGGCAAACGGGCCACCTGCCTCAGGAACAACGTGGGGGCGGTGATCGTCCGGGACAAGCGCATCCTTTCAACCGGATACAACGGTGCCCCGAGCGGTATGGACCACTGCCTTGACATAGGCTGCATTCGGGACCAGGAAAACATCCCATCGGGCACGCGGCATGAGAAATGCCGGGCAGTGCATGCGGAGCAAAACGCAATCATACAGGCTGCTCTCCACGGAGTGAGCATTGACGGGGCAACCCTCTACTGCACCCACCAACCCTGCATCCTCTGCGCAAAAATGATCATTAACTCAAACATCAAAAGAGTCGTGTACGCAACCCCTTACCCGGACGGCGATTCCCTGAACTATTTCAGGGAAGCGGGAGTGGAAGTCGAGTACATCCCCTTTGAAGAGGAAAAAAAATCGGACTGAAAAGGAGAAAAGCCCGGCTTTTCAACTTACTTTTTATTTATCATTCTGATTTTTCAAAAGGCAGCGGAGCCCTTTTTTGATGACGTCAAACTCTTCAGGACGGTACATTTCCCTTATTCCAGGATTTTCCTCGCAGTAATAATCAAGCCCCCTGATCACGACAACCGGGACGCCGCCGTTTCCTTCTCCCATCAGGAGGTTTGCAGCCCCTGCAAGCTCATCTGCAACGGCTTGCTCGGTGATCTCCAGGATTTTTCCAAAGAGGTCTTTTTCCCCGATCCAGCGCCTTATTGGTCTTATTTTAGAGAGCCCGATGGCAACTCCTGTCTGCCCCACCTTGAACGCCCGGCCGTTAGTGTCCGTTACGATTACGCTGAGCTTTTTCCCGCTAAGGGTTTCAAGCCCCTCCCGGATTTTTTCGGCACTGGAATCCGGATTTTCCGGGGTATTCAGCAGCAGCCCGCCTTCGACGTTTGAGTCGTCAATCCCCGCGTTTACACAGGTGTGCCCTGCTAGGGTCGTTGCGAGAATGAAAGGGGCTTCTACCAGGATTTCCCTGCTCCTGTCAAGGACCGCCTGGACAAAAAGAGGGTCCTGCCCGTTCCGGGATGCGAGCTCAAGCGCCCTTTCCCCGGGGCTGATGTCCTCAAGCCTGAAAGTCAGCCCTTCGGCTTTTCCGACTATTGTGGAGGCAATGATAACTATGTCCCGGTCCTCCAGAGTAATATTTTCACAGATAATTGAGGGGAGGTCGTCCCCCTTCCGTATGAGGGGGATATTTTCTACTGCTATGGCTTCGAATTTCAAGCGGGTTCCTCAAAGGTTTGTTAGGGTTGGAAGAGTATTAAAAGTTTGTAAGGGTAAAAGGTGCTATAAAGCACGGAAAAAAGGGAATAGGGACAGAATCATTCCGTGCTTTCCGTGTCTTCTGTGACATAATTTAAGTGTAAATATTTACGTTCGGAACTATAAATTAAACATGGGAAATAAGATATGAAAGATACATAAGAGATTTTTGACCCGTAAAGGCACTAAACATAAATAAGACCATCTATATACTACTTTTTGCGGCGATGATGAGAGTTACCCCGACCGAGCAAAGTATGACGAGAACTATTTCCTGATGCCGCACTTTTCTATAACTTTACAGGCACTTAGCTCAAGCTTACAGGCACTTAGCTCAAGCTTACAGGCACTTAGCTCAAGCTTACAGGCACGTCCTTTAATCCAGGGTTTCAGGGCCAAACCGGCATTTCAGGGCAAATCTGCATATCAGGGCCAGACATGCACCCCTTTTCCTCAGTTTCGCATTACGAATGCCAGCTATATTGTCAGCTAAAAATCAATTCAACCTGAAAATCAATTCAACCTGAAAATCCATTCAACCTGAAAATCCATTCAACCTGAAAATCCATTCAACCTGAAAATCCGATGCATTTGAACATTCTTATTTAGTTTGCCGTCCAACCCTTTAAGGGTGAAAACATGAGCCAGTATGACCTTGACGTAATAATACAGAAAATTCAGGACAAAAGCCCCTTCGAACATAAAGAACACAAAAGGAGCAGACCGAGAACCCTGAAAATAATCATATCCAGGCTTTATTACTCAATGAGCTATACAAAAGAGCCCCAGGCGACCCGGGAAAAGGTCACGCAGCTCCTTCTCTTCCACGGACAGTTCGGCAAAGAAGAAATAGATGAGATCTTCGATCAGGCGGTGAGGCGGCGGACAGACGATTATTCGGAAGAATTCCTGAAACTGCACCCCGAACTTGTAAAAGCCGAAGCTTCCGAAGGCAGAGGTGCCGACGATAATAAGGGAATGGAAGAAAAGAAGCCTGAGGAAATAAGTTACCTTTTCCCGCGTTATGCGTGAATAGACTGAAAAAAAATCAAAAAAGGAATTAATGAAAAATAAGGACTTGATGAAAAAAGCAGGGATTGAAAAAATCCCTCGGTCACCAGGTCTTTTTAAAAATCACTCGATATCTATCTTTTTCTTGGGTTCTTCGAGCTTGAGCTTAGGCATCATAATCGTCAGGACACCATTTTCCAGCTTTGCGGTTGCGTTTTCATCCGTGACGTTGGTTGGCAGGCGGACTGCTCGATAAAAGCGCGTGTAAGCCCGCTCCCTGCGCAGGTAGCCTTCTTCTTCGGTTTCCTTTTCCCGGCCGCATTTCGCATTGATCTCGAGCATGTCTTCTTTTACGTTTATCTCAACATCTTTCTTATCGATTCCCGGAAGGTCGGTAGTGACTACGAGCTTGTCTTCTTCTTCAATGATATCAATGGCAGGAGAGTATACTTTACCCCCGGCCCATTCCTCGACTGGCATATACTCTTCGAACAGCTGGTTCAGGCGATCCTGCGTCCTCCTGATCTCATCAAAAGGATCCCAGCGTGCAGGACCTCCGGAAGGTCTTCTGACAGGCCACTTAACCATAAAAATTCCCCCTTAAATGAAATAATAACGTTCAGTATTTGAATACATTGAGAGCGAATATATAGGTTTTCTGGAGAAATATAATTGGAATGCTAAGATAAAAGAGAAGAAATGGCAATAAGATGGTAAAAAAGAAAAAGCTGTAAAAGGAAAAAAGTTCCCGAAATTCGGGAACGCAAAAAATAAAAACAGGATCTAAGGCAATTATTCAGCCTGAAGATATTATTCAGCCCGAGGCAATTACTCAGCCCTGATAAGCATCCCTACAAGGTCCGAAGCTTTCACAGTGCCCATGGAACCGCTTTTAACGGATTCCTCATCAAAAGCCCCTGCCTCATCCGGGTCTTTTCCATCTGTCCTGTAGACCGCGAAAGGTACGGGGTCCGGGGTATGGGTCTTTAGGGAGATGGGAGTCGGGTGGTCGGGCATTACAAGGATGGTAAAGGGCTCATCCGAGGCTTCGGCATACTCCAGGATAGGAGCAACTATCCTGCTGTCAAAATCCTCAACAGCTTTCAGCTTTTTCTCAAGGCTTCCTTCGTGCCCGGCTTCGTCCGGGGCTTCCACGTGCACGAAAACAAGGTCTCGAGTCTCGAAAGCTTCGATTGCTGCGCGGGCTTTTCCCTCATAGTTAGTATCCAGATAACCGGTGGCTCCCGGGACTTCGATTACATCCAGCCCTGCATAGATCCCTATCCCTTTCAGGAGGTCAACCGCCGAGATCACGGCTCCGGTCTTCCCGTAAAGCTCCTTGAAGAGAGTGAAACGGGGGGCGTGTCCCTGTCCCCAGACCCAGATGGAGTTGGCCGGGTTTTTCCCTTCCTCGGCCCTCTTCAGGTTTACAGGATGCAGTTCCAGGATCTCCATGGAAGCTTCCATAAGGTCCCTGAAGAAATCCCCTTCCTTCCCTTTAGGGAGATGATCAGCCGCCCTTTCCCCGGTCACATCGTGGGGAGGAGTGCATTCCGTTTCGATCCCCCGGTTCCCTCTGGCAACCAGCAGGTGCCTGTAACTGATTCCGGGGTAAAACGTAAGCTCCTCGGTCCTTAACTCGGAATCAAGGGTTTCGATCAGGGTTTTTGCTTCATCACTGCTTATGTGTCCTGCACTGTAATCTTTTACCAGTCCGTTTTCGATTGTCACCAGGTTGCACCTGAAAGCCACATCGTCCGCGGCAAGAGCTACACCCATGCTCGCAGCTTCCAGGGGAGCCCGACCACTATAGTAGACTGCCGGGTCATAACCGATAATGGACATGTTTGCCACGTCACTGCCGGGGGGAAAGCCTTCCGGTACGGTTCTTGCAAGCCCTGCCTTTCCGCGGGCTGCGATGGAATCCATAGCTGGCGTACTGGCTGCCTGGAGGATAGTCTTTCCACCCAGATCCTCAACAGGATAGTCCGCCATTCCGTCTCCTATAAGTACGGCGTATTTCATTACTTCACCTGTGTTCCACTGTTTTATTCTCTTTCACTTGGGGATAAGATATATCCCTTTCTACCGTTCCCTTCAACAGGGCAGCTGCAAAACCTGCCTGCAGGAGATATTTCGGGAATTTAATCCTACACTTTGTTTTACACAAATGTTATAATATAGTACCTATATCCTATACAGGAAATGTTTGCAGCGTAAATTATATTAATCTGCAAAAGGAACCGGCACCTAAATGCCTGTTCGGAAAAAACCGTATCAGAGAAGGGAGAGCTGCAAACAGAAAAGATAAGAATTGAATAAATTCAGGCATTAAATAAATTTCAGGGAATGATTTCGGTTGAAATACCCCTGTTAAAATAAAATCATTAAAAGATTTACAGTAAAAATAATTCTACTTAAATCCCGAAATGTGATCCGATCATGAGACTTGTGATGAAATTTGGAGGAACTTCCGTAGGCGACGGAAAGAAGATCCGTCATGTTGCCCAGCTCCTCAAGAAGTACTACGAGGAAGGCAACCAGATCGTGGTGGTAACTTCGGCACTCGGCGGAGTGACCGATATGCTCATGGAAAACGCAAACTTTGCTTCCACAAAGGGCAAGGTAACTCTTGTGAAGGAGTTTAAAACAGAGCTGACAAACAAACACCACGAAGCCGTAAAGGAAGCAATTGAAAACCCCAAAATCGCAGAAGAAGTCATCCAGATCCTTGACATCCGCATTGACGAACTGGAAAAGGCTCTGATCGGAATCTGCTACCTGGGAGAACTTACCCCAAGGTCCATTGACTACATCTCATCCTACGGGGAACGCCTGGCGGCCCCTATCATATCCGGAGCAATCCGCTCTCTCGGAGTCCCTTCCACGGAATACACGGGAGGTGAAGCAGGGATCATAACCACCGGAGATTACGGAAACGCCCGGCCTCTCGAAAAGACCTACGAACTGGTGGAAAAGCGGCTTAGCTGCCGGCTTGAGTCCCAGATCCAGGTGGTCACGGGCTTCATCGGGGAAAACGAAGACGGGATCATCACGACCCTCGGCCGGAGCGGCTCGGACTTCTCGGCGTCCATCCTTGGCGCTGCCCTGAAAGCTGACGAGATCTGGCTCTGGAAAGAAGTAAACGGGATCATGACCACTGACCCCAGGATCGTGCCCGAAGCCAAGACCATCCCCCGGATTTCCTACTCCGAAGCCATGGAACTTTCCTACTTCGGGGCAAACGTGCTCCACCCGCGGGCAATCGAACCCGCAATGCGCGAGCACATACCCGTCCGGGTCAAGAACACTTTCGACCCCCTGTTCGAAGGCACCCTTGTGGTCGCGGATAAGTTCCAGTGCAGGCACGTGGTAAAAGCGGTAAGCCTGATCAAGAACGTGGCCCTTATCAATATCTCGGGGGCCGAAATGGCAGGCACCATAGGCACCGTTGCAAGGCTCTTTACAGCCCTTGCCAACGCAGGCGTAAATATCGTCATGATCAGCCAGGGCTCTTCCGAGTCCAACCTCTCCTTCGTGGTCAGTGAAGCCCATGTAGAACCGGCCTTAAAAGCCCTCCATTCGGAGTTTAACCGGGAAATTGTCCGGGAAATCATTTCGGACAAAGACGTCTGCGTGGTTGCCGTGGTGGGTGCGGGCATGGCAGGGACCCCGGGTGTGGCAAAGCGGGTCTTCGGGGCTCTCGGAAATTCCATGATCAACATCATCATGATCAGCCAGGGCTCTTCCCAGTACAATATCTCCTTCGTGGTCGGGGAAAACGAAGCAATTTCCGCAGTCAGGACCCTGCACCAGGAATTCGAACTCTACAACGGAAACGGGAACTAATACCGGATTAAACGGCACGGCAAGAGGTCAGAGTGTGAGCGAAAAACACCTTACATACGCCGAATCAGGCGTTGACATCAGGAAAGAAGAAAAAACCATTAAAGCCCTGACAGGCAAACTCAGCTATGTACGGGAAGGCATCGGAGCCCCCCTGACAGGAATCGGGCACTACGCAGGGCTCCTGGACTTCGGAGAATATGCCCTTGCCCTGGCAACGGACGGGGTAGGCTCGAAAGTTCTCATCGCAAACGAAATGCAGCGCTGGAACACCGTGGGAATCGACTGCATCGCCATGAACGTAAACGACCTCCTCGCCATAGGGGCCGAACCCATGGCTTTTGTGGACTACCTGGCTCTTGAAAAGCACGACGAAGCCTTCGCAGAGCAGATAGGAGAAGGGCTTTTGAAAGGAGCCGAGATCTCCAAGATGTCCATCGTCGGAGGGGAAACAGCAACCCTGCCCGACATCATCAAAGGCTTCGACCTTGCAGGCACCTGCCTCGGAATGGTTAAGAAAGACGAGATCATAACCGGGGAAAAAGTGCAGGAAGGAGACGTTATTGTGGGGATCCCGAGCAGCGGGGTACACAGCAACGGCTACACGCTTGTCAGGAAGATTATCGAAGATTCGGAATACTCCTACGAGGACCCCTGTCCCTACGACGCTTCAAAGACACTAGGAGAAGACCTCCTGACCCCCACCCGGATCTACATCGAAGCCCTGGACGCCCTCAAAGAATGCGAAGTCCACGGGCTTGCCCACATCACGGGCAGCGGGCTTTTGAAGCTAAGAAGGGTAACAAAACTCGGTTTCGACTTTTACGACCCCCTGGAACCCCAGGAAATCTTCAAATTCCTCCAGAAAGAAGGCGGAGTTGAAGACCTGGAGATGTACCAGACCTTCAACATGGGCATGGGCTTCCTGCTAATCCTCCCGGAAAAAGACGCAGCAAGAGCAGCAGAAATCACCGGTGGGAAAATAGTAGGGAAAATCGTGGAAAGCGAGATCAGGGTAAAAGACCTGGTAATAGAGTAATTATCGGGAAATAAAACGAATTTAAAACTAATAGTCTAAAATCAGGTTCTGAAAGCCAAATTAGAGGAAAAGGAAGGGAAGACTCATTTCCCCTAAACCCTTTTTCAACTAAGATCTTTCAACTAAGATCTTTCAACTAAGATCTTTCAACTGGACTCTTTTCATCTAAAATCAGACATCACTTTTTCCACATATCCAGGAAGCTGGAAGGTGGTTTTTTGGAACTTTCAGAAGGCTTGCTTTTTTTCGGAGAGGGAGCTCCCTTTCCCTTTTCTTTCTCCTTTTCCCTGAGCTTCTCGATCTCCTTTATGCTGTCCTCGTTGTCTACGGTCAGGACAAAGGTCCCATAGCAGGGTTTTGTATAGGTGAAGGTCAGAGCACTGCCCTTAGCCCCCAGGGCAATAGGTGGAACTCCTATTATGTGGTAGTCCCTGAAGATCTTGTAGCCGGGGGACACATAGAAAACCTCGTCTGAGTTTTTCTCAATGTACTCTCTCGCATCCTTGTAGGTCGTCCTATCCAGAAGGATTTCGTACTTCATCTGCTCAATACAGCTCATTCGACCATCCCCTCCAGTATGGAATCCAGCTTTTTCTTGAGCTGAATGGGGTTGTGAGCGGCCTTCTCTATGATTTTTTCACAATCGAACTCAATGGTTTCAGCCAGGGCATCTGCATTTCTGCCAAAGACTATGGAGTAGAGTTTGGCCCCGGAAATGGCACTCATCGTAGCGGCATAGGTCATTCCGGCATCGTTATGCATAAAGGCGAAGCAGATGTCAAAATCAGCTCTTTTCTCAATAACGTTTTCCAGGGTTTTATCGAGATTTACCAGCTTTTTTACATAATAACCGTCGGAATCAGAGACCTTCAAAAGCTGGTTTGCCGCACCTGTCCCGGCAACGGTCACATCGAATCCTGAACTGGTCAGTTTATGGGAAAGATACAGGGCAATACTGGTTTGAATTGGGACCTCGGGACATCCCATCATGAGGAGCACTTTTGCGCCGGCCATAACATTTCATCTCTGATATATTCTATCTTGATGCATTCTATCTTGATTTATTCTATCTTGATTTATTCTACCTTGATTTATTCTACCTTGATTTATTCTACCTTGATTTATTCTACCTTGATTTATTCTACCTTGATTTATTCTACCTTGATTTATTCTACCTTGATTTATTCTACCTTGATTTATTCTACCTTGATT
>Ga0272442_10008771_pt1 | contig 12755 bp, 6 predicted proteins | sample SSMForm2O_FD_200262 | JGI IMG/M metagenome (GOLD analysis project Ga0272442, IMG submission 200262) | Marine sediment archaeal communities from Little Sippewissett salt marsh, Falmouth, MA, United States - SSM-Form-2O | ecosystem: Environmental > Aquatic > Marine > Wetlands > Sediment ... | reverse complement strand
ACTCGACATACTGGAGGTTGTGCGCGACGGCGAAGTCGATACAGGCCTTGCCGCCGGTGGTGGTCAGCGTGACTTCGCGCAGGACTTTACCCGGCTTGATCCAGGACGGGTCGGCGATGGCGCAGGGTTCATTGAGGTTGAGGATGATGTCGTTTTTCTCGAGGAGCCCGCCGGGGCTGTCGGCTGCCATGATGACGCGCCAGGGGGTCTTTAGCGGCAGGTTAGCCGTGACGGGACTGCTGAGGTCACTGACGAGACTGTGCGCGCGCCCCGGCAGCGGCGCCAGCTTCATGCGCGCGTAGTCCACCAGGGCGGCTTCGGCTACCGCAAGATAGACATCGTCGGCCGCCTGAATCGTCAGGGGTCGCTCGCAACCCCGCTTGATCTTGCTGAGCGGCACTTGCTCATATTTGCCCTGGGCGCTGTAGACGGCCCAGGCCGTGTGATCGGCCGGGAAACGAAACTCGGTAGCCTCTTTGGCAATCGTGATGCTGTCGGCGCCCGGCTGCTTCGGGATCGTGTAGCGGAAGGCGACTCCTTCGTCGTAGGCCCGCAGCGTCAACATCAGCACGCGATGCGGCGCGTCGATCTCCGTCAGCCGGACCTCGGCTTCGCTGTAGCGATCGCGAATCGTGCTGCGCTCGCCATAGACCGGCTTCCACAGCGTGTCGTGGCGACTCTGTGACAAGACAGCCATGGCCATCTCATCTCCCAGGCGCCCCCCTTCCAACTCCAGGCCAAGCTTCGATTCGGCCACCACGGTCCGGCCTCGGTAACTGACATTGTAGACCGGGCAGGCTTTTGCTCCGTCGAAGTCCTTCACGTCGAACGAAAGGCGAACCTCGCCGTCTGGCGACCGGACTTCAACGGCGCCGACTGTGCCGGGCCAACATAGTACGACCATCAGGCACAACGCGACGATTACTCTGCGAACTGGTGCTTCTTTCATCACTTCGATTCCTTCAAGTAAGCGGTCAGGGGGCAATCCGGCAAGCGCTTCAGGCCTTCGACGACGCAAGCGGCGTTGCGTCGGGCGCCGGCCGCGTTTGTGTGGGTGCGCTCCCGGGGTCCGAAGTACAGTGCGGTGACCCTTTCCTGCCCCATTTCTTCGTAGTGGTCGGCGATGATTTCGTTTAGATCGATGAAGTGCGCGCCTTCGGCCCGGGCTGCGTCGGCGGCCCATCGGCCATAGTCGTCGGCGTTGCGCGCGACTTTGCCATCCTGCCAATTGTTGCGTGGGATGGGGGAGCAGACGATCGAGGTGGCGCCTTTAGCGCGGGCGTCCTTGATGAAGCGGCGCAGGTACCAGCCATAGGAGTGGACGACTTCGTGTTTGCCCGTGAGGAGATTATCGATCTCTTCGGTTTCGTTGCCGGCGCCTTTGATGGTACCGCGTGCCCGGCGGGAGTCGTTGAGCGGGCTGCTGTCGTTGTGGCCAAACTGCATGATCACGTAATCGCCCGGCTTAATACGGGCCAGGACCTTGTCCCAGAATCCCAGCGTGCGGAAGGTGCGGCTGCTGGTGCCACCCCAGGCCCGATTCTCGACGTTGATCCGCGTGCGGTCGAAGAAATCGGCGATCGGAGCGCCCCAACCCCATTGGCCGTTGGCGCCATCGCCTTTGCTGCCCGTGCGCACGGTGGAATCACCGATGGCGAACAGCGTCGGCAGATTGGGATCGGAGGCCGGCAACGCCTGCGGCATCCAGGGTCGAGTCAACCACTGCTCGGTCTGCTCGATCACGACGTCGGCGCCGTAGGGTGTCACGGCCTGTCCGGCCGGCGAGAGCATGCCGGCCAGGGGGCAATCGTCGAGGGCCTTGATGCCGGCGACCACCAGCGCGGCGTTGAGGTTGGCGCCGTCGGCGCTGGTGTGGGTATGATCCTTGGGGAAGAGCTCTTTGACGCGCACGGGGCCGAGCAGTTCGTACTGGTCGGCAATGATTTCCGTCAACGGGATGAAGGTCACGCCGGCTGCGGCGGCAATCTCCTCGGCCCATTTGCTATAGGGGCCCGAGCCGCGTTCGACGCGTCCGCCGGGCCATTCGTTCCGCACGGTCAGCGATAGCACGATGGGCGTGGCACCTTTGGCTTGGGCCTCGGCGATCATCTCGCGCATGTACCTGCCGTAGGTGTGGACGACTTCGTACCTGCCGGTCTGGCGATTGTTAATCTCTTCGGTCTCGTCACCGAGTCCGCGGAGCGATCCACGCGCCCGGTAGCGATCGTTGATCCGGCCCGCGTCGTTGTGGCCGAACTGGATCAACACGTAGTCACCGGACTTCATCGCGTCCAGCACCTGGTCCCAGAGCCCTTCGGTCATGAAGGTCCGGCTGCTCCGTCCACCACGAGCGCGGTTGACGACCGCTATCTTGTTCGGATCGAAGTACTTGCCCAGGTGGCTGCCCCAGCCCAGGTCCGCGCTGTTGCTGGCCGTGGAATCGCCGGCAACGAACAGCGCGGGTCGAGAATCGCTTGCTGTCTCCGGCCCCTGCGCCGGGAGCGCCGCGGCAAGGGCCAGTGTCACTCCAATCGCCATTGCTATTGCAGATGATGTTGTTGTCTTGATCATGCTGGTTTTCCCCTATCCGGCTGATGCGTGTCCATAGCGATAAGAGGCCAGGGCCATCCTAAGGGGGATTGCCCCGGCGTTCAACGCTTATCGGCAGGTGAGGTTACTTGCCCGGGCGTACGAGCGTGATGTTCGGGCGCGGCGGCTGGGCCATGCCAACGCCGAGGTAGAAGCCGGGCTGCGTCGGCTGGTTGTAGGCGACGTTCTGCCAGGCCACGCTGAGGCGATAGACCGGATCGTGCATCAGGGTGTAGATCCGGTGGTCGGTCGGGATGGTCGTGGAGAAGAGACGCAATTCCTTGCCATCCCGGGTGCTCCAGATCACCTCCTCGCGCCAGTCGCCCAGGATGTCGGCGTGCAGACAGGGGTTTGCCTTGGAGCCATTGATGGTGACACAATCGAAGAACCCGCCGTTGACGAGGCGTTGGGTCGTGCCGGTGGCAGGGTCCCACTTGTCGATGATGCCGACGCGCCCGCCGCCGAATCCTCCGAAGCCCCGGGGTCTCTGTGAGCCCTGCGGTGGGCGCGGTGTGCGCTGGCCATCGGCCGCGCGGGACCGTTGCCTGCCCTGGCCGGCCTGCCCTGCCGGACGCGTTCTCCGTCGTCCGCCCCCGCCACCATTGTCCAGGATTTCGCGTAGCAGGTCGCCATCCCACCAGATCCCCATGTTGCAGGAACTGGGCTTGGTCTCGGAGATCTTCTCGCCTCGGGCGCTGTAGAGCCCGTCGGAGTTGTTGGCCCAGCATTCGTAGCCTTTGTAGCGGGGATCGATATCCATCGCCAGTCCCCGGCCCGGATCGTTCAACTCCAGACCGAAGAGGATCTTGCCGGTGGCGGCATCGCGCAGATTCGCGCCGTTCGGGTGGCGAGGATTCTCGTGGATGCCCCAGACCTCCAGACCCGGGCGTTGCGGATCGATGTCCGAGAGGTGCAGGGCGTCGCCGTGGCCCAAGCCCGTGCTGTAGATCCCCGTGCCGTCGTCGTCGATGGCGCAGGCGCCGTAGACGATTTCATCCTTGCCGTCGTCGTCGATGTCACCGACGGTGAGGCTGTGATAGCCTTGCCCGCGATAGGCTCGGTCTGCGGGTGTGCCGTTGTCGCTGTCGAAGGTCCACACGCGCGTCAGCTTGCCGGCCCGCCAGTTCCAGGCCGCCAGGACGGCACGGGTATAGTACCCGCGGCACATGACCAGGCTGGGACGTTCGCCATCCAGGTAGGCGATGCAGGCCAGGAAGCGATCGCAGCGGTTGCCATACCCGTCACCCCAGATCTCGTCGAGCTTCTCTTCGGTCGGTTCGAGCGTGGGTGCCCGCGCCGGGACGTAGTCGGTCGTGACAAGCGCCGCGCCCGTCTGGCCGTCGAAGATCGTCAGGAACTCGGGGCCTTTCAGGACATAGCCACGTTCGTTGCGGTGATCGGCCTGCGCGTCGCCGATGACGGTGCCCTGACCGTCGATGGTGCCGTCTGCCGTCTTGCACGCGAATTCGGCGCGGCCGTCACCGTCGAGGTCGTAGACCATGAACTGCGTGTAGTGTGCCCCTTCGCGGATGTTGCGGCCCAGGTTGATGCGCCAGAGGCGCGTGCCGTCCAGTTCGTAGGCCTCGAAGATGGGCTCGGTGGTCTGGCCGCCCTGGGAGTTGTCACGACCGCGCCCGGCCTGGTGGATCACGATTTCGTACTGGCCGTCTCCGTCGAGGTCGCCGACGGACGCATCGTTCGGCCGATACCCCTCGGGCGTCTGGAGCGGGATGGACAGATACGGATGTTGCCAGACTTTAGCGGGTGCCGAAGGCTCAGCTTCCGTGCCGTCGATGACCGCACGCACGGTGTAGGTCGCCTCGGCCGTACCGCTGGTGTCGAGCAGATTCGTCGCGCCGGTGAGAGGGTTGCGGTTGACGCGGGTTTCGCCATGGTACACATTGAAAGCAATGCCTTCGGGATCGGTTCCCAACAGGCGCCAACTGACGAACACCTGGCCGTAAGCCTGCGGGATGGCGACCACCCCACGGTCCAGGTCCTCCATCTGTCGCTGGGCGACGACGGGACCGGCGAGAAGGAAGATGAGACCGATTGCGATGATTGCGCTGGTTCGAGTGGGTGGTTTCGTCATGGTGTCTCTCCAATGTTGCTATGGGGTGCCGAGGTAGTAGCTGGTCATGGGGTAATGGGCGTAGCCCATCGAGCGATGGGTGACGTCGTTGCGGTAGAGCGGGTCCTGCATCAGGCAGACGCGGCGGTCGGCAGCCGGGATGGTGGTGCTGTAGATCCGCAGCTCGCTCCAGGCGTACGTGACGATTTCTTCGCGCCAGTCGCCATACAGATCCGCGATCTGCTGCACGCGGCCCGGAATCTCGGTCAGCGTGTCGCCCTTCCACTTGGATACGTGGCGGCGACTGAGAATTTCGCGGACCGGGTCGGCGTCCCACCAGACGAGGAAGCTCTGCGGCGGGACCGGTTCGTCGAGCTTGCGTCCCTGGGCCGTGTAGTAGTGCCGGCCGCCGGCCAGTTCCATGTCCGGATGGGCCGGGTCGATGTCACCGGCGATGGCGCTGCCCAATTCGTTGTCGCGGTTCGGTCCCGGAATCCCGAAGATCAGGTTGCCGGTGCGGGCGTCCCAGAGGCTGGCGCCGTTGTGCGGATGGGGCTCCTCGAAGATGTACCAGATCTCCAGGCCCGGGCGTGCAGGATCGATGTCGCCCAGGTAGAAGCGGTCGCCGTGTCCGTAGCCCGTGCCCCAGAGAGTCCGGCCGTCGTTGTCGATGGCGATGGAGCCGTTGAGGATCTCGTCGCAGCCGTCGCCATCAATGTCGCCGGTCTTGATGCTGTGCTGGCCCTGGCCCTGGTACATGAAGGGGGCGCGTTCGTTGGTCCAGCGCCAGACCTTTTCGAGCTTCTTGTTCTTGAGCACCCAGGCGTCGATCTTCATCATGCCATAGATGCCGCGCACCGCCAGCACGGCCGGCGTCTTGCCGTCCAGGTAGGCCACGCCCATCATGTGGCGACTGGCGCGGTTACCCGAGTTGTCGCCCCAGTCCTGGACCTTGCCGCGTTCGATCCAATCGACCTTGTCGATCTCCTTGCCGGTCTGCCCATCGTAGACGGCCAAGTATTCCGGGCCCTCCATGACGAAGCCCGTTTTGCCGCTCGGGAACATGTCGTCGGCGGTGGCGGCGTACGGCGCGGTCCGCACGCAGACTTCGGCCTTGCCGTCGCCATCGAGATCGCGGACCACCATGGGCGTCCACCAGATGCCCATGTCCACGTTCCAGCCCAGATCGATGCGCCAGAGGAACTGGCCGGTCTTGCCGTCGTGGCCATCGTACTTGTAGGAGCCGCGATTGGGACCGCGCCGGCCGGGGTCTTTGCCCCCGCCCGGATGCTTCACGACGAAATCGTAAGTCCCGTCGCCGTTCAGATCGCCGATGCCCACCATGGCCACGCCGCGCACGTCTTCCTTCAGCTTGATGGCTTTGTACTGTTGTGCGGGGGCGTCGGCGGTAAGCTCGGCGCGGACACAGGGGTCCTGCTCCCGACCGTCAACCACGGGTACCACCCACCAGGCATTGGTGCTGCCGGCCGGCGCACTCGTGTCGACGAAGTCCGTGGTCTTGCGGACCGGCTCGGTGTTCAGCCTGACCGGTGCGCCTGCGGCGGTCGAACGATAGACATTGAAGGCGATGGTCTCCGGATCGGTTCTGAGAAGCCGCCAGCCCAGGTATACCTTGCTCTCGCCCATGGACAGTGCCACCATGCCACGGTCGAGCTTCTCTTCGATGCGCTGCGGTGCCCAGCCCAGTACGGCGTTGGGATCGTACAGCGGGTCCATCGCGTAGAAGTTCAGGTTGGGCGGGATCTCCTCTTGCGTCAACTCGCGCAAGCCACGCTCATTGTCGGCCGGCGGGCGCGTGCCGCCGACGCGCCCCCTCGTTCTGGAATTCTGCGCTGCTGCGAGGGACGCCGACAGAACCAGCGCCAGTGAGAGCATCGTCATGTTTCGAATCACGTTGCAAGACCTCCGGTAGATTCCAGTGATGGCTATCGATCCCAGGGCGTATCGGGCGTTCCGGCCGCCGAGGCCTTGGGCCTGTCGGCGAAGGGCGGGACCTTGCCGGCGTGTACGTCGTGCAGGCGCTTGTGCGTCGCCTTGGCCGCCTCGATCAGCTCGATATGGGGACGGTCCGTGACATCGACGAGGCCGATGTTGTAGTTCTCGCCGTCGAAGCGCCCCAGGACCTGCTGGTCGCGCCACTGGAACCAGTGCGCGCCGAGGAAACCGGGCAAGGCCGCCGCCTGCTCGACGTAGTAGCGGTAGCCCTTGCCGCGCTCGATCTGGTTGGCAGTCTGAACGAGGCCCGCACCGAGTCCGTCGGCCGGTACACCGAAGTGGAATTCGCCGATCATGAACGGCCGGCCGGTCGCTTCGTACACGCGCTTAAGCTGCGCCGTCGCCTCGTATTCGTAGACGTTGATGCTGCACACGTCGAAGCCCTTGCCCATGCGCATGACGCCTTCGGGCGGCGAGCCACCGAAGCGGATGCCGAGATTCAGATGGTGGGGGTCGTGTCGCTTGATCGCCTCGCCGACCAGTGTGAGATGTCGCTCGAACATGCCATAGATAAACTCCACGCGACGCTGGGGCGTGTCGCCCTCGGCCAGAAAGGTCCGGAGTTTTGTCTTGGTGGCGGTGTCGGGTCCGTTGAGGAACATGTCAACGACCTCGCTTTCCCGGTCGGGCCACGGAGGTTCGTTGCCAATGAAATAGCCGAGCAGCCAGGGATCGTCCTTGACTGAGGCACACTGTTGCTCGGCGGCTTCGTCGGCACGCTGGGCGAAGTCCTCCGAATAGACGTCGGGCATACCCAGGTACAGGGGCTCGGTCCGCGGGGCCCGGAACGTCATGACGTACACCTTGCGATCGGCATCGTCGGAGACGCGAAACCGCGACCAGTTGCCGACGGTGTTGAAACCCCAGGCGCTCATGCGCTGCGCGACGAGACTACGTCCCGGGGGGGGCGGTTCCTGTGGGGCGCCCCGGCCGCGTCGCCGGCCGCCTGTGCTGATGCAGTTCGAGCCGGTCGAGAGGAACAGGTGGCCGTGGGGGTCTACGAACCACCACTTGCCGTCGATCTGCTCGACGCGGAAGAAGCCGGTGGCCTTGGCGTGCGTGGCCTTGTAGCCGCCGTATTCGCAGTAGCCGAATTCGTCGCTGCCGGTCAGCGTCTCACGCTCTCTTTCGATCTCCTTCTGGAGTTGCTCGCGACTGGCGACCTTGCGCGGCCAGTTGCCCCGGGCCCATTGGCCCAGCTCGTCGACGTAAGGCCCGGGTTCCAGGAACTCCGAGCCGGGGTCCTCTTTCGAGAGCTTGATGGACCGGATCTCCAGCGTCGCCTCGTGCAGCGGGTAGGTCATCACGACGCTTAGCGCCTCGACCTTCTTGAGATCGCCGAACGGGCCCCAGGTCGAGAGCCAGAACGAATCGGAGCGCCGGTTGTTGGCCGAGGCCAGGTCGTTGCCCCGCTGATCCCGGCCTCGGAAGTACTGGAGCGGGATCGAGGCGCGCAGCCAGATGTTCTGGCCGAATGGGTGGAACATGATGCGACGCTTGCCGCCGGCGGTGTGAAGCCACCAGGAGAACCGCTGGGGCGAGGAGGCCTTCATCTCTATGACGAGAAACTCATATCCCGACCAATCGGAAGGCCACTGCGGGGCCAGTTGCTCCAGCGACCACTTGTGCTCCGACACTCGGCCCTCGAAGGTGATCTTGATGGGCTTGTCCAGGGCAAGGGCCGTGTTGGCCAGGAGAAGCAGCGCCAGCAAGACCGTGAACCCGGACGTTCTCACGGCACGCCTGCATGACCGATTCAGGTTCGTTCTCATGATGTCCTCCATTTGCTGTCTGGGTTGCATTCGGTCAGCGTGCGATCCGCAGGCGGGCGGTGCCGTCCTTGAGGCCTTCACTGGTCGCAGTGATGCGAATCGCCCCCCGCCGGCCTTCGACCGCCCGGACGATCAGCATCGCCTTACCATAGAACAGCTTGCGGCTATCAGCCTGAAACGGCTCCAGCGAAAGCGGGTTGCCGTTGCCCACGCCGGCGATCTCGGCCGGACCCTGCACGTCGAACTGAACCGTGTTGTCCGCCAGGGGACAGAGATTGCCCTTCTTGTCCAGCGCCTCGACGAGGATATAGGACAGGTCTTCCCCCGTGCCGGCCAGGCGCGTCCGGTCCGGTGTCAAACGGAGTTTCGCCGGTTCGCCCGCCGTTCGCATGACCGCGGCGCCGATCTTCCTGCCATCCTTATAAGCAACAGCTTTCAACTCGCCCGGCTCATACGCCACGTCGTTCCAACGGAGACGATAGGTGTAGGTCACGTCATAGTAATCGGACTCGACGCGCTCGGGGTAGACGGCGAATTCCAGGATACTGGCCCAGGCATTGTCCCGCATCTGCGTGAACTCGATGCGCACGTACCGCCCCTCCGCGTCCGTCTCGTGGAAGATGCGCCGCGGCCCACCCCAGCGAGGCCTCCGGCTGGTCGGCTTGGTCACGACCGTCTGCCACGTGGAGGCATCGTCCGAGACCTTGACCTCATAGCCGTAGAGTTTCTCCTCGCGCTCGAACTCGATGGCGAGATAGCCGATGGATCGGGTCTCGCCCAGATCGATCTGGAGCCACTGATCGGCGCCGCCTTCGATGGCGCACCAGCGCGTGGCCCGGTCGTCATCAGTGGCATGGGCACAGATGTGTTCGTCCTGGTTGGAGCTGGCAGTGACGGTCTTGCCCTTGGCAGAGTTAGGCGGCCGCTTCGGCACAACGCCCTTTTCGCGGCGTCCCAGCGACTTGCCATTGAGGAACAGCTCGGCCGAGTCGCCATTGGTATAGACGAATACCGGCACGTTCTGACCCTCGTGATCCGGCCAGTTCCAGTGCGGCAAAATGTGTACGGTCTTCTCCTCGGGCCGCCAGAGACTGCGGTACAGATAGAAGCGGTCCTTGGGAATGCCGCACAGGTCAACGATGCCAAAATAGGAACTGCGGGCCTCCTGGCCGTGCGGCGTCGGCTCGCCAAGGTAATCGAACCCGGTCCAGACGAACTCGCCGGCCACGAAGCTGTCGTCGACCATCAGCTTGAACTCGGCATCGGGAATGTCCGACCACGCGGCCGCGTTCAGATCGTAGGAGCTGACGGCGTATCCTTCGGAGTACTGCGTCTTGGCGGTGGGCGGTGCCGGATCGTAGAAGCCGCGGGTGCTCAGCGTCGAGGCCGACTCGCTGTAGATGATCGGCTTGTCGGGATACTTCTCGCGGTAGTTGGCGTAGCGCCGCATGTAGTTCCAGCCGGTCAGGTCGAGGGCGTCGAAATTCGGCTCGAAAACCATGCCCGGGATGTGGCAACCCATGCCTACGGGCCGCGTCGGATCGTAGCGACGCACGACCTCGCTCATGAACGCCACCCGCTCGGGGTTCACGCCTTCGCGGCCCGTGCCGATCTCATTGCCAATCGACCACAGAACCACGCAGGGACTGTTGCGGTCGCGCATCACCAGATTGCGAAGCTGCCGCTCGGCGAATTCCTTCAATGGCGGCTCGCCGCGCTGGCGACCGGCTGTTCGGTCCCATTTGTCGAACGCCTCGTCCCAGACGATGATGCCCATGCGGTCGCACAACTCGACCACCTCGCCCGAGGGCGGGTTGTGACTGGTGCGCAGGGCATTGACGCCCATCTCCTTCATGATTTCGAGCTGTCGCTCCATGGCCCGCCGATAGAACGCGGCGCCGAGCGGCCCGTGGTCGTGGTGCAGGTTCACGCCGTAGAGCTGCACCCGGCGACCGTTGAGATGGAACCCGTCGTTGGCGGTGAACTTGAACGTGCGAATTCCGAACATCGTCTCGGTCTCATCGACCACTTTTCCCTTCGCGCGGACGACCGTCCTGGCGGTGTACAGGTTCGGGCTTGCGACATCCCATCGCTTGGGTTTCTTGACCGTGAACGACTGATCGACCTCGCACGAGCCCCCCGCCGCGGCCGCTGTCTCAGTCTCCGTGCCCTTGGCCACCGACTTGCCCTTCGGATCGAGCAGCGTCACCTCGACCGTCACGTCCGCTTCGGCGTCCTGATGGTTGTCTATCGTCGAACGCACGCGCACCGTCGCCATGTCGTCACCAATCTGCGGCGTGGTCACATACGTCCCCCAGTGCGCCACGTGCACGGGATCACAGATCGTCATCGTCACCTTGCGGTAGATTCCCGCGCCGGGATACCAGCGCGTCCCCCAGCGCCGCGTGTCGGCCTGGACCGCGATCACGTTGGCCTGCCCAAACGTCACGTACGGCGTGGCATCGACGCGAAACGACATGTAGCCATAGTCCCACTGTCCCGCCAACTGCCCGTTGACATAGACCTTGGGAAACGCCATCACGCCGTCGAAGTCGAGGTACACGCGCCGACCGGCATCGGCGGCATCAAGCGCAAACGTCTTGCGATACCAGCCGACGCCCTGCCAGGGCAGCTTGCCCGCATAGCCGTTCTCCTGCGGATTGAACGGCCCGGCAATGGCCCAGTCGTGAGGCAGCCGCACCGCCTGCCAACCGGAATCGTCGAAGTCCGCCCGCACGACGCTTTCGCCCGGCTCGCCCTTGGCAAAGCGCCAATCTCGATTGAAGTTCTCCACCACGCGCTGGGCGAAGAGGTCCCCGGCCAGCAGGACAACCAACACACATCCAACTCTCAGAGCCTTCTTCATGGCATAGACCTCCCTGGTTTGTATTTGCCCCCTACTATTAACAGATACCCAGAGCCGAATCGAGTCTATCTCACCGGGGTCGGACAAAAACGACCCACGCCCTCGAGCCACCCCGGCCGGGATTCCCATGAAAAGCTTGGGATTTCCGACATGGTCACGGTATGCTTGGCAGCCGAGGCTCGGCGGCGTAGCCGGCCCGTACCCAGGAGAACTCCCTACTGAGACCTTCGAGAGAAGCTATGAGTCTACGACCTTCCGCGAAGCCGATGACCGCCCTGTGTATCACGTTCCTCTGGCTGGCTCTGCCGGCCCTGGCTATGGCGCAAGCCGAGAGGAAGATGAACGTGGCGCCCAATCCGTCGTTCGAGAACGATTTGTCCGGGATCGAGACGAATGTGTGCGTCTTCGGCGGCTGGTTCCCCATCGGCGTGGTGACCGAAGACGGCCAGAGCGAGATACGCATCGTACCGGACCACCCCCGCACGGGACGGAAGTCGCTGCGCGTCAGGCCGAATGCGAACGTGGTGACCGGCGCGCTGTACTACAGCCAGTACAATGCCGGCGAAGAGGCGCGGCAGAACATCACGAGACGAGGCGTCAGTGGCGCACGGACGCTGGCCTTCCGGCTGGACCAGGACATCCTCTCTTGCGACGCGTCGGTCTGGGTCAGGAAGGCGCCCGAGCAGGAAGTCACGCTGAAGGCCATCTGGTACACGCGTCGGAATCGCGAGCCGTTCATCAAGATGGGCGAGCAGACCGTCACTCAGTCGAGCGACAACCAGGACGGCTGGTACTGCTATCGTCTGCAAGCGGCGCGACCTCACATGGCGCGGCAGGTGCAGATTGCCATTGTGACGGATGACGCTGAGCCGTTTCACGTTGACGATGCCGAGATCACCTTCCAACGCGCCGACCACACGGAGATTCTCGTGGACCAGCTTGGCTATGAGACCGCATCCGATGCCAAGGGCATTCTGTTGCAGTCCTCGGCGCCCTTGCGTCGCCCTCCGGCTTCCTTCACACTGATCAACCTCGCAAGCATGGAGAAGGTCTACTCGGGCCAGTGGAAAGCACTGGGCTACTACCGCGCATGGGACCTGTATCACTGGGAAGGCGACTTTTCGGCGTTCAAGAAACCCGGCCACTACGTAGTGGAGACGGTCATCAGAGACACGGCCTGTTACTCAGCACCTTTCGAGATCGCCGATGACCTGCTCGTTTCCAAAACGAGTGAGCCGGCCTATCGGTTCTTCTACTACCAACGCTGCGGCACGGCGGTTCCCGGCTGGCACGCCGCCTGCCATCTCGACGATGCTAAGTAAGTTCGAGTAAATTGCGTCGGGTTGCCGATATTTATCCTGGTGTGGGCTTGGAAGCCCGCCCAGGAGGTGCCGACATGTATCCCAGGATCGAGGTCAAGCTCACGTCATGGCAACGCCAA
>Ga0272442_10008770_pt1 | contig 12756 bp, 11 predicted proteins | sample SSMForm2O_FD_200262 | JGI IMG/M metagenome (GOLD analysis project Ga0272442, IMG submission 200262) | Marine sediment archaeal communities from Little Sippewissett salt marsh, Falmouth, MA, United States - SSM-Form-2O | ecosystem: Environmental > Aquatic > Marine > Wetlands > Sediment ... | reverse complement strand
CGTTCCCGAGCTTCGACTACACGTTCCGAACGTGGGTTATCCCGACGCCTGGGGCTGCCGTGCATCGTCCAACGGCCCACCGTGGCACCCGGGCAACGACGCGATTTGCCGCGGGGATGATCCGCCTTGCGCCTTCTCGGTTCAGTGGCCGCAGGCGACGCAACGGCTGATGGCGTCGTCGAGCCTGCTGACAGCATGCGGGGCGATTGCCGCGTGCAGGTGTCGGCGAATCGCGGCGCGGATCGCCGAGGCGTCGTCCGGCGGGTTCATCGGGCTGAGGCGGCGCGCTTCGACGGGCAGCAGCTCGGGATAGCTCAGGGCGTCCGGGAGCCACGGCAGGCAGCCGGCGAGCAGCGCTTCGACCACCGCGATGCCGAAGAACTCGTGACGGGCCGTGGACAGGACCCAATCGCAGGCCGCCAGGTGTTCCCAGTACCGCCGGCGATCCGGCTCAAACCCCATGTGGTCGATCTGGTTGCGAAAGGCGTCACCGAACGCCCGGAGCGCGTGCGGGACCGTCGAGAAGCTCTGCCCGAGGATGGTCCAGCGGAGATTGAGCTTTTCGGTGTAACGGCGGGCGATTTCGAGCAGTTGGTCGGGTCCCTTGTCGTGCTCCCATCGATGGGGCCAGAGGACGGCGATTGAGTTATGTAAAACTCTTCCGTGCCCCGAGCCGCCCCGTTGCCCGTCGCCTGGGCCGGGTCGTTCACTTGCCCGCCTCCGAAACACCGTCTCCGGCGGCGGCTCCACCGGCGGCCAGATCACCTCGCTTCGCTCTTCGATCCACCTCCCGATATGCCCCAGCCGCGAGTCGGGTGCGTGACGCAGAATCTCGGCAATCCCCGCCACGAATGAGCGCCGATTCCACTGGCTGTTGAAGATCACCAGGTCGGAGGCAAGCATGCTCGTCAGGTTCGTCAGCGCAAAATGCACATCACGCTCCGCCCCCGGAAGTTCCGCCCCCGGAAGGTCAACCCCCGGAAGGTCCGCCCCCGCAAGGTCCTCCGCCGGAAGCGAGGCACCTGGTATTCCCTCCGCCGGAAGCTCCTGCCGCGCCGGGTACGCTGCCTGGTTCTCGTGCATGTACAGGATGACCGGCACTCTGCGCCCTCCTGCCGGGCTCTTTTGCGGCATCAGGGCAGCGAGGTCCGCTGCACTCATCAACGATGTCACGAAGACCGCATCGCTTCGCTGTTCGAGCCCCCCTGCCGCTCTCGCCTCCTCAAGCAGCTCGATCGCCGCCAGGCGCATTCGCCATTTCCATGCCCGGCCCGGCCGGGTGAACCATCGCCAGTGGTGGCGCGAATACCGCGCGATCGATTCACGCACGGCGCGATGCGAGCCGACGTCGAACGGCTCGAAGGCCAGGATCTTCAGGCCCTGCCGGGATGCGTTCATCACCCCCAGCGTACCGCCCCGGGGCGCTTGCGACATGGCCGCTGTCGATCCGTGGGCCTGGAATCCCCGCCGGTGGCCATGCTGCGGCGTGGCGAGAGAGGTGATCTCGGTTACACTTCCCCCGTGATGGACCCAGAAATCGGTTCAACGCCCCCAGTATCGCCGGTCCCCCGCGGCGAGGAGATTGAGTCGATGGCCCCGCTGTGTGCCGTGTTCCGGCGGTATCTGAAATCGGTGAACCTCAAATACACCCCCGAGCGGGCCGATATCCTCAACGCGATCATCGAGCGCGACGCCCTGTTCGAGGTCGAGGAGTTGCTTGCCGACATGCGCCGGCGCGGCTACCGCGTCTCCAAGGCGACCGTCTATCGCACCATCAAGCTGCTCCAGGATGCAGGCATCATCACCCAGGCGCTGTTTGACGCCAAGCAGGCCCATTACCAGTTGATTTACGGCAAGGCGCCCCGCGACCACATGGTCTGCATGAAAACCGGCAAGTGCATTGAGTTCAGCAACGCCGAGCTCATCGAGTTGTGCCAGAAGATCTGCCGTGAGTACGGCTGGGAGGCGGTGGGGCATCGCTTCCAGATCTACGCCATCAGTCCCGAGGGGCGGCAAGCCGACCAGGCCGGGCCCGGCAACGATTGAGCCGGTTTCAGCCCGGCGGCTCCGGCTCCCCGCCCGCATCGCCCTCCCCCACCCCCCCGGTGAGGCGATACCCCTCCCTCAGCCACTTGCCGAGATCCACCAACCGACACCGTTGCGAGCAGAACGGGAAGCTCTGCACGAACGGCGTGACGGGCTTCCGGCAGATCGGGCACGCCGACGGTGCGGCGGCGACCGCGTGCCTCAGCAGTCCCAGCCGGTCCTCCAGCGCCGGCTGGGCCATGATGACGATCTCCCGCGTCTGCGCGTCGATATGCCCCAGCTCGACGTTGATGCGGTCATCGGGCAGCGCATCGCCGCAGCGGTCGGCCCATTCCACCGCGAGGATCATGTCCCTTCGGCGCAGCAACTCGTCCAGCCCGATCGACTCCAGCTCCGCCGGTGACGTGAGGCGGTAGCCGTCCAGGTGCGCCAGCATCGGCGACGGTTCTGTCTGCGCCGGTTCGTATTCCGCGCAGATCACGAAGGTCGGACTGGCCACCTGCGAGGGATCGCATCCCAGTCCTTCCGCCAAGCCGCGGACGAAACATGTCTTCCCCGCCCCGAGCGGCCCGTACAGAGCGACAACATCCCCGCCCCGCAGGCGAACGGCCAGCAGTTGCGCGGCCCGATGAGTTTCGGCTTCGGAATGGCTTGTGATGCGAATCAAAGCGAATGGATGCCCTACGAGGGGGATTCATGCTCCCAACCGAGCTGCTCGCCGCCTATGAGCTCGTCACCGACACGGAACAAGACAAGCGGCCCGGCCGGGTCGGCACGCGGCGTGACCTTGCCGATCGCGGTGACGGGCAGTCCGCGGCCGAGCCTGTGGGGCGCCTCGCCGGAGGCCGTGAAGAGCAGTTCGTAGTCTTCGCCGTCTCCGGCGGCACGGCGCCAGTCAAGATCCCCGGTACAGGGCACGCAGGCGGCGTCGATCTCGATGGTCGCCGACGAGCGCTCGGCGATGTGCGACGCGTCCCGGCCGAGCCCGTCGCTGATGTCGATCATGGCGTGCAGCCGGCCGCCCAGGGTTTCGGCGAGTTCGATGGCCTCGGCGATCCGCGGCTCGAAGCTCAGGTGCCGCCCTCCCCCATCGGGCGCCACGGAATCGCCCAGCGTGCCCGTCACGTAGACGGTGTCGCCCACCCGGGCGCCGCCGCGCGTGACGGGTCCGGTCGGGAGCGGTTCGGCCAGCACCGTGACGGTGCACGTCAGCGGATGTGCCGGATCATCGTGGAACGCGATGTCACCACCGATGAGGGGGCAGTCGTACTGCGCGGCGGTCGTCCGCATCGCCTCAAACAACTGTGTTGCGCGCTCGGAGCCGAAGCCGGGCGGCAGGACGACCGCGACGAGCGATGCCACCGGTTTGCCCGCCATCGCCGCGATGTCGCTCAGGGAGCGGGTCACGGCCTTTCGCCCGACAAGCTTCAGGGGGGTTGACTTGAGGGTGACGTGGCGCCCCGCCACAAGCTGATCCACCGCGACCAGCAGGTCGCGATCCGCAAGGCGCACCATGGCCATGTCATCGCCGGGCCCGATCGTGATGCGCTCGGCGAGGAGGTCGTTTGCCTCGTAGACATGCTTGAGCAGCTCGAATTCGCGCATGGCGCACCAGTGTAGGTTAGCCGGCCCGCCGCGCGTGGATACACTTGCCGTTGATCTCCCCGGTGAAGCGGCGTTCGGGTCGGGTGCTGGACGGCCGCCGGAGCGGCAGCGGAGTCGAGCGTGCTCATCTCAGGCCCCGAGACATATGGTTTGTCCGAGCAGCAGACCCTCGCGCACCGGGCGGAAGGCGATCCGCCGGAGGAATTCGCGTCTTTTTGGGGGGAATTCAAAGAGGAAGTCCTTGCCACGCCCGCGACGTGGCGAGGCGCCGTGGACGCCGAAATCAACCAACTGGTGATCCCGTCCATCCGTGCGGTGCGGGTGATCGGCCGACTGACGCTGCCGGTCGAGCGGCCGCGAGGACTGGTGATCGCGACGCACGGAGCGGTGGCGCCGGACGGGTTTTCCCTGGACCCGGAGCCGTGGAGCAGCCGGCAACTCGCGACGCTGCGCCTGCGACTGCGCGGTTACCCCCCTTCCACGCTGGACATCGAGGACATCCGTGAGCATTGGATCGAGCACAGGCTCGCTGTCGCCGATTCGTGGATCGTGCGAGGTGCGGTGGCGGATGTGGTCCAGGCGTATCGCTGTGCTCGCGGGTATTTCGGGCCGGATGTGCCGATCGCCCTCCACGGGGAGTCTCTCGGCGGCGGGCTTGCGGTCATCGCGGCGCGTCAACTGAGCGAGTTGGGTGATCCGCCGACGCGCCTGATCCTGGCCCTTCCCAGCCTCGGCGACTGGAGATGGCGCAGCAGCCGGTACTGCGGCGGTCTCGGCGGACGCGTGAATGAGGAACTGGTGCGGATGCGGGACGAGGCGCCCCGGATGATGAACACCCTTCTTCTCTTCGATGCGGCGTTTCACGCCAGCGGTATTGAGTCCCCGACGCTGTGCAAACTGGCGGTGCGGGATGACGTGGTGCCGGCTCCCTCGGCGGCGGCCGTGTTCAACGCCCTGCCCGGAGGCCGCAAATGGCGGCTGGTGACCCGCTACGGGCACTACGATGGGGGCATCGCGGATCTGCGGCGGCATGCGCGGTTCGAGCAAATCCATCGGCGCTTTGCCGACCCGGCCTGCGAGCCGGAAACGGCAATCGGTGACCGGACCGGACATTCTGATCTGTAAGTCTATTCCTCGCAAAGACTTATGGGGATTCACGGGCCCCCTGTCTTTCGCCGCCGTGGTGGAGGACCTCCGGATATTCAAGGATCGGTTCGCACTCGTCCGATGTTTACGCTACAGTGACCGCCGTTTCGGGAGTGCCGCTGATGGTCCACGATCGACCGCAGTACAGTGTGATGCTCCGGGGAGGTGGATGGGTGGCGCGCTGTGGTTCAGGGTGTGGAACAAGCTCGAACAACGCGCGGACTGTTTACGTAGCAACGGTGGAAATCCTGGCGGTTGTCCCGCCCCACGGGCCCCGGATGGGCCGCAGATGGTATGGTTGCAGGCAAGCTAGCTGAGGCAAACCTCTCGACGGAGCAGGCTCCGCCGCTTCTTCGTTGATTCCTCCTTACTTCTTTCCTCCTTTCTTCTTTCTCCTCCTTCGCCGTCTCGGCTACCCGCTGGGACGGCGAGTTTCTTGCGCCCCCCGGCCGTCTCCGCCGTCGACCCGGGGCTCGCCGCGCTGGGTGCCGTCTGAATCTCAGCCTTGGAGCAGTGCGCGGTACACCGCCGCGTCAGACTCGACGAAGCAGCAGCAGATGACCTCCTGCGGCTGGCGGTCGGAGGCCAGCCACCGGGTGATGGTCTGGAGCGCGATCTCCGTCGCGTCGCGCAGCGGGTACCCGAACACGCCCGTGCTGATGCAGGGAAACGCGATCGACTTGACGCCGTGCGCTTCGGCCAGTTCGAGGCTGCGATGGTAGCATGAGGCGAGATGTTCGGGCTCGCCCGAGGCACCGTCGCGGTACACCGGTCCGACGGTGTGGATCACGTGGGATGCGGGCAGGTTGTAGCCGCCGGTGATGCGGGCGTCGCCGGTTTCGCACGGTCCGACGCGGCGGCACTCGTTGGCAAGGGCGGATCCCGCCGCGCGATGGATTGCGCCGCAGACGCCACCCCCGGGCGCCAAGTGCTTGTTGGCGGCGTTGACGATGGCATCGACTTCCAAGGCTGTGATATCGCCGACCACGATCTTCGGCCTGCTCATGGTGGTGACTCCTCACACGGGTTCAGCAACGGGAGCAGCAGCGCACAATGCCGTGCCGTCGCCCCCTGGTGCGCGCGGATCACGGCTCGGCCGTTCACCGCGAGCTGCGCGCGTCGCCCGGCATCGTCCAGAAGCGAGGCGATGGCTGCCGGCAGCTCCTCGCGGGTCGTCCGGATGAGTCCGTCACCGGCGATCAGCGCCTCGACCGTGTTCTGGAAATCCGCGGTCGCCGGGCCCACGATGGTGGGCTTGCCGAGCGCGATCGGCTCCATCATGTCTGATCCGTGGAGCCCCCCGAAGCTGCGGCCGACGACGACCACGTCGGCCAGGGCGTAGGCGGCGCGGAGTTCGCCGATGGTATCGAGCAGGAATCGCCCGGTCCGGCTGCCGCAGTCGCCCCGCGACCGCCTCGCGCAGCCGGGCAGATCGGCGGCGGCCTGCTCGAACCACTCCGGCTTGCGCGGCGCGCAAAGCAGTTGCACTCCGTCCGGGACTGCTTCGTGCAGGAGCCGATGCTCGTTCGGTGCGGTCGACCCGGCCACCACCAGGGCTCCGGCGCGTTCGATGCCCAAAGCGCGGGCAAGCTCCTTGGCCCCGGGAATTTCGTCGGCGATCTCGGCGGTGTCCCACTTCATCGTGCCCGTGACGTGAAGGTGATCGGCCGAACAGCCGAGCGTCTCGAAGCGCCGAGCGTACTCCCGGTTCTGAGCCGCGGCGAAGGCCAGCGCGGCGAAGCTTGGCCGCACCAGCGACCGAATCAGCGCATACCGCTTCGCACTGCGCCTGGTCAGCCGTCCGTTGATCACGCACACGCTGATGTCTCGTCGTCGGCAGGCGGCCACGAAACCGGGCCAGACCTCCAACTCCACCAGCGCCGCCGCATCGGGTTGAACGCGATCGAGGAATCGGTCCACGGCGAACGAGAAATCAAACGGGTATCGCACCACCGCGTGATTGTGGCCGAAGAGCTCGACCGCTCGCGTGAAGCCCGTATCCGTGGTGGTGGAGATCACGAGTTGCGACGGGTCGAGGCGTCGGCTCAACTCCGCCACCAGGAGCCGGATCGCGTTCAACTCACCGACGGAAACCGCGTGCAGCAACAGCCGTGGGCGTCCGGCCGTGGGCGGGAGCGGCCGCGTGCGTCCGAAGCGAGCCCTCCAGTCGGTCTTGATTTTCCCGGTGCGGATCATGCGCGTCAGCCAGACGGGCAGCGTCAGGAGCGCGACAAGGAGATACACCGCGTCGACCAGCCATCGCATGGGCGAAAAGTGTACCTGCCGCGGGCGGATTCATCGCCGTGTCCCGGGCATGATTCCCACCGTTGTCGCCGCCGATGGCCTGGCTCTGCGCCGGTCTCGGTTCCGGCGGCTGCGGGCGAAAGGGGCCGGAGCCGGTTGCCGATTGCGCCGCGACCTTCCCGCCGCTGTTCCCTGGGCGGCCGGCACGGTCCTGTGGTTGCCCTTCCGACGCGCGGCAGCGACCCTACCCTTTTGCTAACAGATTCCCGGCAAGCGTGATTCAGATGTGGCTGCGGCGCACCCGGCGGGCCGGGGTCGGACGGTCCGGAGCGCCCGTCCTTTCCTGGAACCGGATATCCGCCGGCCGCGGACAGATAGGCGGACAGAAATCGGCGTATCTCGCTTGGCAGCAGTGAGTTCCGCTGGCACAATTACCGTGATCGTCCCGGATCGATCAGTTGCTCAGAAACAATGGGGCGCTCGGTATGACACCGGGCGTCCGGGAGATTCTCGGTCATGATGGAGTTGCATGTCTGTAACAGGAAGGACGGCGCCTTCCTCAAGGCCTTCGCGCTCGGAGACAGCGACGAGATCATCGTCGGCCGGGATGAAACATGCGACGTCCGGATCAACGCCCCCAGCGTCTCGCGCGAGCACTGCGCCATCGAGCAGCAGGGCGAGGAGCTGGTGCTCCGCGACCTGGGCTCGACCGGCGGGACATTCGTCGACGGTGATCGCGTCGAGACCGTCCGAATCACCGACGGCATGGAGGTGACCGTCGGCCCGGCCCTCCTGAAGTTTTATGAGAGCGGGATCTGAACTCCCGCCTCTGCCGCTTCGAGATTCCCTGCCTGATCGAGAAACGCCCGGTTTCGGCCGGGCGTTGTCTGTCAGCGGGTTGAGGTGAGGCGGCGCGGTGCTCGGATTACCCGCCGGAGCGACGCCGGTAATCGGCGAGCTGCTTCTTCAGTTGCTCGATTTCCTGTTCGAAGAATTCTTTCTCCGGCAGGCCCATGAGCCGGCACGGCCACGTGCAGCGATCGATCCATCGGATCAGCTTTTCGTCGGCTCTGATGATCTTCCCGAGACGTTCTTCGACGGTGCGGGCGGCCGACGCCAGTTGCCGGTCTCGCAGAAGCTCGGGCACGTTCTTCCTGCAGCGCTCGACGAGGTCCTGCCAGTCCTTGGCGATCTCGCGCCCATAGTCGTCGATCTCGTGCCATTTGGGGAGGTCGAGGAACTTGGCCAAGTCCTCCTCGGTGTCGGCCGTGCCCTTCGAGAATCCGCAGTCCAGGGCGACCGAGGAGTTGAAGGTGAGGTTGTGTTCCTCGTCGGAGAGCATGTGCTCACCGGAGCGGTCGCCGTAGAACGTGACCTCGCCGGTCTCGGGATCCTTGTCATAGGTGCAGATGTACTTCTTGAGCTTCATGGACCGGGCGATATGCGGGCTGTAGCCGGCGCGCCGGGCGATTTCGGCCAGGAACTCGATGCCCTTCTTCGCTTCTTCCTCCGAGGCGGACCGGTCGCCCACGAGCGTCGTCACGGAACCGGCGGTGCCTTCGGTCATGAAGTAGATCTCGTCACACACCATGGCGGTGGCGCAGCCGGCGGAGATCGCCTTCTTCACCCAGGCAATCACGCGATGCCGCTTCTTAAGATCCCAGATCGTGTCCGTGATCTTCTCCGACTCGATGACGAGGCCGCCGTTTGAATCGATGATGAGGACGATGATCTGCCCGGGGCCGTATTCGTCGGCGCGCTCGCCGAGCATCTTGATCTCGTCGTGACGGAACGACTCGCCGACCGTCCCCTCCAGGGGCAGGACAAACACCCCGAGCGCGCGGCCGTCGGGGCCGCGGGGAACGTCGTCATCGTTCGCATCCTTGACGTTCACCGTGCGGTCGGCGTCGCCGGGCTCGGGTTTCTTCATCTTCTCAATCTTGTCCGCTTCCTCGCTCTCCTCACCCAGGGTGCGGATCGAGATGATGTCGTCGCGGAAGATCGTCTTTTCGCGCAGTTGGCCGGCGATGTCCGCCTCGAGCTGAATGAACAACTCGGCGACGTTCGTGAGTCGGCCGGTCACCGTGATGTGCACCCGCTGCTGGGTGTAGGTGACCTTGACCATGTCCGAGAGCTCGCCTCGCCAGCGGGAGCCGTCCTGGAGACGAATCTCCACCGATTTCCCGGCGGCGGCGCCGGCGGTGAAGGTCAGGATCAGGCACAGGGGTAGAAGCAGGGTCGACAGGCGTTTCATGGGGAACCTCGCGTTTCTCGGGCCGGCGTGGGCCGGCGGGAACTCGCATTCGCACGGGTACGGTGAAGGCGGGAGCTCCGTCAGCGGCCGCCGGGGCCGCCCCCCCCGCCGCCGGCGCCTCGGCCGCGCCCGCCTCCCCCTCCCCCTCCCCTACCACCGCCCCCGCCGCGGATCGCGCGAACGCGAATCTTGATTTGCTCGATAATCGTTTCCAGCATGAATTGAGTCAGGCCGAGATCGCGCTGCACGCGCACGTTCACCGCTTCGTATCGTTTCATGCTCGCCAGGATCTTCTCGATGGCCTTCCTGGCTTTGCCGAGGTAGCCCAGTTCCTGGTCGCCCCCGGCCCACTGCATGAACTTGTTGTAGTCCTCCCACCAGTCGACGCAGTTGTCGAAGGCCCGCCGCCAATCCTCGCGGTGATCCTCGAAGATCTCTTCCGCTTTGCCGTCCAGCACGCGGTACTCTCGAACGCCCAGCAGCAGCGCCAGATCGTCGAGGGTCTCGGCCGTTCCCTTGGTCAGACAGAAGTCCTCGGCGTGCTTGGCCTTGAACCCCACCGTCTGCTCTTCGCTGGTGTCCACGTCGTACTCGCCGCTGAGATCCAACGACCACTCCACTTCCCTACCCTTCCACGTCGCGCTGAGCTTCGCGTTGGGCAGGACCATGGCGTCAATCAGTTCAGGGGCATACTGGCCATACTCGGCGAAGCCCTTCACCCATCCCATGAACGCCTCGCGGTACTTTGCCTCCTTTTCCTCGTCGCCCATCTCGAAGAACCGGCGCATCTGGGAGATCCCCCCGAAACGCCCCGCCGGCTTCATGTAGATGTCCTTCCACGACATCGCGATCACCGAGCTGATGCCGACCGAATCCTCGATCCACAGCACCTGCGGGATGTCCCGCAACTCGTCCTGGAACAGGTTCACCAGTTCGCGGTACATGTCCAGGTACGTCGGGTCGTCGTACCCGCGTTCGTCCATGTCCGGTGGGGGCGAGGCGGATGTGCGCTGCTCTTTGGAATCCCGGCACTCCATCACGACCAGAAGGTAGTCGGGATTCTGCGCGCGAATATCGTCAATCATCTCCCGATACACCGTCTCGTGGACGTCCGTTCCCATCTGCCCCTTCATCGGCACGATGTAAAACGAGGGCAGGCTTTCGTTGCTTGCATTGCCCTGCATGGCCCCGTAGGTGCGTTCAGGCTCTTTCTCATCATCCGACGACTTCGAGACCGGCGTCCGCTTCGCCGCGCGCTCCGGTTCGGCGTCCTCCTTCTCGTCGGCTGCGACGGCAATGTCCCGCTCGATCTTGGCAATCTCGTCCCGGGCAAGCGTGAGCTTGGTGGGCCGGCTGCTGATGCCGCTGACCCATTCGAAGATGATCGCCTCGCGTGTTTCCTCGACGATCCGGCCGTGCAACTCGCGGCCGTCCAGCATGTAGATCACGTCCTCGGTCGCCTGCTCATCGTCACCCGGCCCCGCCCACGCCGTCGGTGCCGCCCAAACGGCGAGAACCACAGCCGCCAGGAGGAGAATGACGGTTCTGAGAAACCCTGTCTTCATGGCCCTACCTCGTGTCCTGTGATGTGCCTCGGACGCCGGGACCGACCGGAGGTCGTGCGCGGCACGATGTCGGGGTGCTGATTGCGGCAGTCCGGCCCACAACGGGCGTGTGTGCTGCCTTGACTTAATTTATACGACGCGCCGGAGGTTGCGAAGTTCCGTCAAACGCTTATTTTGGACCCGAATCTTACCCGAACAGGCGGCTGGATGGCAACGGATGTGAATCCCGCCGCGCCGTGATCATGGGCCGGGCGGACCGTCGTCGGCACCCGGCCGCATGAGCGCTCGGGCTCGCCAAAGCGCCTGGTCTCGCGTGGTGACCTCGCCTTCGAGTTGGGCATCGTACACCCGCTCCAGAACCCGTTTGAATTCCGGACCGGGTGGGTAGCCTTCGCCGATCAGGTCGTCGCCGGTGATCAGGGGCGGCGGGGCGAGGGCCGTCTCGGCGAGCCGGGCCACCTGACGGCTCACGTCGGCGAACGCCTGGCGATCCTCGGTCTTGAGAATGAGCAGCGCCGCGTTGAAATCGGGCAAGGCGGCGAGCCGCTTCCGCCCCGCCACGCCCAGGTGCGGCCACGATTCCTTCAGCACGGCATGGATCTCCACGCAGCGCCGCATGGCCCGCTGTTCGACGTTGGAGAGCATCAAGGCCGCCGTCCATCGTCGCCCGGTTGCCGCAAGATCGCATCCCTGCCCTCCCTGGCGGTCAAGTTGCCAGGCCGCGAGGACCGTCGGGTAGGCCGCATGGTCCGGCAGTTGACCCACGCGCTTGGGTGCGGCGGATGTATGCGGCTCCTCGAGCACGACTTCGTCAAGGCCCAGATACTGCATCTCCCACGCCGCCACCGCCCGGTTCGGGTCCGTGAGCATCCACCGCACTTCCTGGCCGATGCGCTCGCGACTGATCCCGCGGAGCTCCCCTGCCGCAGCCGTGATGGCCTCGGCGGTTGCCGCTTCGATGGCAAACCCGAATCGGGCGGCGAAGCGCACCGCGCGAAGCGTTCGCAGGTGGTCCTCGCGAAGCCGCTTCTCGGGGTCACCGATCGCCCGGATCAACCCGGCGTGGATATCGGCTTGACCACCCACGTGATCGATGATCTCGCCCGTCAGCGGGTTTTCGAACAGCCCGTTGATGGTGAAGTCCCGACGTCGCGCGTCATGCTCGGCGTCGCTGAACACCACCTCGTCGGGATGCCTGCTGTCGGAATACTCCCCGTCGGTCCGGAACGTCGCCACCTCGATCGTGTGACCGAGGCGGCGCACCAGCACCACCCCGAACGACTCGCCCACGCTCTGGGCGCGCCGGAACAGGCGATGCACGTCCTCCGGGCGGGCGTCGGTGGCGATGTCATAGTCCTTCGGCGGGCGGCCCATGAGCCGGTCACGCACGCAACCGCCGGCGAAAAAGGCGATATGGCCCGCGCCGATCAACCTCCGCGCAATGCTGACCGCCGCCTCGCGCGGTGTGTGGGTTCTCGATCTTTCATGCGGCGGGCTGGACATACCTGAGCCTATGCACGCTCCGATTCCCCCGGCGGACCCGGTATTCCCGATATCGGCTTTTCCGGCTCGTACAGCAGCACCCACATCTCCTTGCCGTATTGGTGTGCCTCCGGCCCCACCAGGCCCTCCACCGTCAGGTCCCCCTGGTCCGGCCCCAGCGGGCTGCGCAGCACGAGAAAGCTCTGCCTGGCCATCACCTCCCGGCAATGGCTCATCTGCTCCAGCACCCGCCGGCGAGGGGGCTCGTCCTGCATCATCCGGTACGGCGGATCGACGAACGCCACGTCCACCGGCCGCGGGGCGCGCAGGAGCGCGGTTCGGCTCAGCGCGTCGCCGCAGATCGCCGTCGTTCGGTCGCCGCATCCCAGCGCCGCGATGTTCTGTTCCAGCAGG